>Ga0224555_1000672_pt1 | contig 52525 bp, 31 predicted proteins | sample 714S23034metaG_FD_180687 | JGI IMG/M metagenome (GOLD analysis project Ga0224555, IMG submission 180687) | Peat soil microbial communities from Stordalen Mire, Sweden - 717 S2 30-34 | ecosystem: Environmental > Terrestrial > Soil > Wetlands > Peat | place: Sweden: Norrbotten County, Stordalen...
GCCAGTGGGTCGTGCATGATCACTGGAAACCCTATTTTTCCTTTCAGCAATGCCAGCACGCTCTCTGCAACGAGCATCTGTTGCGGGAACTCAAGTTCCTGTGGGAAGAGGACGGCCAAGTGTGGGCACAGGAGATGAGTGATTTGCTCTTGTCCTTCCATCGGCGGCGGCAGAAGCATGGGGAGTTCAACGAGCGCCAATTCAAGCGGGCTTTGCAACGCTACCGCAATGTGGTGCGGCGCGGACGTTACCGGCACCCACGCCTGGCTCACGGCCAAGGACGATCCGCGCAAAGTAAGGCGGCCAATTTGTTGGATCGACTGGAGGATTTCGACTGGAACATCCTGGCCTTCCTGTGGGATGGACGCGTGCCCTTTACCAACAACCAAGCCGAGCAGGACACTCGCATGATCAAAGTGCGCCAGAAAATCTCCGGCTGCTTCCGCACACTGAGAGGGGCCCGGATCTTCTGTCGCATCCGCAGTTACCTGAGCACCTGTCGCAAACAAGGGCGGAACCTTTGGCAGGCGCTCCAGAGCGCCGTCAACGGTGCGCCCTTCATCCCCTCAGCACCTCACGCTGGACCCTGAGACCTGACCAGTTACCGATTTTCTATAACTGACCGTTCGAAGCTTGATCGTTTGGCAAATCATCTGCCGAAAGGAACTTGCTACGCACCCAGGGGATCGCGCTTTCTCACCGCCTCGTGTTGCTGGACCAAGTAATCGCACCAGGCATCCAGACCGGTGCCGGCCTTGGAGGAAAGTTCGAACAACTGCGCGTGGTGGGCGATGTGCCTGATGTTGGCCGTCGCCTCGGCGCGGTTGAAGTCGCAGGGTTGGGCCAGGTCGATTTTGCTGATGATGACGGCGTTGGCGGAGTGGAAAATGGGCGGGTATTTCAGCGGCTTGTCCTCGCCGTCGGCGACGGACAACAGCACGACGCGCAAATCTTCGCCCAAGTCATAACTGGCCGGGCAGACGAGGTTGCCGACGTTCTCGATGATGAGGAGGTCTAGCTTGGCCATGTCCAGTTCCTTCAAGGCGCGGGCAATCATGTCCGACTCCAGATGGCAGACGGCGCCGGTGTTGATCTGAACCACCGGCGCGCCGGATTCGCGCAAGCGGCGGGCGTCGTTGTCCGTGGCCAGGTCGCCGACAATGACGGCGGTCTTGAGGCGCTGGCCAAGGCGGCGGATGGTTTCGCGGATCAACGTCGTTTTTCCCGAACCGGGAGAGGAGAGGACGTTGATGACCAGAATGCCGCGCGCCCGGAAGAAGCCGCGGTTTCGTTCGGCGAGGCGGTCGTTCTTCTCAAGGATGGCGTGCCGCAACTCCAGCGTCTGACGTTCTTCCGCGCCGGGTTCGTGAAAATAATGATGGCCGGAATGCTCGTCGTGGCCGTGATGATGATGCTCGTGATCGCCCTGGTCGTGGGCGGAAACGGTCACAGGTGCTCCCGCGGATAGCCCGCAGCCGCATTCCTTACACATGGGGCGCCTCCGTTGAGAGCGGGCCGTTAAAAAACAACTCATTCCTGTAGGAGACGACGTTAGGAGACTCAAATTTCCTCGCAAACAAGGCTCTGCGGGAATCGATTAAGAGTAAGATTAAGAAAAACAGGAAGGAAATGTTACACATTGTCCACCTCCATTGAACTCAACTCGAGTTCCCGCCCGGCGCGCAGTTCGTTGCTGGGCTGGCCGCAATCGGGGCATTCGGAATACAATTTGGGGGACACAAATTCCCGGGCGCAGGACGCGCACCAGAATCGCGCCGGCACCTCGTCAATGGCAAGCGATGCTCCGTCCGCCGCCGTTCCGGGCGTGAGGGCTTCGAAGGCAAATTGCAGCGCCTCGGGCACGACGCCGCTGAGGACACCGATGCGCAGGCGGATTTCATGCACGCGCACGGCCCCGGCCAGCCGCGCCTCGCGCAAGGCTTGATTCAAGGCGCTTTGCATGATCGAGAACTCGTGCATTAACCTAAATCTTCTCCGCCTTCTCGTAAACCACCATTTCCCCGCGGCCCTTCAGGTCCGACGGGTGGTAGCGCGGGATGGGCAGGTTCAGTTGCTTGAATTCGACCGGCGCAACTTTTTTGTCCACCAAACCGGCCGCGACGGCCACGCCGTAAATGATGGCTTCGGGCCGGGGCGGGCAGCCGGGAATGTAAAAGTTGACAGGAACGACCTTCTCCACCGGGCCGAGCACCGGGTAGGAATCGTGCCAGATGCCGCCGCCGCAGGCGCAACCGCCGATGGCGAAGACGAGCTTGGGGGAGGGCATCGCGTCATAAGCGGCGCGCAAGGCTTTGGCGGTGGAGCGCATGGCCGGCCCCTGGCAGAGCATGACATCGGCGTGGCGCGGCGAGCCGACCAGCTTGATGCCGAAACGCTCGACGTCGTAATAGGGCGTCAGGACATTGAGCACCTCGATGTCGCAACCGTTGCAGCCGCCGCTGTTGGCGTGATAGACCCACAGCGACCGGCCGAACATTTTCTGGCAGAGATTCTTCAGCATGGCGGTTCAGTCCAGTTCGATCTTGATGTCGTCCACCACCGGCTCGCTTTCCAGGTAGGCGCGGGAGCGGAAAATCCAGCGTTCGTTCTCCAGATCGTCAACGCGGTAGCCCTTGAGCTTCAACTGTTCCAGCGGCGAAGGCTCCTTGAAACAGCGCCCGCACCGCTGACAAGTGCTCATGAACAAATCCAATCGTTGCTGGACATCACCGATCTTGTTGGTGGCCGTCTCGAACTCGCGGCTCATGGTGATGGCTTTCTCCGGGCAAACATCCGCGCAACGCCCGCAATACGTGCAGCGCCGGCCCAGATACTTCAGGATGCGGATTTCCTGGCAGACGTCGAACACGAGGATTTCGCGCGCCGGACAATTGTTGGCGCAGCCCGCGCAGCCGATGCATTTCTGCGCGTCGAAAATTGGCCGGCCGCGGAAATTCTCCGGCGCAGGCCGCGGCTGGGCCGGGTAATCCAGCGTGACGCGGCCAGCCTTGAGGCCGACCAGTGCTTCTTTCACTTTGCTTGCAATGGACATGAATTTGTCTCCATCAAAATCCGTAAGCCGCCAACGCCAGCGCCCCGAACGCCACCGCCAGCAAACCGGCGAAGTAACGAATGGCCTGGTCAATCCGATAACGCGCATGGGTCGCGGCGACAACCGTCACCAGCAGCACCAGCACCAGCACTTTGGCCCAAAACAGCATCCAGCCCAGCGGAAAAGCCAGTCCCGATCCCCACGGGACGAACAGCGCGACAAACAACCCGCTGTGAACGACCAGCCGAACCATTTGCGCCCACTTGAAAAGGGCGAGCTTCGGCCCGGAGTATTCCGACAACGGCCCTTCCATGAGTTCCGTCTCCGCTTCGGCGATGTCAAAGGGCACCCGTTGCACAAACGCCTGGAAGGACATGATCATGACGACCAGCAGGATCAGCCCCGACCACGGAATGCCTTGCGCGGCATAAACCGAGCCGTTCAAAACGGCGTCGAGCCGAAACGACCCCACATGGACTGCGCCAACGAGCAGGGCAATGGCAAACAACGGTTCCAAGGCGATCATCGTCATCATTTCCCGCCCGATTCCGAGCAGCGAATAAGTGGAGCCGGCCGCCAGGCCGCCGAGCAGTGTGCATATCCCGCACAAGGTCAGCAGGTAGATGAGCAAAATCACATCGCCCGCGCCGTTCATGGGCGCGGCAAAGCCCATCGGCACAAGGCAGGCCACCGTCAACGCCGCCGCCAGCGCCAGCTTGGAAACGAAACGTTGCAAGCTCGGTGATTCGCCCGATTCAATGTCCTCCTTGCCGAGCAATTTTAGCAAATCAATGTAAGGCTGGCACAGGGGCGGTCCCTTGCGCGACTGAAGGAAAGCTGTGACCTTCCGCAGCACCCCTTCGCACAACGGCGCGACTAACAGCACCGCCTGGACGTTGGCCAGTCCGCCGACAATCCTCCATAGCATGTTGTGAGTCATAACGTTTGCTTGTTCCGCCCCAGTTTGAGCAGCTCCTCCGGCGACCAGACCCTGGTTGCGCCCGACTTGAGATCGATGGTTTCGAGCCGGTCGGTGCAGGAGAAACATGGGTCAATGCTGCCCAAGGTGATCGTCATGTCGGCCAGTTGCTGGTCCTTGATCATCATCGGAACGCCCTGCAAGTTCTGATAGGTCGGCGCGCGCACCCGCCAGCGGCGCGGACGATTGTCCTCGCCGGTGATGACGAAGTGATGGCACTCCCCGCGCGGCGCTTCCACGGAGGACATTCCCATCCGGCCCGCCGGCAATTCGTCCTTGAGCGTCAATTGGATCGGCCCGCGTTCCATTTTTTCCAGGCATTGGCGGATGATTTTGATGGATTCGAACACTTCGCGCGCCCGCACCACAACCCGCGACCAGACGTCGCCGTCGGCGGCGGTGATCACGTCGAAAGCCACGCGGTCATACGCGGCGTAGGGATGATCGCGGCGGCAATCAATATCGACCCCGGCCGCGCGCGCCACCGGCCCGACCAGTCCCGCCTCCTTCACCAGCTTGCGATCGGCTACGCCGACGCCGCATGTGCGCTGCTGGATGTTGCGGTCCTTGAGCACCGCGCCGGTCACTGCCTTCCATTCCGTTTCGAGACGGTCGAGCACTTGTTGCAGTTCGGCTTTCAACTCGACTGTCAAATCACGCCGCACGCCGCCGATGACGCACAATCCGTATGTCTTGCGGTTGCCGGTTATTTTCTCGGCCACCCACATGACCGGTTCGCGGATGCGAAAGCATTGCATGAATAAAGTGTCAAAACCGACAATGTGGCAGGCCAGCCCGACCCAGAGAAGGTGGCTGTGCAGCCGCTCCAGTTCCAGCAGGATGGTGCGGAGATATTCCGCGCGCGGCGGGGCCTGGAGGGCGGCGGCGCTTTCCACGGCCTGCGCGTAAGTCACATTATGCACGCAGCCGCAGATGCCGCAAATGCGCTCCGCCATGATCGGGATGTCGTTGTAGGTCAGCACGGACTCGGCCAGCTTCTCAATGCCGCGATGGGCCATGAAGCCGCGGTATTCGCAGCCGCGCACCCTCTCGCCATCGACGTAAAGCCGGAAGTGGGCCGGTTCATCCAGCGTGGGATGGAACGGGCCGAAAGGCACGACCGTGCAACCCTCGGGCGGATCGCCGAACTCGTATTCACGCTCGTCATCGTAGTCAGGGGGCACAAAATTCCACGGCACATCCTTGCGCAGCGGATGGGAATCCTCCGGCCAGCCATCCGGCAGGACGAGGCGCTTGGGATAGGGATGGCCGTTCAGTTTGATGCCCACCAGATCGCGCAATTCCCGCTCCGCCCAATTCGCCGGAGGCACGACTTCCGAGATGCTGTCCACCACGGGATTATCGGCGGGAATCTCAGTCAGGATGCTGCACAGCAAATGATCGCGGTCGAAGGCGAAATTGTGCGCCACCAGGAACGAACCGGAGAACGGACGGTCATCCGCGCCGATGCTGGTGACGTAGCGGGCGTCCAGATCGCGGAAAACATATTGGCAAACTTTCTTCAACGCGGACGGCTCCACGAAAACGAATACGCAACGGTCCGAGGGCAGCACGGCCCGGAGGATGGCGGAACCGGCGCCCGCCTTCAATTGATCCAGTTTTTCGCGCGCGATCATTTCAATGTTCCTTCAGGTCGGCGGGTTTCGCGGGCTGCGGAGCGGGCGCGCCGCCCAGCCAGCGGAAATAACGTTTGATCTCGCCGTAATAGCCATGCGCCACATAACGGTTGGCTTCCGATTCGCGCGCGTAACCGCACAGCCAGGGAACCGCGGCGCGGCGCGGGGCGGCGCCCAACCTCGAAATAAACCAGGCCAGCAGCAGCGCCAGACCAAGCACGGCCAGCACCGCGAGCGGGGCGAAAACCGAACCCGACCCGAACCCGGTCAGGCCGGCGCACAATCCGCCGGACGCAATCGGCGCATTGGCGAGGGCCTGGCCAAAGCCATGAGGGCTGGCCGCGAGCGCTTTGTGGATCAATCCGTAAGCGATGGCCGGCAGGATTCCCAACAGCACACAGATCAGTGCCAGCAACACCTGCGGAATTTGCATCATCATGGGGACTTCGAGTTTCTGTTGGCCGGCGGCCTTTTCCTTCACCAGCGCGCTCGAACGCGACAGGAAACTTGCGCCGAAGAACTTGACGAACGAAGCCAGGGTCAACGCGCTCGTGAGGATGGCGATGGCGGCGCAGAGGGCCAGCCAGCCCGCCACGCTGCTGCCTTGCACCGCCGCCACGTAAATGCTCCATTTGCTGGCGAAACCGTTGAACAGCGGGACGCCGGAAATGGAAAGGGAGGCGACCAGCGCGGTGGCAGCCGTCAAGGGCATGTACTTGAGCAATCCGCCCATTTTATTCAGGTCCTGCGTGCCGGTGGCGTGGAGCATGGAGCCGGCGTTCAGGAAGAGCAGCGCCTTGAAGACGCCGTGATTGAGGGTGTGAAAAAGCGCGCCGATCATGGCCAGGGCCGCCAGCGCGGCTGCCACCGGCCCCGCCGCCGGCAAAAGCGTCATGCAGGCCCCAAACCCGAGTAAGATATACCCCACCTGCCCGATACTGTGAAAGGCAAGCAGCCGTTTGGTTTGCTCCTGTTTCAGGGCCTGCATGGTTCCCGTGAAAAGTGTAATTGTTCCGAGCACCGCCACCACCAGGCCCCAGCGCGCCAGGGGGAAGTCGCCCAGCGCCGTCGCCGGAGTCAGCCAGAGAAAATAACGCATCAGCCCGTAAACCCCGGTCTTGATCATGACACCGGACAACATCGCGCTGACCGGCGAAGGCGCCGCGGGATGCGCGTCGGGCAGCCACACCTGTCCGAAGGGCCACATGCCCATCTTGATGCCGAAACCCACCAGAAACAGCGCGAAGGCCAGGGCCGTCAGGCCCGGCTGCGCGTGCAACAACGCCGGCAGGTTCGCGCTCACGGTGTCGAAGTCATACTTCACCATCCCGCCCGCATTGGCGGACGCGCCGGATCGGGCCAGGATTTCCGCGCCGATGAGAGTCGCCCCGCAGGCGATTTGCATCATGAGCAGGTATTTGTTGGCCGCATGGACATTGGCCGGCTTTCTGTGCTCGAAACGGATAAGCGCGTAACCCGGCAGGGTCATCATCTGCCAGAATATGAGGAAGAACCACATCATGTCCGTGGTGCTGAGCAGCCCGTACATCGCCGCCAGAAACAGGAGAAAATAGGGATAATACCGGGCCACGCCGTAATCCCGGTAATGATTCATATAAATAATGGAATATAACGCAGCCGGCACCGCAATGACCGCCGCCAGCAACAGAAACATCGCGGTAAGACCGTCCACATGCAGGCGCAATGCAAAACCCAAAGCCGGGATATTGCAGAATGATGCGGAATTAGCCGAAACCCCGCCCGCCAGGACCGTCCCGACGGCGAAGAAGACCAGGGCGGCGGTCGCGGCTGTTGTCAAGAATACGATCCAGCCGGCCAGCGTCCGCCGGCGCGCCGTGAGCACCGACAGCGCCGCCCCCGCGACGCAGATGAGGATGGAGGCAAAAACGGCCTGCTCGGGTGTCATCATCTTATGACTCCCTCCCTGACAATGCCGCTGATCAGATCGGCCAGGATGTCCACAGTCGTTTGGATGGCGGGCGAAAGTTCAGGTCCGGGTTGGAGGGAGGCCGGTTGCGCGCCCAGCAGCCAGACCCGCGTGATTTCGCCGTTTTCGATGTACTTCGCGAGCATTCCCAGTGAAATCTTGTGCGTCGAGACCTGAGGGAACCGCGCAAACAATTCCTTCGAATTGAGGAAGACCACCGAACCCGGCGCAGCGCCCACATCCACGGCATCCAGGAAAACCAGATGGTCGAAACCTGAATCGGCATAACGGCCCACCAGTTGTTCGGGAACGGTCCCAGCGATGAGCACGTCAGGGACGCCGGTGCGCTGGAGCGCCTCCGCCAGCCGCACCCCGAAGCTGTCGTCGCCGCCGACGGTGTTGCCCAGGCCCATGAAGCAGACCCGGCCACGGAGGGCGCAATGAATTTGTTCGCGCAAGTCTTGCATCAAATGTCCTCCCCAAGTTTTTTGATTTGTTCGTAGGTGAAGACGGGGCCGTCCACGCAAATGTAGGCGACGCCAATGCAACAATGGCCGCACTTGCCCACGCCGCATTTCATGTAGCGCTCCAGGGTGGAGACGATGCGGGTCTCCTCGAAGCCGAGCGTGAGCAGGTCCTTGATGACGAAGCGGAACATGACGGGCGGGCCGCAGACGAAGGCGATGGAATTGTCCACCGGCACGTCCACGCCGGATTTCTTGAAGAGACTGCCGACGACGCCGACGTTGCCGTTCCAACCGTTGCCGGACTTGTCAACTGTAAGATGACACTCCATCCCGGCGGATTTTTCCCAGGCGCGCAAATCCGGCAGGTACATCAATTCGCCGGGGGTTTTGGCGCCGTAAAAAACCTGGATGCGCCCGTATTTCTTGCGGTGTTGCAGGGCATAGACGATGCAGGAGCGCAAGGGGATCAACCCGATGCCACCGGCGACGAAGACGAGGTTCCTGCCCTGGTAATCCTCCATGGGGAAGCCGTTGCCGTAGGGGCCGCGCACGGCGAACTTGTCGTTGGGCTTGAGTTGATGGAGGGCGGCGGTGCAACTGCCGACCTGGCGGATGGTGAAAAAGGTCTCGGCCTCGGTGGGGCTGGGCGGCAGCGAGGCGGGGAATTCGCCGACGCCAAAAATGGAAATCTGGGCGAATTGCCCGGGGCGGAAGCGCTTGAACTCGGCCTGGGCCGCGGGGTCCTCGAAGCGCCAGTAAAATGTCTTCACTTCCGGGATGTCCTCCACCACCCGGTCCAGGACGGCTATCTTGGGGAGATAGATGTTTTCAGTGTTGGGCGGGTTCATGGGTGGCAGTTTGGGGGGCGGCCCGCCGGATCATTTCAACGACGCTGGGCATGCCGATGTCGCCGTGGCAAACGGCGGCGCACCGGCCGCAGCCGACGCAAGCCATGTCGAGTTCGCGTTGAATAAAGTAATAGGCCAGTTTGCGGAAGAAGCGGCGGTTGCGGCGGTCATGCACGGCGCGGCGGGGGTTGAAGCCGCCCGCCATGCGGGTGAATCCGCTCAGGGCGCAGGAATCCCAGATGCGCACGCGCTCGACCTCGCCCGGACCGATCTGGCGGTCGGAGACGGTGAAGCAGGTGCAGGCGGGACAGACATAAGTGCAGCCGCCGCATTCCAGGCAGCGGTTGCCGATCTCCTCCCAGGTCTTGTCCGGGATGGTGCCTTGCGAAACGTAGCGGACGGTGGCCGGGAACCAGCTCGTCGTGGTGCGAAACTTCTTACGCACACCGGCCAGGAGGGTGCGGCGCAGTTCCAAATGGGCGGCGGTCGCCTTGTGAAAAATCGGTTCGGAGAAAAGTTCCTCCCCGGCAGGCGTGCCGGCCACGGCCATAAATTCGCCGTTGGCAAGGTCCATGAGCTGCAAGTCGAAATGTTCGCGCGCAGCGGGGCCGGTGTCGGCGCACAGGCAAAAGCAGTCCTCGCCGATGTCGCGCGCCGGATCGGTGCAGACGACGTTGACCAGGAAGAGATTTTTCCGGCGCTTCTCGTAATACACGTCCCGGAAGTCGCGTCCGAGGTAGAATCGGTCCAGGTGCCAGAGGCCGGCCACGTCGCAGGAGCGGATGCCGAAAATGGCGCGCTTCGGCTCCTCATAAGTCGGCTCAATTTTGATGTCGCCGTTCTGGCAGCGGACGGCCATCAAGCGCTCGATATGGGGAAAGACAAACCGCTTGGGCGGGTAATAGGGATTGGGCAGATGAATCCGCACCTGCGGGAAGTTCTCGTCGGTGACGGTGTCAAAATAACTGTCGCGGCCGCGACCGCAGAATGGCGCGATGACTTCAAGGCCGCGCCGGCGCAGGGCATCGACGATTTTCAAAACGTCCGCGGCGGCAACAAGGCGCGCTTTCATGAACCCTCCTTTTCCACGCGGACAGGAACGAACGACCTGCTGTCGCCGGCCGCGCCGAGCATTTCCGGTTTGAATTGCCGCACAAAGTATGGGACAAACGCCGTGCCGCCGCGGATTTCCGACGTCACCCGCGCGACGGAGGTGAGCGAACCGCCGGCGGTGCTGAGACGAATTCGTCCTCCGTCGCGGATGCCGAGCTTCTTTGCGTCATCGGTGTTGATCTCGACGAACCCGTCGGGATAATCCAACAAAAGGAGCCGGTATTCCCGCTTGAGCGTTTCGCTATGGCGGATGAGGACATTCTGGTGCCAGTAGTATAGCGAGCGCCCGAAGACCAGCGTGAAGGGAAAGGCGCCGGGATTTTCGAACGGTTTGGTCGGCGGCGCGACGGGGGCAAATTTGAAAGGCCGGTCCATATCGCCGTTGGCAAAAAGGCGGGAGGCGCCGAGAGGATGGTCGGTGGTGCAGGGCCATTGGCGGCCGTAATCACGGGTCAGATTCTCATAGCTCACCCCGCTGTAGAAGGGGATGACCTCGCCAATCTCCTGCATGACGTCAGCGGCGGACGCATAATTCCATTGCGCTCCCAGGGCGCGGGCCAGGCGGGTCAGTTGTTCCCAAGCAGGCATCGGCCCCTGGGGCGGGTCGATCACGCGCTCGGCGATTTGAATGCGCCTTTCCGTACTGGTGAAGGAAACGCGTTCCTCGCCAAAAGCCGTGGTGGGGAGCACGACGTCGGCGAAGTCCGCCGAATCGGTCATAAACAAATGCTGCACCACGACCAGTTCGCAATGGTCGAGCGCCTGGACGGCATCGCCGAAAAACGCGGTGCTGACCGGATCATAACGCCCCAGCCACAGCGCCTTGAGTGGGGGACGTTTGCCGCCGGCGAAAAGAATGTCGGCGCCCACGCCCGGCGTGGCGGGGATTTTGGCCCCCCAGAGGGCTTCCAGCGCGGCGCGCGCCTTGGAATTCGTGACGGCCTGGTAGCCCGGCAACAAGTCCGGCAACATCCCCATGTCGCACACGCCCTGCAAATTATTATGCTCGGTCAGGGGAAACACGCCGGCGCCTTCCCTGCCAAAGTTGCCGGTGAGCAGGGCCAGGTTGATGATGCCGCGAATGCTGTCCTCATCGCGCGCCTCGATTCCGGTGGAGTAAAGGATGGACGCGCTGCGCGCCCGGCCGTAGGCCAGCGCCGCCGCTTCGATCAGTTCCGCCGGCACGCCGCAGCCTTCGGCGGCGCGGAGCAAATCGTAATCCCGCACACCCGTCAAAAAAGCGTCGCCGCCGCGGCAACGGGCCTTGATAAAGGGCAGATTCAACAGGCCGCGGTCCACGATGACCTTGGCCATCGCGCCGTAAAGAAGAGATTCGGTGCCGGGCTTGATCTGCAAGAAAATGTCGGCGTTTTCCGCCACGCGGTTGCGGCGGGAGTCAATAACAATGAGGCAGGCGCCGTTGATTTTGGCGCGGATGACCCAGCCGCCGATGGTCGGGAGTTGGCGGCCCAGATCCACGCCGTCCGCGATGATGACGCCGCTGCGGGTCAATTCGCCGATGGAATTGGTGGCGGCGGGGACGCCGATCATGTCAATAAGAACATTTATGGAATTGTTGCAATAAACGCCCGCCCCGTGATCGACGTTGTTGGTGCCGATGATGGCTCGGGCCAGCTTTTGCAGGAGGTAAGCCTCCTCGTTGGAGCAGCGGGGCGAATCAAGGAAGGCGACGGTGTCGGGGCCGTATTGGCCGCGGATTTCGCGGAGGCGCGAGGCCACGAAGCCGAGGGCTTCGTCCCAGGAAACGGGTTGAAGCTTTCCATTCTTGCGCAGCAACGGGCTGGTCAGGCGGTCGGGCGAACTGGCCACTTCATGCACATGCCAGCCGCGCACGCAGATTTTCCCCTGATTGGCGGGATGGGACATGCTCGGGTAAACCCCCACGATGCGGTTTCCGGCCGTTTGCAGATAAATGCCGCAGCCGGTGCCGCAAAACGTGCAAGTGGTGAGCTTGGGGAGCATGGGTAAATCCTTACGGCGGACCGTGTGACGGGGCGGGATGGTTGATGATGGCCTTCATGTAATGGGCGCGCTCGAAGGCGGCGGGGTCGGCGCAGTTCATCTGGCTCAGGCTGCCCTTCAACTGGCGGACCGATTCGTATTCGTGCTTTTCCATCCAGGCGACAAGTTCCTTCTCGATGCTGCCGATCTGGCGGATGCCGTCGCGCAACAGCACCGAACACAACATGGTGACGTCTGCGCCCGCCAGCAGCAGCTTCAGGACGTCGCCGCCGAAGTACACGCCACTGGTTGCCGCCAGGCTGGCCGACACGCGCCCGTATAGAATCGCAATCCAGCGCAAGGGCAGCCGCAATGCCATGGGGGTGCTGCGCAAAATGTTCGGGCGCACTTCCAAAGTTTCAAGGTCAATGTCCGGCTGGTAAAAGCGGTTGAACAGCACCAACCCGGCGGCCCCCGCCTCGACGAATTGAGCGGCGATGTTGGAGAAATTGGTAAAGAACGGGCTTAACTTGACCGCGACGGGAATGGTTAGTTCCGACTTCACGCCGCGCACGATATCCAGGTACATGGCCTCGATGTCGGCGGAGGTTTGCCTGGCATCGGTGGCAATGTGATAGATGTTCAGCTCAAGGGCGTCGGCGCCGGCGTCCTGAATGCCGCGGGCGTAACGGGTCCATCCGCCCGCCGAGCAGGCGTTCAAACTGGCGATTACCGGGATGGCCACCGTGCGCTTGGCCCGTTCGATGTAGGCCAGATATTCTTCCGGGCCTAATTTGTATCCATCGGTTTCCGGGAAATAACTCAGTGCCTCGGGCGAGCTGAGGGCGCCCCGCTCGAGGCTGTCCTCCAGTTCGTTGCTGTCCTGGCGCAATTGTTCCTCGAACAAGGAATGCAGCACCACCGCAGCGGCGCGCGCGTCCTCCATCCTTTTTAGATTGTCCAGTTGCTGCGACAACGGCGAGGCCGCGCAGACCAGCGGCGAACGCAGTTTCAAGCCGAGATAGGTTGTGCTCAGGTCCATGGGATGGGTGATGGGTTCAAGATTTTGCGGCGGCTGCCGGCTGCTCCACCGGGATGATGATTTTTTGGGCGGCGGCTGCCGGCTGCTCCACTTTAAAAGCCCGGCTTTGCATAAACTCGTAGAATTTTCGGCGGGTGTCGGCGTCGGCCTGCGCCTCGGCCAGAAACTGGCTGGCGGAAGCGGGCCTGCTCAAAGACAGCATCTTGAAGCGGTTTTCTGAAAGCAGATAATCCCGCACGGCGGCCTTGGGGGGTGGAGAGTCCAGTTGCAGGGGATTCTCGCCGCGATCGGCGCGGCGCGGGTCGTAGCGGTAGAGGAGCCACTGGCCGCAATCGACGGCCATTTTTTGCTGGCGGGCGCTGACGCCGGTGTCCAGCGCGATGCCCTGCGCGATGCAAGGGCTGTAGGCCATGATGATGGACGGTCCGGGATAGGATTCCGCCTCGACAAAGGCCCTGAGAGTCTGGTCATCTTTTGCGCCCATGGCGACACAGGCCACGTAAACGTTGCCGTAGGCCATCGCGATGAGGCCCAGGTCTTTTTTGCGACCGGGCTTGCCGCCGGCGGCGAATTTGGCCACCGCCCCGCGCGGGGTCGATTTGGACATCTGCCCGCCGGTGTTGGAATAAACCTCCGTGTCAAGCACCAGGACGTTGACGTCGCGTCCGCTGGCCATGACATGGTCCAGCCCGCCGTAGCCGATATCGTAGGCCCAGCCGTCGCCGCCAAGAATCCAAACGCTCTTCCTGACCAATTGATCGGCCAGGCTCAGCAGGAGCAGCGCCTCCGGGGAGTCCAGATGCTGCAGCTTCAACTTCAGGACGGCCACGCGCGCGCGGCGCTCGGCCAGTCCCGCTTCATCGGTCTCGCTGGGCTTCAAGAGCGCGGCCACCAGATCATCGCCGAGCTGGCCGGCCAGTTTGCGCAACAGTTCGCCCGCCAATTCCCGCTGTTTGTCGATGGAAACGCGGAAGCCGAGGCCGAACTCGGCGTTGTCCTCAAAGAGGGAATTGCACCAGGTGGGGCCGCGGCCGTCGGCATTTTTGGCGTAAGGCGTGGTGGGCAGGTTGCCGCCGTAAATGGAGGAACAGCCGGTGGCGTTGGCAATGACGGCGCGGTCGCCGAACAACTGGGTGAGCAGCTTTATATAGGGGGTCTCACCGCAGCCGGCGCAGGCGCCGGAGAACTCGAAGAGCGGCTGCATGACCTGCTGCTGGCGCAGTTGTGTGGTGTTGATTTTGCTCCGGTCCATTTCAGGCAATTTCAGGAAGAATTTCCAGTTGGCGCGCTCGGCCAGCCGCAACGGCGGTTGGGGCCGCATGTTGAGCGCCTTGCGTTTGTTCTCCGTCTTGTCGCGCGCGGGGCAGACTTCCACGCAGAGGGTGCAACCGGTGCAATCCTCCGCCGCCACTTGCAGCACCAGGCGCATCGTTTTCCATTCCGGCGAGCGCGCGGCGGCGCTTTTCAAGGTGGCGGGAGCGCCCTGCAATTGCGCCGGTTCGCATATCTTGGCCCGGATGGCCGCGTGCGGGCACATGGCGACACACTTGAGGCATTGGATGCAGATCGCCTCGTTCCACACCGGGATGTCGAGGGCCAGATTGCGCTTTTCGTATTGCGCGGTGCCGGTGGGATACGTCCCGTCGCGCGGGAAAGCGCTGACGGGCAGTTCATCGCCGCATCCGACAGCCAGTTCGCCCAGCACCTCCCGGACGAACGGCGGGGCCTCGGGCGAAATCGGCGGGAGGAATCCGCCGGAGCCGTTGACGTTGCCGGTGAGCGCGACTTCAAACAAATTGGCCAGGGTGTTATCGACCGCCTTGAGGTTCTTTTGCACGACCTCGTCCCCTTTTCTGCCGTAGGTCTTTTTGATGGATTTTTTGATGGCTTCAATCGCCTCGTCCCTGGGCAGCACACCCGAAAGAGCAAAGAAACACACCTGCATGATGGTGTTGATGCGGCCGCCCATGCCGCTGGCGCGGGCGACGCTTGTGGCGTCGATAACATGGAAGCGGGCTTTGAGGTCCAGCAGGGCCTTTTGCACCGGGGTCGGCAGGCGCCGCCAGATTTCGTCCTTGGAACAAGGGGAGTTGAGCAGGAACGCGCCACCGGGCACCAGATTGCGCAGCAGGTCGTAGCGATCCATGAACTCCGGCTGGTGGCAGGCGATGAAATTTGCGCGCGAAATTAAATAGCTGGAACGAATGGGCTGCTTGCCGAAGCGCAGGTGCGATACAGTCATGGAGCCTGATTTTTTGGAGTCATAGACGAAATAGCCCTGGGCGCAATACGGGGTGTTCTCGCCGATGATTTTGATTGAGTTTTTGTTCGCCCCCACCGTGCCGTCGGAGCCGAGACCGTAGAAGACCGCGCGGATGACATCGTCGGGCTCGGTGGAGAAGTCCGGATCCACCGACAGGCTGGTGAAGGAGACGTCGTCGTTGATGCCGACGGTGAAATGATTCCTGGGCGCGTGATCGGCGAGGTTGTCATACACCGCCTTGACCATGGCCGGCGTGAATTCCTTGGAGGACAAGCCGTAACGGCCGCCCACGATCACGACCGGTTCCCGCCCGGAGTGCGCGCCATTGAAGCGATGTTCCACCAGGGCCGTCACGCAATCCTGGTAAAGCGGTTCGCCGGCCGCGCCCGGCTCCTTGGTGCGGTCAAGCACGGCAATGGACTTGACTGAACAGGGGAGGGCCTGGATAAAGCGGTCGCAGTCGAAGGGCCGGTAGAGACGGACCTTGATGAGGCCGAGTTTTTCGCCGCGGCGATTGAGAAACTCAACGGCTTCCTGCGCCACCTCCGCGCCGGAGCCCATGATGACCAGGACGCGTTCGGCGTCGGGCGCGCCCGCATACTCGAAAAGTTTGTATTGACGGCCCGTGTGTTTGGCAAACTCGTCCATGACCTGCTGCACAATGTCCGGGCAGATGTCATAGACCGGGTTGGCCGCCTCGCGCCCCTGGAAGAAGGCGTCCGGATTCTGGGCCGTGCCGCGCAGGACCGGGTGGTCGGGGGACATGGCATGGGCGCGCCATTCCGCGATTTCGTCATCGTCAATCAACTCGCGCATGACGTCGTCGGGAATGAGTTGAATTTTGGCGACCTCGTGCGAAGTGCGGAAGCCGTCAAAGAAATGAACGAAGGGCAGGCGCGCCCGCAAGGCCGCCGCCTGCGCGATCAGGGCAAAATCCGTCGTTTCCTGAACGGAAGCCGCGCCCAGCATGGCCCAGCCGGTCGAGCGCGCCGCCATGATGTCGCTGTGATCGCCGAAGATGGAAAGGGCGTGAGTGGCCAACGTGCGGGCCGTGACATGGAAGACGGCCGGAAGCAGTTCGCCGGCGATTTTGAACATGTTCGGGATCATGAGCAGCAGGCCCTGCGAGGCGGTGAAGGTCGTGCTGAGGGAGCCGGTTTGGAGCGCGCCGTGGACGGCGCCGGCGGCCCCGCCTTCGCTTTGCATTTCGATCATCGACGGAATGGTCCCCCACAAGTTTCGTTTCCCCTCCGAGGCCCACTGGTCGCACCATTCGGCGATGGGGGAGGAAGGGGTGATGGGGTAAATCGCCATGACCTCGTTGACCCGGTAGGCCACGTAGGCGGCGGCTTCGTTGCCATCAATGGTTGCAAAGACCGGAGCGCTGGAAATGTGTTTGGATGTCATAAAACTGAACGTGCAGGGGAGCGGTGGAAAGTGAAATGAAGGCCAATGATTTTAATGTGATCATCGGCATCGGCCTGCCACAATATCCGGGCGTTTGCCCGGTTGACACAGGCACTTGAAACCTGTTCTTCACAAGATATAGATTGGCGACCGGACACACCAGCGACTCCACGCCTTTTGTCAAAAACTCACCTCTTTTTGTGGCGAGCCGGCAGGCTGAGTGATCACCGGCCCGTGAACGACTTGAAAACAAGAATGAGACCATCACCAAGTTGACCAGTGAGGCAGTCCGGCTCTTTGTGGGTTCCGGCAATGAGCGATCCCTCCTTCGGCCGGGGACTTTTGGGCGCGCCCGTCTCTGTCTTCAACGCGCCATCCTTCGTTTCGACGGCAGGCAAGGTGAAGATGGTTGCTTGTTCGACACACACTGTTGCGCCGGCATTAATCGCGGCAGTGTTTGCCCCGGCGGATTGCCGGCCTGGAATTGACGCCGCGAGCGGGTGCTGGTGGCAGCCAGCCAGCAGAAATGGGAAGCAGAGGAGAAACAACACACAGGGTTTTCGCAGCAATCGAAACATACAATCGGTCCTCCGCATAAGCTCAAACATTCATCAATGAATAATTGCGAGCAATCGCCGCGCCACATATATAATTCGGATTTTATCCCGTGAAACGGAGGCATTCATCACAAAGGAAAAACAGTTGCAAAGCATTGAACCGCAATATCATGGAGAGATGCTCGGCGATCCCGAGGGGCGCGCATGGATCAGGCCAGGAGTGACCGATGTTGCCACATGGTTTTCTTCACGGGAATAATTGTCCCATTACTGGGTGGTGTCGCGACGCGGTTTGTGGCATGGATGCAACATGGATGTAAGAAATCTTTGAGAGCACCCGGGTTACGAACATGAAGATACGGTGATGACGGAACCTGCGGCCCGAACAGATTCTCAATGACTCATTCTCAATCGTGTTGTCCGCTGGAACCTTTCCGAAGGCAGACAAGCGACAAATAGCCAAATGCAGCCGCGGCAGCGGCGCGCATGGTATTGCTTGCTCCAACCTGCCCCTGAACTACACTGGCGCCATGACTGGCGAGGCGAAGGCGTGGAAGCCGCCACGGATTGAAACGGAGGCAACGGCCCGGACGCACGCGCCGATGGTCCTGGCCGCTGACGCTCCGCCGGGCGGCACGGCAACGTCACTGCTCGGGGTGGATTATGTTCACCTGAAAACCAGCGACGACGGAGACCTGTATCTGACGCGTTTTGGCGCGCAGGTCTGGCGGCATCTGTTGCTGGAAAACTGGTTCGCGCCGGAGTGGTTCGAGGCCGAACGCAAACGGCTCATGGGGACCGGCACCGTCTATAGGCTGCCCACGCGCCCCGTCAACGGGCGCAGCCTGAATCTGGTGGTCAAATGGTCGCGCGTGGGCGAAAACGTCCCGCTCGACACCCTCACGGTCAACAAATTCATCAACGCCGAATTCAACAGTCCCTTCGAGGAATTCTCCCTGTTGATGAAATTGCGCCAGGGCGAGGTCGGACCGGCCGGCATCCGCATCCGCACCCAACTGCCGCTGGCGATTTACGTTCCTGGCAAGAGGCTGCAATTATGGCAGACGGGGCGTTCGGAGCACAAAATCCGGGCGAAAATCGCGCAGCATCCGGGCGTGGAAATTGACATTCTGCGCCAATACGTCCTGCTCTTCGGGTGGATCAAGGGATTGGACGCGGTGGAAACGGCCGAGCACTTCGGGTTCAGCGGGCGGCGGAGCGCGGAGTTTCTGGCGCAGGCGACGGGGCTGGTCACGCACGAATTGCGCCAGAAGGGCTACCACGTCATCGACATGAAGCCGGCGCACATTATTTTGCGGCAAACACCAAGCGGGAAGTTGTTGCGCGACCGGCACGGGCAGCTGGCCTACGGGCTGGTGGATTATGAATTGCTGGAGCGGACGCCGGAACACGAGCAGGCGGTGCGGACGGCGAACCGAAAGTTATACTTGACTCACATGGCCCGGCGGTTCGAGGGGGCCTCCGGCAAACCGATGCCGGATCATCTGCGCGCCACCAGCCTGCTGGGGGTGGACTTTGTTTTCGGACGGGCGGAGAGCACGGGGGGGTTGTTATGGGTGGTGGGGAAGGATCCGGACCTGTTCAGTTATTTTCTGCCGGAGCGCTGGCGCCGGACGCCGAAGAAAAAACTGTCCTCGCGCAACCAGGTGTTCCGCACCTGCACCAAGGACAACATCAACCTGGTCTGGCGGGTCTCGCGCATGGGCGATCCGGTTCAGATGAAGGGCGCCGAGGCGATTCCGGACGCGGCCCGGAGCCACGAATACAACAGCCCCTTCGAGGAGTTCGCGCTCGCGCTGCACCTCAGCAGTCATGGCATCAAGACCATCTATCCGCGCGCCATTTACATGACGGGCAGCCCCCGCGAATCCTCCCGCACCGACGATGCGCGGCGTTACCTGGCCCTGGCCCATCTGCGCACGCCGGACGGGGAGCCGGCCATCCGCAAGGATTATGATTACATCACGGTCTGGGGATTTTGGAACGGGCCGGACGCCTTGCTGGCGGCGGACGACGGCTCGTCCTACTCGTCCATCAATGCGAACCATGCCTGCGCCAAAGGGCTGATCACACACCGGATGATGGAGGAGTTGGTGAAGGCCAAGGCCGCCAAACTGGCCGGCTGCGGATTGGAGGACTTAAATCTCAAGCCGGACCACTTGTTGATTTCCTTCGATGCGGCGGGCAAACAGGTGCTGGACGCGGCCGGCAAGCCCGAAGTGCGCTTGTGCAACTTCGAATTTGTCCGGTACCGGCAGGGGTGATCGTGCCGCCGGAAAAAGCTTTTCAAGCTTTCAGAAAAAGGATACAGAGTAAACATGAAGCAACCAGAAGGGGGTATGAACCAACGACGATCCTACGGCATAATCATCGCCGCATGTGTGCTACAGCTTTCGACGGCGTGGCTTTGCGGGCAGGTGGTTCCAAACCTGATCATTTATTCAAACAGCCTGCAAAACGGATGGGCGAACGAGAGTTGGGCCACCGTCAATCTGGCGAACCCCAGTCCCGTGCAGCCGCACTTCTCCAACTCGATCAGTGTCTTCTGCACCGAATACGCGGCGCTGCAACTGTCGCAGGCCCCGTCATCAACCGCGGATTATTCGAGTCTGAACTTTTGGATCAACGGCGGGCCTGACGGCGGGCAGGTTCTGACGGTGGCAGGGACGCTGGACGGGAGCTACCAGACCCTTGTCACGCTGCCGCCACTGGTCTCCAACACCTGGCAGGAATTAAACATTCCACTCTCGGCCCTGGGCGTGGCCGATCAGCCGAACTTTGACGGCGTTTGGATTTGGAACAATTCGGCTTCCACGATTCCGACTTTCTATGTTGGCAGCATGCTTCTGGTGGGCGGAGTGCCGCCGCCGCCGCCACCACCGCCGCCACCGCCCAATAATTACGCGATTTATTCCAATGCGCTGGTCAGTGGCTGGGCAAACGCCAGTTATAATATCAATCTCAATTACTCCAATACCACGCCGATTTATCCCGGCAGCACCAAGTCCATTAGCGCGACCATAATCTCGGCCTACGGCGGCATTGGTTTTTTTCATTCTCCCATGGCGGATGCGGCCTACGGCAGCATCACGTTTTGGATCAACGGCGGCCCGGTCGGCGGGCAACAGCTTCAAATGTACGGACTGCTGGGCGCCGGCGGCGCAGATCAGGGCATCATCTATTCTTTGAACACGCCGGTGGCCAACACCTGGGTGCAGTACACAGTGCCCTTGTCGGCTTTGGGCGTGGCCAACGCGTCGGACTTCAGCGGTTTCGTCATCCAAGATTCCGGCGGCTCATCTGAACCGACGTTTTATCTGGATAATGTGGGACTTGCCAGCGCCACGGCGCCGTCCGTGATACTGCTGGCGGTGAATGCCAGCCAGCGCATCCGGACGGCCGACGCGCGCTTTTTTGGCCTGAACGCGGCCATTTGGGACAGCTATTTTGACTCACCGCAGACGATCCTGTTGCTGACCAACATGGGCATCCAGGCGTTGCGGTTGCCAGGGGGTTCCGCTTCCGACGATTACCATTGGGTGGACGACAAGTCGGACTGGACGGGTTATCCCTGGGCAACGAGCATGGCCAGTTTCATTCAAATAATCACCAACATCAACGCGCAGACGATGATCACGGTGAACTACGGCTCAGGCAGCCCGCAAGAAGCGGCAGCCTGGGTGGCGTATTGCAATGGCGCGACCACCAGCACGTATTCTTTGGGCAGTGATCAGTATGGCAGAAACTGGTCAAATGCGGGTTATTGGGCCTCCTTGCGCGCCGCTGCTCCGCTGGCTACGGACGACGGCATGAATTTTCTCCGCATCTCGCACGCGGCGCCGCTCCATTTCAAGTATTGGGAAATCGGCAACGAGGAATATGGCACATGGGAAACCGACAGCAATACGCTGCCCCATGATCCATTCACGTATGCGGCCCGGTCCCAACAATATATCTCGATGATGAAAGCGGTGGATTCGACAATCAAGGTGGGGGTCGTCGTCACGCCCGGCGCGAACAGCTATCTCAACTATCAAGCCGGCACCAATGGCATCGTTTTCTACACCAACCATCCCGCGATTGACCCGGTTACGGGACTGACCAACTACGGCTGGACGCCTGTCTTGCTGGCCACTTTAAAGTTGATGCACGTCACGCCGGATTTCGCCATCTTCCATAATTATCCCCAAAATCCGGGCGAAGAGTCTGACGCCGGACTGCTGGCCTCCTCGACCGGGTGGGCTTCTTACGCAGGAGATTTGCGAAGCATGATCAACGATTACATGGGCGCGAGCACCGGCCCCAACATCGAGTTGGTCTGCACGGAAAACAATTCCGTTTCCTCCTCTCCCGGCAAGCAATCCGTCAGCCTGGTCAACGGACTTTTCAAGATCGATGGCCTGGCCCAACTGATGCAAACGGAATTCAACGGCCTTTTCTGGTGGGATTTGCGCAATGGCCCGGGGAACTACGACGTCAACTTGAGCGCCAGCCTCTACGGCTGGCGCGAGTATGGCGATTACGGCGTCGTCAATGGAGACTATGTGCTCGGCAGCATGGATGTTTATCCAACCTATTACACCTCGGAACTCATGACCTGTTTCGCGCAGGCGGGCGACACGGTGCTGAGTGCGGCCAGTGATTGGCCGCTGCTCTCGACCTACGGGGCGCGGCGCCAGGACGGCAGCCTGACCGTGCTGACCGTCAACAAAGATCCTGTCAATACTCTGGTTGGGCAGGTGTCCTTGACGGGCTACACGCCGTCATCCGAGGTGACGGTCTATTCCTACGGGATTCCCCAGGACGCTGCGGTGGAAAATGGCAGCGGCTCGCCGGACATTGCCCAAAGTTACTTCTGGATCAGCGGATCGGCATTCAACTACTCCTTCGCGCCTTACTCAGCCACCGTCATGGTGCTGGCGCCGTCGCCGGCGCAGTTACAGATGATGCCCATGGCGCATGGCTCTAGCCAGTTCGTCTTTCAGCTCCAGGGTGAGACGGGTGTTCCTTATGTCCTTCAATATTCCTCAAACCTGATGACTTGGACGCCCGTCAGCACAAACACGCTCGCAACCGGCGCCTTGAACATTACCAACTCCGTGGTTCCATCACAGCCGGAGATGTTTTGGCGGGCGGTCTGGCAACCCTAGCGATTGCCAGGAAACAGTCTTTTCATCGCAACGGCGGCTAAAGATAACAGCCTGCGCTGCCGATAGTAGTGCGGACATGTTATCAGTCGCCGCCACTACTCCTCGCGACTGCTCCTGGTGGAGCGGGACCATGATTTCCTGCTTTCAACTGCGACGATCCCATATTGCGCGCGTCCTCCGCCCCGGTGGACGCAGCATGGAGGCTGCTTCATGAAAAGCAGCTTCGCCCAATCCTGGCGTTCCGCGTCGCGCTGGCGGTGGTTTGGAGCCATTGCGCTGGCGGTTGGCCTTGATGCAACGGCCCAGGAATCAGTCCCTGCCCGCGCCGCGCCGACTCCTTCCCAGCCATCAGTCATCACAAATCAACTGGACGCCCTGGCCCCGGCGCCCAGGGTCATCACCAATCTGGAAACCGCCCTGAACCTGACATTGGACCAGGCGGAACGGGGACAGCCGGTGAAATTACTGGCCACGGTCACCTACTGCCATCCGCCATGGCGGATGCTGTTCGTCCAGAGCGCCGAGCTTGGCACCTTTCTCAAGATCCCCCCCAACACACCCTCCTTGCAGCCAGGGGAGGTTATTGAAATCGAGGGTTCGACCACCTCGGCACATGGCTTCGCTGAACTGACTGTCCGAAGGTTGAAACCGACGGGGCAAATGCAAACGCTCACACCAAAGAACTGGGATTTGGAGGACATCCTGAACGGACGCGCCTCCGGACAGTGGCTTCAGATCGACGGCCGGGTCCTGGCGGCTTTCCCAATGGACGAGCGTTTATTGATTCAAACCAGCGTGGGTTCCACCAATATAACGGTTTACCTGCTCAATTGGTCTGCGATGGAGGTCCGCAAGTTGCTCGATGCCCGGGTGCGGATCACCGGAGTGCTTTCTGTTCAATTTGACGACAAGGGCCGCCGCGACGGGGTGGCAGTGCTGGCCCAGCAATCGGACCAAATCCAGGTGCTGGAGGCTCCCCACGCAGATTTGCTCGCGCTCCCCGTGACTCCCATTGACCGGCTCACGGTTTCCAAAGAGGGCAAATCGCGCCAGCGCGTCCATATTCAAGGCGTGCTGGAGCAACGTCCGGACGGCACCGCCGTGGCCGTGCATGACCGCACCAGCGCTGTCCAGGTCCAATGTCCCTACAAACCCGGCTTGCGCTTCGATTCCGGCGTGGATGTGTTTGGGTATCCCCGTCTGGCTGATGGCGAACTGGTGTTGAAAGATTCCGTGATCCTGCCAACGGGTTCATTGCCGCCGCCAGCCAGCCGAACGCCGCAAGTGTCTTCCAACGTCCAACCCTCTCTGCCTTCGGTGGAAACAGCCCAAACCATTCGCCGTTTGAGCAAGAGCGAGGCGGCTCGCGGCTATCCGGTTAACATGCAAGGGGTGGTGACTTTTACCGACTCCCGCTGGCGTTCCCTGTTTGTCCAGGACTCGACCGGCGGCATTTTTGTCACACCCGCCAGCGGCCGGATGCGCATTCGTCCGGGCGAACGCGTCCGCGTTCGGGGATTAACGGCGGAAGGCGATTTTGCCCCAACAGTTTGCAAGGCCACCTTTGAGGTGCTGGGAGAGGCTCCGATGCCCGCTCCGGCACGAGTGGGATTGGATGAGCTTCTCACCGGTCAGTACGATTGCCGGTGGGTCGAAATTCGGGGCGTCGTGCAATCGGCCATGGAAAGGGACCATCGCTGCTGGCTTCAAGTGATGACGACCCAGGGGCAAATCCCTGTCATGCTTGGCCCGTCCATGACCCTGGCCCAAACGGAACAACTGGTGGACGCGCGCGTGACCTTGCGGGGGGTTGCCGGGGGACAGTTCAACCAGCAGGGACAAATCATTGCCTTCCGTCTCCATGTCCCGGATGAAAGCGCCATCCTGGTGGACGAAGCCGCCCCCGCCAATCCTTTCGCAATCCCTACCGAGCGCATCATGGATCTCTCCAGTTACCAGTCCGATCAAGATCTCACCCACCGCATCAAGATCGCCGGCCGTGTCACCAGCGTGGCTCAAGACCAGACCATCAGCTTGCAGGACGGCAGCGGCGGGATGCTGGTCCGGCTTGTGCGCTGCGATCGGTTGCCGTGCTTGGGCGAAGTGGTGGAAATACTCGGCTATCCGGTCGCAGGCGAATTCTCGATCACCCTGAATGATGCATGGTCCAGGATAGCAGGCCCGGGCGGCGATCCGCCGGCACTGGTCATGACCGCCGGGCAGGTCCTCACCAACGAACCGAATGCCGAATTGGTGCAATTGGATGCCCGCCTCATTCAGGATACCTGGCTGCGCCCGGCCCAGGTCCTGGTCTTGCAGGCTGGCTCCGTCGTTTTCGAAGCCATGCTCCCCAGGGCATTCACTGCCGAAGGTATGGAACAACTCTCGGCCAACACCCAGTTGCGGGTCACGGGCGTGTGCCTCCTGGAAGGCGGCCGATGGGGACAAGTCAATTCCTTCCGCCTGCGCGTGCGCGAGGCGCGCGATCTGAAGGTCCTGACCCAGCCGCCTTGGTGGAATCTCCGCCGGCTGCTCCTGACCCTGGCCATCACGGGTGCTTTGGGCGCTTTGGGCCTGGTCTGGGGCCTGCTGACTGCCAGGAAGAACCGTCTTCTCAGCGAGCAAATCCGTGAACGCGCACGGGCCGAGGCCGCATTGCAACGCGCCCATGCCGATTTGCAGAGCGCCAATGACAATCTCGAACACCGCGTCGCCGAACGCACCCTGGAGCTGCGCGAACAAATAGAGGCCAAGGACAAGGCGCATGCCGAACTGGCCGCGGCCCAAAAGGACCTCATGGAGGCTTCGCGCGAGGCGGGCATGGCCGAGATTGCCACCGGTGTCCTGCACAATGTCGGCAACGTGCTCAACAGCCTTAACGTTTCGACCACCATCATCCGGGAAAAGCTCCGGCGGTCGGAATTCCTTACTTTGGGCAAAGTCAGGGGCCTGCTAAAGGAGCATGAGGCCGATATCGCCGCTTTCCTGACCTCCGATCCCAAGGGCAAACTGGTGCCCGGCTTCATCATCAAACTGGCGGACAACATCGACAAGGAGCTTTCACTGCTTCAGGAGGAACACGAGCAGGTGGCGCGCAATGTCGAGCACATCAAGGAAATCGTGGCCATGCAGCAAACCTACGCGCGCGTCTCTGGCTCACGGGAGGAATTACCCATCGCCAGCCTGGTGGATGACGCCTTGCAGATCAACCGGGCCGGCTTTGAGCGCGAGGGCATTGAGATCGTGCGCGAGTACTCGGACCTGCCGCAGGTGACGGTGGACAAGCACAAAGTCCTCCAGATCCTCGTCAACCTCATCACCAACGCCAAACATGCGCTGAACGAATCGGGACGCCCCGACCGCCGGCTTACCGTGAAAACGGGCATGAACGGGAACAACCGTTTGAAAGTCACCGTTGCGGACAACGGCATCGGCATTCCACCGGAGAACCTGACGCGCATTTTCTCGCATGGATTCACCACCCGCAAGACGGGTCACGGCTTTGGTCTTTACAGCGGAGCCAGCGCCGCCAAGGAAATGGGCGGACAACTCACCGCCCACAGCGAAGGCTCCGGCAAAGGGGCCGCGTTCGTCCTGGAAATCCCCCTGGACAGCCCGAATGGCAACTGAGACCCGGACCGATCCTCATGCCGGCCAATGCGCATGGCTGGCTCATGAGGGAGTGAAAGTTTGTTAAGCAAGCGGGCCCAATCCACCTTGGCCGATTTTCATGAAGAAATGGGCTTGGAACTCCAACGCCGTGCCTTCGCACTGGTCAACACCAAAGAAACTCGCGCCTTGCAAACTTCATGAGCCAGCCGGCCAAAGGGGCCAAAGGGGTCAAACCACCAAAGGGGTCAAACCATAGCTTTGTCCATATTTGGGCTTGCGGGTGCAATTCTATCCTGGCAGGATTGCGGTCATGGCACGTCAATTGCGAATCGAGTATCCCGGGGCGATCTACCATGTCTTGAGCCGGGGAGACGGCAAGGGGCCAATCTTCCTGGATGACGGGGACGGCCACGATTTTATGAAGACTTTGGCCGAGACTTGCCAGAAGACCGGTTTCGAGATTCACGCCTGCTGCTTGATGAAGAACCACTTTCATTTGGTGGTGGAAACACCCCAAGGCAATCTGGTGGCTGGAATGCGCTGGCTCCTGAGCACCTATGCCAACCGTTTCAACCACCGCCATGAACGGTGCGGGCATGTTTTCAGCGGACGTTACAAGTCGCTGCTGGTGGAGGCAAACGGGAGCGGCTATCTGCGCACGGTCTGCGACTACACGCATCTCAACCCCGTCCGGGCCAAACTGCTGGCGGGGCGGAGCCGGCTGCTGGAATATCCCTGGAGCAGTTTCGCCGGATATTTGACCGAGCCAAGGCATCGTCCAAAATGGCTGCGGGTGGACCGGCTGCTGGGCGAACACGGCATTGCGGGGGACACGGCGGCAGGCCGCCGGGAGTTTGAGCGGCGGATGGAGAGGCGGCGGGGGGAGGAAGGCGATCCCAATCAATGGAAAGGGATGCGGCGCGGGTGGTGTGTGGGCAGCCCGGAGTTCAAGCAGGCCTTGCTGGCGCGATTGCACGGGGAACTGGGTCCCGGCCACGCCGGGGGGATACGGCGGCAGGCCAGCCAGGCGCAGGCGGAGGCGATCATTGCCGCGGCATTGCGGAAATTGGGAAGGAAGGAAGCCGACTTGAGCCGTGGAGCCAAAATTGATTCGGACAAACTGGCGTTGGCGGCGCGACTGCGAAGGGAAACGACGCTGACGATTCAACGGATCGCGGACCGTTTGCACATGGGCAGCCGGAAGAGTGTGGGTCCCAAGCTTTACGCTTGGAAAAGGGCGCATGAATGAAAACTGATGGACAAAGCTATGGTTTGACCCCTTTGACGCCGGGGGGATACGGCGGCAGGCCAGCCAGGCGCAGGCGGAGGCGATCATCGCCGCGGCACTGCGGAAATTGGGAAGGAAGGAAGCCGACTTGAGCCAGGGAGCCAAAATTGATTCGGACAAACTGGCGTTGGCGGCGCGACTGCGAAGGGAAACGACGCTGACGATTCAACGGATCGCGGACCGTTTGCACATGGGCAGCCGGAAGAGTGTGGGTCCCAAGCTTCACGCTTGGAAAAGGGCGCATGAATGAAAACTGATGGACAAAGCTATGGTTTGACCCCTTTGATGGGTGACTGAACGCATCGCCTCACCGGAGGCGGAACGGAATCACGCGAACGAAATGAAGGGATCGAATGAGGCCTGTAAAACAGACTCTGGCGGCCAGGAAGAACTCAATTAAGAAAAGAATTGGGGACAAAAACGTTTTGCCTGTTGACACAACGCCCTAATGGGTGACCCCTTTGACCCCTTTGACCCTTTGATGAAAAGGCCGAAACAAATTATTGCATTGTCAGTCGCTCTTTTCGCCGGGTTTTTAATTCAGGCGCAGTCCTTCCAGAACCTCAATTTTGAATCCGCGAATTTTGCGGGGTATTCCCCAAACAGCAGTGATGTTCCAATTAGTGCCGCACTCCCGGGATGGAGCGGATTTTATGGGAGTTCACAAACCAGCGATGCCTGGTACGATGGCATAAGTATAGGTGGCGCCATGATTTCAGTTGTGGATGATAATGCGCCGGCGTTTGCGCCACTCCAAGGGAATTACAGTGCTTTTCTTTTCGGAGGTGGAGGTATAGGAGGCCTTTCCGCCTCAATCAGCCAGACTGGAACAATTTCTGCCGGGACACAGTCCATTACGATGGATGCCTGGGAATACGGCGCTTCGCCGATAGTTGCAATCAACGGAGTGGCCATTAACATGATGCCTGTACAGACTTTTGCTAACTACAGCGTTTATGGCGGCACTGTGCCCTCCGCCGACGTTGGGCCGCCCGTTACGCTAAGTTTCACTGTTCCTGCACCGGCATCAGGAGGGCCGAGCATGTTTGAGCTGGACGACATCTCCTTTTCCACAAACGTCGTGGCCAGTCCTGAACCAAACATGGTTGCGTTGAGCGCGATTGGCGGGCTGCTTTTTGGCGCGCGAAAGTGGTTTGCGCGGCGCGGATGACTTCGCGTGCAATTGAAGAGGATATTGGTATTTGGGGTTTGAGTTGGGCAGGCTTTGAGGTGCAGTGGCGGAAAAACAAACATGGCCTGAGGTGAGCGGATCAGCTCAAATTCTTTCTGTAGCCGGCGAAGTAATTTGTTTTTTTGGACTGGGTTTGCCCGCGTTGCTTATGGAGGGCGTGATGACAGGGTTCTTGATGAGCCAGCCGTGGCCAACCCGCCGCTCGAATAAAAGCTCGAATAAAAGCTCTTGAGCCTGCCCATAAAATTGTGTAATATGCCGGAGTCAACCGGAGTCCATGCGTTGGTCACATAATGAGACGATTTTTCTCCATTTTCCTGTCCGTGGCGATGCCGGTTGTCTGCGCCACGAATTCGGCCCGGGCGGCTCCGCCCGCCTGCTCTGGTGCTGCTATTTCGCTTTCTTCGGACTACTCCTGGTTCATCGGCAGCGCGGGTTTTTCCGATTCCAGCGGGGACGCGGAATCCGGCAGCCTCTTTACATGGCTCACTAACGGCGCGCCACTGGCCACGGGGCCTGTCGCGGAGTGCCTCCTGCTTCATTTCGATGGCAATGTCAGCGGAGTCAACGGCCAGACGCCCACACTCGCCCAAAACATCGCCTATGCTCCCGGCGAATGGGGATCGTGCCTGGCGTTGCCGGCCAATGGCCTCCTGCAATTCCCAGCAAACCGCTCCCTCCCTCTCGGCCAGGGCACCATCGAAATGTGGGTGGCCCTGCGGGCTGATGCCACCAATGCGATTTATTCCGCCCAGGACCATGTCTTGTTCCAGTATTTTTCCACCAACGGCGATTTCATGCAAATTGACCAAAGTGGCGCCAGTCAGATCCTCTACGCTGGCGGCAACGTCAATGGCCAGTGGGAAAGCGCCTACGGCACTCTGGGCAGCATGTCCGGCTGGCTTGCCGGTCAATGGCATCATCTGGCGTTCACTTATTCTTCCACCCTGAACATCATGAGCTTTTATGTGGATGGCGTGCTGACCGCCGCGAACAACGAAGGCCATTATTTTGCGCCGAATTCGGGCGGCGCCAATTTCGCCATCGGCGGCGGCATTTACGGAAACAACGCCGATTATTACATTGATGAACTGAGGATTTCGGGCCGCATGGCCGGCGCGGCTGAAATCGCCGCGCGCGCGCGGCGAACTGACGCTCCCCAGCCCAACGAAGTCTGGCTGGCTGCGACGAATGTCCCAACCGGCACGCCTTTGGTTTATGAGTTTACGCCCGTCAGCGTGACTCAAACCGGCGCCGCCTGCCAGAGCAGCACGCTGGCCTGGAACGGCATTCCCATTGCCAATCCTCAGCCGCCGAGCACCCTGTTGCCGGTCGGCGCCACCAGCGTTGCCCTGACCGTGCAAACCGCCACCAACACCACTTGCGCCTACGCCGTGGGCCAGCCCCTGCCCTACGGCCAAATGACGCCGTTCACCTCGGGCGCTGGTTCTCAATCGCAAAGCGCTGCCATCAACGGTCTCAACCCCGATCCCAATTTCGTCAACGATGTCTATGTGCGCTGTGCCGCGAATCCCGATTATCTGCTGCATCTTCAATATCGCGCCCTGTCCGACGCCAATCCGCCTTATCCGCGCAAGGGCAACCTGTGGGGCTGGGGCCTCTGGTTGAGCAACGGCCTGCCGTATATGTCCAAAGTGGACCTTTGGCTGGGAGCAACCCCCAGCGCCAGCCAGGCTGTTACCCTGCGCCAGCTCAATCCCCATCTCCGCATCCTCACCTCCATCAACGCCGTGGAGAACACCGGGTTGCCCGATGATTATTATTTGAAGGACATTTACGGAAACCGCATCGAAGTCTGGCCCGGCTCCTACCGGCTCAACTTGACCAAATCGTATGTCGCGGATTACCAGGCCCAGTTCGCCTATCAGACCGTCCTCAACACCGGATTAATGGCCGACGGCGTGTTCTTCGACAATGTTTTCACCACTCAATCTTGGCAGACGCACGATATCTACGGCAACCTGGTGCAGATTGATGCCAATGGAGACGGAATTCCCGATGATCCGGCGACGCTCGATGCCGCCTGGAGGGCCGGTGTGCTGCGCGAGTTGCAAACCTTCCGGCAACTCATGCCCAATGCCATCATCAGCGGTCACGCCATGGACATCACTGATCCCGCCATTGCCGCGTTGTTCAATGGCATCAGCATCGGCTTTCACACCTCCGACGTGCTGGAGGGGCGCATGGCGTTTTCCACGCTCTTCACCATGTACAACGATTGGTTGGGGCTTGCCGTGCCGCCTCCCAACACCATGATTGAATCCTCCCCCATGCAGTGGATTTCCTACGGCTATGGCTACTCGCCGTTGACCGCCATCCCGCCGTCCACGCTCGAGTTCGCCCAAAATTACTATCCCTATGTCCGCTTCGGCCTCGCTCTGACCCTGCTGAACAACGGTTTCTTCGCCCACGAGTTTGGCGATACCTACCACGGCAACAACTGGTGGTATGATGAATTGAATTATAACCTCGGCTACCCCCTCGGCCCGGCCCGGCTTGTCTCCCTGCCCGGACCAACCGCCACCAATCTCATCGTCAACGGCGGGTTCGAGAATCCCCTGTCGGATTCGTGGACTTCATGGGCCGCCGCGGGCTGCACCGCCGCATTCTTACAGCAAACCAGCAACGCGGCCGTCGGCAACGCCTGCGCCCGCATTGATGTTTCCCAAACAACAGGCCTCGATTGGAATATCGAACTTGCGCAATACAACCGCCCCCTCGTTCAGGGCGTAAACTATGACGACACCTTCTGGGCCAGGGCCGATTCCAACCGTTACATTTCAGTTTCATCGCAAAAGGGCAGCCCGAATTGGGACAATTACGGGCTTTATCAGCAGGTCTGGATCACCACCAACTGGCAGCAATACACCGTCACCTTCACCGCCGGCGCCACCGTGTCCGACGCCCGCCTTCAGTTTTTCCTGGGCGCAAGCACCGGCTCCGTCTGGCTGGACGATGTGCATTTGACCCAAAGTCCGCCACAGATCTTTCGGCGCGATTTCAACTACGGCAGTGTCCTGCTCAACGCCACCCCCAACGTCCAGAACGTCACTCTTGGCCCCGGCTTCCACCGCCTGACCGGCCCGCAGGCGCCAATGTATGAAATGATCATCGACGATCAGGACCCGGCGTTTTCGACCCTCGGCAACTGGACAAACGTTGCTTGTGACAGCGGCTTCGAAACGGTCAATGGACCGTATTATCACGCTTGGGCAGGCTCAATGCATCAACTGGTGGGCGCAGGCGGCGAAGCCGACTGGCAACTCTCCGTCCCGGCGGACGACACTTACACCATCTCCGCCTGGTGGCCGGCCGCGCCCCAGGCAGGCAACTGGACCACCCAAGCCGGCTTTCAAGTCGTCGCGGGTGGCGTCGTCGTGGCTTCAACCAACGCCGATCAAACCACCGGCGGAGATCAATGGCACGACCTTGCCACAGTTCAACTCTTCGCGACCAATGCCGCCCATGTCCGGCTCACCTCGCCCCAGGGCGTCTGTGTCGCCGACGCCCTGCATGTGTGTTCCCTGTCGCGCTACAACAACGGCCAACCGGCCTCCACCGTCCGCCTGCAACCCATGGACGGCATCGTGCTTCAAAGCGGCCAGCCGGCCTTCGCCTCCCCGTTCTTCAGTTCCGTCTCGCTTCTTCCTGGACATTTATTATTGACAGCAACCAATCTGACCCCCGGCCTCTCCTTCTCGCTGCAAAAATCCAGTGACTTGACTTCCAACGGCTGGCAGACCCTCCAATCATTTCAGACTACGGGGTTTTTCACGAATTTTCAGGATAATCTCGCGCCCAACCACGGCAGCGCCTTCTACCGCATCCGATCCAATTAAAGAAGAATGCTTGGGACGCTTGAGCGGTATCCCTATTTTCCCGCCCCCGCCTCCATGTGGGCCGGCGCCACCGGCGCGAAGTTTCATTCTGCGTATTTCGGTGCATAATTTTCAATGTTCCCGGGACAATTTCGACACTGAATTCAATTGATTTTGCGTCGGAAATTGCGGAACATGCTATGTAGTAAATAACACCCGAAACAATTATGAATAACGCCTTAAAACCTCTTAATTATCTGTTGAAGACTGCTCTTTTGGCGGCGCTTGCATTCGGCTCCACTCTCGCGCAAGCACAGTTGCCTTCTTCTCCACACGCCGGTGACTGGGCCAGCGAGCCTGGCAACGCGCCCGGCGGATTGCAAGGCGGCGGCGGCGGTGATTGGGACAATGCCAACCCCAATTCACTCACCACCTCGAATACTTGGGAATATTACACCGGCTCAGCCTGGGTGCAGGCAAGCGGCAATGTCGTGTCCACCAGCTCTCCTTACGGCTATCCATGCTCCACCGCCGGTTATCCGACCTCCACCAACGGCTTGAACTCCGGCTTGATCACTATTCTGACAGGCACAACCATTACCAATTCTTCCACGGGCGCCGCCACGTTTACCATCGACGGACTCGTTGTCCAGAGCGGCGCAACGTTCCTGTTTGCGAACGGCACCAACTACCTGGGTAGCCTGCATACTCCTGATATGGATGTCTATGGCAACTTCGGTTTGCAGAATGGCAATGAACCTTTGTTCCTTCTGAACACTGGCGCGACCATTGTCATGGAAAGCGGCTCCATTATGACCAACAACGGCAGCGCCGCAAATGACAACTTCGATGGACTTGGCTACACCAACGGCTCCGGCTACGTTGCCGGCGCCATCACGTTCAAGAGCGGCAGCACGTACGTGCAGCAGTTCAATGGATCGTCCGCCAAGGGCTGGATCCCCCATGCCACCTGGCAGCCAGGGTCCACTTGCCTGATCGCTCCGACGGCCGCAGTGGGTTTTGTTCCCAAGGGGTTGCCAGGCCAGACTTTTTACGACTTTATTTGGAACTGGCCTAATGAGGTGGCCCCCGGAAAGTTCGGTTCCAGCCAGGAACAAGGCTCTTTCGCCATAGCTCATAACTTTTACATGACTGCAAGCGGTCCTACATGCACGAACAACGATGTCCCCAATGCGGGTTACTCCTTGACCGTCGGCGGCAATATCGGACTTACCAACGTCGCTTGGGTCCCCGCCGGCAGCGCCGGTGTCCTCACCCTGAATGTGGGTGGAAATCTCATTGTGGACAGCACCGCAGTCATTAAAGTCAACAATGGCTCCGCTGTGGGGAACGTGACCTTCAACGGATCCAGCCCGCAAACGCTCGGCATGCACGGAGTTAATGGAAGCCCTGGCGGTTGGACTTGGACAGTCAACAGCGGTTCGACGGTCAACTTGGACAGTCCTTTGACCGTTAACTATGGAGACGCCGGCGCTGCTGGCGCCATTACCGTCAATGGCACCCTCAATTTTACCGCCAACGCCGCGCTTTCAGGCTCGAGCAACACCATCACTTTGGGTGGGGCGGGCGCGCAGTTCAATATTTCGGCGGCTTCAGGCGCCTGGACTTTTGCCGCGGAAGACACCTTGGAAGGCTCCGGCACGGTCGTGGGTGCCGTGACAGCCAGCAGTACGTCCGTGATCCTGCCCGGCAGCCTCAGCGCCGGCGCCACGCTCACTTTTGACGGTTCGCTGACTTACGGCGGGGCAGCGTCCACCAATATCTTCACTCTGAACAGCTCGCCAGGCTCCGCTGGAAACAGCCAAATAGTGGTTAGCGGCGGTCCCGGCTCCATTCTGCATCCCAACGGTGCTCAAATTGTCATCAACCCGATCGGCACGCTGTCCACCTCGACCTCGTATTTGCTTTACAATGTAACCGGAGGCGGCACTGTCTCGGCCTCCACCTTTGCCCCCGCTCTTGCCTGGGTCGGAACCCCGCCCGGCAACGCCGCCCAATTCAACATCGCCACCAACGCCGCTGGAACTCAAGTTTACCTTCAGTTTGGCACGCCGGTGCCGCAGCCGGACATTACGAGCGTCAGCGCTTCCGGCGCAACCAGCCCGACAAACTTGACGGTCAACATAAACAATGCGGTGTCCGGAACTCCATATACTGTCCTGATGAGCACGAGTTTAACGGCGCCGTTGACGAGTTGGACAACTGTGGGGTCCTTTACGCCGGGTTCAAGCGGCAGTTACTCCGCCACAATCACCGGCGCGCTGAACCCAAGCGATCCCGCCCAATACTTCGTGCTGAGAGCGCCATAACCGACATGGCCGCGGCTCTTGCCATACCCCGCGCCCCGTCTGGGTGCGGGGTATGGTGGCCGCTCATGGATGCCGGGGTTGTTGCAGATCAATGGCTCCGGCGATTTCCCGCATGACTCTTCGCTGGTTTGTTCCCGCTTTTTCCGTCCTGAGCTTCTGGGTTTTGATCGCAAATTGGTGCCGCGCGGAACCGTCCGTCACGAGGTTGTTTCCCGCCAATCAATCCACCCAGGTGTGCGCCGACACACCGCTGCGGCTGTTTTTCAACGAGCCGGTTGCATTGGGAAGCAAGGGCAAAATCGCGGTCTATCGCGCCGCGGACAACAAGCTGATCGCTGCGCTTGAATTGAGCGACGCCGGGTTCACGAATAATTATGGCGGCAAAACACTGCGCTACGATCCGATCCGGATTGCGGGCAACGTCGTGTCCGTTCAGTTGCATGCGCGCGCGCTGAGTCCCGGCCAAAGTTATTACGTCAACATTGAGCCGGGTGTTTTCAGGAGCGGGAGCAGCAATGAATTTGGCGGGTTCACCAACCACTCCGCCTGGCAGTTTTCCACCCGCGCCGCGTTGGCCGGAGGCCGGACGAACCTGGTCGTGGCCGCCGACGGCACGGGCGATTTCTGCACGCCGCAGGGGGCGGTGGATTATGTCCCGGACGACAACCAGTTGCGCATCAATATTTTTGTCCGCAAAGGCGTGCATGAGGGGATGCTTTACATTGCGCCGGATAAAAGCCACCTCCACTTCATCGGCGAAGACCGCAAACGCACAATCATCGCCGGGAGCAACAACGACCGTTTCAATTCCGGCCGCATCGGGCGTTCCTTGGTCAGCGTGGACGCGGATGATTTTGTGATGGAGAACATGACCGTGCACAACACGACGCCTTACCGCGGTTCCCAAGCCGAAGCCTTGCGCGTCCGCGGCGAGCATTGTGTGTTGCGGAACGACGACTTCTACAGTTTTCAGGATACCCTCCTGCTGGGCGGGAGTGTTTATGTGACGAATTGTTACGTGGAAGGCGACGTGGATTTCATTTGGGGGCAAGGTGGCGTATTCTTTGACCAGTGCGAAGTCAAAGCGGTCCACAATGGCTATTACGTGCAGGCGCGCAATCCGGAAGATAATCCCGGCTATATCTTTTTCCGATGCAACCTGACGGCGGCGCCGGGAGTTGCAAAGTGCCTGCTGGCACGGATTGATGCCGACCGTTTTCCCTGGAGCCAGGTCGTGTGCCTCTATTGCCGGGTGGGGGCACAAGTCCCGCCCGCCGGGTGGGAAGTCAAAGGCACGAACTTCAGCCATCTGCGCTTCGGAGAATTCCACAGCATCGATGCACAGGGAAAACCATTGGACGTGAGCCGACGCTACCCCGCTTCACGCCAGCTCACCGAAACCGAAGCCGCGGAATTGTCCGATCCGGCCAAAGTGCCTTCGTTTCACCATCCATGGAATCCAGGAAGCGTTTCCTCCCCGGTTGTGGAACCAAAACCGTGAACCATGAACCCCATGAGCCAATTGCCGAATCCATCCACCCGCAGAATCGCGCTCCTCATGGCTGGAATCATGCTCGCCGCCACAGCCGCGATGGCGCAAACCGCCGCGCCCGCCTCGGGGCCGGACCCGAAGGAAATCCCCGTGCCGGAAATCAAGACTGATCTGGGGAGGATGCCCGGCGTCAATGAGTTGCCCGTCCGCGCGGATCTGCCTGATCCCATGGTCATGAACGACGGCGCCAAAGTCACCACGCCCGAACAATGGAAAAAACGCCGCGAAGAAATCAAGCGCGCGCTCGAATACTACGCCATCGGCGAAATGCCCCCACCGCCTGGAAATGTAAAGAGCGTCGAGGTCACCAACGAAACTGTGCTCGAGGGCAAGGTCAGATACCGCCTCGTGCATCTGACTTTTGGCCCCAAAGAGCAGCTTTCATTGGACATCGGCATCTTCACGCCGGCCGCAGGCGGGCCATTCCCAACGATTCTTTTGCAGGCCGGGACGCCTCCTGATGCAAAGGCATTGCCCCGGCTTCCGGGCGGACCCAACCAAGGTCGAAGCCAGGACGTTCTGATGATGGTCGGCCCGGCGCCTGGCGCCGCAGATTCGGGGGCCGCGGACAGACGCCGCGATGGGGACAGCGCCCAAGCCATCGCGTCACGCAACAGCGAAGTCTTCCAGCGCGGCTATGCCCTCGTGGTTTACAACGCAAACGATTGCGCCGAGGACACGACCCTGCGCAATGAGGACGGCAGTTGGGCCTTTCGCAATACCCGTTTTTTCCCTGCTTATCGGGGCTACGATTGGGGCATTTTGGCGGCGTGGGCGTGGGGCGCGTCACGCATCGCCGATTACCTCGCAACCGATCCGGCCATCGACAACAGAACCCTGATCATCACCGGCTGGTCGCGCAACGGCAAATCCTCAATGATCGCTGCGGCGTTCGACCAACGGCTGCTGGGCGCCCCCGCTGTAACAGGTGGGGGCGGCGTGGGCGCCTACCGTTTCGCTGGCCCCAGCAAGAGTGAGACCCTGGACATCATGCAAAAAAAATATCCCAATTGGTTCTCGCCGCACTTGAACGAGTTTTGGGGACACCGGGAAAAGCTCCCCTTTGACGAGCATTGGTTCCTGGCTCTTGCCGCCCCCCGGCCTTTCATTGCCCTGGAAGGAGATGCAGACAGAATCTCCCTGCCCGACGCCGTCAAACATTCCATCCTGGCCGCGCAAAAGGTCTATGAATTCCTGGGAGCGAAGGACAATATCGGCGTTCACTATTCGCGCCACGGGCATGCCTTCACGCAGGAGGATTGGGTCGCGATGATGGACTTTTTCGACAAGTATTCCCGTGGCATAAAAGTGGACAAGACCTTCGACCATTTCCTCACTGATGCGGAAAGGGACTCTGCAATGTCCGCGAAAGCTTCGAAGACGTTTAATGTCCGCGACTTTGGCGCCAGCGGCGATGGAACGAATAAGGACACCGTGGCTTTTCAAGAGGCGCTCGATGCCTGCGCAGTGTCCGGCGGCGGCGATGTCATTGTGCCTGGCGGCAATTACCTCATCGGCAGCGTGCAGATGGGGAACCACACCATCCTCCGCCTCCAACCCGGCAGCATCATCACCGGCAGCCCTGATATGGCGGATTACCCGATGTTGGACGTTCGCTGGGAAGGCCGCTGGCAACCGGGCCGGCGCGCCCTCATTTACTCAGCCAATGTGGATCACACCGGCATCATCGGGCCTGGGCGCATTGAGGGAAATCCCGCCGTCGCTGCCCCCCAAAACCCGCGCGGCTCGGTCGTCCTCGAGCCGATCTCTTGCAACGACGTGCGCTGGGAGGGTTTCAGCGTGACCCAAGGCGGCAATTGGGCCGCCCATCCGACCTATTGCGCCGGCGTCGAAATCACGAACATCAACATCCGGGGAGGCCGCGACGGCATCGACATCGATTCCAGCAAGAACATCCGCATTGAAGATTGCGACATTGATACGGGCGATGATTCCATCAGCATCAAATCCGGGCGGGGCATGGACGGTGCGCGGCTTGGGAAACCGACGGAAGACGTCCTGATCTCCAATTGCACATTACATTGCCGCAGATTTGCGTGCCTTGGCATCGGCAGCGAAACCTCCGGAGGGGTCCGCAATGTGCGGATCGAGCATTGCAAACTGAGCGCCCCGCGCACCTGCGCAATTTACATCAAAAGCCGCATCGGCCGGGCTGGTGTCGATGAGAACATCACGGGTGGGGACCTGGATGTTTCGGAGGGCGGCTTTCTTCGCGTCAATCTGGTGAGCGCCGGAAACACCAACACTGCGGATGATCCTGTGGCAGGACCTGCCGGCATTCCCGAGGGCAGGAATTTCAAATTCTCCGACATCCGCGTCGCGGGAGGGACCCTCGCCGATGTCACGCAGATTGCCGCGGAAAAGCCGCTCCAGAGCCTGATTCTGGAAAACATCAGCGGAGCCTGTGCCAGGGGCATTTTCCTCCAACATGTCAACAATGCCGTCCTGCGCGGCATTCATGTGACCGTCGCCACCGGTGCGCTGTTGGCGACCAATGACGTCACCGGGACCGGCTTGGATTCTGCCGAGAAATATAGCCCTCCGTCTCCGCGCGGCGCGCGGAATCCTGTCACGCCGGGAACCGCCACCCTAAAAACACCCTGAAAACTTGTGTCGAACTCAAGCCGCCTGGTCGCAAAAAGGCGGGCGGCGGCAAACTCTTGCCGCCGCCCGTGTTGAAAACTGGATGTGCGTGTCAGGCGCGTTTTTGAAGGCGGCGCCAGCCGAATTGCAACAAAACCATTCCGCCGCCCAACATGGCCAAAGTGTTCGGTTCGGGCACAGCCGTCGCGGCAGGCGTCACGTCAGCCCAATCTGGGGCGATGAGAAGGTTGCCGATGTCGAAATTGCCCGTAGCGGTCGTAGACTGGATTTTCAAGCCGATATCATCCACCGAAGCTACAGCGGTTGTTCCGGTCTGCGTCGCGCTAGGCGTTCCGGGCTGGCTGGCACCGGGCACCGGATCCACATAAATGCTTGCAACCGGCGAGGAGCCGAGCGTCAATTCCTCGACGACGAAATAAGTCTGGTTCAGATTCAAATTGACGCTATTAAAGACGGCGCCAGAGTTGCCGCCGGTGGTTCTCACGCCAATTTTCCAGAAGCCGGAAGCCGGGGTGCCTACATAAGTTGACAGGGCGTCGCTGCTGCCGCCCGGTGTGGCGACGCCAGGATTTAATGCGGAAATATATTCGTTGGCAGTGGGCGCGCTGGTGCAATCGATGAGGAAAGAATAATAGATGCTGCCACTGGTCACGGCAGTGTAGGTGTTGTAACTGGTGCTGCCACTGCTGCTCGAAGTGTAAGCCAATTCGTAACCCGGCAGTTCCTGTAATCCGGCATAAGTCAACTGACTGCTGCCAATCGCCAACTCGGAGGCATTTCCCCCGGTCCAGGCGGTGCTGTTGCCGGGATTGACCTTGCTGGCAAGCCCGGTGCCCGAGGTGTAGTTGAATCCCTCGGAAAACGAGAGCTGGGCGTGGGCGCTCTGGCAGCACACGGACATGATGCCAACGGATGCCATGGCAGACAAAATGGGGTTGCAAAGTTTCATAAAATGTTACTGGTTTTTAATTCGTTTTCACCGGCTATAGGGCTTTATTTTCTGCCGCCATAATCGTATATTTCCCGCGTAAAATCAATTGATTTCGCGTGTTAAGTTGTGCGCGGAATGTTGAAATTTGTGCATGACGCGCCACGGCATTTTGCCCGTCTTTCGGTCCCATTGACGGGCCGGGGCAGAAGATCAAACGTCATGGCCGTTTCACCCTACTGGCTCAATGGATGTCCCGCCTGGTATCGTTTCAGCTCAATGTCGAGCCGTCCCGCCAACTCCTGCCGTCCCGCCGCCCGCGCCAGATCAATCGCTCTTTGGTAATGGGCAATCGCCTCATGCGCGTTTCCTTGTTGGCCAAGAGCAACGCCGAGATTGTAGCAGGCTTCCACGAAGGCCGGATTGATTTCCAACGCCTTTTGGCACTGGGCGATGGCTTCATCCACCCTTCCCTTCAGGCGAAGGGCGATGCTGAGATTGTTGTGGGCTTCCGCATAATCGGGCCTGGATTGCAGCGCCTGTTGAAAATGGGCAATCGCCTCATCCGGATGTCCGCTCTGTAAAAGGGCATTGCCGAGGTTGTTATGGGCTTCCGCATAGTGCGGGTCGATTTTCAGCGCCTCCCGGTACTGTGCCATCGCTTCGTCCGCTCTTCCTTCCTGGACAAGGGCATGGCCAAGGTTGATGTGGGTTTCCTTGTAGTAAGGTTCGAGTTGCAGCGACTTTTGAAAGTGAGCAATCGCTTGATCCAGCAGTCCCTTCTGCAGCATGGCCTGGCCGAGGTTGTTGTGGGTTTCGGCGCCCTCTGGATTGATGTGCAGGGCTGTTTGGAAACAAGCGATCGCTTCGTCCTCCTTTCCCCTTTGCTCCAAATCAAGGCCCAGCCAGTTGTAAGCCATCCAGCAGCCGGGATTCTGGCGAATGGTTTGTTGCCAGAGTTTCTCGTCGTTGGCGTACATGCCGCATTGTTCCCATGTCAATGTCCCCAGCACCAACAACACGGCGGCGCACAACACCGGCTCAAGGAATTGCCTTTCTTTTCGAAAATGACCCGGCCAGGCGTGGATCCCCGCCGCGGCCAGCGCAATCGGCCCGATGCAGGCCAGGTATTGATAATGATCGGCCACGAACGAGTAGCGAAATGTGTAAAGCATGATGAATCCCAGCACAGGACATAACGTTGCCGCAAAATACACCAACGCCACCTCCACGCCTCGTCCCGCCCGGCCGCGCACCCGCCATATCACCAGCCCCAGTGCTGCCGTCGCCAGCATCCAGGCATAAGCGCGCGGATCATGGGCCGATATCATCCAGCGCGGATAACTAAACGTCAGGTTTGCCGGCCAGAGGAGCTTCCCCGCATAAAACCATCCCGCACGGCCGGCCAGGAGCACACGCTCGACCAGCCCCATCTGGAAAAACTGGCCCTGAGTGCCTTGATGGTGACGCTCCCACCCTACCGTCACCAACCCCATGCCGATTCCCATCGCCAAAAAAGGCGCGATTTGCGCCAGCCGCCGCCAGTTGATCGGCATTCTTTTAAGCCACAAAATCAAAAGCAGCGCCGCCGGCAGCGTACAGGCCGTCGTCTTGGCCGAGAGCGCCACAACATAAGAAACCAGCGCCAGAACGTAACACCGCCAGGGGTGCTTGCACTGTTCACCAATGAATTTGATCCACGCCAAAAGCGTGAGCAAAAAGAAGAACCCCATCAGCACGTTTTTGCGCTCGGTGATCCACGCGACCGATTCCACCTGCACCGGATGCAGCGCGAAGATGCCTGCCGCAAGCCATGCACCCGGCACGCGCAGCCGCCCCAGCAACCGCCATACCAGCAGCACATTGGCGGCGTGAAGCATGAGGTTGACCACGTGGTAGCCCGCCGGGTTCAAGCCCCAGAGGCTGCGCTCCAGGTAAAATGTGGTGTAAGTCAGCGGAAAATACTGCGAGGGCGAATCGCCCGAAAACCAAATCCGCCGAAGCCCGTCCGCCGCGGTCAGCAACGGGTTTGCCGTCACATATTGATCATCATCCCAAATAAATCCGGCATGCCATGCCGGCTGGTAAGCCACCATGGTTGCGACCACCAGGAGGATCCCAAGCAGCCAGTTGTGCCGCCACCGGGCCGGCTGAAATCCTGCAATGTCATGGCTCTCCCCGGGCCTCTCACCTTCCCCCCTGCCCGGGGTGCCGCCAGACAAGCCAGGCGGTTCGGCCTTTCCATTGGCAGGGCGCGTTTTCTGCCTCTTCATAAGTTCGCAATGCTGCCTCCTCATCCAGGACAGATCAAACGTCAAAGCGTTTCGCACGGTCGCGTAATGCCCCTATGTGTTTGTCCAGAGCTATGGAATGGCTTTCCTGACGCGTGGAATTTCACCTGAGTACGATCATTGTGTCCTCGAGAGAGGACAAAAACGACCGGGAACAGGAGAAGAACCAGGAAACCGCCGCCCGAAAGAGACCCTAATAATTCGTATAGCTGGTGACCCGTTTGGCGGCCACATGACTGTCAAAATAAAGAAAGTTCCGCGCATCAAAATGCACCGGCTTCAGGGCGACGTAATTAGCCACAGTACTGCCAAGGTTGGCCGGGTTGTTCACCGCCAGCCAGTCGAAGTCCGCCAGCGCCCAGATCAAGGCCAGCGGCCCCGCGCTCTGCATATTATTCAGAGAAATGGACCATTGTCGGTTGGCGCCCGCGTCAAGATCACCATTGCCAAAGGGCATGCCCACATGAGCGAGAAGTGAGTTGGGATAATAGTTGGTTCGGGTGATGGAGTAACAAAAGGCGTGATTGTAATAATCCTGCATCGGATTGTATTGGGCCTCCGAATTGCCAGGCAAGGAGTGGAAATAGGCCGGGCAAAGGAATACCGATGCAAGATTGGTGGTGGTTCTGGCCATCCCATACGGCGACGGCAGTTTTAAATAGACCGCCAAGTAATAGGGCAGGTATTTTCCATAGTCCCCATTCCCGCCGTAGATGGGCAATTCAGTCTGGCTTAAGCCGGCATAATTCGTCGCGTTGGGACCGGGTGGAAGATAGTCACTGGAGTCGTCCGCGTACATGTGCAGGGCCACCCCCACCTGCTTCAAATTGGACACGCAATTAACCCGATACGCCGAATCCTTGGCCTTGCCAAGCGCAGGCAGGAGCATCGCGGCCAGGATCGCAATGATGGCGATAACCACCAGCAATTCAATCAATGTAAAACTCGCGGACAGCTTCCGGGCGTTTTTCATTCTGTGACTCATTGTGATAATCTACCGATACCAAGAGGGATAAGCAAACGGACTTTTGTGCAAATCGCCGTGAAATATGAGAACGCTGGCTCAATTCGTGCCCCGGGCCGACTGGGCATAATGTGCCGTCAAATCAATCGTAGTGCCCTTTTTTCACGCTTCTTTGCACGAGAACAAGGATGACTTCCGGGATAAACCCCGGTACGTTCCCCTCAGTTCACATGAATCACATATTGCCATGAATACCCGAGAAAACCGCCCATTGAATAGTGTCCTGTCTCTGGCATTGCCAGCGCTCCTGCAATGCTGCCTCGTGTCAGGAGCCGCGACGTTTGATGCTCGAGACTACGGCGCGCATGGCGATGGCCGGACACTGGATTCCCCCGCCATCCAAAAAGCCATCAATGCCTGCGCGAAGGCCGGCGGCGGCACGATCCGGCTCGGTCCCGGCACTTATCTCAGCGAGCCGCTTTTCCTGCGCGGCAACCACACCACCCTTCAACTCGACGCCGGAGCTATTCTCCAAGGCACGGAGGAATTCACCAATTACCGAAATTCCAAGGGCAAAATCGTCGGCCTGATCAACGCCACCAGGTTGACGGATGTTTCCATCACCGGCGCCGGCGTCATCGACGGCGCGGGGGCGCCTTGGTGGCCTGCCGTCAGGGAAGCGAAAAAGACCGGCGCTCCCGAACCCCGCCAGCGCCCGAAGATGGTCAATTTCAAGGATTGCCACGGCGTTACGGTGCGCGACGTGACCTTGCAAAACGCTCCCAGTTTCCACCTCATGCCGGTGGATTGCGATGATGTCCTGATCGACCACGTGACGATCAAAGCCCCGGCGGATTCGCCGAACACCGATGCCATCGACCCAAGCGCCTGCAGCAACGTGCGCATCCTCAACTGCTTGCTGGATGTGGGTGACGACAACGTAGCCGTGAAGGCCGGTCATACCGTCCCCGGACGCGCCTTTTGCTGCCAGGACATCCTGGTGTCCAACTGCGTCTGCCTGCACGGGCACGGCATCTCCATTGGCAGCGAAACTTCCGGCGGCGTCACCAATTTCCGGGTGGTTCATTGCACCTTCAATGGCACAGTCAGCGGCATTCGCATCAAAACGACCCGCGAGAAAGGCGGACGGGTGGAAAATATTTCATACAGCGATCTTGACATGAAAAATGTGAAGCGTCCCATCGACATTGCGTGCTATTATCCGAAAGTTCCCATGGACGACCCGGCGCGCCCCATCACCGCCACCACACCCGCCTATCATGGCATTCGCATCGAGAATCTCACGGGCGAAAGCCCCGAAGGAGCCGGCCTGTTGGTTGGCCTGCCTGAATCCCCGATTCGCGGCCTGACATTGTCGAATGTTCATCTTAAGGCCGTGACCGGCCTGTTGGTGGAGAATGCCGAGGACGTGAATTTTAAAGACGTCAAGGTTGAGGCGCAACAAGGCGAACCCGTCATCATCAAAAACGCAAAAATGCATTAACCTGACTTGCTGTCCAGGATCTTAACTGTTGGTTGTCGGGCCATGAACAATAACTGAATGCATCGATGCGAAGGACGGAGGCATAGGAAGTTGATATTCCGTCCCGCGCATGATACAAGACCTACTGCTATGACCCGTAAACGCCAAAAGCGAGTGCTGATTGCACTCGGATGGTATGATTACCGCCTGCACCGGGGCGTTGAAAAATTCGCGCAGGAACACCACTGGCATCTTTCCAGCAACTTCGCGCGCGAAAAGGTCATTCCCTGGGGATGGGATGGCGACGGCATCCTGGCCTGGCTGGGGGCGGGTGACGATCTGGCGGAATTTGTCAAAGACACGGCCAAACCGACGGTGGATCTGAGTTTTCGCCGCCCGCACCTGAATTTTGCCCGCGTGCTGGAGGACCACGCCCACGCCGCGCAGTTGGTGGCGGAACATTTCCTTTCCCGCGGTTTCAGGCACTTTATGTTTTACAGCGACGAGGACAACTGGTCCTATCTGGAGCGGGGCGAGGGGTTTGTGGCCGCCTTGCGCCGCGCGGGCCACGATTGCGAATGGCTGCGCTGGAACCATGCTCCCGAATACAGCACCGGCCGCGAACAGTGGACCCGCAAAAGAAGCTGGCTGGCCGCCCGGCTCAAACAAGCGCCCAAGGCGCTGGCCGTCTTCGCCGCCAACGATCAGCACGCGGTGGAAGTGCTGGAAGCCTGCGAAATGGCCCGCCTGGCCGTGCCCGAACAAGTGGCCATTGTCGGCACGGAAAATTACCTGCTGGCGCCGGACGCCATGCGCACCCCGATTTCCAGCGTTGACACCAATTTGGAAACCCTTGGCCACACCGGCGCGGCGCTGCTGGAGGATTTGATGAACGGCAAACGGCCCTCAGCGCGAATCATTCGTGTCCCGGCCGTGGGCGTGATCACCCGCAAAAGCAGCGACCTCCTGGCAGTCAAACACAAGGGCGTCGCCAACGGCTTGCGCTTTATCTGGGAGCATTTCCATGAACCGATCCGGGTCAAGGACCTGCTCAACGTCGCCGGCATGTCGCGGCGCGGCCTGCACAAGGCCTTCATGGAGAACATCGGGCGCACGCCCGGCCAGGAACTGCAGCGGTTGCGCATGGAGAAGGCCAAACGTTTGCTGGCCGATTCCGACCAAAAGATCGAGGTCCTGGCCAGCATGTGCGGCTATCAAAGCGCCAACTCCTTTTCCGTGGCGTTCAAAAACACCACCGGCATGACCCTCAGCCACTTTCGCAAATCCGTCGTCCACTCCGCCGCCAAGGACCAGTGATCGTCCGATGCTAGGCCGCCGTCCGCTCCGCCCGCCGCGGACTTCGCGCGGGCGCGCTTTCCCGCTTCTCGGGCAGGGCCAGGTATTGGCGGGCGTTGCTGTGGCAGATGTTGCGGATCATCGTGCCGAGCAGCGCTTCGTCGTTGGGCAGTTCCCCGCCCTCGACCTCCCTCCCGATAAGGTTGCACAGCACACGCCGGAAGTATTCGTGGCGGGGATAAGACATGAAGGAGCGCGAATCGGTCACCATGCCGACAAAACGCGAGAGCAGCCCGTTGTTGGACAGGGCATTGAGCTGCCATTCAATGCCTTCCTTCTGATCCAGGAACCACCAGCCGGAGCCGAATTGCATTTTGCCCGGAACCGTGCCGTCCTGAAAACTCCCGATCACAGTGGAGAAAACGTAATTGTCAACAGGATTACTGTTATAGACGATCACCTTCGGCATCCGGCCCTCCCGCTCGAGCAAATCGAGGTAACGCACCAGGGCCTGCGCCTGCGGGAAGTCTCCGATACAATCAAAACCAGTGTCCGGGCCGAGTCGCTCCAGCAGCCGGGTGTTATTGTTTCGCAACGCGCCGAGGTGCAATTGTTTGACCCACCCTTTTTCCGCATCCCACCGCCCAAAATGCAGCATCATGCTCAGGCCAAATTGCGCCTGTTCTTCCGGGGAAGCCGCCAGGCCGCGGCGCGCCCGGGCAAAAATTGCCGCCGCCGTCTTGTCCGGGCACGGACTGGCCGGGCATTGGTTGAGTCCATGGTCGGACAGCCGGCAACCTTGGTCGTGGAAGTAGTCATGCCGCCGCCGCAATGCGGCCACAAAATCTTCCAAGCCGCCAATATCCGTATCGGCCGCCTGCTCCAGACGGCTGACCCAGGCGTTGAACGCCGCTGGTTGGCCGACCGCCAGCGCCTTGTCCGGGCGATAGCAGGGAAAAACGCGCGTGGCCAGGCCGTCGGCTGCGATCTTTTTATGATACGCAAGGTTGTCGGTTGGATCATCCGTGGTGCAGAGGGTGGAGACGTTGAACTTTTTCAGGATGCCGCGGGTGGAAAGTTCAGGGCGGGCCAATTGTTCGTTGGCCTTTTGCCATACTCGCGCCGCGCTCTCCTCGTCCAACAGTTCGCTGATCCCAAAATAACGCTTGAGTTCCAAATGCGTCCAGTGATAGAGCGGATTGCGCAGGGTGTGCGGCACCGTTGCCGCCCAGGCGCGAAACTTGGCAAACGGTTCGGCCGCGCCGGTGCAAAAATCCTCCGCCACACCGTTGGCCCGCATGGCGCGCCATTTGTAATGGTCCCCTTCGAGCCAGATTTCAAAGAGGTTGCGGAACTGCCGGTTTTCCGCAATGTCTTTGGGGGACAAATGGCAATGGTAATCGAAGATCGGCTGTCCCTCGGCAAATTGCCGGTAAAGCCGTTGCGCCGTGCGGTTGTGCAGCAAGAACTTTTCGTCAATGAATTTCATGTCAGTCTCCCGCCAAAAAAAGCGGCTTGACGTGCCGTTCGTACAGATTCTCCGTGACGTTGGCCGCCACCGAACTCTTATATTCGTCAAGCGCTTTCAAATACCGTTTTCCCATCCTGGCGGCGATCTTGTAGCCGACGTGCAGCAATTGCCGCGCGCTGCGGTTGTATGCCGGATTCTTTTGGTCGTGCCGCACGGCGGAGACGAATTGCCCGCTGTCCCAGCCCTGCGCCGTCGCTGCCGCCGGCAACCGGCTGCGGTCTATGTCAAGCACCGTCGCGTAAGGCGCGCACAACTCGTCAATGTGCTCCAATGATCCCGCGTAAATCTCCTTCGCCAGCGCCAGGCCCCCCCCGCCGGCCGCCGCCAGTCCGATGATTTCCTCCAGCCACGTCGTGCCGGCGGTCTTGACATGCACCCCCGCGCCGCTCCGGCGCAAGGCCCGCCGAATCGGCCCATAAATGGAAAATTTATCGCTGCCGGAATGCACACTCAACTTGAGACCGGCGGGAAAACCGTACTGTTGCACCGCAAACTTCAGCACCGCCAGGTCCTCGTTGAACTCCTTCTCGAATTGGGCGATGTCCCCCACGTAATCAACCCCTTTGTTGAAGCGGCCTGTGAATTTGGGCGCGATGGTTTGCAGGGGAATGGCCTCATCGCTCAGCGCCGCCAGGATCACCCTCAATTCCACCGGCGTTTGCGGCGTGTCCGTCTCGTCCATCGACACTTCAGTCACGAAGTAGGCCGGCCCTTTGGCCTGCGCGATATGACGGTAAATCTGCCCCGCCTCCAGCACCGCCAGCAGATACTTCCGCGCGATCTTTTCCACGGTCGCGCGATTCGCCTCAGCCGACCCGTTGAACAATTCCGCGTGGCGATCCAGCAGCCGCCGCACGGCTTCCGGCGCCGCTGGCTGGCCGATCCAGTCCGCCACGTCAATGGTGTAAAAATTGCAGTGCGGCAGAAATCGGTCCACCGTCTCCAGACGTATGTGGTCCGCATCCAGAAAATAGGGTTTCTCCCAGTGCAGCGCCTGCACTGCGGCATCCACCGCCGCGCGGCTCTGCGCGGGTTCGGAGCCGATGGTGACATGCTCGCGATTGGATTTGTTCCAAACGGGGACAATGTCAACACCTTCGGCAGCGGCGCGGAGACAGGTTTGCAACTGCGCCTGGGCCTGCCGCGCAAACCGGTCGCCCATCCCAAATGAGTGCTTCCCAAGAGGCAAGAAATTATTCATCAAGAATTCCAGTCTGTTAACATATCAGTTTTTGCCGCCAATAGGCATGGCTTTTTTCTGCATTGCGCCATGAAAAATTGGCATTGCGGCGAAATGGCCGTTTTGGACCGTGCTTCGTCGCCATCGCCGTCATGGCGCTTGCAGAATGTAGAATTGGTCCGAATCATTTATGGTCACCGCCCCGGTGACAGTCTGCGAGAAACTCCCGCTGGCGCCCAGCGTAAAGCTGCCTGCAACACGCCACATTGAGATTGGCAATGTTAGATCGGTGCTCGTCAGCACAGTATAGGTTCCGGCTGCTCCGTTGTTCCCATTGATTGTCAAGTTGGTGCCGGCAAGACTGATGCTGGTGATAACCGCCTGCGGGTTCACTGTCACACTAATATTAAAGCTGAACAGGTTGTAGTCGGCTTGGTCGTTTGGGGTGAACGTCACCGATTGGTTTGCCGTGCCCACGCCTGGCGTCGCCGTCGGTGTGGTAAAGGCAAAACTGCCGGACACGGATGCCGAGCCATTGGTCAGCGTTGACGCACTCAATGCCTGCCCGTAAGTGATCGCCGAGGCTGTCGGTGCGCTCACCAATGTCGGCGTCGCCCGGAGCACCGTCACACTGACATTGAAGCTAAACGTCGTGTATCCGGCGGAATTGCTCGGAGTGAAGGTCACTGACTGATTCCCCGTGCCGACGCCTGGTATCGTCGAAGGCGTGGTGAAGGCAAAGCTGCCGGGCACGGATGCCGAGCCATCGGCCAGCGTCGAAGCGCTCAATGCCTGCCCGTAGGTGATTGTCGCGGCTGTCGGTGCGCTCACCAATGTCGGCACAGTCTTTGAAACTTCAAACAGAACCTCCTTGGCCGGCGTATTGGTCGAGAGGGTGTAAATGAAGCCCGGGAAGCCTGCCGGCGTGCTGCCAAGAACCGCCTGGCCGCTCTCGGTGCCGGTGTAGTTGAACAGGGTGTAGTTGCCTGCGGCGAAACCGCCGGCGTTGCTGATGTTGAGCGTGCTGTTAAGAGTCAGATTGCCCGTGACATTCACCGTGGCGGCATTTGTGCCGAGCGTGAAATTGACAGGTCTCGAACCAGGCAAAGTCAGACTGGTCGTGTCCGAAAGCAGGCTCCCAGCCAGAGTGATGGGGTTCGCGTTGAACAGGGCGGAATCATTGCAGGTGGCCGGCGCGTTGTAAAACGTGAGCGAGTTGGTGTTGTCATCCCCCTGCAGGGTGATCACGCTGGCGCCAGGCGCGCTGTTGCTGAAAGTGGCCTGCGCATTGCACAGCGCAAAGGTTGGATTGCCGCCCGTATTGGTGATTTGTGAATTCACGATCTGGACGCCGACGATGTTGTATAGATCGAAAGTGCCGTTGGCGGTGATCTTGAGCGCGCTTAACAGGATGTTGGTGGCGGGCAATTCCAATCTTGCCCAAATCATGCCAGGCTGGCCGGCCGTGGCGGTAATGTTGCTGATGACGATGTCGCTCCAAATCGGTTCGTCGCTGGTGTTGCTGATCGACCTCCCTGCCGCAACGGCTGGAGTGATGCCGGCGGTGGTGGGATTGCCGTAGGAGTCGTAATAACTGTATATCAAGATTGGCGCATAGGTGATGTTGGTCATGGTGAGGTGGCAATAATTTAGATACCGGGCCGTGCCTCCCCGACCGCTGTCAGACTTCATGCGGATGCCATTGTCCGTGTTGTTGAAGGTGCAGTCGATTACCGTCAGATTCGTCACCCCGTCACTGGTATAGCTGCCAATGGATACGCCGTGCCCGTTGCCGAACGTGCAGTTGGTGATCACTGTGTTGTAGGTGGGCGCGCCGCTGCTGCCCATGGCGATGTTGTCGTCCCCGGTGCTGATCACACAGGTTTGCACCAGGGAATTGCTGCCCACCAAATCAATGCCGTCGGTGTTATGTGAGGGACTCGAGGCGCTGGAGGCGGGCGCGGTGATGGTGATCCCCTGGATGGTCACGTTGGCCGTGCTGCCGCCTTTGAAAACTATTTGCTGCGCCGGGGCGTTTGAAACCGTCACATTTTGGATCAGCACCCGCTGGCATGAGCTAAAATAAAGCATGTAAAGCCCGCTGTCGGCATCGCTCGCCCACCAGGGCGCACCCTGGCCGTCAATGGCCCCCGACCCGCTGATTTCGAGATCGCTCAACGAGGAACAATTCAGCAGGGGCGTTGTTCCCGACCACGTGCCGTAAGGCAGCATTCGCAGAATCGCTCCGGCGTCTATTTGCAGATTGACCTTGCTCCTCATGGTGAGCGGCCCGGTCAGATAAATGCCCGGGCCGGGAATCTCGACCGTGCCGCCGCCAGTGGCCCCGGAAGCTGCGGTGATGGCGGCATTGATGGCCGAAGCGTTGTTCGCATTGCTGGTGGCGGCGCCATATCCGGTGACCGCGTTAAAAATGTTGTTGGTATTTATGCTTGGCAACGTCGGATTGACAGCCTGCGCGTGAACCCAACCGGCAAATGCCAGCCAGGCTAGAAGGGGGATGGTTCCTCGTTTCATGAATATCATTCCACAGTGCTGTCGGACAAAAGCTCTGATTCTTAATCTACCACCCTTGTCCGCGAATGGATATGCACTTTCTCTGCACCGCGCCTTGAAAAAGAGGCACTGCGGGCCGGCGGGCGAACAAGGCTTGACTTGCCCCTGTAATCTCACAAAATTACGGCATGGCAGGACTGTTCACAATAAAGAACGAGTTCCGCTACGAAATCGTGCGCAAGATTTTCGAAGGCGGAATGGGCGTCGTTTACGAAGCGGAGCAGCACGGCACGCGCGACTTCGTCAAAAGGGTCGCCCTCAAAGTCATCCGCCAAAACTACGCCAACCAAAAACAGTTCATCGAGAATTTCATCGGCGAGGCCAAGCTGGTGGCGGACTTGATCCATACCAACATCGTCCAGACCTATCATCTGGGAGAAGCGGGCGGCCTGTATTTCATCTGCATGGAGCTGATCCACGGGGTCAACCTGGAGCAGTTTGCCCAACAACTGGCGCAGAAAGGCCGGGTGTTGCCGGTGGAATTGGCGGTCTTCATCACCAGCCGTGTGGCGCGCGGCCTGGCTTATGCCCATTCCAAGACCGACCCGGGTGGCAAATCCCTCGGCATCGTTCATCGCGATGTCAGTTTCAAAAACATCATGATCGCCTTCCCCGGCGACGTCAAACTGACCGATTTCGGCATCGCCAAAGCCCGCGGCTTTCTCCAGGACAACGAGGGGGAAGTGGTGGCGGGTAAGGCCGATTACATGAGCCCGGAGCAGGCCGATTTTCAGATTACCGACAAACGGTCCGATCTTTTTTCGACCGGGGTCGTGCTGGGCAACCTCTTGCTCGGCTACAACGTGTTCAAGGGATCCAACGCCGATGAATCCCGCGATCGCATCATGACTTTGCCCCTGCCCAATTTCAGCCAGATCAATCCGAACATTGACCAGCGCCTCAATGAGATTCTCCAACGCACCCTGGCGCGCGATTTGTCGCAACGCTACGCCACCGCGGACGAATTGCTCTATGATTTGGAGTATTACATCTACCACAAGGGCTATGGTCCCACCAACGAAACGCTGGGAAAATACATGCGCGAACTCTTCGGCCAGTCCACACCCGAGGCCGACGACAAAGGACACACCACCGTGGTGGATGCGGCGGGCCGCCGCCCTGTGCGCGTGGATTAACCGGACCGCTGGCGCCATGGCCCGCAGCCACGCTCGATGACCGCGAAACCCGGAAAAAACAAGCCCGGCCCGGTTGTGCTGGGACTCATTCAGAGCCGGTGCTCCCCCGACCCGGCGGAAAACTTTGCCCGCGCCTCGCGGCGCATCGCCCAGGCCGCCCGCCAGGGCGCGCAGATCATTTGCACCCAGGAACTGTTCCGCTCCCAGTATTTCTGCCAGGCCGAAAAGCACGAGTATTTCAAACTGGCCGAGACGATC
>Ga0224555_1000673_pt1 | contig 52520 bp, 50 predicted proteins | sample 714S23034metaG_FD_180687 | JGI IMG/M metagenome (GOLD analysis project Ga0224555, IMG submission 180687) | Peat soil microbial communities from Stordalen Mire, Sweden - 717 S2 30-34 | ecosystem: Environmental > Terrestrial > Soil > Wetlands > Peat | place: Sweden: Norrbotten County, Stordalen...
ATCCAAACATGACCCAGATCATGGACGATCCCGCCCGCGACCCGCACGCGTCGCTCGCGCGCGAGAAGGACCCCGAGCTGCTCGGGAAGTACACGGACTCCGAGATCAAGAAGAAATTCAAATCACAGCGGGACGAAGCCAAGCCCTTCACCTTCGGAATCCCCTACCAGCGCGGCAACGAGGCCATGGCCCGAAGCCTGAACCGGGAAGCTGTCCGCGCCAAGAAGCCGGCAAACCACACGGCCGAGAGTGTGGCCCACATCAAGAACGCGTATGCGCGCCTCTACCGCACGGCATGGGAGTATCTGGAAGGGCAAATGAACCGCGTCATACCCCAGGTGACCGGACCCCATGGGAACACCTATTTCTCCCACTGGGGAGTCCTTGGCTACCAGGTGAGCACGGGCGGGTTCCGGCGCCGCTATCTTGACCCAGCTCTAGTAAAGGTAATTCTCTCCCAGGAGAGCCAGAGAGACAGCGAGCTGCTGCGCACCCTCAAGGACATGAGGCGGGAGGCCTCCAACTGGCAAATTCAACACGGTGTTGCCATTTACATCATGGAGGCATGCAACAACTGGTCTGAATTTCGCCAGCGCAACCCCGATGTTCCGATTGTGCTCATAGACATTTTGCACGACTCTACGAGGTGGCTTATCCATTGGACGGCGCTCTCCATGGCCCGGGAGATCCTGCCCCGCATCATGGTCGAGATACCATCGAATACCAAGCCAAAGCTGCGTGTCGATATGAAAATCTCCTACGAGTGGAACGGACCCGACATCAAGGAGCCGGTGCCCAACCCTGAACAGCCAAAGATCAGAATACCAGGCTTGAAGTACTTGGGCCTCGATCATTGGAACGATGTGATGCCTTGAACTGGACGCCGCCTGGCAATACTACGGTAGCAGCGGTCATAAACCGCCGCTACAGTGGCTTTGTGGCTTTGAACCGCAACAGTTCGTCCGGCAGGCCGTGTCCACCATCCCGCGCTGCGGCATCCGCGATTTCTTTGACATAGGCGAGGTCCATCGCCTCGCTCACTCCCACGGCGATGAGTATTACGCCTTCCCGTGCATCCAGTCCACCGGGCTGAGTTCCACAGACCTTGCGCGCAAGTTGCTCGAAGCTGAGAAAGCGGCATGCGTACCCGGCAGCGCCTTCGGCCTGACCGGCGATGGCTATCATGCGCTGTTGTTTTGCCACCGCCCTAGCCCGCATCTAAATCGCCGTAGAGCGGATGCAGGGTTTCTTAAAGCGAGTCCGCTCGTGACTTTGAAAAGACCTTCCCTGATTTACGAGCTTCCCGGGGATTCGAAGGGGCCAGGACCATGGAGATCTGTGTCGGAAGGAGCCTCTGGTTCAGCAAACTCAAGGCCGTCGATGGGCTTGCCCTGGGCAGTCTCCGGCGCCGTAGCTTCTGCTTTGATGACGGGCTTGACTAGCGTTGGCGTGCGCCATATCTCAACCTCGACGCCATTCCTGAAAACGGTCAACTTTTGAGAGTTCGCGCGGGCCCAAACGGGTTGCAGAGGGACCTGCGTGCCCAGCTTGGCCAAGCCGAGTTCTTTTGCGCGGGCTACCGATGAGGGGACTGGCGCCCGGGTGGGCAACCACGCATCGTCACGCCAAGCCAGGGCCATGACTGAGCCATCTTCGGAAATCCCAAGGAGCGCATAGATGCCGTCGTACTTGAGCTTGTCGAGGTCTAGGCGCTGCAGCTTGGCCGCCTTTTCGCACACTCGGGCAAGGGGCCGATAGGCCATCCTCGGATCCGCAATGGCCAAAGGTCCTGTCAAAGAGACCACGGACCCCCTCGGGTCCATAAAAGGCAGCTCGCCAACCTGGAGGCCGGGACGTTCCTGCTCTGCTTCTGTGGCAACCATACTATCATATTATATGCCGCCACAAGGGGGTTGCTTCCGACAAAAAGAAAATAAATCACGAACGCCAGCCAAACAATTGCATAATAGAGCTGAATGATCGCCCACTGTCCAGGCTGGGAGGCCATCGTTTCCGTTGAGCCAAAACGTGAAAGCGTCCTCCGCGCCATACGTACCGCCACTGACCGGGAGTGTACCCGGAAGAATTGCTGATCCCGCATCTTCGGAACGAGAGAGTGCTCGTTGTCGACCACCACCATCGGGCAGATCGAGTGGGACTCCTACAGGCAAAATTACACGTGCCGGGTGGAAGATATCCTGTAGTGGCTGAGGGATTCATCTTATAATGTAAGTGATCTTAATATGGAAAGCGAAAGCGACACTCTGAAGCAGTTGGAGAGCCTCTATCATCAAGCTGCCACCCCGCCGGAGCGCAGCATGTTGCTTCAGACCATGCGCATCGTCAACCCAGAGGCGTGCCACCAGCTTGAAGAAATCCTCCGGCGAGAGATAGTACGCGGCATGCCGTTTGAGGAAATCGTAGCAATTATAGCCAGCCAGAAGGAGATGACCCAAGTTGACGCGCGCAAGGCTGTCGCGGATATCGTATTTGACCAGTTGCTCGATCACGCCAAGATGCAGGCGCTCGCTGCCCCTTCCAACCCCATTCCGCCGCCGCCACCGCCGCCGCCAGCGCAAACTTCGCGAGTTGCATCGCCGCCGGCCCCGCGGATTATTCCACAAGTCCCGGCGGTGCAGATTCGGGAGCCACCGAAAGAGCCAGTGCAAATGCTGCGAAGGGAGAAGAGGGTGCCTGCCGAGGACACGGGCGAGGCTGCTGCAGAACCTGGGCCGGCGAAACCGGGCGGCAGCTTCTTCATGCCGCGGAACATTCCGCAGGAATAATCTGCGCCAAACATCAAAGCAAATCAGGCTGACCCTGCCTGAGAAAACGGATCGTCCCAATGAAGAAAAGCCGCTACCAGTTATTCATCCTTGATGAAGTCGAGGATGGGAAGCTCACGGCCAAGTTCCTCGGCGGCTGCAAGAGTCCCGCTCAGGCCACGGTCATGTTCAATAACGCTTACGCGGAAAAGAAACTGACAAAGCCCAAGCAGGTTCTGTTGGTGCCGAGCGCCAACATATTTGGTTGCAAGTCCATCCAGAGCTTCCAACTGGAGGCCATGGTGGAGGGCATGCCCAACGGGGAGGCGAACAGCGAGACAAATGCTGCCGGTTCCGGTCAATCCTAAGCTTGAATTCCTGTTCGACGAGGTAACCCGGACAGTTATACACAGCCAGATGCTACAGTACCGCCTCTCGTGGTACAATCCGGGAAGGGTCATCGCGGTCGTTCCTAACAGCAACCCGGAGATCACGTATCTGGTAGATATAGAAGACAACAGAGGAAAGATGAGCTGCACGTGTGATTCCTTCATGTTCAAACCAGATCCCCAGCGGGCCGGTCCGCATCACGTGAACCAGGAGCCGTGCAGGCACATCCTGCTCGCGCGCCTCCTGCTTAAAAGGGGACTGTTGCAATAGGAAGAGGTTGCCGAGCCGTATAATAGCCTTGCCGATGATACAATTATCTGAAGAACAAACGAGATCAGCCAGCGCACTGGAAGGTTTTTTCAGTCCCGGTGGGGATATTACCGTCAAGTTTGGAGGAAAAGCCCGCTGGAGCCAGGCCGAGATGGCGCAGGTCATCAACAAGGGGTTCTATGAGGGCAAGTCGCTGCTCGTGGAGGCGCCAACTGGCACCGGTAAGACATTGGCATACCTGATCCCGATCGCCTACTTTCTGCGTGAGAACCCGAAGCAAAGGTTCGTCATCTCCGTATCGACGAAACACCTCCAAGCCCAGATCGAAAAAGACCTGGCCGGATTTTCAGAAGAGTTCCCCGAGCTAAAGCAAAGCGCCGTCTTGAAGGGGGCCAGCAATTACCTCTGCTTGAACCGGCTGAAGCGCGCTTCCCGCAACTCGTACAACAAGCAGGTCGATCAGGATCTTGCCGCGCTCATCCAGAGCTTCGACTACCTGGAGAAGCTGCCCCATGGGTGGCGCGAGGAGTTGCCATTCAAGGTCAAAGACCAGACGTGGGCTACGATCAACGGGGAAGGGACCTGCTGCAAAATGAGCTTTGGCTGTTACCGGAAGCAGGCCAAGAAGATCGCAGCCGAAGCTGGAATTGTGGTCGTCAACTCTGACCTCCTCGGGTACAACGTGAAATACACAGGGAAGCCCGTTCCTGGGAAGGCGGAGGAGCAGCCCCCCATCCTGGTCATGGACGAGGCCCACACGCTTCCCAACAGGCTGACCGAGGTGGAAAGCGCAGATCTGTCGTTCAAGTCCCTCGAGGCCGCGGTAACCATGTTGACGCGGGATGCATCGGGGGACAACTCCATGAAAATGAAGGTGCAAAAGATTACGGCCGAGCTGGACAGCGTCAGGCGGCGAGTGTTGACAGGACCCGATGGGCAGCAGGTCGTTCAGCCCAGCGACCCCATCGGCCAATCGTGCAAAGATCTCGTCAGAGTGATCCGGGACATAAAACTGCTTGCGATCGCACAAGTTGCCGAGGCGCCAAACGATGAGGTGAAGAGGGACTACCAGGAGATAGAAAACCGCCTGGGCTTCGCCTGCACGACGCTGGACAACTATCTGGGCGGCAAGGTGGACAATTACGTGATGCTGCTCAATCGCAATACCAATGCCAGCGGAGCCACGTCCCTCAACCTCGAGCTGAAGCCGTTCGAGTTGGCCGAGGCGATGGAAAAGCTCTGGAACAATTTCAAGCAAGTGACCCTCGTCTCGGCCACCCTGGTGGGAACTTCCATCGCGGAGGCGAAGAAAACGTTCAACGCCAATGACTGGAATACCGCCAATTTTCCGTCTCCCTTTCAGTACAGCAAGCAGATGCGGATCTTTCTGCCGCCAAAGGACTCCGAGATTATCTCAGCGCAGGCGATTGCGGAGAAGATAAAGCTGGTTGCTCAAATCACGGATGGGCGCGTCCTCGCGCTCTTCACGAACTACCAGATCATCGCCGAGGTGACACAGTTGATGACAGAGTGGTGCATGGCCCATGACATGCAGATTTACGCCCAAGAGCGGAACCTCAGCCCGGATAGGCTGGTCAGCCTGTACAAGCACAACCCCAAGGCCATCATCTTGGGTAACCAATCCATGGGCACGGGGGTGGATATTCGCATCCGCGGCTTGGTGGTCACGAAGATTCCATTTGAACAGCAGTCGCCTTACAAGGATGCTCGCCAGAAGTTTCTTCAATCCAAAGGAGTCAACCCATTCTACGAGGATACCCTTCCTGATACGGTCCGGAAGTGGAAGCAGTGGTGGGGGCGCCTGATCCGAGAGGAAGATCAAAAGGGACTGCTCGTCATGTTGGATCCAAAGCTGAACACGGCGAGCTATGGAAAGACATTCATCAAGGCGCTGCCGGCCGGCGTAAAAGCCACCCACTTGGACGACCCCGGCTACCCGCTTCCCACCCATGATCAGTTTATGCAGTGGATAGGACTGGCCCCGAACGTGGTTGCGCCACTGCCGGTCCCCGAAGAGCCGGTCCTGGACTGAAACACCGCCAAACTCCTTACTCAATGAAAGGTAAAAAAGGGCCGACCGCCAGTTGGTTTTATGAAGATTACTTAGGTCGTCGGGAAGGTTTGTACATCGCGGGAACGGACGAGGTCGGCCGCGGCGCGTGGTCTTTCGACATGACCTGCGCCTGTTGCGTGTTTGACCCGAAGGTGGAGCTGCCATTCCCGCTGCGCGACAGCAAGAAGTACAATGAGGAGGAGCGGGAACGGCTCTTCGAGGCATTTACCAAGGATTATATTGAAAAGGGCTTGCTCCACGTCACCTACGCCCGGATTGACGCTCCAACCATCGAAAAGGGAAACCTCAATGACTTAAACCGCCAGGCATTCTGCGCGGGATTCGAGGAGTTGCAAAAGGTTGCGCACTTCGACAAGGTCATCATCGATGGTGACATGAACTGCGTCGATTTGCCATGGACCGGAATGACCCTCGTTAGAGGTGACGAAAAGAGCATCACCGTCGCGACCGCCTCTATTTTTGCAAAGGTCCGCCGAGATCGGCAGATGCATGATCTGCACAAGCAGTACCCGCAATACGATTTTGCCTCCCACATGGGCTACGGCACCGAGAAGCACAAAGAGGCCATACTGAAATACGGGCCCATCCCCGGGGTGCATCGCAGCAACTTCCTCCAAAATCTCAGAAAGGAAGGGTTGCTGAAATGACGCTTACCCGAATGGATACGACCGTTGCGCAGGTCATGCGCGCGGCCGCCGCCATTGCTGTTTTTCAGGAAGCCAATCGCACCCAGGTTATCCACCTGATGCTGGGCCTGCTGGTCTATTCGGAGCGAAACCAAGCTTTCCTCCGGAGCCGAAAGGTATCCCGCAAGCCTTTCGCGCTGTGGCATCACAAGTTGCAGGAGACTATGCTAACCTTGGAAGACTGCACGCCGGAACCCAGCCCGGAGCTTCAGAACCTGCTGACGCGATTTGTTCAGGAGGGGCGGAGCCAGGGGCTGCTCACGGAGCGCAACTTGATGCTGCACGTGCTGCGCGATCCAGACAAGCGAATCGACAAGTACCTGAGGGCTCTCAAGCTCGACCGCCAGGATTTCGTAACCCACCTCGCGAAGACACAGGAGGAGGCAGACCAGGAGGCGGAAGCTCCAAAGCAAGCCTTCGGCGACTACGTGGAAGACATGAATGCGAAGGCTAAGGCGGGGGAGATACACCACATTCAAGGGCGCCAGAACGACATGCAGTGGCTGCTCAACACGCTTTGCCAGTATAGAAAAAAGAACGCCATTCTGATAGGGCCGCCCGGGGTAGGCAAAACCGCGCTGATCGAAGAACTTGCGCTGCAGATCGAGGAGGGAACCGTACCGGAGCAGCTCAAAGGCAAAACGGTGTATTCACTCGACGTGGGAGCCATGGTTGCGGGAACGAAGCTCAGGGGACAGTTCGAAGAGCGAATGCGGAATCTGACACGATTTCTCAAGAAGAACCGGAACGTCATCCTCTTCATCGACGAGATACATGCGATCATGGGAGCCGGGAACACGAGGGGAAGCTCACTGAACGCAGCGAACATGCTCAAGCCGGCCTTGAGCCGTGGAGAGATAACGTGCATCGGAGCAACCACACCCGATGACGTCGGCCCGCTCGAAAACGATCCGGCGTTCAAGAGGAGGTTCCAGTTCCGCTGGCTTGATGCCCTCACAAACAGCGAGACCCTTGAGGTGCTCCGGGCAGAGGCCAAGCGGCTTGAGCAGCACTACGGGATCACGTACACCATCGGAGGAATAAAGCGCATCCTGGACGCCGCCAACGACTATTACCCTCATCAGTTCAATCCGGACAAGTCCTTGACCTTAGCCGATGCCGTCGGCAGCTACACAAAAAACCGGCTCGGCCAGAGCATCGTAAACACCAAGGCCGTAAGCGCGAGCCTCCGAGCCAAAGATTTCAAGGAAAGCGCACAGGTAACGACCGAAGTCGACGAATGGCTAGCCAAAATGTTCGAGTGCAGGCAGCCGGCTTCAGACATCCTATTAGCGCTTTCGGGCTATCTCCTGCAGCTGCGTCTGCCAGGGGTGCTGGTGCTGGTCAGCCAGCAAGACTGGCTTTTAAGGGAGATAACCAACTACTTGTCTCATCATCTGCACAATCAAGATCCCATCCTCCTGGACGGCGAGGAGCTCACGGAGCCCGATGCCATCACTCAGCTCAAGGGAGTGCCTTCAGTGTATTTGAAGGAGCCAACTCTGCTGGATGGATTACGCTACTCTCCTCATCGCCTGGTTTACCTCAGGTGCTTCGAGAAGAGCCTGCTCGCCTTCCAGCAGGCCATGAGCCGCGCGATCGTGGCGGGCGAACTGGTGGAGAGCAACAGCCGCAAGCTTCAGCTGCGCCATTCCTTCTTCGTCATCTCTTGTGCAGCCTCGCAGCAAACCTGCGGCTTTGGCGGAACGGCCGGCCGGCCGAACCTTCCCCCCGAGCTGCTGAAGAAAGCCACCGTGGTTAACCTACCAGAGCCCAAACCGTCCTGGGTCGAAGATTACCTCATCGCCAAAATGCAACTGATGGCAGATCGGGTGAAGAGCAAGATCAAAGTCGATTTTAGCTCGAACACGCCAGCCTACATTCGCCAGAAGATGCAGCAGGCCGGGGAAGATGAAGCGCTTCGGCTGGTCGAATCCACCATCCTCAAGGCCAGCCAGCAGCAGGCCAAGCGGCTGCTGATATCGCCCAAGCTGTTCGAGGACCCAATCCCGTTCTAGTTGCCGTACCAGTCATTTACCGACCGGTCATAGCCCTTCCCGAAATTTGTGCTCCCAGCCGTGTTGTTCGTGGCCATCGAGAGCAATAATTCGCCGTTGATGAAGTAGTTCACATTGGCCGGCTGCCAGTTCGCCAAGGTGTCGACCTGCATCAGCCCCGATTTGAGGTAAGACTGCAATGTCGCAAACCTGCTCGGCTCATCCCCTGGGAAGGCGTCCTCTGGGTGGTCTGTCCTCCAGGATGATTTGGCCGAGTCAATTCTTGCCAAGTCCTGGGAAATCTTACCGAAGATCTCCACGCTGCGGGAATTTCCAAAAGACCAAATGCCCGCGGCCGCGAGGATGAACAAAAGAATCAAGACCGCGACCACCTCCACCATGGAATAGCCTCCGTTGGCTTTCATGGGGTGAAGGCCGGCGCGGATGAAGCGTTAGCCCCGATAGCATTGATGAAGTACAGGACGTTGGGGGCCTCGAAGTTCGTCATGCTTGCAGATTGCACCGTGTCCAGGTACTTCTGGATGGCCGAGAAGCGGCTCGGCTCGTCACTCGGAAAGGTAGCTTGCGGATGGTCGAGGCTCCAGTGGGATTTCGCCGTGTTGAGAGCTTCCAGGTCTGAAGACACTCGCGTCATCAAAGTTCTGCTCCGGGCGGTCCCGCTCACGACCATCACCATGGCGCAGAGGATGGTGATGATGACGATGGCTCCTATCAGTTCGACCAATGTAAATCCGTATCGTTTCTTGTTCATGGTGTTGAGAATTGCAAAGTTACCGTTTGCAGCTGGACGCCATTATAGGCCAGAACGGCATCCGCGTTCAAGCTCTTCATCATTTTGGCCAGTTGCGCAGGATCAGGAATAAGAACAGCACCATAACCGTGCGTCACAAGGTGCGTGTTCAATATACTCAGCACCTGGTTGAGCGCGACAGGGGTCGGGGCCGCTGTCGAGGACAGGTGCCACGTAACCGTCTGCAGCCCCATGCAAAGCGGGTTCGCGGCAACCGTCGGGCCTTGCATGGCAGGATTCGCACTCACCATGCCTTGGAGAGCCCCGTTGATGGAATCCCCGGCAGTGACAAGATCCTCCACCCCCCTGGAGAACTCCCTCTCCAAGCGCGAGGAATCTGCTATGAAGGCGCTGGTACGCACCTCTCCGAGGCGCACCACCACGGCAGCGCATAGGATTACCACCACAATGATGCATGCTAGGAGCTCGACTAGAGTAAACCCCTTTTTTGGCAAATTGAGCACATGTCTATTGTAGGTGTTATACCACTTATTGCAACATCGGGTTGCAGAACATAGGAATGACCATAGAATTAACGCATGAAGTGTCATACTAAAGCCATCCTTCTTCTTTTGCTGCTAGCCACCGCCAAGTGCCCCGGCCAGGGAACCACAATAGATATCATAAACAACAGCCAGGATTGGCTGCTAATCTTCCGGGTCGGTGACCCCGACACCACCGTCACAGTTCAGAAAAGATGGGATCAGACGATCACACTGCCCTTGGCAGCGGGGGCGCCTGACACCCTACAGGCCATTGAAATTGCGAGGGAGGGAACCAGCATCACAAACTCGGAGACTTCGTTTAGCGGGTTCAGCGGCAACTTTGCCCAGAACTGCACCATCACCGTGCAGCAGGCTGGCATTTCGATCTCGTATGCATCGGAGAGCACATCTTCGACCAATCAAACATCGCAGCCCTCCAACAGTACACCCAGCGATGCAACAACGGCCGCTGGAGGAACAATCGGCGGCGGGGGTGGCTATCCTGGCGGAGGGTATGGAAACAACGCATTCCGGGCGCCGAACAACGGGGCCAAGACCGGCACTCCGGATGACTACGGCTACGGCTCGAACGCGCCTGTAAAGACCGCCCCACTGAAGAAAAACGTTCTGGCAGGAGCATCGGGAGTTCGCGTCAAAGTAACCAGCCCTGTTGAAGGCAAGATGCCGCCGCTGGAAGCACCAAGTCCAGCCAGAGTTAGGAACGGCAAGGCAGTCTTGGAGCCCATTCCGACACTCTCGACGCTGCCGCCGGAGCCCCCAAAGCGAAAGCAAAACGGGTACTACATCGTGTTCGCCGCGATAGTTGCCACCGTCATTATATTCATCGGGGCCAGGATGAGGGAAAGCCGTTCGAGCCGCCGCCGGGCGCGCAGCCGTCCGGCCCACCGCGCGAATGCCCTGAGGATGTAATATGATGCACTGGGACCCTAAAGCACTTCTCAAGTTCGCCGACATTATTCCCGGACACCACCTGCGGACGGTGCGCGAGTTACCCGGGTTCGATAGCTGGGGCGTCGATTACAAGCCCGGTTCATGGCCTGATGTTCTGTGGATAGGAGACGGGAGCACCGACTTCAACTCTAAATGCCACCCCTTCATGGCCGCTCACGAAGGTCTTCACTCTATATCAACGCTGTATACCGACCTGGACGACTACCAATTCTTCCTCTACAACATCTGCGAGGACTGGCGGGTCAACACATGCCTGCTGGGCATCTACGGGGACAGGGAAATCCAGGATAGTTACACCGCCCTGAAGCAGGTGGTGCTGCGTCGATGGCAGAGCCAGCCGCTCCAGCTCAAATCTCCCATATCCATCGCGCTCCAGCACCTTTGCTACATGAACCACATGTATTCTCCCAAGGCGGCCGTCCCGGAGCGCGCAAACGACTACTTCCAGGAGATGCTGTTTCTGCGCCAGCAGTTTGGCCTCGAAGATAACTGGCCTCTTGTCAAAAATGATCCGGACCGGGGAGCCGTGAACACGGAAAAGTCCCGGCAGCTGCTGGAGAAAATAAAAGCCAAAAAGGCTCCGCGAAGCATCAACATCGAGGAAATAAAAAAGCTCATCCACCTGTTGGGCTACGACGTAGCGCTCTTTAAAGAGAAGCTTGAAATCGGAGGCCCTGTCGAGGTCAACAAGCTCGACGAGCCGGCGCACGGCCAGCCGAGCCCTCCCCCGCCAGGGATCCCAATGGCAGCGCCCGCAGGAACTCAGAGGCAAGTGGAAGAGCCAACTGGGGGAGAGGAGAGAAACATGACCCATGACTAAGCGTGCGAAAAGAGCGTGCCTCGTTGTTCCCTTGGTCCTCCTCGTGCTGCTCGTCCTCATGGGTTTGTTTCCCCCCAAGCCAAAGGAACCCAGCCAAGAGCAGTTACAAAGCAGCTTGAACCAAGCCTACCACAAGGAGGTACAGCGCCTTTACCGGCAGGAAGTCTTGGCCTTGTACGATCCTCCCGCGGAGGCGTTCACGCCCGCAGGCTACAAGCTTATCCGGCAGATACAGGACGACTACTCCAAGCTGTTCCTGCCCTATTTGGTATCTGGTGCGACCATCGTGCAGCAGGACGTCCTCTGGAACCCCTATTTCGACATGTTCATCCTCGTCGAGGACTCGGATGGCCTGATCCACAATGTCGTGCTCGCCTCTTCCCTGGCCGGGGGACAGACCCCCCAGAGGAACCTCCGGGGTGACTACTGGCAACAAATGTATCAGAGGTACCAAATTGCCCAAATCGTCAGCTTCAACCGGCCAACGCCATACAAGGACTTCAGCTATGTAATCCGCCAGATGCGCAACTTGACCAACCACTTTCACTGGCCCGTCCGCATTTCCCTCTCAACTGCCAATACTCCATTTGACCTCTACATCCAGCAGGCTGACCAGGCCATTTACTGCACCCCCGTTGAGCCGGGTGCATATGTGATCTTCAACGTGACCAGCAACAAACTTCACACCAACGTCATGGACTTGCCGCCCTTCACAGTCTACGCGACGCAGAAGCAGGTGCAGCAGCAGATCGATGAAAGCAATGACCAAGGCCGCAGGTTGCTACAAGAGCGGGCGGATCGCCTCGGCAAAAAAGCAGCGAAAGAGCCGCAACTCATTCGATAAGTTATACAATTAAGATATGAAAGACATCGAGCATAACATGCGCGCGGACCTCCAAGCTCTCCTGGATGAAAATCCACATCTGGAGCCTACCGCTATGTTGGATGGCGGGCAGGTGGCTACCCTGACCATTGTCGACGGCGTGCCGAGGATAACGCGGGATCCCATGCCCGAGACCTTCAATTACGACCTGCCGGATGTGGCTGACATGCATGGGACGCCGGTTTATCGCATCTACCATATCTTCAAGGCTCTCAACATCTTCGAAGAGGAGAACAAAGCGATGGCGGCTGCGACCGCCCAGATGCAGGCAGCCCGTGTACCTGCAGAGGAGGGGGTCCGAATCGACCCCCCCACCATGCCCGCCACTCCTGAAATCGTGGTATCAACCGTCAGCGGGAATACAAGCCTGCGCAACCAGGAGGATAAGCACGGCATGTATCGCCACCTGGAGAGCTTACAGGCCCAGCTCCGCACCATCCTCGCAAAGAACCCCGAGTTGGACACCATCATCATCAAAACCGCCAAGGAAAACGTCGAAGTCAGCACCTCGGGAGGAGAGATCAGAGTCCTGAGCACTGCCAGCGCCGGACAGGATTACATGCAGGTACGCAACACTCCGCAGGCGCACCTGCTTCAGATGACCCGAACCATCCGCGGCCTTGAAGAGAAGCTTTACGGATCCAGCGCCTGCATCCATGTGGCGAAGGCGCCCGTCAAGATCAGCCCGTCCGACAACCTCGCCCAACTTCTGGATGAGGTGGAGTGCGGCAACCTCGCCATTCATATCCGCAGCCGGAAAAAGACCCTGTACCTCTCCGGGACAGAGAAAGTCATCACCTACCGCGGCACCCAGACGAGTTTGGAGGACGGGAAGCTGGTCGACGAGGATGAGAACAGCGAGCCAACCGGCTACATGCAGGTGGAATACGGGGCCCTCCCCAAGCCGGTGGCGGCAGTGCTCCAGGCTTACTGGGCTTACATCAGCCCTAAGAGGGTCAATCCAAAGGCCCAATGAGCAGCCTTACCATCAACTACAAGGGAACAGCCATGCAGGTCTTTGACCAGATCCGCGTTGGTCGGTTTCGCCTTTACAGCGCAGCCATTCCGGACTGGCTCGACAGCATCCGCGACGCTTGGAAGAAGGAGGATTTCCTCGGCAAGCCGTTCACCGTTAAACCCATCCACGACCAGGTGATTGGGGAGGAGGTGCTCGATAGCGGTAGAGTGGTGGCGGTCTTTGGCGTCGCTATCACCAATGCATTTATACCAGACCCTGAACTCCAAAAGAACTACCTGAGCAAACTGACCCAGATTGTTCAACAAACATCATGAAATACAAAGCCCTGCTATTAACCGTGCTGCTGGCGATTCCGCTCCTGGCCGCCGACTCCATCATTTCATCACCCGAAAAGGCGCCCATGTGGGACGGCAAAACGCGTGGCATGGAGCTCGTTACTATCGGCCATAAGAAGGTCACCATATATCTGGCCGACGGGCGCACCGCCGTGTTGGGAATCCCCATCCTCGTAGAGCGCCCGCTTCCTGTTTACCCCGGCAAAGCACGAACCCGATAATCATGAAATTTGCACTGCCATCCAACGTCACGGTCGACCAATCGCCAGACCAGGCCCGCGACATCCTCAACATGGTGATCACCAGCGACGTGAACGATTACTACATCGGCCTGGGACAGAAGCCCTTCATCCGCCGGCAGGGGTTCTTTGCCGAGGTTAAGAACGCTCCAGTCATCGACCCCGACAAGATGGACGCCATCCTCAAGTTCCTCTTGAAGGAAAGGGAAAAGGGAGTGGAGGACGCGAAGAGCAGCCTCGAAAACCGGCAAGCCTACCACTTCTCAGGAACCCTTTCGTCCGGCCTGGACGGCATAGAGCGCGAGTGCAGGTACCGCGCCATCCTCGTCAACACTTTAAACGGGCCAGCGCTGACGGTCCGCGTGCTCGACCGCAACCTGCTCGCCCTCGAAAGCCTGGGGCTGCAGACCGCGCACTATGACCGGATCGTTGCCACCTTAAAGAACAGCAAGGGGCTGATCCTGGTGACAGGTCCAACCGGCGCAGGCAAGTCAACGACGCTGGCTGCCATGATTCAGCACCTGATCGACGGCTACCCCTACCACGTCATCACCCTCGAGGACCCCGTAGAGTTCCTTTACAAACCCCGGATCCGCGAAAACTCATCTGCCTACTCCATGGTTTCGCAGCGCAGCGTGGGTGCGGACTGCCTCACGTACGAACAGGGAATTTGGGACGCTTTAAGAATGAAGCCTGATGTGATAGCCATCTCCGAGATTCGGAATTCCGACACCATGCGCACCGTTATTCAGTCCGCCGAGACCGGGCACCTCATCATCGGCACCATGCATGCTTCAACGGTTTACCAGGCCATTGATCGCATCATCACCCAGGCGGGCACGGATGCGCGCCTCGTCCGCCAAATGCTCGCTAACAACCTCCTCTGCGTCATTGCGCAGAACCTGCTCCCGGCCGTTGACTCAAGTGAGACGAACCCTCAGCGGGTGCTCTGCTACGAGGCCCTCTTCAGGACTCCGGAGCTCTCCCGGACACTTTACAATAACGACCAAATAAAACCAGCGGCCTTGGGAGAGCTCATCGCCAGCGGCGGCGGCATCACTTGGAACAAATGCCTCGAGGGCTTGATCGAAGCAGACAAGATCCACCGGGAAGACGGTGAGGGCCTTAAAACCCTGGACACCTAATTTTTGTGCGTAAGAACGCAGTCAAAGGCCCGGCTTACAATTGGCCGGAGGTGCGGGAGAAGGTGCTCAACGGCGTGAGTTATGCCCCGGGCAACCCGTTCAATTACCGGCACCAACTGCGCATCAAAGTCAATCCCAATTCCTTGATTTACACATTCTGGGACTTCACCAAGTGCGTGCATTCGGGGCTGATTCAGGGGACCGAACTCAGCATCTGGGAAGAGCTCAGCTCGGAGCTCCACCGCCACAACGTCTCGCAAATCCCCTGTGTCAGCGTCTGCCTCTCGGTCTGGAGCGACATGCCCATCCTGCTCCGCCCCGAATCGAACGCATCGGTCCCCCTCGACATCGTAAACCGCGCCTTGCGCGATCAGCCCGATAAGATCCGGCGCGATTTGCAGGCTAACGGGATTTACGGCTTCACGGCCATGCCCTGCGATACTTCTAAGCTTTTCATTTTCGGGGTGCCGCTCGGGTATGTGCTGAAAGGAGCCTTGTCCAAGTTCCCAAAGGAGTGGGCCAAGGTTGCCTGGTATGGTCCTACGGCGATCCCGATGCTCAACTCGTGCGCAGACACGTCCAACAATCTTTACCATACGGTGCTGCTCAAGACCGCTGCGCTGAGCATGATGATTCTGGGCGGCCAGCTGCGCTTCCTCCAGCAGGATCGCGCCTTGGTCGAAGACCAGCCTATCTCGCAAGGATCAATCTCCAGGCTGAAAAGCGTATACAGCTACTTCGCGGCAGGGGAAGTCAAGCACCTGCTCTATCCAACCGACGTCAGCGTCGCCTGGGCCAACACGCTGAGGAGCTGCATCCAAGGCATGGGCGTCGCCTCTGATGTTCAGCTGGTTCCGACAAGCAAGATGAAGCTCCCCGGCATCCCGGATGAAGCCTTCGTGCAAGATATGTTTCCCACCGGACTACCATGGACATAAAGAAACAATCTCAGTACCTGAACCCCGCGCAGCAGTACCACGTTCTGCGAATGCAGATTCCCGTTATTGAGTTTGCCGACAGTACAACTGATGAGCTGGTGGAGCCCTATCCCGCAAACGGGAAGAAGTGGCACAAGACCAGCAAGAGGGCACTGGTGATTACCGGCGTCCTGGCGGTGCTGACCGTGTCACTTTCCATCCTCGCGTATCAAATGCTGAGCGCCGCCGATCGCGCGATACTGGTGGGCCACTACAACAACCAGAAGGCGATCATGGAGGCAGTGCGCCAGACCAGGGAGATAGCTGCTCGCGGCATCCCTGGTTACGTTCAACGGAACCAGACCGTGAACCTCGCGGCCCCCGTGCTGCAGAACTGCACGCAATGGACGTTCGAGCAGGGCGCCCTCATCACGTTCGATTACACGCTCCTGCCCAGCAAGGACCCGCTGGACATGCTCACCAGCCTGGATAAAGGAATGTCCACCGCAGGGTACCAGAGGATCGACCAAAGAGAAGCAGAAACCTGCCGGCACATTGTGACGTATGGGCCAAAGTAAACTCAACAATTTCATCCTCTTCCACCTCTTCAAGTGGCCGGCTGCCTTGGCGCTGGTCGCTGTGGGCGGCTTGCTCTTCTCGCAGCAGATCAAGGAGCAGGCTGACCGGCACAGAAACCTCGCCCGCGCAAAGAATGAAGTGGACCAGACCCAAATAGACAAATACGGGCACTTGCTCAATCCGAGCACGACCCTGGTTGATTTCTTCCAGGCCCACGACATCAAGGCCAAGGTCGTTTCAACCGACCCGCTAAGGATCGAGACAGACCTTTCTACCATGCAGAAGCTGGAGAGCTTCGGGATCGCATGCCAGGAGGCAGAGTTCAGCAGCAACCGCGTCACTGCAACCATGAAGCCGTATCCGCCAAAATTCAATTAAAAATTATGATGACAACCTACGAACGAAAGCAGTTTCTTGAGCTGGTCCAGCAGTTCAGACTCGCCACGGAGGCAAACCGCGAAGCCTTGGCCTCCAAGTTCGCCTCCATCACACAGAACCAAGCCAGCGAGGGGTCTCCAATCCAGCCGGTTCTTGGATTTTGCATGGACGAAGCGGGCAACAAGGAGAGAGGCGATGCCATGTTCAACTACGTGCTGTCGCGCTGTGACATCGTTTACTGGCCCATGCCGTCTGTTGAACCCTCGCTGCGGGGGAAGGTCGAGATCAAGCAGGCCGCCTACAAGCATGCGATGGTCCCGGTCAAGGTCACGAAGCACATCGTCATGCTCTGTGGGACCAACCCCCATGACATCGATGGCATCCGCAACCTATTCAATGTCACAGCCACGGGAGAGCAGTACCCGATCTTCGTGCTCAGCGAGCCAAGCCGCATAATGCAGGCTTTAACACAGTTTGCCTAAAGCCCATGAACATTCAGGACATACCCCCCCAAACGCTCAACGACGTGTACAAAACCATCGCACAGCGACACGAGACCGAACCAGCAAAGCTGACAAAGGACAAGATCGAAGAGGATGAATTTATGGCCGCACTGGCCTACAACCGGGGTTCCCCCCTCATTGAACCACAGGACCTGAGCGAAGAGCTGCTTGGCCTGTGTCGCCAGAGCTCCCGAGAGCTGGATCCGAGGGGAATGGCCGAGTACAAGTTTGTTCCGCTGACGATCCGCGGACAGACCCTGCTGGTCATCAGCAGCTGCCCATGGGACCCCATGATGGTCGAGGTGATTTCGGGGTACTTCCCGCAGTGCTCCCAGGTTCGGTTTGCGCTAACCAGCCCGCAAACCCTCGGCCAACTGCTAAGCCAGTTGCAAGGGGAAGGGCCCGCTCCCATGGCCGGATACACGTCCGGCAGGCCGGGTACACCAACTCGTCCGTTGAGTACGACGGCCCCTCCTCCAAAGGCCACCGTGCCGGCGCCTCCGCCTCCCGGACCTGCTCCTGCAGGCATTCCTCCAATTACAATAGCAGGAGCACCCCCGGTGCCAAAGTACGCGCAGCCTCCTAAGCCTGCAGAGTTACCCAAACCAGTTCAGGGCGCACTCGGAGCCGATGCCGGCTCACTTTCCCAGGAAGAAGTTAATTGCCTGATAAACTTACTGCTGCAGGAGGCAAACAAACTTTTAGCCGCGAAACGCATCACCAAGCCCTAAAATGAGCAAATGTCAGAAACCTTCCAGATAGAGTCGAAGGAGACGCTCTTCGAGGTGCTTTACCAATTGGTCAAGCTTCGCGTCAGCGACATCTTCATTACTGCCCGGAAGCCATTGGAAATACGGATGACAGGGGACGTGCTGAGCACCTCTCACATCGCTCCATCCGAGGACGTCATGGTTGAGTTTCTCAACAGCGCAGGAGACGTGAAGATCAGCGGTCTGCTCTCGGACCCGACCCATTACCCAGTTGGACAGATAGATGGCGCCGTCTCCCTGCCTGGCGACGCGGGTGCATCGCAACGCTTTCGCTACAACTTCTTTCGGGTGCTGGACCCCATCAGCAAGCATCAGACGGTGAAGCTAGCGCTGCGCCCCCTCAGCGATAAGATACCTACAATCGACGAACTGCTGATTCCAAAACGGTTGGTCGAGGACATGGATGCCATGAAGCAGGGCCTTATTCTGGTCTGCGGGAAAGCAGGGCAGGGGAAATCCACCTCCTTGGCCTCGCTTCTCCAACATCGGGCCGAAAAGTTCAAGCACCACATCGTCACGCTGGAGCAGCCAATCGAGTACATCCTCCAGAGCAACAAGTCCAGCATTTCGCAGCGAGAGATAGGCGTGTCCACGGATAGCTTCGCCGGCGGCCTCAGAGCAGCTTTGCGCCAATCGCCCGATTTGATCTTGGTGGGCGAGATACGGGACCGCGAGACCGCAGAGATTGCCCTGAGTGCAGCAGAGTCCGGCCACCTTGTCTTTGGAACCCTCCACACGTCCAACGCCGCGCAGAGCATCGAGCGCTTCGTCAATATTTTCCCGACGGAGACGCAGCCATCCGTCTGGAACGTGCTGAGCTCGGCCTTGCGCGCCATCATCTGTCAGATTCTTGTCCGCGATACGGAAGGGCACCGTGTAGCTGTGAGGGAAATCATGCTCGTCAACACCAGCATATCGTCCTACATCAAAAAACAGGACATCCAAGGGGTGCGCCGGGGCATAGAGTCAGGCTTCAACGACTACGGAATGGTCAACTGGGCCCGTGCTGCCGAGCAGCTTATGCAGCAAGGGATTATCAGTGAGGCAACCCAGAAGGAATTAACAGCCCTAGGAGAATAACATGCTCAGCGACGTCATAAGAATCCTAACCTTCCAGCCCTACCGGGTAAGAACTGACGACCCCTTCATACACTTTACGAAAAAGGTGAAGGGCAAGCCGTTCACGGTTGCCATACTGGGGCACCAGCAAATCAAGTACGCCAAGGCCCGGTTCCGCAAAGGAACCCTGGAGCTGATGAAGGCCAGCACGGCCTTCGTTGACAACTTCCAAAGTGCAGAGCCGGACTCCGCATGGGTAGCGGACTTCATCGCGGAGGCAGGGGATGCCAAGAACCTCTTGCTCGGCATAAACTGCATGTTCTCGAACTTGAGGATCTACTCCAAAGACTCTCGCTTGAAGGATGTTGAGAAGGCTCTGGAGGCGAATCCCGAGGAAGAGGTGGGCAAGTCGTATGAAAAGCAAACCAAATACTTCCTGACTCAGGCAGGCGACCAAATCAGCCTGAACGGCGTGGAGCGGGAAAAGATTGTGAAGCCGATGGAGAAGTTCCACCGCTGGGGCTTCGATGTGGTCGGGGTCTTCCACTACCCGACCAGCGTCATCGCGCGAGTCTCCACTTTGCCGCTCAACTGGACGGCGCCGGGGATTCTGGTTTATTACACGCAGCGGCTCATCTTCTTTATGGGATGGACCGACCACGAGATCGTCACGCTCCGGAGCAAGCTCTTCGCGGAGGCTACGCGCAACCCGACCGGGCAAAAACCGCTCATGAACTCCATCCAGCGCGAGATCGACACCACGCTGAACATCATCAGCAACAAGGCCCCGGGCGCCGAGGTCAACATCTTCACATACCACGACAAGCAGGATCCGACATTCAGCGGTTTGGAGGCCATCTACAAGGACAGCCAGCAGATCGCATGGCCGCAGGACACCTTTGAGAGCAACATAAAACCGTACCCGGAACCGGACATGGCCATCATCCGTGAATTTGAGGCGCCGAAAGCAGAGAGCAAATGAAGACGTTCACCAAGAAATTACCGGTTATCATTGACCTGCAGCCCGAACCGCAGGAAGTGATGCTCCGTTTGCCCGAGTGGATGAAGTATTTCTTCATTCTGCTTTACCTCGCGACGCTGACAGGGCTCGGACTTTTGCTCAGGGAAAGCATCGATGAGTTCAAGCTCTACAACGAAATGGTGCAAGCCCGCCGAACAACCGAAAACACCGTGCGCGAGATCAACACGATGCAGTCAAAGCTCGTGGAGAACAAGAGCATTCAGAGGGATTACGACCTCTACAAGATGCGTCAAAAGCAGATTCCCCGGCCGGGAGCAATCTTGCAGTGGATACCAACGCTCCTGAGCAAGGCACAAAGAGCCAACACCATTACCGTGTTGCAGATGGGAGAAAGCACCAGCGTGCGCGTGACGCTGGAGAAGCCCATTACCGAGACCGTGGTGCGGATCAGCACGGCCCCCGCAGATTACCTTTTGCAATCGGCGGGAGAAGAGACTCCAAAGTACAACGAGCTTCCCAAAGGGCAAAAGGCGAACATCAACAACGAGTTTACCGCTCTGGTCATTCAACTCAAAAAGCAATGAACTCTAACACGCGCGCTCAAATTGCAGCCATCTTGGGCATTTTGCTCCTGGCGGCCGTCACCGTTGCGCCTTGGGTGGCCGTCTCCCACTGGTTGAAGCCGCAGGAGGTCAAATGGAGATCCATCATTACGCACAAGGACGACTTGGTTCATCAGATGCTCGCCCTCGACAAAGAAGTGTCTTCTTACCAGAACATTCCGGAAAAGAAGGAGGCCAACATAACGTTCCAGAAGAATATTACGGCGACAACCTTGGATTCCCTGCAAGGATTCGTGAACAGCAACCCCAAGTACCAGGTATTCAACTTCAAGACCATACAGGCCCCCGACTCCAAGGAAGTGAAGTTCAGCATGGTCGCCTCCTACAACTCACTGGGGCAACTGCTGACTGAAATGTGGAACACTTTTCAGTTTATGGAGGTCAACTCCATGATTATGCAGCCCAACCCCAACAGGCCTGACGAGGAGGTAATCACTTCTGTCTCTGTAAGGCTACCATGATCCAATGAAGCACACTTTTACGATTCTCTTGTGTCTCGCAGCCCTGTTTAGCGGGAAGGCCCAGCAAGTATCCACCCCCATGGGGAGCATGGCCGGATCAGAGGAACGACCGCGGCCGTTGCCAGTGCCAGATAACCCAAGTGGCGGAGCGGGGGCAAACCCCATTTTGGGCGGCGTTTACCTGAAGTCAGACTGGCACTCGATCAAGAACCCGTTCCGGTTCGAGATCCAAGAGGAAGTGGCAGATCTGCCCGACCGGAACGAGCAGATGGAGCTGATCGGACTTTCAAAAATACCCGACGAAGAGGGCATCGTGCGGACGTATGCTTTCGTCGTCAAGACATCTGAGACGCGGGCGCCGGTAGTCGACACGAAGGGCAAAAAGGTTGAACCCAAACCCAAGAGAGATGACAAGACGCTCCAAGAAACCTACGTGCTCCAAGCCTTCCCGGAGATACTCGACGAGAGCACAACGCCGACCGAAGAGCAGGCAGAGAAGAGCTCCATCATGCTTACAAGCGAGCAGCTGTGGTTTGTCGGGGCTATCAGCCTCAGCAACAAGACGTCCGCCGTATTCTGGCCCGTCGGGAGTTACCCTGTCAAGGAGGAGTCCCTGCGGCAGTTCGATCTAACCGACTCCCTGTTAAAGGATCTGCCAGATCGGAGGACCAAGGCTGGTGAGAAGATCGGTGGAGAAAAGGATGTCAATGTGCTGGCCAGGGTTAACAAGGCAAAACAGGCCAAAGATGCCGGGACAAATCCCCAAAATAAGACCGATGCGCTAAACGCCGCCAAGCAGGCGCCCGCGGTGCCGAAGGGGTCTGCTCCTCCACGTCCGCCAGAATTGCCCGTGACGGCCCAGTCCCCTGGTCCCATAAGCCCCGCATCCAAGCCGCCGCAATCCGGCAATGTGCAGAAGGATGTGAAGAAGGCCCTTCAAGGCCCGTGAAGATTTGAACCGTGAAGAAGGAGTTTCGCGGCAATAGAACCTCAAACTAAATTACGTGGAACAATGTTACTTCAATGTATCTGGGGACATGCACCTCGAACGGGTGCAGTATGGCATCACCGCGCGGTATCAGGACAACCAGAAGTGCATCGAAGCCATCGTTAAAGATACCTGCGCAGATCCTAACTGCCGGGGGCTCATCCTGACGGGAGACAGCTTTCACAAGAAAACGCTGCTGCCCCGGTTTCAGCTCTTGTTCAGAGATCTGCACGCCAGGATAAAGGATGCAGGCAAGGACCTGTGGGCGATCGACGGCAACCACGACGGCAGCGACGCCAGTTGGCTGGACACCATCGATCCCGCGAGCAACGCAAACGGCCGCATCCTTTCAATCGGCGCCAAGAAAGGCGCCTTCTTCGCATTCCAGGAGCGCGCGCCTCTGTATGAGAACATCAAGAAGGTTGCCTCGCAAATTCAGGTGCTGGTGCTTCATGGCCGGCTCTTGGAGCTGTTGACCTGGGCCAAAGCGCAGAAGGAACCCGACTACGACTTCAGCGCCCAAGAGCTGCGAGACCTCGGCCTCCGCCACTGCACGGTGCTCATGGGAGACATCCACACCTACAGCGACTTCTATGACCCGGTCGGCGACAACTGGTTCATTTATGCGGGGTCGACCGAGATGACGGAGGTCAGCGAAGGCAACGTAGTGAGCGAGCGCTTTGGCAACAAGTACGATACCGTCAAAAAATGCCTCCGCTTCTTCCCCGACCGCCCGCAGGGCGAGAACTGGGAGGTCGTAGATCTCCCAAACCGGCCGTTCATGAAGCGGATCGTAACGTTGACTGAGGACGTGGGCCTCGCCATCGAACACCTGGACCGCTGGGTCTGTGAGCACCCGAAGGGCATTCTGGCCCTGCACTACCCATTTGAATTACGAAACGTTCTGCAGCCCCACCTCGCGAGCTGGAAGGCTGCCCTGCTGGCGCTGTTCGATGTTCCTTTGTCGGCTAACGTATCCAAGCCGCTGCAGGATATGAAAGACATAGACATACTATCCATAGCGGAACAGGAGCTGAACCCCGGTCAGATTCAGATTCTGAAGGTCGTGCTCACGGGCGAACCGTTTGATAAGGAGCTCAAGCAGATGCTCGCCTTGAATGGAGCCAAGTAGCTTATGTTTGCTCATCTAGGGCGCTTGCTGCCCAAACCCCTCAGAGCGACGCTGAAGGCGTGGAAAAGCTTGAGCTGCGACTTCGGCCACTATCAGAGCGCCAGACTGGGCCAATGCCTGAGCCGAGAGGGGGAGCCAGTCCCCTGGTACACCTACCCAGCCGTAGAGTTTCTGAACCAGTTGGACCTTTCCGACAAAGTGGTATTTGAGTACGGATCAGGCAACTCCACTCTCTTCTGGGCCAAGCGCAGCCGGCGGGTCATCGCCATCGAAAATGATCCGAGCTGGCATGCTCAGATAAAATTAAAGCTGCCCGGCAACGTGACTTACAGCCTGATCCAGGATACCGAGAGCTACGTCAACAGCGTCAAAGCCGCAGGCGCACCTGACATCATCATCATCGATGGAATGCACCGGGCTGAATGCGCTGCGGCAACCCTGGGTAAGCTGGCATCCGGGGGCTTTTACATCCTCGACAACGCCGATTGGCACCCAGAGGCGTCCGCGCTGCTGCGAGGGCTTGACCTCATAGAGATCGACATGGCCGGATTTGGGCCGATCAATCACTACACCTGGACGACATCCTTTTACTTTAGCCGGAACGTCAGGCTGCCTTCCAACCGATCTAAACAGCCATCCCCGGGAATTGGCAGCATCCAGGTCAACTGATGCATATTGACTACCAAGCCATCCTGAGGCGCCTCCCGCACGGCAACAGCCGCAAGGCCGTCAACAGCCTGGGATGGCTGGTCGCCGACAAGCTGTTCAAGCTGGTCATGGCCGCAGTGATCGGGATATGGGTCATCCGCTACCTCGGTCCAGACCGATACGGGCAGTGGAGCCTGCTGCTCTCGTGGCTGTTCCTCATCACATCCGTTGCCCCCCTTGGTTTGGACAGAGTCATCATCAGGGACCTGGCCACCACCCCCGATGACAGGCAAGCGATCATGGGCGGCACCCTCGTTTTTCGCTTCCTTGCGGGGATCGTTCTATATGTCGCCTTTTGCCTGACAGTCTATCTGGCGGCAGGGCCGAAGCTGGTCGCGCTCGCCTGCGTCTGCGGAGGCAGCCTGATCATTCAGACTCCGTACGTGCTGGACTACTGGTTCCAATCACGAGCCCAGCAAAAGTACTTCATCATCGCTCAAGGGATTGCCGCGGTTGCGGGATGCCTAGGCAGGCTGCTCGTTATCTACTGCAAGGGCGGCCTGGTGGATCTCGCAGTCGTCACGCTCGCGGAGAGCTTCATAACCTCAATGTGCCTGCTGCGCTTTTACCAGAAGGATTTTCGCGTATCACTGTCTGTTTCCTGGCCGGCGCTTCGGGTTCTACTGAAGCAAGGGCTGCCGCTCTGCCTCAGTGCGGTTGCAATTGCGGTCTACACCCGCTGTGATCAGGCAGTTATATCCAAGTCTTTGGGAACCAATGTGAACGGCATCTATGCTGCAGCAGTGAAGCTATCGGAACTCAGCTACATCCTGCCGGCGATGCTGTGCGTGGCGCTTTATCCGATGCTCTCGCGGATGCGGAGCCAGACCACGGAAAGGTTTGAGCGATGGAAAACGTACCTGTTCGATTCCGTAACAGGGGGCACCATCGTGCTCGCCGCAGTTGTATCCTTCAGCGCTCCATTGCTCTGCAACCTCATCTACGGTCCAAAGTTCCGCGGGACTGCTCGAGTGCTGAGCATACACATATGGACGCTTCCCTTCGTTGCCCAAGGATCCCTGCGAACCAGCCTCTTGATCGCCGAGGGGAAGCTCTGGCTTAATGCTAAATCTGCGATCCTCAGCGCGCTTGCTGGAATTGGACTTTCCATATGGCTCACCGCCGTTCAAGGGATAGTTGGAGCCGCCGCTGCCACAGTCGGCATCTACGCCATCAGCGCCTACCTGACGACCCTCATCTTTGGGGAAACGAGCCTCTGGAAGCAGCAAACCGCCGGGTTTCTCATCCCATTCACCTTCTGGAAGTACATCCCGGTGCGAAAGATCGCGAGGCTCTGGCGCCGCAGGCTGTACGAGACGGTTGGAAACCCCAAGTTTTCCCAGCCCGCATTAAACCAGCTCGACGTGAAGCTGGATCACTTGATGAACAAAAGGAGCGGATTCTTTGTGGAGGCGGGCGGCAACGACGGATATACGCAAAGCAACACCTACTTCCTGGAAAAATTTCGAGGTTGGAAAGGGGTGCTGGTCGAAGGCATGCCTGCGCTCGCGGAAAAATGCCGGCGTGAAAGAACAAAATCCACCGTGATAAAGGCTGCCCTGGTCAGCCGGGACTACAGAGAACCCACAGTCAAAATGAATTACGCCAACCTCATGTCCATGGTGGATGGCGCCCTGGGATCCTTGAGCGACACCCACCTTCAGCACGGCGTCGAGGCCTGCCGTGAAAATACGTACTCAGTGCTGGTGCCGGCCAGGACGCTTTCGGGCATTTTGTCCGAAGCAGGAGTTCCGCGAAACTTTGACCTGCTCTCCCTGGATGTCGAGGGCTGCGAAGTTCAGGCACTCCTGGGCTTGGACTTCCAACAATACCGGCCGCTCTACATCTGCATCGAAGTCAGGGAGAGCACGCGCGAAGGGATCAAGCACATACTGGAGCCGTACTACACTGAACTGGCTGTCCTGGCGAATTCCAAAACAAACAGCGACGTCGTATTCAAAGCAAAAGGAGACCGAGAAAATGATTAATACCCCGATTATCACCGTGTCCTTCAACCGCCCGGACAAGACTCTGCGCCTGGTCGAAGCACTCAGAGCGGTTAAGCCCCGTCACATCATAGCCGTGTGCGACGCCCCCCGGCGGACACACCCAGAAGATGCGGAGCTGTGCGCGTCAGTCAAAAAGATCATTTCTGAGGGAATCGATTGGGACTGCAGGCTGGAAGAGGACTACTCGGCCGATAACATGGGCTGCGGCCGACGAATCTACGCTGGCATCACCAAGGCATTCGAGCGAGTTCCGCAGGCCATCATCCTCGAGGATGATTGCATACCGGACCCTTCGTTTTTCAGATTCTGCGAGGAGATGCTGGATCGATACGAGAGGGACTCGCGAATCATGCATATCGGAGGCTCCAACCGGATCAAACGGCCGGAGATCTTTCGCGACAGCTACATTTTCACACATACGCCTCTCATATGGGGATGGGCCACGTGGGCACGGGCTTGGAAAGGCTTCGATCGCGAGATCCCCTTTTGGAAGACAATGAGCAAGGAGCAAAAGGAACAATTCTTGCGACCCTACAGCTTTGATGCGCAGGAAACAGCCTACCGCATTCTCGACTATGACAGGTCGGCCTGCCAGAAGGTCAACACCTGGGGCCATCAGTGGGTCCTCCACGTTCTGAAGAACGCTGGCCTAGCCATCGTTCCAAAATCCAACCTGATAAGCAACGAGGGGTTTGACGAGCGGGCCACTCACACCAAGAACAAGCCCCTCGGCCTGCCCAAGCGAGCCGCGCTGGAGTTCCCGTTGCGGCACCCCTCTGGAGTGGAATGCAACCGCGATTTCGACCGGGCCTTCGGCAAGGCAAACAATCGCCACCCCACCATCTTTCACCGGGTCCTATTTAAGCTTCGAAGAATGACAAAGAGGTCACTGAGTTGAGCCGTCACTTTCAGCACGCCTAATACGACGCCCATGAAGCAGAATGCACACCGGTTGCTATCCAGCCTTCATCTTCCGTCATGGAGGAGAGGAGAGTGCTGCATTTTTAAGCCAGACGCCTTAGGAGACTTCATCCTTGCTACGGGCGCCATCCAGCAATTGAATCTTCATTTCGGGGCTGGAAATTGCACCCTGATCACGTCGCAGATCAACCATGCGTGTGCTGAGCATCTTTTCCCGCGCAATCCAAAAATCAACACCGGCCACAGCTTTGGAGGCCGGCAGCACGCCGAGCCCCTGTTGTCCCTATTTGGAGTGATGCCCAAGTTGAGCCGAGTGCGGTTCAATACGCTGGTCTGCCTTCGTCATCAGCGCCTGCCGTTGCATCAGGCCATGCTGCTCGCCTGGATCAAAGCGCACAGGCAATTTGGAGTGAGATCCCTGCGGGCGCCGAGTTGGGATCGGTTCCGGGGAGCTAATCTTTCCTACCCCGGACCCGGAACCCAGAAGGACGGCGTCTGCTTGGAATTGGAGGCGCATGCGGCCGTCCTGTCGCGATGCATTGGAGCGCAGTTCACCGGCAAGGACTTAAGGCCAAAGCTGGCGGCCATGCCCGGCGAGGGCTACCTGCTCTTCAACCCGTACGGGAGTGAAGAGAAGAAGCAATATCCAATCCCCCGGTGGCTTGAGATCGTAAATCTCACAGAAAAAGAAAACCCCGGTCTGGTTTGTCGTGTCAGCTGCCCGCCCAGCAAGCTGGGTGAGGGCCGCGCGACGTTCGAGGGACGAGTCATGCTTACGCCCTCCTTCCGGGAGTACTACGAGTCCATCGCCAGGGCAGGCGCGGTGGTTACGATAGATACGGCCACGGCCCACCTGAGCATCGCCATGGACAAACCCACCGTTGTTCTCATTGGAGGCGCTCAGTTCGGCATGTTTGGGCCTTGGAAGACAAGCGAGCGCCAGGTGTGGATCAACCACGACCTGCCCTGCTACCAGTGCCACTGGCACTGTTCTCAGCCTGAAGTAACCTGCCTCACGGCCATCAAGCCCGAACAAGTGGTATCATCTGTCAAAGCGCTTCTGGCAGACGTGCGCCAAGGAAAATAGACACATGACTTCATCTCCAGCCATATCCTTCTACACAACGGTGCTCCGCCCAGCCCAAGATCTGGCCAACACCCATGCGGCACTGGCTGCCGCAGCGGGCAAGTTCCCATTCGAGCACGTAGTGTCCATCGCCGAAAAGTTCGAGACGGCAACCGAATTCATTACAGGCCGCCCGCGGAATTTGAAGCTGATCTCAGCACCGAAGTCATCCATCTCAGAAGGCTTCAACATTGCGATCCGCGCCTGTTCGGCCCCGCTAATCATGGTTGCAAACGCGGGAGATCGAATAATCGACGCTGCGCCCTTGATCAAAGCCCTGCATTCCCAGCCAGAGGCTGATTTCGCCTATGGAGACATTTCGCTCAACGGCAAGCGAGTCCGTGGCCGGCCAGTTCCGTTGTCTTGTCGGTCCCTGTATTTGCACGGAATGGGCTTTTGCCATGGGGCCTGTGCAACCCGTCGCGATTTCCACGACCGTTACGGCTACTACGATCCTGCTTTCCGAATCTCGATGGACTTTGCAGTTTTCATGGGTGCGGTGGTTCACGGGGCAGTCATGATGAAGGTACCCGACCTCATCTCCGAGATCGAAGCCCCGGGAAACAGCAGTCAGCGGCTCAATCGTGCGTTGGAGAATTACCGGGTTATCCGCCGGCACCTACCGAGCTTGGTGGCACTGCCGATAGCGGCGAAGTGGCTGCTAGCATCGTGGCTCATGGAACCAGCGAGGGGATGATATGCCCACCATCGCCATTGTAATCATCGGGCGAAACGCCGCCGGGCTTCTGCTGAACGTGCAACAGCGCAATCTGGCTATCTTTTCACAGGCGCAGCGCATCGTGTACGTCGATTCGAACTCCTCTGATCAATCCTGTAGCCTGGCAAAAGCCAACGGATGGACCGTGATCAGGCTTGATCCCGGCAGCGTTCTTTCAGCGGCGGCTGGACGTCACGCTGGAGCCTTGCACTGCCGGGAAGATTACATCCTGTTCCTGGACGTGGATATGGAGTTGCAAATCCCCAGCTTCGAATTCCTCAACAGCCTCGATCAGCTAAGGTCTCAGGGTGTAGACGGAGCCTCCGGTTCCATCGTGGACATCTTCCCCACCGGGAGCAGGCACACTCGGCACAGCCCGGAGCCCCCGATGGGAGATCTTCTCCACTTCGGAGGGATCCTCCTCATCGACAGGAAGGCGCTCTTGAGCGCAGGGAACTGGAACCCGAACGTCATTGCCCACGAAGAGGATGAATTGTACGCAAGGTTAAGAAAGTCAGGTCGGCGGATCATCCGGCTTCCAGAAATGGTCTGCCTGCACTACACAGACCAGACGAGCCGGCTGCGGAGCCTCATCATGAACTACATCCCGTTGACGGCAAAAGAGAGGAGGGTATTTCCGGGCCTAGGGATGGCCTTCAGGTCGGCATGGCGGGCAGGTTCCACCATAGACCTGCTCAAAATTACTCCAGAGCCAGCCGTCACGGCCCTGGCAATCGCCCTTATTCTGTGTCTGGGCTGCTGGAATGGATGGTTCAGCGTTATCCTCTTGGTGCTGTGGATAGGATTCGTGATGACCCGCAGATCGCTGCCTTACCTCGCGGTTTGCCCTGCCAAAACACTGCAAATGATGGTCGGGCTATTTTGCTACCGGAGGAAGCCCCTGCTCTATAATGAAATATGAGTTTGAGTAATTCAAGGATCAAGATGCTGTACGTTGCCAGCGTCCCACTGCACCTCTACACCTTTTGGATCCCTTACGCTCAACATTTTCGCAGCAAGGGCTGGGTCGTTGACGGGGCCTCAGCTAACATTACCCATTTTTGGGATCTACAAGGGGTATTTGATCGAGTTTTCGACATCAGTTTTGTTCGCGATCCACTGCAGAACCCCTTGGGCGCCCTTGCAGGCATCTTTGCGACCCTCAAGCATATCCGGAGCCTGGTCGCCGAACAGGGTTACGACATCGTTCACGTCAGCACGCCAACGGCAGCATTCATGGTCAGGCTCGCCCTGAGGGGGAGTCGGAGCGGCACGAAGGTCATCTACACGGCCCACGGATTTCACTTTTTCAAAGGGAACAGCCTCATTCGCAACTTGCTTTTCCGAAGTCTGGAGCGCATGGCCGCCGGCTGGACAGATGCATTGATCACGGTCAACCGCGAGGACTTCGATGCGGCGAACAGTTTTGGCACGCTCGCCCCGGCGAAGGTCCGGCTGGTTCCAGGAATCGGAGTCGACCCGGCCAAATACCAAAAGGTACCCGTAACAATAAAGCGGGAGCTGGGGTTAGAACCACATCAAGCGCTGCTCCTAATAATAGGGGAAATGATCCCCAGGAAACGCCACAAGGATGCGATTGATGCCTTTGGCAAATTAACAGATGCCACCACACACCTGGCATTCGCAGGAGACGGCAAACTGCGCCAATATCTGGAAGCATACGTCAACAGCCAAGGGCTCAGCGAGCGAGTGCATTTCCTTGGCTTTCGCAAGGATATTCCAGCCTTGCTGAGTGGGAGTGATCTGCTCCTGTTGCCCTCCAAACACGAAGGGCTGCCGCGATGCGTCCTTGAAGCCATGTGCATTGGAACCCCGGTAATCGCCAGTGATATCCGCGGCTGCCGAGATCTGCTGGCCAACGGCTGCGGAGTTCTTTACCCGATGGGTGACGTTGAAGGGCTATCGAAAGCCATCCAAGAGGTTCTCGGCAACAATCAGATGCGGTCCCAATTGAGCGCGCAGGCGGCTGAACGCGTAAAGGAATGCACCCAGGACATTTTAATTGGACGGCACGAGGAGATCTACGATGAAGTGTTTGCCAGCGAAGTCCCGGCGAAGGAGTTGGTGTTTCCAACCGCACCCGTGGGTGAGTCAGCGTCTTGAGCGCATGAACCGGATCATTTGCTTTTCGATGCAGGGGTTGCTCGCAGCCCTTCTTCTGTTCAACGGCGCCACATCGACCGCGGAACTAGCGGCATTCCTTGCGGTCACGGGAATCCTTTCCCTTGGAACCCTCGGGACCCACCGGAGGGTCGCGCTCCCAGCCTGGTTTCTCGCATGGGGCCTTGGCGCCTGCGTTTACTGTTTGCTCCGGTGGCGAGCTTCGGCGGCCTTCGCCGCAGCGGGTGCGGATGTAACTCTGATCCTCGCCTATGCCTTGCTGGCATTTCTGGGGATGGTTGTATTCCAAGAGCGGGAGGCTCGCCAAAAGATACTTCTCACCCTCCTTGCCATAGCCGCGCTGAATGCGCTTGCGGGGGTTGCGCAGGCTGTCACCCATGCTGCGGTTGTCCCGTCTGTTTTCCGGCACCTTCACCTCGCCGTTAATGCAAGAGCCAGCGGCATGCTTCCCAATCCAAACTACTTGGGCGAACTGAGTGCGATCGGGCTGCCTCTGGTGATAATTTACGCCTTTTGGCCTGGTCGCGAAGGAGCATCGCGCGCACGCGTGATCAAGTGCGTCCTGACAGGTTTCCTGCTGGTTGGAGCGCTGAGCGTTTCGGGATCCCGCGGCGGGCTTGTTTCCTGTTGGATCGCCACCGCAATAGCCTGCTTCTGGCTGCTTCGCAAAGGAGTCTCAATCAAACCGCTGGTTCCGGTGATCTTGTCAATCCTCGTCCTCCAGGCGGCCACGCTCGTTTTGCATGGTGACGCTTTATCCCGCACGGCCAATATAGGGAAAACCACCCTGCAAAACAACGTCCCAACCGCCGGCGAAGGGCTGCGAATGTCATGCTGGAAGGCTAGCCTTGAATTGTGGAAGAAAGAGCCGCTGCTTGGCGTGGGCCCGCGCATGTACGATCTCCGCTGGCACGAGGTTCAACCGGTGAGAGTGCAAGACCTGCCCGTCAGGGTACACGATCTGTGGCTCCAGGTGCTCTGCGAATACGGGGCCGTCGGCCTGATTATCTTCGTCATCCCGCTCATCGCGATTGGCAGGAGGCTGGTTCCCAGAGGAGATACGGAGGACTGGACGCGCGCAGCAGCTGCCTGCGGATTAATAGCGAGCCTGATCCACGAGACCTTCGACTACAGCTATTATTGTCCGCTGATCGGATTTGGCGTCATATGCCTGTTCACCGTTATCGCCGCCAGACCGCCGGCCAAGGCTCAGGTTCCCCCAATCGTCATCCAAGCCGGCCTGGCCGCTTTAGCCGGAGTGATCCTCCTGTTTGGGGTGCGCACCTTGGGAATGGACCGCTACGTGAGGCGCGCGCGCGCCTGCAAGGATATGGGCCAGATGGAAGCCAACATCGAAGTGGCAGCCAGGTGGATGCCACAATCGGACGCAGTATTCCTGGAGCTGGGAAAAGCGCGTCTTGCGCGTGAAACCACCATGCCGCCATCCAACCGCAACTGGAGCGAGGATGCGCGAATCTTCCAACGAGCTCTTGACCTCAACCCTTACTCGATGGAGAGCAGGTACTTCCTCGCACTGATCTTGGCTCCCAACTCGCTCCGTGCGGCCCTCAAGCAGGCCGAAGAACTTGAGAGCATGGCTCCAAACTCGGCAAAAATGGCAGCCCTGAGCTTCGAGTTTTATTCCGCAATCGGGCAGACCGACACCGCGGCCAAATGGAACCGGCGAATGACGGAGCTATTAAAATACAAATTTGAAAGCTTTGCGATTTCTGCCGAAATCGCACGCTAGCATGGAGATGATCCACACAGAGCAGAAGATGGTTTACCAGGTTAGATCCAGCGGCTGGACCTTGATCGATGGGGCTTGCGGTGCTCTGGTCACCTTGATGGCTTTTGGGCTCTCCCCCTATTCCCATATTGCATATACGAGCCACCGGCACGTTGCGCTGCCCGCGGCGATGGTCACTGTGGGGCTGCTGACGAGCCTCTGTGCTCATGTGCTTGGCCTGCACGACACGCTCGCCCGCAAAGACCCCTGGTATCTTGCGACGAGGAGCATCGCCGCCACCCTTGCCACGCTCGGGCTGTTCATCCTTTACGTCACCCTCATCAAGTTCGAGCAGGTCGGACGTTACATCATAACCGAAATCCTGCTGTACCTGCCGCCGCTGATGATTGGAGCGAGGTGGCTTTTTTGCCACGGATGGCTCAAAACCGAACGCAAGCTGCTGGTACTTGGGAGTGACGGCGACCGCCAGGAAATCCAAGCAGCAGCTTCGTCCGCGCAGCTCCCGATCAGCGTCGTCGGCAACACAGCCGACATGCAGCAGGCTCTTGCGCTGGTCAGAGCACAGCAAGTCGATGAGATCATCTACGGCCTGGTGGACGCTCCGTCCGCTCAGGTGATGGAGAGCCTCATGGAATGCCAGCAAGCAGGAGTCCAGATATCGGACATCTCTCTCTTCTTCGAGACCAACTTCTTCCGGATTCCCCATGACCGGATCGGCTCGCAGTGGTTCTTGCTGGCCGGCATCGAGCATCTCGATTCAGGCTACCATGTCGTCAAACGCCTGATGGACGTGGGCATTAGCCTCGTCGCCCTGTTCCTGCTCAGCCCAGTCATGGCGGTCATCGCTGCGCTCATCAAGCTGGAAAGTCACGGGCCGGCATTCTACTCGCAGAGCCGTGTTGGGAAAAATGCAAAGGTGTTTCGGATTTGGAAGTTTAGATCGATGCGCGCCGATGCTGAGTCAGCGGGCCCGCAGTGGGCGCAAAGGGGAGACCGCCGGGTCACCAGACTGGGCGCCATCCTGCGCAAAACGCGCCTGGATGAAACGCCGCAGTTCTGGAACATCCTCGATGGAAGCATGTCATTCATTGGTCCTCGCCCCGAGCGTCCAGAGTACGTCAGGGTTTTCGAAGCGCAAATTCCCTTCTACAAGCAGCGCAACCTAATCAAGCCAGGGCTGACCGGCTGGGCGCAGATCAACTACCCCTATGGGGCCGGCCTCAAGGACGCAGCAGCAAAGCTGCAGTTTGATCTCTTCTACATCAAAAAGATGTCACCGTCCATCGACTTTCAGATACTGCTCAGAACCATTGGTTCCATCATGAAGGGAGCACGCTAACGAGGATGGTTAAAACTGAATGCAGCGCGGCCGATATAAACCGGGCGCTCACGACTGCTGAGGTCGCGCCGCGCTTGCTCTCCTTGCTGACGTACGTCGTCGCCGGCGCGGCGGTCGCCCTCAACGGAGGCTGGTTTCCTCAGCAGCAGGTCATCTTGCTGGCTGCCGGCAGCCTCATGCTGGCCCTGTGCGCCTGGGCAGCCTACCGCGGCACATTTGGGCTTCCCCATTGGGCCCTTTGCTCTGTTGTAACATTCTGCGGCCTGAGCATCGCTTACTGGCTGAAGGCGTCAGCTCCATTCCTGGCGCGTCGCGACGTAGTGCTCATTTTGCTTTACGCCGGGTTTGTGTTTGCCACCAGCATCACCCAAACCTGCTTCACAGCCAGGAAGCGCATGCTTCTCTTCCTGGCTGGACTCGCATTGCTGAATGCCGGCTGCGGCTTGGCGCAGCTATTGCTCCACAAAGACTTTGTTCCAACCCTGTGCGGGATGATGCCGTCCCCCGTCCCGGCGAGGAGCGACGGTTTATTCCTCAATCCAAACCACCTCGGAAGTTACTGCGTGATGGCCCTCCCCATTGCTTTGATTTATGGGCTCCGACCTGGGGCGAGCGTGCTGCAGAGACGCTTGGGTTTGGTCTGTGCGTCTGTACTGACGGCAGGCATCGCCGCGTCGGGATCCCGGGCAGGCCTAATCTCGTCTTACCTCATGCTGCTCTTGAGCGGTGTGGTTCTGGCTCGGAAAGGATGCGGCACGAGAGCAATGAGCCTGGCGTTCGCCCTCCTCATGGCAGTGCAAGCGGCAACCTGCCTGGCGAACCGGGACGTCTTTCGTAGAACTGCAGACATCGCAAAGACGAAGGTCCTAGATACGGACCAGCTTCAGCAGGGGGAATCACAGCGCATTGCATACTGGATCGGGAGCCTGAAACTCTGGGAGACCAGCCCTGTGATAGGAATCGGACCGGGGATGTTGGACTCCCGTTGGCCGGAGGTGCAGCAGGAAAACACGCAGACGATGCCCTACCGCGCGCACAACATCTGGCTGCAACTGCTCTGCGAGTACGGGTTGGCAGGCTTTGCACCGGTCGCGTTTGCTCTGGTGCGGCTGCTCCAGGCAGAGGCCGGAGAATTACGCAGGAATGGAGATGACTGGAACTGGCCCAGAACCGCGGCAACTGTGGCGTTGATGGGCATGTTGGCGTGCGAGACCTTCGATTATAGCTTCTACAACCCGGCACACGGGATCGCAGCCGCCATCCTCTTCGGCATCGCTCTGGGCGGATTCAAAGTGGAAAGAGATTCCTGTCGGAAGACCACATCCTTAAGCTGCGCGATCTTCGGTTCGATCGTAATCGCGCACTGCGTAATGCAGCAGGGAGCATTTTACTACGAATACAAAGAGGCCGAGGCGCCGAATGCATCCACGAAGTTTATCTTGAGGCTGCACGCCATCCAGTGGGACAAAAACGCCCCGCACCTTTACAGCGCAGCCGCAGATCTGGCGCTGGGAGGAGCTCGCGAGATGGAGCAGAGCAAGCCAGGCAGCGGGGGCTTCAGGCAAGCTCTGTTTCTCTACAAGGAGGCATGGCGCTGCGATCCGCACTCCCTCCTGATCCAAAGTCGCATGGCCGAGTGCCTGTGGCATTACGACCTTGTTGCCGCCAACCAGACAATGAAGATGGTGGAAAGCACAGGGCCGCACAGCTACAACGTCGCCCAGTACGCGGCAGCGTACTACCGCGAAACAGGGCAGACCAACGAATGGCTGAGGTGGGAGCAGAGGTCCGCGCAGCTGGAAAAGTTCCTCCCACACGGAGGATTCAAGGCGCAGGCCCACTAGGTGAAATGCCGCAAAACATGATGAAAGGATGAAGCTAAAAGTCCTAGATTTAGAGCACTGGTGCCAACACACCAGCCTGCACATCGAGTTTCCTGATACGGCCATCGTTCGCATCAGCGGGCCGAACAACGTCGGCAAAAGCAACCTGATCAAGGCCATCGGGAGGGTGCTGGCCCAGGGGCGCAGCGAATTCGGCGATGCCGCCGACATCCAGTATGGCGCCAAGCAGGCCACTCTGAGGTTGCAAGCTGAAACTTCGGAGGGGGCGCTTTTCACCATTGGGCGCGTCGTGCGCGAGAAGCAATCGAAAGTGTCGCTCGAGTTCGATGGCCTCCATGCCCCAATAACTTCCTCAGAGGAGGTCGAAACCAAGCTCACGGAATGGTTCGGCCGTCTCGACACCCTTCTCTCTTTGTTTATCGCCCCGCAGGGCAAGATCGCCAGCCTGCTGAAGACGGGAGGCAAACAGAGGCTGGTCGACTTCATCGAGATTTGCGGCTTCAAGAGCTTCATCCTAAAGCAATGCTCTCTGAACAAGTTCATCAAAACCTACCCCATCATTCTTGATCCGAGCATGACCCTCGCGGACATCCAAGCAAAGGCCCAGTCCGCCAAGGAGCAGGCATTGGAAAAGCAGGCGGCCATCGCGGCTTTACCGCTCCTCGCCACAGTCAAAGCGGAGTTGGACGGACTCCAGGCGGAGAAAGCATTACGCGCCCAGCAGAAGACGGATCTGGCCACAAAACAGCAAGAGCTGCAAGGCAAGGAGCAACTGACTGCGAAATCATTACCCGACCTGAAGCAGTTGGAGCAATCCACCCTGCAACACCTGGCCAGCGCCGGGCAGCACAAGATTTGCTTGCAGTACCAGAACCTCCAAAAGGAGCAGGGGCAGCACGAGGCCACCGCAGCGCAACTCAACACCATTCAGGTGGACACGACCGACTACGCCGACCAGATCCAGAAGATCAGCGACTCCCTCCAGAAAGATCTGAGGACCAAGAGCAGCTTCGAGCAAACCGAGAAGGAACTGCAGACCAAGCAGGATAAACGGCGCGAGCTGAACGGAAAAGTGGCCGCCTGCAATCAGACCGTGCAGGCGCTGAGGTATAGCCGCGGATGGCACGCCCACAGCATCGCAGAGCTTCAGAAGGGCTTGACCTTGCTGGCGCAGAGAAACGCCCACACGGAAGCCATGGCGTCCACCGCCAAAAAGATCGAGGAGATCCGAGCCGTACCAATCCCGACCCCTGAGATACTGAAGGCATGCCAGGCCACAGAAGAGAAGCTGCAAGAACTGCTGCAGCTCCAAGGCCATGCCAAGGGTGCCCACGGCAGCTGCCCACTCTGCAAGCAGGCATGGATCCAGAGTGCGGTCGGCGCTCGCATCCAAGAACTGGATGAGCAAGTCAAGGAGCAGAGGGAGCAGGTTGGAAAGGCATCCGATGCCCAAAAGGTTTACCAGGCATGGGTCCGCGCCCAAAAAGAATGCCCCATCGCCCAGGAGCAGCTAGGGTCGAGGGCCAAGGCGCTAGAGCTGTTGCAGGCTCAGTTGGCGCAGCAGCTTGCTGCCTGGAATGTTCCGGCGGAGGAGATCGAGATGCTTCCGACCATCATCGCGGAGTACTCGGCGGTCCATGACGCGCTCAACCCTCCGACAGCCCAAGCCCAGGCAGCTGCCACGGCCGTGGAACAATTGCAGGAGCTGGTGCTAAGCCGGCAGCAGGAGAAGAGCGAAGTAGGCCTGCGGATTGAGACGGCCAACCAACGGATGCGCGAAGTCCTGGTGAGGCAGAACAAGTCCCAGGGGATAATCGGCCAGCGCGCCAAATTGCAGCAGCAGCTCGACACGCTCACGGCCAATGTGGCAGCCATCCGAAAAGAAATCACGACGCCACCGCCGGCCGATTTCGACTCATCGCTTGATTACAAATTGATTGTCTCCGAAGACGAGGAGAAGGAGCGATCTCTAAGGGAAGAATTCAGAACGGCCAGCAGCGAGTGGGCAAACCGCTCGGAACAGGTGAAAGAAGCCGCCGCCCTGCGCAGAGAGGTCTCTAACCTGGAGCATATTCTCGATACGCAGCGGTGGAACGACGCCAAGCAAGAGCGGCTGGAACGCTCCGCCGGCCACGTCTTGGGGCATCAGCAGTTGAGCGCCGAGATGAGCTACATCCAAAACCAGATGCAGCAGCTCACCACCCAGCTAAACGGTCTCCAGGAGGATAAAAGGGCTTTTGACGCACAAACCAAAAACATGGCTGATCTGCAAGCCGTGAGCTCGTTCCTGTCATACGACAACGGCCCTCAGAAGTTCCTGGAGGTGTTCTTCCAGGACACCTTGAACCAAACAAACCTGCTTATCAGCGAGATGGGCCTCCCGGTTACCCTTCAAATGGGTAACGCACTGGAAATCATGGTGCAAGACAACCAGAAGCGTGTCAGTTCGTCCCTGGCCCTTGGCGGCGGGTACGCCAACCTGATTGGCATCGCCTTCCGCATCGCCCTGCAGAAGATCGTGCTGCCGCGCGTGAACACGGTTATCCTGGACGAGCCCAGCACCCACGTCGATGAGCAGAACATGGAACTGCTGATCCCGTTCTTCGAGCGGCTCAAGGAGAATCTCCACACCTACGGCATATCGCAATGTATCATCATTGATCACCACCCCGCCTGGAGCAATTCATCCGTGGGAATAATTAACATTGGCGATGAGAACGGTTGCCGAAATTCTGAGTCTCAATAGTAATTCAAGTCTCTGAGCTGTTCCGGCCTGAGGTTTTCCTTTACGACTTGCCCCAAAGTCACGGAAGGTTCTTGGACCGCCCGGCCGCGGAATACCCCCGGAATGTAGGAGTCCAGCTGCCGGTCGAGCTCGACCTGGAAGGGATTCATCTCCATCCACTCGCCCCAGCGCAGAAGCTGGGTGTCGACGGGCAGGCCCCTGAAACTGGCGAGGAATTGGCCTCCGTGAAACTCCGAACTTTGCGGGTCGAGGTACATCCCGATGCTAGACACTACGTCTGCGACAACCGTCTCGCTTATCTCGGAGAGCCGCTTTTCGCCGTATTCCTTCTGGACTTCCTCAAACCCCTCCGCCCTTTCGATGAGCGTTTTTAACCGGCAGGCCACTTCCGGAGATGGGTAGTTCACCGTGAGCTTCTTGTCCACGTAGATGGCATTGTCCAGCAGGTCCAGCAGCGGCTTAAAATCGAATCCGTGTTCAGTCACGCAGTGCTTCAGAAAGAAGTCGTCGATCCCCTTCTGGTCTGAACCGGGGGGGATGACGGTGACGAACACCATGGCGCCGGAGGACCGCAGGCAATCGCAGAGCTTCAGCAGCGCATCGGCCACCTTCGGATTCTTCCAGCTGTCATTATCGAATACGATGCCGACCCTGCGTCGGCGACCCTCGGTGGCATAAGTGTAAGCGTTGAGCTCAGGCGCAAGGTTCCAAGTGCCATCGCTCTGCTTTTTGCCCCACATCCATACACCTGGGATGCCGATCACGTCCGCCTTGGCAGCGGCCAGGAGGGGGATCATGGAGAGGCACAGTGCCTTCTTCTCGCCCTCGGCGATCCAAAGCGTGTAATCCACATTCTTGAGGACTCGCTCGTAGAAGTCGTCAGACCATCGATTGGCGATCTTCCCGGCCAGCAGCACCTCGTTTTGCTGTGTCCCCAGCGCCGTCGCGTACTTCATCTTGATTTCAGGAGGAACGCAGGCCGGCTTGATGCGACGGTAGCTTCTTTCCACGAAGGGATGGTATGGAAAGGTCAGGGCAGGCCGATCGGCCATCAGCCGGTGAAGCCTGGAGGGCGGAATCAGGCCATAGCCAGTGAAGGTATCAAGAATCCTTCCGACGGAACGCTCGGTGTAGGCCCCAGAGCGGGCAATCACCAGGGAAAGAGGAGTGCTGGACGCGAGGTCTTCGTAGTTCTTCAGAGAGTTACCCACCCCGTAGCTGTCCAGGCCCTTCAGAAAAGGGTTCCTATCATCCTGCAAGAGCTTGAGGGCGGTCTCCATGCCGGTGCGGAGGCTCTTGCCCGGCCCCAAGCAAATGTGGGCTGCCCCGATCGAGGTTCTATAAACGAATTCCACGTAATTCACCCACGTCTCCTTTTCATGGTCATAGACGCGGTACTCCCTAAAGCCATGAACCCCTCTGGGGAGGTTTTGGTAAGAGTTCTTCGGCCTGAAGTCAACGGTTGTAATGGCTTCTTCCATATGTCAGTCCGCACCTGTTTGGGAGACACCATCATTATAGAGATTCACCTTCATGTTTCCTATAAATAATCCGGCAACCCTCATTGAACTCCAGGCCAAACGACTTAGAATGAATCGGCGCACTATGCAAGAACCTGAAAAGCAAGCCCCTTTTACCCCAGAGCTCCAGAGCCTGTTCGACAGGTTCGCGCGGGAATTTGACCTTAACTTCGCAGAGAAGGTACCCAACCTGTTCGACTTCATGTCCCAGAACTCCCTGAAGGGGGCTGATGACCAATTGCTGCTCGAGGAGGATCTTACAGCATTCGCAGCTGAGGCTTCGGAGCTGCCCATATGCACCAACCGGAACCTGCAGCCATCCAGGTCTCTCCTGGACAAGTGCCTCACCCTCGGCTTTCCACAAGTTTCCTGGGGGCCCGTTCCCGTGTTGGACATGGGGCCCGGCGTAATCGTCGCGCACTACGACCCCTATGCCGCGATCCCGACCTGCTTCCATCAACAAAACGTGCAAGTGGTCCTATGCACGCTCAGTACTTATCGCAAGCTGCGGGACGCCTTCGCCGAGCGCTACATGCCTCCATCCATCGAGCCGTTCAACGCGCCCGCCGATGAGATGCCACAATCACCGACAGAGTGGGCAACCTGGCAGTTGGAGTACAATCCCGCGGATGAACAAGGGAAAGCCATCCTCGAGGCGATTCGGCAAACGGACAGCTTCGAAGATGCGCCGCCGGAATGGGAGTACTGGTTTCAGAATAAGATCAAGCAGCAGCCGTGCATTTCCCTCAGCATCCTGGAGAGCCAGCCGGAATCCAAGCTTGTCACGTCTGCGACCCTAAAGTCCATCGAAACGGTCATCCTCTTCGAGAACCAGCGCCTTCTCCAGCTGGGCTACGTGTTGAATTGGAGCCATTACAACAGCGTGGAGGCCATAGTTGAGCAGTGTTCCAGGCAGGGACGCGTGGTCCAGACCGTAACGATCGCGGCTCAAGATTACACGCGCTTTGTCGAAGAGCAGATCAACCGGCAGATCAGCCTCAACTCGTACATCAACAAGAATGACATCGCCGACGAAATCATGGTCGATGAGATCGATCCCGCCCAGTTCACGGATGAGTTGCTGGACAAGGATGATGAGAAAATCAAGAAGATGTCAGAGCTGATCATATTCAGCGCCTACAAGCGAACCGCCTCCGACATTCTGATCGAGCCGCAGGCGAACGACTACCGGGTCAGGTTCACGATCGACGGCATGAACACCGTTTTCCATGCGGCGATCCCCAAGAACTACGGGATCAGCATCGTTGCCCACCTGAAGGTTCGCGCCTCGATGAACATCACGGAGAGGCGCCTGCCGCAGGACGGCAAGATAACTTTGACGATCAAAGGCAAGCCCGTAGAAATGCGCGCGGCGACAATGCCCGTGCGCGACAGCTCCAGCCTTCAAGAGGAGAAGATGACGCTCCGGCTGCTGAGCGCGACCGTCACATTTCCCAATCTGGACCGCATCGGCATGCGCCCGGACCATCTGCGGCTGATACGCAAGTCTTTGAGCATGGCCAATGGCATCGTGATCGTTACCGGTCCGACGGGATCAGGCAAGACGACCACGCTCTATGCGGCCATCCAGGAACTGGACAGGGAGCGGCTGAATGTCGTTTCGCTCGAGGACCCGATTGAAAGCTACATAAATGGGATTACGCAGACCCAGATCAACGACCAAATCGGCCTTACGTTCGCCCGGGGCCTCAGGGCCGTCCTGCGCCAGGCGCCGCACGTGATTTTGATGGGGGAAATAAGGGACCAAGAAATCGCAAACATCGCGGTGCAAAGCGCTAACACTGGTCATTTGGTCCTGACAACGCTGCACACCAACTCCGCCCTGGGAACCTTCTCGCGGCTGCAGGCGCTTGGCGTCGAAACACATCAAATCGCAGACGCCGTACGTCTGGTGATGGCCCAGCGGCTCATCCCGAAGCTCTGCCCGGTCTGCCGCAAGAGCCGTCGCTCGACCGACCTGGAAAAGGTGCGCATCGAGAGGCTTACAGGGGTTAGGCTCAAAGATCAGATATACCATGCCAACGTGGCTGGCTGCCGAAGCTGCCACAAGGGATACGTTGGGCGCCGCATCCTGACCGAGATCATTCCTGTAGACGCAGCTATCCGGGAGATGCTGCTGCGCGCGCAGCAGAACATCCCCTCGACAGAGATAGCGGAGCACGCCACCAAGCACTTCAAGTACAGCCCGCTGCTGAACCAAGCCATCGAGCTAGTCAACGAATCCCAGGTAGACTTGAGGGATGCCCAGCGGCTTTTCCTGGATTTCGGAGAGTAATTCTAAAATATACCGGAGCCAGACAAGAACGCTATAGAATAAAAGGATGAAGCAGAGATCATGAAAAAGCTCATTTTACCCCTTTTGGCCCTTGGGTTGCAGGTAGCATCCGCTCAGCCGGCGATGCCTGAAGCCCCCAGCCTGGATACGATCTACAAGCAGGCCAAGGAGCCGCCTGTCGCAGGTCACGATGCCAAGGAGTCCACGCAGGGTGTACCTTTCACGACCGACACGCAGATACGCGTCTTGAGCCTTCTCGAGCCCCAAACTAACAAAGAACTTCTGCATGTCAGCGATACACAGCCGAAAGAAGCGTCTACGTACCTCAATGTTGAGAACGTTCCGTTGAAGACGCTGTTTCATCTTCTGGCTCTTCGCTCCGGCCTCAACTACATGGAGCCTGAGAGCGACATGCCCGGCATGGATGAAGCCATCACGCTCGAAATGAAGGATCCCAAGCCGCGGGAGCTCATGGATTGGCTTTTGAAACACCGCAACTTGGAGCTGTATGATGCCAATACGGGAATTTACACGATCCGCCCCTTCACTAACCAGCTGGGCTTTTACAAGTTCAAGCTGACCGACAACTTCATCGACCGCTTCAAGGGCAGTGCTCAGTCCAGCGGCGGCGGCATGAGCGGTGGCGGTGGCGGTGGCTATGCAGGCGGCATGGGTGGCGGTGGTGGCAATGCAGTATCGGCCAGCCACAACTTCACGGTTGAGAACGGGGGGAAGTACGGGGACATCGAAGGCCTGCTGGGGAAAGTAGCCGATAGCGGAGAGGACAAGGAAAAAAACAAGATTTGGTATTTCGAGGAAAAGCAAAGTGTACTATTGTGGGGTACCCGCTCTGCTTCCGAGCGAGTAGCCGAATACCTCAGCATTGCGAACATCAAGAACCCGAACATTCGCATCGACGTTCGGATTTACGCCACGGACAACAACCCCCAGAGCCAGCTTGGCGTCGACTGGAGCTCCATGCTTACTCCAGGTCTAACTTTCGGCTTACAGCCGCCCGGCACAACGATCAACTCAAGCAGTACGGCCAGCACCACCTCTGGCGGAACAAACTCCGCCGCATTCCCGACCTTCAACAGCCTGACCGGTTTGGCCAGCACCTTTGGACATCCCATGAGCACCCTCATTCTGCAGAATCAACTGCAGACCACCTTGAACTTCTTCGTCAATGAAACCAGGGCAGAAGCAATCACAGAGCCCTCATCGGTCACGGCGAACGACCGCGAGATAGCCTTCGCCGCCACGCAACAGATCCCATACGTCTCCGGCAGCTCCGTAGCTGGGAACGGATACGGGAGCTCTGCAGGGAGTGGATACAATAACACGGCCTTTGTGAACGTGGGCGCCACCATCAACATCCTTCCTCGCATCCAGGACGGCAAGCGGTTGAAGCTGGGCACCGCCATCAGCATCAGCCAGTTGGACCAGATGATCACCATTTCCGCAGGCTCTGCCGGGTCATCGCCAGAGCAAGTTCCGCAGACCTCGGGGCGCGCGTTTAACGGCGAGTTCACCGTTAACAGCGGGGACACGATCGTCATCGCCGGCATGAAAACCCATACCATATCGAAGACGATCAACAAAGTGCCCCTGTTGGGCGACATCCCGGGCATTGGCAAGCTTTTCCGTAATTCCAGCGACAGCAAAAACAATGCTTACCTGACGATCTTCATCACCGCCACGATCTTGGACGATGACAACAACCCCAGGATCCCAGAGGGGCATGTCACTCCGAAGGACAAGTACCCTGATGACGACAACTCGTGGCTGACCGCGGAGCCAAACAGCCAGAACCTTGCTCGGAGCGGATTCTTCACGGACAAATCGCTGATCAACGCCAAGCGGGAAGCATTGGACCTGCGCACCGATCAGGCCAACCGGATCATCGCCCAAAGGATCCAGCAGGAGGAAAAACTCGCGGAGATTAACACCTCCCTGGGAGACAAGAATGGGGAGATCAAAGGGATTGAAGCGGATCAAAAGCAACTCGCGAAGCGCCACGATACACCGGAAGGCTCCATCGATGGCATTAGGAGCGAAACAGCGTTGCGCCTCGTCAAGGCAAAGACAGAGCGGGATCAAATCGCAAAAGACCTTCAATCTTGCACGGAAGGGCTAAGGAAGCTCATGGAAAAGGAAACTGATGCCATGAAGGCCAAAGAGAAAGCCGAGGACGACTACTCTAAAGCGTTGAAGGATACGGTTATCGCCCCACCAAAAGATGGGGCTAAGGATGCGCCCGCCCCCCCGCCAGGTGCCGGCGCCGGGATTAAACCAGTTCAAACACACGATATGGACAAGGCGTTGGAGGCAGACAAACAACAACTAAACGATCTCTAAATTTATGCTGCCAAGTAATGTTCAAGACGATGCCACGAACTCCGCCAGCCAACCGGCTGAAGCGCCGTCCGCGGCCGCGCCTCCCCCGGCGCAAGAGCCATCAGCGCCTGAGAAGGAGAAAATGCCGCTTCCCGCATTGGGGATTCTAGCGCTGTTGGCGCTAGTCCTCTCACTCGCCGCAGGTGCGTCCGCCTATGTGCTGCAGACCAAGATCGCCAAACTCCAGAACGAATTGAAACAGCAGCAGGTTTCGATTGAAACGGTCGCCGGCAAAGCTGCGGCCGCCCAGGGAACCGCCCGTGATTCCCAAAGCAAGGTCGCCGACGCCACCGGTAAGTTCAGCCTCCTGGATACCCGGGTTGAGAACAAGTTCAAGGGCTATGACGACTACATCACGAAGAGCCTCCCGCTCGAGCTAAAAAAAATACCCCAGCTTGAGGCCCGGATGATTGACGAAAACAAGGCCCTCGCGAACAAGAACACAGAGCAAGATAACCAGTTGCAGGATCTGCGGCGGTTGACGGAAACCAATGGCGCCCGCTTGGAAACGGCCATCCAGGTCATCAAGCGGCAGGACAGCATTATCCGCGCGATACTGCCGAACGTTGAAGCAAAGCCTGAGAAAAAGGCTTCAAAACCATAATGGAAATAGAAGTCGATATTCTTGACGCCGAGCAGGTTATCAAGGAAGCGGATACGCTGGTGGAAAGTCCCGCCAACGAGACGGCTCTGGATGCATATTTCTCGATTCTCGGCAACTGCCCCAAGATAGAGCAAAAGCAGCAGGTCAAGCTCGCGGCGGAGTACCACTCGGAGGTCCTGCAGTGTCAGCAGGTCATCAACAAAATCCCAGGAAAGATATGCTATCTTCTACAGGTCCTCACCGAGATCGGAAACGGCGAGCGCTTGGAGAACTTCGTCATCTCGGACAAGGAGATAAGGAGGCAGGAGTTTTTCGAGGGCTTGCAGAAGTTGGCCGCTTTGAAGAATCCCGACCTGACCCACTGGCGCATTCGGCCCACGCTGATGCTGAACTGGAGCCGCAGTCTGATTGAAAAGCACCTCAGGCTGCCGCAGCGGCCTTGGATTTACAAGGTCACCTCCACAAACAAGAAGGCCATCGACGACATGGTCCGATGGGCGCAAGCGGTTCGCGAGCTAGAGGAACTCGCTCTCCTCCCTATCAACCAGCTGACATTTTACGTGGACGAACTGAAGGTGCATGCGGCCAAAGCCGAGGCCATCTTCTCCAATCTGATCGAGGCTAACCTGAAGCTGGTCGTGGCCATGGCTAAACGCTACCAGCACCGCGGGCTCGACCTCGATGACCTGATCCAGGAGGGCAACCTGGGGCTGATGAAGGGGATCGAACGGTACCAAGCCAGCAAGGGATTCAATGTCTCCACCTATGTGGTCTGGTGGATAAGGCAAAGCATTGCCAAAGCCCTGATGACTCAAGGTTATATCATCCGATACCCCTCATCCGTGCATGAGTTGCTGAGAAAAGTCAACCGGCTCATGGAGGACGCCAGAAAGGCGGGTCACCCGGCTCCCACGGTCCATCAAATGGCCAAGCAGCTGGGAACCAGCACGGTGAATATTGACGCTGCCCTTTCGATGTTTCAGATCGTCAGCCTCAATCAGACCACCGGCGATGGCGATGAAATACTGGAACACGTCATGCCGGAAGAAGAGGGCATCTCGTTCCGCGAAGGGGAGGAAGTGCGGGAGGCCATTGAGACCCTCTTGAAGAACCTCAACCCCAATGAGCAGCGGACGTTGAAGCTCAGATTTGGGATCCCAAATGGAATCGTGTCAGCCATTAGCGAGATCGGAGCCGATCTCCGGATTACGCGCGACCGAGTCCGCCAGATCGAGGCCAAGGCCGTTGCCAAGCTTCGTAAGAGCCACCGCGTGCAGACGCAAAAAGCGAAGTACTGCTAAACAAAGCGCCATAAGCAATCGCGCGTGTGTTCAAAGTGAAGTAGTGCTATAGACTTTCAGAATGGTCCGAACAGTTAAATTATCCTATACGACGGCGCCTCAGACGATTGAGATCATAACTGGAACCTGCTCACGCCAAGCAAGACCCAAACAGACAAGAAGCAAACACCACTTTTCCCCGCCTTATGAGCAAAACAGCCCTCTTCAAAGTAGACATCCAAGTCGGATTTTGCCCTGGAGGCAACCTTGCAGTTCCGGCTGGGGATAAAATCATCCCCTACATCAACGCATTGCCGAAATATGACATCGAGATCGACAGCGCCGACTGGCACCCTCCGGGACACAAGAGCTTCGCATCCTCTCACAAGGGGAAAAAGCCATTCGTTGATCTGGTCCCCCTGAACGGCGCCGAACAGCGCCTCTGGCCCAGCCACTGCGTCGCCAACACGTCGGACGCCAAATTTGCTCCGGGAATTCGCAGGGGCGACTTCACGGTGCACAAGGGCATGGCTGAGGGAGTCGAGAACTACAGCCCGTTCTTTGCGAACATCCCCGGACAGCCAAAACAGGGTGAAATCCTGGATGCAAAGGGGCAGGTGCTGCCATTTGACACCTTGCAGGACTTCCTGCGCGCCAAGAAGGTCCAAAACATCGACGTCTGCGGACTCGCCACCGACTACTGCGTCAAAGCCTTTGTGCTCGACGCGCTGAGGCACGGGTTCAAGGTGAGGCTCTTGACACAAGGATGCCGCGGGGTCAACGTGGCGCCGACAGATGAAGCAGACGCCACCAAGGAAATGCACCTGGTGGGCGCCGAGTTAGCATGACGTGAAAGTATGAAATTCAAAGGCAACTTCAATTCGATTTACGCGCACGGCTTTGTTCGGACCAGCGTGTGCATCCCAAAGGTACGCGTCGCCGATCCAGCCTTCAACCTGGAAAGCACGATCGAAATGGCCCGGCGGGCGTCGATTGCCAACGCGACGTTGGCCCTGTTCCCGGAACTGGGGATATCGGCCTACTCCAACGAGGACCTCCACCAGCAGAATGTCATCCTCGATGCCACGCTGGATGCCATCGCACAGATCGTGAAGGAGAGCGTCACGCTCCCACCTGTGCTTCTGGTGAGCGCCCCGCTGCGGAACGAGGGAGCTCTGTTCAACTGCGGAATCGTGGTTTACCGGGGCAACGTACTCGGCGTGGTGCCAAAGTCCTACCTGCCCAACTACCGAGAGTTTTACGAAAAGCGCCAGTTCGCCTCCGGCCGCGAAGCGGTTAGCCGAGAAATCACGCTCCTGGGCGCGCAGATACCATTTGGCAACGACCTGGTATTCGATGCTACCAATATCGAAGGTTTCTCCGTTTTTGTGGAATGCTGTGAGGACGTCTGGACGCCGATTCCACCAAGCACATACGGAGCCATGGCGGGAGCCACCATCCTCGCCAACCATTCGGCCAGCAACATCACCATCGGCAAGGCGGATTATCGGCGCCGCCTCTGCATGAGCCAGTCCGGAAGATGCCTGGCGGCCTACCTTTATTCCGCTGCCGGGCCAGGCGAATCCACCACTGACGTGGCCTGGGACGGGCACGCCATCATATGCGAGAACGGCGAACTTTTGGCAGAGGCCGAGCGCTTCCCTGACCAAGGGCAGATGATCACGGCCGACATCGACGTTGGGCGCCTGCTACAAGAGCGGATGCGCCAAGGCAGCTTCCACGACTCCATCACCGACTGCCGGGCCCGCATCCAGGCCATGCGCCACGTCCGGTTTGAGTACCAAGTACCCGCCGGCGACATCCCGCTCCAGCGCGAAATATCCCGCTTCCCATACGTCCCCAGCGATCCCAAAACATTGAACGAGCGCTGCTTCGAGACCTACAACATCCAAGTCCACGCGCTGATGAAGCGGATCACCAGCAGCGGGATCAAGCGCTTGGCCATCGGCGTTTCTGGTGGTTTGGACTCGACCCAGGCTCTGATCGTCGCCGCCAAAACAATGGACCGCCTGGGGCTGCCGCGGGAAAACATCCTGGCCTACACCCTGCCGGGTTTCGCCACCAGCAACCTCACTTACCAGAACGCCTGCAAGCTCATGCAGGCCCTGCGCGTATCGGCCGGAGAGATCGATATTCGACCTGGCTGCATGCAGATGTTCAAGGACATTGGCCATCCCTATGCCAAGGGCGCGGAGGTCTACGACTCCACCTTCGAAAATGTCCAGGCGGGAGAACGCACCTCGGTTCTGTTCAGGCTGGCCAATCAACACGACGCAATGGTGCTTGGGACCGGAGACCTGAGCGAACTGGCCCAAGGATGGTGCACATACGGGGTGGGGGACCACATGTCGCACTACAACGTCAACGCCTCCCTGCCAAAGACGCTAATCCAACACGTCCTCCGCTGGGTCGCATCGTCGCATCAGTTTGACGATGCAGCAAACGGGGTGATCGAGTCCGTTTTGGCGACTGAAATTTCGCCAGAGCTGATTCCGGCCAAAGCCGGCGAGAAGGACAAGCCGACTCAGAGGACGGCCGACAAGATAGGCCCGTACGAGCTGCAAGATTTCAACCTGTATTACTTGACACGATTCGGCTTCAAGCCGAGCAAGATCGCCTTCATGGCCCGCCACGCATGGGGTGACCGAAGCCGCGGGTCGTGGCCTCCGCTGATGAAAGAGTCGGATCGCAACGAGTACAGCCTCGCCCTGATCAAGCACTGGATGACCGAGTTCCTCGGCCGGTTCTTCCGCAACCAATTCAAAAGGTCGGTCGCCGTCAACGGGCCAAAGGTCGGATCGGGAGGATCGCTCTCTCCGCGCGGGGACTGGCGGGCCCCGAGCGACGCGGAAGCGCGCGTATGGCTGGATGAAGTCGGAAGTGTACCAGAATAACGGAGCGCCGACGCTATTCCCGACATCTTCTCCACCGCAGTAAGGTCAGCGCTGCAACGAACCACAGAAAGAAACCAGCGGTTCTGGCTTGCGCACGTCGCCCCCATCTTGCTGGCCTGCGTCCGCCGTCACCCTCTTTACCGGAAAAAGCAGACACGGCTGCGCTAACAAATGTTCAACCACGTGATTCCCTGGATAAAACGCCTGCTATTTCCAGAACCGCCGCGATCCAACCCGGCGATTGCCGAGGATTTCCACCGGCGGCTGCACCTGGCAAAGCTCCGGGCAGCGGTGGCAGGGCATGACGGAGCAAGGGACGAGGGGCGATCTTCAGAGCAAATGAGTCCATCCCCGACTTCTGAGATCACGCCGGAGTTGAGCCGAACCGGATCGGTGCCTCCGCAGTGGCTGCTCTGCGCCCGTGATGAGACTTTGCGAGCGGCCGCCCTGGAGAGCATCCTCCAGGGAGGACGCGTGGCCAACGAGGTGTTCCTCCAGCTTTACCGCCATGGATTCGTATTCAAGGAGAAGGAGAAGAAGTGGGCAATTACTGAAGCCGGCAAACAACTCATCGAGCGCCACAAACTACAAGGCCCCCAGGAATGCCGCGTGCATGGGCTGAAGTGCGGGAAAAGCTGGAGTTAGTCATCCTTTGTCGGAAGGAAGAAGAGTACCCCGGAATCTGCGTCCGCCGGCAGACCGTTGGTGGATGTGCCAGGATCTGGATAAAATTTGACCAGTATCTCTATGCTCGTGATTTTCGGATTGGCGTATAGATAGCCCGCGTTAACCAGTTGGTCTCTGATCGTTTCCACAGGCACAGACTGCGACCCATCTGGAACGATGTTCGTAAAGGAATTGCCCGCCAGGTAGAAGCTCTCGGTAGCTCTCACAAGCTCCCCCACATTTGCGGTGTTCCTCGCCGAGCAGGCAGATTGCTGGTACACGCCATATACGTGAACCGAGATCGCCATGAGGATGCACAATACGACAATGATACTGACGAGTTCGATCACCGTAAAGCCAGAGCGGGATCGAGAGTGTGGGTATTTCATAGCGGACAAATTATAGGTCAGGAAGAAACGAGTGTTTCATAACAGACTAATCATAGGTTTGGTCTTACTTAATGCAACCAGCAAAAGGTAACAAAGAGAAGCCCCGGGTTCTCCGGGGCTTCAAATGTCACCCCAGTAAGAACCGGGGCGTGAACGGATCAACCAAGGATTACTTGGCCGTGGCGTAGGTCTGCTTCGCAACGGTCACGGTGAACGCCGGGAAGGAGCCAGGGGTGATGGTCGCGCCCGTCAGGTCCGAAGCCAAGGCGTACGGAACGAGGGTCACGGGGCTCTGGCCCTCCAGGGCCGCTTCAATCGTGCCCTGGCTGCCGAAGTTGCCGCTGGAGACGCTGCCCTCCACGATGGCGCGCTCAACGGCTTCCGACAGGGTGGCGGCAGAGGCTTTGGATTGTGCGTCGCCGGCTGCGGATTGCATGTCGCCGATGCGGGGAAGGGCGATGGCGGCGAGGATGACGATCACGACGATCACGGCGATCAACTCAACGAGTGTGAAACCTTTGTTATTCTTCATAGTAGTTGTTAGCTAACACCTTGTTTCCTACTTTGAATCCATGCCGGGCATTAGACACCAGCACTTATCCTCCCAACAGGGGGCTTATTTTCGGTGAGAAACTAGAATTAACTTACAATCACATTCTGTAGCAGAGTGTCCGACTTACAACCGACATAATGAAGAAAGTTTGGAAAATGGTCAGACTATAAGCTGCCTGTAAGTGTACTTATAAGTCCTAGACTGTCCTTGTAGGCGAAAATGCAATCAAACACAAAAGTAATGAATACCAATGTTACTTCAGTCAGACCGCTCAACGACACCACTATCGCGGGCCAGCAGCGCGCGGCCAGCGCCGTCCTGCAGAAGGTGCTCAACCCCTTTGAGGCCCGGATGGAAAAGGCCTTCATGGCCCACCGGGATAAACCTCTCTTGCGCGGCTTTTGCAACCTGTTCGAGCGCAACCTCACCTTTGATCTAGACAGGCAATCCTACGTCTGGGGCGATAAGATGCGCATGAGCGTGGAGCTGCTCCAGGCTATCGAGGCATCCCCGTTGAGCGAGGACGCCAAAAACGACGCCGTGTTCTGGGCCATCCTATTTCACTGCACTTACTTCGTCCTGGGCTACCAGACGAACTTGGCCGCCATCAAGGATGACACGGAGTGCCAGCTTTCCCACACCGCCTTCACTCAGGCCGTTCTTCAGCAGATGGCGGCCCTCTCGGAACCGCAACCCGCGGATGCACCGCACTGGCAGGGGAACGGCTACGAATTCAAGCCTCTGCTCCAGATTCGGCCCAGCGCCACCCTGGAGACAGATGTACTGGACCAGCTCAAGAGCGGAGCCGTGAGTCCCGGTAGCATCACAAAAATCCCCCTGCTGATGTTCAGCGAGCTCCAAGGCGTGCAGGGAGCGCTTGCGGAGTACACCCCGGAGACGCACGAAAACTTTGCGCAGGAGATGCTTAACGAGTGGATGGCCGAGTTTGCCAAGACCAACACCTTCGGGGAGGGCAGCCTGAATGGCCTCCGCCTGATGTACTTCAAGAGCAGGCCGCCGCGGGACGCCTCGGAAGCCATCATGGAATGCCTGCAGTCCAGATACCCCGTGACGGACGACGTCGCCCTCTACAACAACAAGAAGCTGGCCAACGACTACTTTGCCCCGCGCCCAGCGGAGCCGGTCAAAGAGCAAACCGGCCACATCGAGCTGTTCATCGACTGCTCTGGATCCATCTCCGCCGGTGACATCGGCAACTGCATGAAGGTCTTTACCGACTTCTTCCAGCGCAAGAAGAAGAAAATGACCTACAGCATCAACACGTTCGACACCAGCATCCTGAGCCGGATCGAGGTTCGTGAGGATGAGGACC
>Ga0224555_1000675_pt1 | contig 52357 bp, 41 predicted proteins | sample 714S23034metaG_FD_180687 | JGI IMG/M metagenome (GOLD analysis project Ga0224555, IMG submission 180687) | Peat soil microbial communities from Stordalen Mire, Sweden - 717 S2 30-34 | ecosystem: Environmental > Terrestrial > Soil > Wetlands > Peat | place: Sweden: Norrbotten County, Stordalen...
TGCTCCTCCTGTTCGACATCCTGTCCATCCCTCCAGGCAATATCGCCTGCAACAAGAGGAACAGAATCGGCTACAGGTGGGGCCAATTCAGACCATCGAAAGGGGCCAATTCAGAGTAGCGAACTCACATGGCAACATATTACGCCGGCTACCCCCATTCATGCGGTCTCATCGCATGAATGGGGGTAGCCATTCGCTCGCGAACCCCACCCGCCCCGCCCTTGCCTGTTCCCTGATCCCTGTTCCCTGCATCCCCGAAGCGAACCCCTCCCGCCCAATCTCCCCCCTCAAAACCGGCCCGCTCCATCCCCATCCCCGCCTATACTGTCTGTGGTGCGCAAATGACCAAAGCAGCCAAATTCTTCAAGAAACACGCCAGCCGTGCCAAGGGCATCGGGCTCATGACCTTCCTCGTCAACGCGCCAGACGTAATCGCGCAGAACGAGGCTTGGATCGCCCGCCGTCGTCCCCCCACGCAGGATCGGATTGACAAAGCCACGGCGCTGCTGCATCGCGACGGAGGCCAACCGCCCGCACCGGAAGACGCGATTCCCGAGTCCTAGAAGACCTGGGAACGCGAGCAGCAGCGCAAGTCCCGCCGCAAGGCCAGCTAAACCTTGTCAAGGGTCTCGAAACGCCCCAAAAACATCAACTCCAACAAACCAAACTACTTCCACGCCAAAAATAGTCAAAAATAGTTGGCATAGTAGTTTTGCCCAAACCCATATAATAGAAGCTGGGGGAGAACTGCCTGTTGCCGCCGCGACCGCTCCAAGTCACAGCAACCGGAACTAACAATATGATTCCAGAGACTTTACAAAATAACACTAATGCAATCAAGACTTTGCCCCGGAAGTCCAGACCTAGGCCAGACTTATCCAGACGAAGTCCAGACTTAACATATTTGTTATGAATACTTTAGTATTTTTTTTGCACACAAGGGAAGGAGTCGTCGTCCGAATCCCAAACCTCCCCTGGAACAGGTCTGGTTCTATGCGCCGGCACTCGTCATGAAGCGCACAATCGACTCGATGCCGCGATGGAAGTTCGCCAGGTGGAACTTCTCGTTCGGCGCGTGGATGTTATCGTCGGGCAGGCCGAATCCCATCAGAACGCTGGGAATTCCCAGCTCGCGGATAAAGTCGCCGACAATCGGGATCGACCCGCCGCTGCGGATGTAGACGGTCTCCTTGCCGAAGACCGTGTGCATCGCTGACGTGGCCGCGCGGACGAAGGCGTTGTCGGTCGAAACAACAGTTGGGTCGCCGGAGTGGATCAGGCGCACCTCCAGCGTGATTCCCCTGGGACAGATCGACTCCACATACGTCTTGAAGAGCGCAAAGCTCTCGGCGGTCGTCATCTCCGGCACCAGCCGCATGGAGACCTTCGCAACCGCGCGCGCCGGGATCACCGTCTTCGCTCCCGCGCCGGTAAACCCGCCCGCGATGCCATGCACGTCCAGCGCGGGCCGCGCCCAGGTGCGTTCCAGTACCGAGAATCCAGGCTCGCCGGTCAGTTCGGTCGAGCCCACCTCTGTCTCGCGGTAGTGCTCCTCGTCAAACGGCAGCGCCTTCCACGCTTTCAGTTCGGCGGCGGTTGGCGCGGCCACGTGGTCGTAAAAATGCGGAATCAGAATCCGTCCAGACTCGTCTTTTAATTTCGCTATGATCTGCGCCAGCGCGACCAGCGGGTTTGGCGCCGCGCCGCCGTACATCCCCGAGTGCAGGTCCGTCCGTGCGCCCCGTGCCTCGATCTCCGTGTAGATCATCCCGCGCAGTCCAACGCACAGCGTCGGCAGATCGGGCGCGAACATCTCGCTGTCCGACACCAACGCCACGTCGGCGGCAAGCTGGTCCGGATGCTCGCGCACAAACGCGGCAATTCCCTCGCCGCCGACCTCTTCCTCGCCTTCAACAATCACGCGGACGTTCACCGGCAGCCTTCCGCCGCCCGTTGCCAGCAGCGATTCCAGCGCCTTCACGTGCATCCACACCTGTCCTTTGTCGTCGGCCGAGCCGCGTGCGAAGAGGTCGCCATCGCGCTCCGTCGGCTCGAAGGGCGGTGTCTTCCACTCGTCCAGCGGCTCCGGCGGCTGCACGTCGTAGTGTCCGTAGAGCAGGATCGTCACCACCGGCTTTCCATCTGCCGCTGGCACCGCGTGCAGGTGGTCGGCGTAGACCAGCGGATGTCCCTCGCGCGCGGCAACCACCTGGCCCGGCCCGGAACTGGACGCAAGAACTGTCTCCGGCGTGGATGTCTCGATCAGCCGCACGTTCTCCATGCCGATCCGCCGCAACTCGACCGCGATATACTCGGCGGCGCGACGCACGTCCGCCGCGCGCTCCGGATCGGTCGAGACCGAAGGAATCCGCAGCAGCGCCTTCAGCTCCTCGACAAAACGCTCACCATTTTCCTTCGCAAAAGTCACCGCCGCGTCACTCATCATCCCCTCCATATTCATTTCGATGCTTTGTTGCACTCAGCCTATGCCGACGCACCCCCGGCTCATAGCTCACAGCCGAATCCAAAATACTTCAATCAAATCTTACGCGCGTAACGCTACTGTAGAGTTCCCTGCGCCTTCAGAAATTCCAGGCACTGCAGCATCGCCTTGTCGGCCTCGGCCTTGGGAAAGTTGCCATGTCCGCCGCCGGGAACAATGTCCTGTCCGTTCGCAACGCCTGCTGCGTCCAGCGCCTTCTTCAACTGCGCGTCCTGCGTCGGATCGACCGCGGGGTCGTGGTCTCCGTTGACAATAAACGTAGGCGGCAGGCCGTGCCGGATATAGCTCATCGGCGACATCTCTCGCGCCCGAACCAGCACCGCCTCACTCGGCGTAGCCCATCGCGGCCCCTGTCCGCCTCCATTCACCACCGGAGCCACATCCGGCCCCGAAGTTGCCGGTGCCGTGCCCATATACGGCGCCAACGGCTTCTCCATGCCAAGCCACTGATGCACAGAGTCCGAGCTGCCGTGCTGGTTGATCGCCTCCGCAAGATTCGTCGGCCCATAGAAATCCAGCACCGCCGCAACCTTCGGCTGATCGCTGCATCCCGGCGGGTTGAACGAGGCCGGTGCGTAGCCCGCCATCAGCGCAAGATGCCCGCCCGCCGACGCCCCGTAGACGACCACGCGCGTCAGGTCGAAGTTGTACTTCGCCGCGTTCGCCTTCACCCACGCCATGGCGCAGCGTACGTCTCCGATGGGCGCCGGCGCGGGTGCCTCCTTGCCCACCCGATAGTCCACCGTCACCACGCTCATCCCAGCGGCCAGCAGCGCACGGAACGTCCCGAACGAACTTGGCCGGTCGCCGCGTATCCAGCCGCCGCCGTGCAGTTGGATCACAACCGGCGTGGGCTTCGCGGACACCACCTGTAGCACGTCCAGATGCAGATCCAGAGTGCCCGGAGCCGCCGTGGGCGAGTTCGCAACTCGAGGCATTCCTCCGCCCGCCAGCCCCGGATTCGGATTCGCGCTCGGATTGCCCGGAACAGGAACGTTGGCGTACACAATGTTCCTCGTTGCCACCGGATGCACGCTCGCCCAGCTTGCCGTGTCGGCCCATGCAGGCGCGGCCACCGGGGCCTGGCCGCAGGCCATTGTGACCGCCACTATTGACGCCATATTCATAACAACTGCCAAGTGCAATCTGCGCATCGTTCTCCCTCGACTTCCAGTGCTGACTATCGTAAAGCCGCAGCGGCAAAGTAGCGCTATTCGGCATGAGAATCTCGCCAAAGTAAACCGGCCTGGCCGTCCCCTCACGCGGAGACTTCCAGGCCGTTTCTTTTCTCACCTTCTCGCCGGCTGCGTTGATGCTGCACAAGGACGGGTTACTTTTCTTTCTTGGGCGGAAATTTATCGAGCATCCCGTTGATCGCCTTGTCCATCGTCTGGTCGTTCTTGTCGGTGCTCTTCGACACAAATTCGTCTACCGTGGCGCGCCATAGAAGTTTATGCGTCTTGCCGTCGTACATATCGAAGACCAGAGTCCCCAGCGGGATTCGCCGCACACTCCGAATCGAGTCCGCGAACCCGCCGGTTCCCCATCCACGCCGCCAGGTGAAGCCGCTAAGGCTGTTGTAGAAGGTTGTGTACTCCTGCGGGTCCTTGGCCACTTCCACGACGGTGATGACCACATCGGCGTTCTTGTCTACTTCGTGTAGCGCCAGATTGGCCAGGTCGCGGTCTACCGCGGCCGAGATGCGTTGTTCCACCTGAGGATCGGTCGCGTGTATCTTTTGCCAGGAGTAGGACTTCAGTAGCTTGAAGTTCACGCTGGGGTTGTAATCGATTTTTATGCCTTGCGCCAGTAGCGGCACGCCTACCAGCAGAGCGCCGAACGCCGCGCTGCCAAGCAATCTTGCGAGTGACCTCATGGTTCCTCCAGAAAACTCCGGGGCAAAGGTTCGCTGAAAGCCGAACGATCCGCCCACGCCGGATTGGATGCGACGCGAAGGAGAATGGATAGCTGGAGTTGTGGAGAATCGGCCAGTGCCGGGACTGTCGGGCAATTGCCATCGTTCGACCTGCCGCGGTCGCCGATGCATGTGGCGCCCTACGCAACCATGGCCACGCGTCGCTCGCGAGGCCATGGAGCGATGAACTGCGCTCTTTCAGACTTACTTTGACTTACTCAGTTCTTTTCGACTTACTTCGCCTTGACGAACTTTGGCGGGAACTTCGCGAATAACAGGTTGACGGCCCTGTCCATCGTCTGGTCGTTCTTGTCCTCGCTCTTAGTCACGGGCTCGGTCACAATGCCGCGCCACAGCAGCTTCTGCGTCTTGGTGTCGTAGATATCCAGCACCAGCGTGTCCAGTGGCACATCCTGCAGCGAAGCCGCCGTATCCAGGAAACCGCCGTTGCCCCATCCGCGCTGCCAGGTCAGGTTGTTCAGCCCTGCGTAAAATTCCGAGTACTCCTTCTTGTCCTGCGTCGCCTCCACCACGGCAATGGTCACATCGCCATTCTTCGACTCCTGGTGGAAGAATCTGCCGCTCATGTCGCGGTCCACGGCGATGGTGATGCGGCCCTCAACGCCGGGGTCGGTCGCATGGACACGGTCCCACGTATAGCTTTTGAACTTCATGAAGTTGACGCTGTGGTCGTAGTCGATCGTCACAGTCTGCGCCAGAACAGGTGTCGCGGCAATAGCAACACCAAACAGTGTAGTTGCCAGCATTTTCGTAATAGACATCATGGTTCCTCCAATGGTTGTGGGATTGAAGCTCCGCTCAGTCCGTTGCAGACGCCACATCCGTACATACCCTGAATACGTCGCCAGTCGCCAATAAGATGCAGCGGATGCGTAGTTTTTAATTCATAAATTGTTTTGCATCCAAATCGGGATCGCCCCCGTCTATCCTCGACCGCAAACATCGCGTAAACTTGAGCTTGGGCGGTTGATGCCCGTGAAATCATGAAGGATACCCAGTTTGCTGAATAATTTACTCGCCAAGATCTTTGGCACCAGTAACGAACGCGCGGTCAAGCGCCTGCTTCCCGCTGTGCAACAGATCAATGCGTTGGAACCCTCCATCCAGTCGCTCTCAGACGACCAGTTGCGCGCCAGGACGGATGAGTTCCGCCAGCGCATCGCCGCATCCGTCGCCGCCGAAAATATCGACGCGGCCGACGAGAACGCAGCCGAGCGAACCCGCGCCGCGGAGAAGGCGGCGCTCGACCTGGTTCTTCCAGAGGCCTTCGCCGTCGTCCGCGAGGCCGGCCTGCGCACCGTCCAGATGCGCCACTTCGACGTCCAACTCATCGGCGGAATGGTCCTCCACCAAGGCAAGATCGCAGAGATGAAGACCGGCGAGGGCAAAACCCTCGTCGCCACCCTTCCCTGCTATCTCAACGCGCTCGCCGGCCACGGAGTCCACGTCGTCACCGTCAACGACTACCTCGCCAAGCGCGACGCCGAGTGGATGGGCAAGATCTACGGCTTCCTCGGACTCTCCGTCGGCGTCATCGTCCACGACCTCTCCGACGAGCAGCGCCGCGAGGCATACGGCTCCGACATCACCTACGGCACCAACAACGAGTTCGGCTTCGACTATCTGCGCGACAACATGAAGTTCGACCTCAAGGACATGGTCCAGCGCGGCCACTACTTCTGCATCGTCGATGAAGTCGATTCCATCCTCATCGACGAGGCACGCACCCCGCTCATCATCTCCGGCCCCACCGACGAGACCACCGACAAGTACGCCCGCGTCAACCTCATCATCCACAACCTCGAAGCAGGCGAGCTGATCGAGACCCTCGAAACAAAAACCTGGTCCGGCGACTTCGTCATCGACGAGAAGGCACGCGCCATCACCGTCACCGACGAGGGTTGGGAGAAGATCGAAAAACTCCTCGGCATCGGCAACATCGCCGACCCCGAGAACTGGGACCTCAAGCACCACGTCGAGGTCGCCATCAAGGCCCACCACCTCTACAAGCGCGATGTCGAGTACGTCGTCAAAGAGGGCGAAGTCATCATCGTCGACGAGTTCACCGGCCGCCTCATGCCCGGCCGCCGCTGGTCCGACGGCCTCCATCAGGCAGTCGAGGCCAAGGAGGGCGTGTCGATCCGCAAAGAGGACCAGACCCTCGCCACCATCACCTTCCAGAATTATTTCCGCCTCTACAAAAAACTCTCCGGCATGACCGGCACGGCGGAGACCGAGGCCGCCGAGTTCGACAAAATCTACAAGCTCGACATCGTCGTCGTTCCAACCAATATGCCGATGCGCCGCCTGGAAAACTCCGACGTCGTCTACCTCACCGCGAAGGAAAAATACGTCGCCGTGGCCGACGAGATCGCGCGCCTGCACGAGGTCAAGCAGCCCGTTCTGGTCGGCACCACATCCATCGAAAAATCCGAGCTGCTCAGCGACATCCTCAAGCGCAAGGGCGTTCGCCACGTCGTCCTCAACGCCAAGTTCCACGAGAAGGAAGCCGAAATCGTCGCCCAGGCAGGGCGTCTCGGCATGGTCACCATCGCCACCAACATGGCGGGCCGCGGCACCGACATTCTGCTCGGCGGCAACTCCGAGTTCATGGCCCGCCAGGACCTCGTCAAAAAATCGCAGGCCCGCGCCGTCTCCGCAGCCGAGGGAGCCATCTCGCCCACCGCCGGCCCCGGCATGAAGCGCTTCTACTACGCCAGCCAGGAGTTCGAGACCACCAAAGACGCCTGGGACGCGGCCATCGCTTCGCACCTCGAAACCGCGCAGGCGGAACACGAATCCGTCATCGCCGCCGGTGGCCTGCACATCCTCGGCACCGAGCGGCATGAGTCCCGCCGCGTCGACAACCAGCTTCGCGGGCGCGCCGGCCGCCAGGGAGACCCCGGCAGCTCGCGCTTCTTCCTCTCGCTCGAAGACGACCTCATGCGCATCTTCGCGCGCGACTGGGTGGGCACCATGATGCAGCGCATGGGGATGAAAGAGGGCGAGGCCATCGAGCACCGCATGATTACCAACCGCATCGAGGCGGCACAGAAACAGGTCGAGACCCAGAACTTCGAGTCGCGCAAGCACATCCTCGAGTACGACGACGTCATGAACAAGCAGCGCGAGGCGGTCTACGGCCTCCGCCGCCAGTTGATGGAGGGCGTCGACCAGAAGCAGCTCATCACCGAGGACTACGTCTCCACCATCCTCTCCAACATCCTCGAAGAGCACGCCCCGGAGAAGGCGCATGACTCGGAGTGGAACCTGAATGCGATCTTCAGCCAGCTCTACGACGTCTTCGGCGCGAAGCTCAACGAGGGCCCCGACGCAATCGACGCCGCCACGCTCAATCGCCACGAGCTCGGCGAGTCCATCTTCGAAAAAGTCCGCGCGCGCTACGACCTCAAGGAGAAGATCCTTGGCGCGCCCGCCATGCGCTACCACGAACGCATCGTCATGCTCTCCGTCCTCGACGGCCTCTGGAAGGACCACCTCCTCGCCATGGACCACCTCAAGGAGGGCATCGGTCTGCGCAGCTACGCCCAGCAGGATCCGCTGGTCGCCTACAAAAAAGAGTCCTTCGAGATGTTCGAACAGATGATGCTCCAGTTCCAGCAGGACACCGCGCGTCACCTCTTCCGCATGCAGATCATCGGCCCCGACGGCGCGCCCATCGAGACCCCCCAGCAGATGCAGGCGGCGCAGAGCCAGCGGGTTATCCCCGACGCAAACGCGCAGAACGCGCTTCCGTTGCAGCAATCCGGCGCGGAGCGAGCGCCCGTCCCCATCCACAACCGCGCCCCATCCACCACCATCGACGAACTGGAAAAAGAATTCCAGCGCAAGAAGCGTCGCGAGCTGGAACAGGCCCGCGCAGTCAGTTCCGCGGAGGACGCCGCTCCCGCACAGCGCGTCACCGGTGAAAAAGTCGGCCGCAACGACCCCTGTCCCTGCGGCTCCGGCAAAAAATACAAAAAATGCCACGGCACTTCCGCATAGCTCATTTGCAAGTTATGAATCGTTTCGTAATTTATATAGACCAAGAATAAATTGTCATTCTGATCCTGAGCGTAGTCGAAGGGGAAGAATCCCCGCATTTCGCCTTTTCTGAAACTACATTTCTTACAAGTCGTCCATCGGGCTTACCGCGCCCGTGGATGCGTCTCCTCATACACCATCTGCACCTGTCCCGCCGTCAGGTGCGTGTAGCGCTGCGTAGTCGATAGCCGCTCATGCCCCAGCATCTCCTGGATCGCGCGCAGGTCCGCGCCCTCCTCCAGCATGTGCGTGCCAAACGCGTGGCGCAGCGTGTGTGGATGCACATCCGAAGCCAGCCCCCGCGCCAGCGCGATCCTCTTGACGATTCTCCCAACACTTCGCGTAGTTAGGCGACAGGCCCCGCGCATCCGCAGGTTCGTCACCAGCGGCCCGTCGGCCACCAGCGCCAGTTTCCCCGCCTCGCGCAGCCTGCTCTCGCGCAGCGGCAGATACGCGCGCATCGCCATCGCCGCCTCGTCGCCCAGCGGAACATACCGCTGCTTGCGCCCTTTGCCCTTCACCAGGATCGCGTCGTTCTTCCACTGAATATCGGATATGTTGATCCCCACCAGCTCCGAGTTGCGAATCCCGCATCCATACAGCAGCTCGAAGATCATGCGATCGCGCGCAGGCCACGCCGCAGCCTCATCTTTTGATCCCGCACCGGCCTCCATCGCATCCAGCAGACCGTTCACCTCTTCCATGCTGGGCAAGCGCGGCAGATGTTTCGGCAGCTTCGGCGTACTCACCAGCAATGCCGGGTTCTGCGCCAGCTTGTGCTCCTTCGCCAGCCATCGGAACCACGACCGCACCGCCGCCAGCGCGCGCGCCGCACTCGCCTTGCTCAGGCCGCGCTCATAAAGCGATCCCAGATACGCGCGGATGTGCAGGTGCTCCACAGCCGCAATCTTCGCCCCCGCGCCCAGCGTCTCGCCCAGATACTCAGCGAAGTTCCCCACCTCGCGCCTGTACGCCCGCACCGTATGCGCGCTGGCGTTGCGCTCATTCTCCAGCACGCGAAGAAACTCCTCCGCCAGCCTCTCGAACTCGCCCCGCTCCGTCCCCATCTTGTGCCTCTGCGTTGCTTCTGCTTTTGTCTTTGTCTCTACTGACCACTTACAACTGACCACTGACTACTGCCCTTCTCTTCCCCCTCGGATGGTGCTCCCGAAGCACCTGTTTCAAGTGCTCCATCGCCACATGCGTGTAGATCTGCGTTGTCGCAATATCCGCGTGGCCCAGCAGCCGCTGCACGCTTCTCAGGTCGGCACCATGTTCCACCATGTGCGTCGCGCAGCTATGCCGCAGCATGTGCGGACTGGCCCGGTGAACGCTCCCATCCACGCACACCGATGCCGCCCTCACCATCTCCCACACCCATTGCCGTGTCAGCGCGTGCCCGCGCACACTCAGAAATAATGCCCGCTGCATTCCCGCGTGTGCCAGCGACGGCCGCCCACGCCTCATGTACTCATCCAGCGCTTCAACGGCGCGACGCCCCAGCGGCACGATGCGCTCCTTATCTCCCTTGCCCCGCACCTGCGCCCGCGCCTGGTCCAGGTGCAGGTCCTCTTCGCCCAGTGCAACGATCTCGCCCACCCTCAGCCCACCCGCGTACAGCAGCTCCAGGATCGCGGAATCGCGCAGCGCCAGCGCCGCTGCATCCCGTCCGCCGCCTTCTGTCTGTGGAGTGCGTGCCGCCGCACCCAGCCGATCCAGCATCTCGGCCACCTCGCTCTCGGCCAGTGACTTGGGCAGCACCTTCCAGCTCGCCGGAGTCTCGATGTTCACCGTCGGGTCCCGCGTCGTCCGTTTGTCCAGCAGCAGCCAGCGATAGAACCCCCGCAGGCAGCTCAGCTTGCGCGCCACACTCCGCGCGTCCACATGGTTCGCCCTCATCCGCTCCATGAAGTCCTTCACATCGCCCTCGACCGCCGTCAGCAGCAGCGCGTCCCGCCGCTCCACCTGCTCTGCAAACTGCTCCAGATCGCACGCATATGCCTCGCACGTCGCCGGCCGCATCCCCTTTTCCACGCGCAGATAGTCCATGTACTCATGCACCAGTCGCGCGTTTCCCGCGATCTCTGTACGCGTATTGCCCGGCACTTCCGCACCTCTCCGCATCCCTCAATTATCCGCGTCGGCCGCCGCCCCGCCCGCCGCATCCGCGCGCCCCGCACCTACCTCGCCAGCATCCTCCTCGATACCACTCACGCTGCTAAACTGAGTGCAGCATGTTTGAAACCCTCAGCGACAAACTCCAGCGTTCCTTCAAGGCCCTGCGCGGCCAGGGCACCATCACCGACGAGAACATCAGTGAAGCCCTGCGCGAGATCCGCATCGCCCTCATCGAGGCCGATGTCAGCCTCTCCGTCGTCACCGATCTGGTCGAGCACATCCGCCTCCGCGCGCTCGGCACCCAGGTCACCACCGCGCTCTCGCCCTCCGAGCAGATCGTCAAAATCGTCCACGACGAGCTCATCGCTCTCCTCGGCAAGGACACGGCGCGTTTCCGCACCAGCTCGCAGCCGCCCAGCGTCGTGCTCATGGCCGGCCTGCAGGGCGGCGGCAAGACGACCACCTCCGCCAAGCTCGCCGCATGGCTCAAGAAGGCGGGCCATCGCCCCATGCTCGTCTCGGTCGACGTCTACCGACCAGCAGCGCGCCAGCAGCTCCGCATTGTCGCCGAATCCATCGGCGCGCAGCTCTACGAAGGCAAGCTCGACCCCGATGCGAAGCACGATACAGCCGACGTCCTCCGTCTCGCCAAGGAAGCCCGTCGCGAGGCCGCCAGCTTCGGCTGCGACATCCTCATCGTCGACACCGCCGGCCGCAACCAGATCGACGCCTCCCTCATGGATGAGATGGCCGCCCTCAAGAAGCTCCTCAACCCCTCCGAAATCCTCTTCGTCGCCGACGCCATGACCGGCCAGGACGCGGTCGCCTCCGCCCACGCCTTCCACTCCCTGCTCGCCCTCACCGGCGTCATCCTCACCAAGATGGACGGCGACGCCCGTGGCGGCGCGGCCCTCTCCATCCGCCACGTCACCGGCGCGCCCATCAAGTTCCTCGGCACCGGCGAGCGCCCCGACGCATTCGAGCCCTTCCATCCCGACCGCATCGTCAGCCGCATCCTCGGCATGGGCGACATCGCCACCCTCCTCGAGCGCGCCGAAGAGAAGCTCGACCGCGGCAAGGCCGAGAAGTTCGCCTCCAAGGCCCTCTCCGGCGAAGGCTTCTCCCTCGACGACTTCCGCGACCAGCTCCGTCAGATTAAAAAGATGGGCTCCATGAAGTCCATCCTCAAGATGCTCCCCTCGGTCGGCCCCTTCGCCGGAATGGCGCAGGCCGCCGAGAACGTGGACGAGAAGCAGTTCAACCGCATCGAGACCATCATCGACTCCATGACCGCCCGCGAGCGCCGCGACCACGAACTCATCAACGGCAGCCGCCGCAAGCGCATCGCACGCGGCTCCGGAACCACCGTCCAGGAGGTCAACAACCTCCTCCGCCAGTACGCCCAAATGAGAAAGATGTTCAAATCCATGGGCTCCGGCACCGGCCTAAAAGCCCAGCAGCGCATGATGCAGCAAATGCAACCCCGCCAGAAGTTCGGACGATAAAAACACAGCGAACTACGACTCGAAGAAAAGCGAATTAGTATCCATGGATAATAATGGCAATGACGATCTCGAATTCTCACCAGGAGAATATGGCGCGTGTATAAACGCTCATGGTTTATACAGCGCCTCTCGTTTTGTTCTCCGGTTATCGCCCGAAACGCATCGTAGAATTTCTTCGTATCAAACAGGAATAGTCTCGGGAGTCAAAGACCCGGAAGATCTTCGCGCGTTCTCAACCTACCTGCATGAAACGATTCACTGGTGGCAGCACGCGGGTTCATCGGCTGGGTTTCTCATGAGCATGACATTTCCTATTCAGACTCATGCGAACTTTAGTCATTTGAAGAGCCTCCTTGCTTCAGTCGGACCCAAGAAATCAATACGGCGCCTCATAGAGATATCCACTGAACCGGGGGGCTTTGGTACCCCTATGGGAACAGCCAATATCGTTGCAAATAATTTCTATGATATAGAGTTTTTCAGAGAGCTAGTATCTAATCCAGCCTCTGTCTCCCGTGTAATAAAGGACCCATTTTTCAATTGGCAAGGCCATTGCTATGAAATCGGCTACTCAAATATCATTGGCACCATTGCGAGAAGCGTAGATAGAGAGTTTTCTGTAGTTCCCGACGCCCGGAAGTGGGAACCCGAGTTTCAAAAGCTCCGAGAGAAGAAGGCGGAAGGATGGTATTTGGGCTCCGATATCCATGTGGCACCGTTAGGAACACTACAGATTTTCGAAGGCCAGGCCCGCTTTGCCCAACTACAATACCTCTATTTTTCTTCTCAGGGGAAGCTAACATGGGAAGAAATACGCGCTCGCAACATGTTCACCGAGCGCTACATAAAAGCGTTTGAAGAGTTCCTCCGATTATCGGAGTTGCAGTGGCCCGTAAGCGTCGATGATCCGATCATTGGTCTCTTCTTACTGATTTGTGACATCTCGATTAATCCAGGAGAGGGTTTTCCACTACCCATTCAGTTTTTTGAGGCTTTTGTCACGGATGTAAGCCCTGGGATGCGCTTCTTGTTTCTCTGTCGGACGGTCGCAAAGGACCGGAAAGCTTTTGCGACCGCTATCAGAAACTACTCGCGAGACGAGTACATATCCGTGGCGGAGGCTCTAACCCGCCCCTTGCTTATCCATCATCCGCTGTTAGTTTCACAGACAATTGCGAAGTGGTCCGACTCGAACCCTGCATTCAAAGACCTTATGGCGAGATTCAAGGATTTCAGTTTCGGCCCCGAGAATCTGCCAGTGTCTTTGCTCCTTTCACAGTTAATCTCATTCAATGCCGACAAAATACACCGTCCGGAATTCTTCTGTTGGCCAGGAGCATGGATGACTGGCCAGCGAGTGTCTGAAGAAATCGTCACTCTCTTCGATCGTAATTCGGCTCTATTCGTTGATAAGGAGGATGATGATAGTGTTTTTCCGCGCCTGCACACCGACAGAAGCGAAGAGGCGGTGCATAGGACGTTTGAGTCGTTTTATCAGTTCAACGTCACCTACGACATGACGAGCCAGTGGATTTCCACGCCGGGGCCCTTTAAGTATGACTATGGTTGGCTATCTTCCAAGGGAACATTCGAGGATTGCAAGAACTTTGCGGATCGAGGCTTCGAAGGGGCGTACGGTGTTTCACCCGACGAGTTTGAGTTGATCTAACGATGGCCGAGTGCCGGTTGCCCCACCCATCGCGCACTCTGCGATGAGGCTGCATCGCCCCTGAGCGCAGTCGAAGCTCGTGCCCGCCCCATTCAACTCACCCCTCATAAACCTCGCTGCGCTGCCTGGTCCTCGTCCCGCTGGGTGCCCCATCTTCGCGCCCGCATCTGGGCGCTAAGGTGCGTCTCGCGCCACCTCTACCCCCCAACCCCAAACCACAAGCCCACGCGTTCACGCGCGCCAACTCGGTACCCACTGTTCTTCGGAGGGAGCAGGGGGCTTCAGCCCCCTGAATACCACCCATCGATTCACCGGGCTTTAGCCCCGGGCCTTCTCACCGGGTACCCTACAGCTTCCCACTCGCAATCAACCCGGCCTTCACCTTCTCCAGCGGAACCCCGCGCTCGCTCCGCCGCGACCGCGACACCAGCACGTCCGCAATGTCCTCCCACAACGCCTTGTGCGTCTTCAGGTCGATCACCGCCGCCGTCTTCGTCCCCTTCTCATCCGTCAAGAACTGTATCCCGCCCACGGCAACCCCCTGCATCCATCTATCCCCAACCTACCGCGCACAGGTTTCCCCGTCAACCGCCGTGCCCCACCATCGCGCACTCTGCGATGAGGCCCCCGCCAGCTTGGCTGGGGGGGCAGGATGAGGCTGCATCGCCCCTGAGCGCAGTCGAAGCTCGCGACCGCCCCATTCAACTCACCCCTCATAAACCTTGCTGCGCTGCCCGGTCCTCGTCCCGCTGGGTGCCCCATTCATGCGCGAACCGCATGGGTGGTGAGAAGCGTCGTATCCCCGGTTCAATCGGGGATACGACACTTTGGCTGGGGTTTGGTTGTACTCCTCAAATACGAAGAGGGCTAGATGCTGACGTTGGTGAAGGTTGCGGTGCCGAGAGCGGTTGCGCTGCCGGAAGCGAAGATGAGGCCTGCCTTAATCGCTTCGGGGAAGGTTACGCTGGCGTTACCGATCAGTGTGTAGCTGGTTCCGTTCGTGCTGTAGTAGCCGGAGTAGGTGCTTCCGCTGTTGACGATCTTCACCCACACCGGCGATCCGGAGCTTGCGATTTGGATGCTATGGGCGCTTCCGCCAGCACTCTGCCAGATGAACGACAGTCCGCCGGAGCCGGTCTTCATGAGTGCCACGAAGGAGGTTCCGCCGCTGCCTGTGCTGTTGAGCAGAAGACCTCCCTTGGCCGAGGAGCCTGAGCCGGTGACGTTGTCTATCTCTGCGATGAACGTGCTGTTCGCGGTCCACGGTTGCGAGGCGAATTGACCCTCGCTGATCGCTGACGTTGCGTTGGTACCGCTGCCGGTGAGCAGCCACTGCTCGGTGAACGTGTTGTAGGAGCTGGCTCCATGAACGGGAGTGCCGGTAAGGTCCGCCGCCGACCAGGACGCGGGAAGGACCAGACTGTTGAAGTATGCCTCAACATTGGTGTAGCCGGTGGTTCCGTAGGCTTCGGTTCCTGCGGCTGAATTGGTGGTGCTGATGCCGTTGGCAATCGCCCAGTAGTCGGCGATACCGTCGCCGCTGGTCTCCTTGAATTCGGTACCGGAGGCGATAGTGCCATATCCGTCGTTGGCGATGCCGGTGAGTGATTGGTCCTTGTACAACGTCCCCGACAGTCCCAGTGAGGCGACGTTGCTGATCGCAAACAGATCCACGGCATCAAGCGGAAGTGCGCCAGAGGAGGCGACCACGCTGGTGTAGGCGGCGGCGGCGCTGAGGGTAGGAATGGATTTGGTTGTGGAAGACCAGGGTTCGGTCAGGTAGGTTCCGGCTGAACCGATAGTGTTATCTGGACTGCCATTCAGGGTACCGTCGCGAGCGCTGTCGAGGTAGTTGCCGACAGCGTAGACGCTTTGGTTGGCGTTCATCTGAAACCATGCGTCGGAGGGAGTAGAAGTCATGGGCCCGACGATGAAGTAGTTGTTGACCAGATCGTGGGAGAAGACGCCTCCAGTATTGGCGGCCGTGTATCCCAACTCATAGTCGTAGATGATGTTGTTTATGTACTGGGTATTGTCTTTGGCCAAGGGCTGACGGTTGTGTGCGTTGACCCAGAGGTTGCGATAGAAGGTGGACGGACCGGTCTCAACATGCGCGCCAAACTGCTGGCCGATTGGGTTGGCAATGATGGAGTTCTGCACCGTCGCGTCAACCGTACCCACCGCATCGACGCTGTCCCACTGGCCGTAGGCAAACGAACAGTGATCGAGGATGACGCTGCTCGCCGTCCCCATATTCAGCGCGCTCTTTCCGGAGTCTGGATCTTGAAGCCCCTGACGGATGCGAACGTTGCGAATGATGATGTTGCTCTCCCCGCTGAGTGAGACTTCTCCGGCCATGATGCCGATGCCGCCTCCGGGAGCCGTCTGACCGGCGATGGTGAGATCGCTGCTGAGAGAGACCGCGGACTTGAGCACGATATATCCGCCCACGTCGAATACGACGATGCGTTTGCTTGTGCCGACGGCGTCGCGGAAGGATCCCGTGCCGGAGTCGTTTAGGTTGGTGACGTGGTAGATTGTGCCTCCACGGCCACCGGTGGCGGCTGCTCCGAAGCCGTAGGCTCCAGGAAAGGCTGTGGTCTGCGCCCCTGCGGACGCAGCCACAAGGATAAAGGCAAAAGCTAGGTACATCGACTTATAAGGTAATCTCATGTTACTGCGAACCTCGTTGTGTAGTTTGGCCGGCGACAAGACTACGGCTCAGATGCAAGCCAAGTGCTGCCTCCACGGCAGGAGTACACTACTCTTTATGTGATAGCGGTCACAAGGTTAATCGACCAAAGATGATTCGCGTTGCAAAGTGCCTCATTCATCGCGTACTTTGGCGGGTACCTGTAGATGGTCAAGAGGTTGTTCCATTCTGGGTGCCCCATTCATGCGCGGTCTCATCGCGTATGGGTGGGGTCGGCGCTCAGCCCGCGGCCCCACCTATTGCGCACTCTGCGATGAGGGTGCATCGCCCCTGAGCGCAGTCGAAGGTCGCGCCCCCTCAGCCCAACTCACCCCTCATAAACCCCGCTGCGCTGCCTGCTCCTCGTCCCGCTCACCCGACAGGCAGACGCGAGGGGCGGTGCGGTAGAATCCTGACAGCGGAGGTACATTCTATGGCAGCATGGATCGACATCACCGAGGACACTCAGTCCCTCGCCATCTTCCGAGAGAACGCCGCCGAGCTGATCGAGCAGCTTGAGACCACTCACCGCGCCATCACGCTCACCGTGGACGGCCAGCCGAAGGCCATCCTCCAGAATCCCGCCGCCTACCAACGCCTGCTCGACCTCGCCGCCGCATCCGATGCCAGTGAAGGCATCCGTCAGGGGCTGGCCGAACTGAGTCAGGGCGAAGGCCGTCCAGCCGCGGAGTTCTTTGCCGAAGTACGCGAGAGACATGGCATACCTCGTTAGAATCATGCCCCGGGCCGAGCGCGATCTACTAGCGATCTTCGACTACATCGGAGACCTCACCTCGACGCCTGCCAGAGCGTGGTTCGACGGCCTCGTCGAGTCCATCGCTGGCCTATCCGAGTCACCACAACGACATCCAGCGATCCCGGAGGACGCGCGCCTCCGACATCTCCTCTACGGCAACAAGCCCCATATCTACCGCATCATTTACGCGGTCGATCTATCTCGCCAGCTAGTCGATATCGTCCACGTTCGCCACCACCCCGCGACGCATTCAAGCCAACGAAGACCATTCAGTAGTCGGACGGGCACCCCACCCATCGCGCACTCTGCGATGAGGGTGCATCGCTCCGGAGCGCAGTCGAAGCTCGCGACCGCACCATTCAACTCACCCCTCATAAACCTCGCTGCGCTGCCTGATCCTCGTCCCGCTGGGTGCCCCATCTTCGCGCCCGCATCTGGACGCTAAGGTGAGTCTCGCGCCACCTCTCCAGAAACGCCGGAACCTTGGCCAGCACCTGCACCGCCTGGTCCTCGTTATAGGTGTGGCTGGTTCGGTTGCGGGCCTCGCGGAACTCCTCCCACACGTCCCAGCCGGACCGCAGGATTCCGTCCTCGCTCGCCGTCCGCACCAGCGTCGGCAGGGGCACGCGCTCGCGCGATTTCAGGTGTACGGAGTACGTCTCGACAAACCGCCGCATCGTACTCTGGCTCAGCTCGTAGGTAAGCTCGAACCGCTTGATCACCGCATCCCGCACCAGCAGGTCTGCGGGGTCGTCGCGATACGCCGCCAGCGCCTCCACCAGCCTTGCAATCGCCCGCCCCAGCGCCTCCAGATCGATCTCGCTCATGCTGCCATTCTAACCCGCGCCTTGCCCGATCCGCGCGTCCTCGGCTAGACTCACGCCATGCGCCGCCCAATTCTGCTCTCTCTCGCCCTCGTCGTTCTCGTCGTCTTCACCGCCTCCCCGCTCGTCGCGCAGGACTGGGCCAAAGCGACGCTGGAAAAGTCGCCGCGCCACCGCGAGTACGTCGCCATCAAGCATGGCGACCGCACGGTGCAGGCCTTCGTCGTCTATCCCGAGGTCAGCCAGCGGGCGCCCGTGGTCCTCATGATCCACGAAATCTTCGGCCTCAGCGACTGGGCCAAGGAGATGGCCGACGAGCTCGCCGCCCAGGGCTTCATCGTCATCGCGCCCGACCTGCTCTCCGGCTTCGGCCCCAACGGCGGTGGCACCGGCGCCTACCCAGGACAGGACGCCGTCACCAAGGCCGTCTCCGCGCTCGATCCCGCCGTCGTCACCGCCGACCTCGACGCCGCCGCCGACTACGGCAAGCGCCTGCCCTCAGCCAACGGCAAGCTCTTCGTCGCGGGATTCTGCTGGGGCGGAGGCAAGTCCTTCGACTTCGCCACCCACCGCCGCGATCTCGCCGCCGCCTTCGTCTTCTACGGGCCGCCGCCCGCCGATGTCACCGCCATCAACGCACCCGTCTACGGCTTCTACGCGGGCAACGACGCGCGCATCACCGCCTCTGTTCCCGCCACCACGGACGCGATGAAAGCCGCCGGCAAGAGATACGAGCCGGTCGTCTACGATGGTGCCGGCCACGGCTTCATGCGCGCCGGCGAAGATCCCGCTCCTCCCGCGACCACCACGCCAGCCATGGCCGCGGCCAACAAAACAGCGCGCACCGAAGGCTTCCAGCGCCTGGTGTCGTTGATCAATGCTTCAAACGCTCTGCCGGGTACTGGGCAGCGTCCCCCGATGGCGGCCATCGGAGTACCCGTCCTCGGAATGCCCTTCGTCCACGATCCCTCGACCGTGGTTCACTTCCACGGCAAGTATTACGTCTTCTCTACCGGTCGCGGCGCACCGTTCTACTCCTCGACCGACGGCCTCACCTGGACGCGTGAGGGCAGCGTCTTCGCTGCAATTCCCGACACGGTTCACGCCGTGGTGCCGAAAAACAACGGCACCGATGTCTGGGCGCCGGACATCATCCGCCTGAACAATCAGTTCTATCTCTACTACGCAGTCTCCAGTTGGGGATCGTTCCAGTCCGCGATTGGCCTCGCCACCAACCCGGTGCTCGACCCCAAGGACCCGGCCTACAAGTGGACCGACCGCGGCGTGGTCGTCACCTCCGACGGCAACGAGGACCTCAACGCCATCGATCCCGGCGTCCTCCTCGCGCCCGATGGCACGCTCTGGATCTGCTACGGCTCGTACCACGGCAGCATCCGCGTCACCCAGCTCGACCCGCACACCGGCCTCGCGCTCGCGCCCAGGACGCTGGGTGCTCCGATTGCCACGGCGCGCGGTTCCGAGGCCTCCGACATCATCTTCCAAAACGGCTTTTTCTACCTCTTCGTCAATCACGGAAGCTGCTGCAAGGGCAAGGACAGCACATACAACATCCGCGTAGGCCGCGCTCGCACCATCACCGGCCCGTATTTGGATCGCGACGGCAAGCCAATGACCGATGGCGGTGGCACGCTCTTCCTCGCCTCCGACGCGCAGCGCATCGGCCCCGGTCACTTCGGTCGCGTGGTCGATTACGACGCTCCGTCGAGCGTCCCCGAGCGCTTCAGCATCCACTACGAGGCCGACCTCACGCGCAACGACCGCTCCGTGCTGGACATCCGTCCGCTGTCATGGTCTCCCGATGGCTGGCCCATCGCCGGCGACAACGCTGCCGCCGCGACCGGCACTCACTGAGCCTTGAACTTGTAGTTGCTGCGGTATCGCTTGCTGCACAACATCGGACAGAGACGAATGGGCCCCAAGTGGATGCTGCCTATGGTCTATTCGTGTGGCGGATAGAGCTGTTGATTCCCGCAGCCCCCGAAATCCCTACTCCGTCGTCACAGCCTTGGTCAGGTTGCGTGGCCGGTCTACATCCACGCCATGGCTCACCGCCATGGTGTACGCGAAGAGTTGCAGCGGCACCACCTCCGTAATCGGCAGCAGCGACTCGCACGCCGGCTCAATCCAGATCGTGTGCGTGGCCAGCGACGCAACCGTCGTGTCTCCAGTATTCGCCAGCGCCAGCACCCGCGCCCCCTGCTCCCGCATGTCGTAGAGCAGCGACACCGTCTTCTCGTAGCGCAGCAGAGACTCGGGATCGTCCGCATCCACCGTCGCCAGCACCACCAGCGGCACGTGCGCAGACACCAGCGCATTCGGCCCATGTTTCAGTTCGCCCGCCGGATAGCCCTCCGCGTGCAAATACGACGACTCCTTCAGCTTCAGCGCGCCCTCCCGCGCAATCGCATAATGCACGCCGCGCCCGAGGTACAAAAAGTTCTGCGCGTCGTTGTAGAGAGGGGCCAGAGCGGCAATCGTCCGCTCCCACGCCGGAAGCTGCGCCGCAATCGACTCCGGCACGCCAGCCAGCGCAACCAGCAGTGTCTCAATCGCATCTGTCTCCATCGCGCCACGCTCCCGCGCCGCCAGCAGCGCCAGCACCAGCATCAATGTAAGCTGCGTGGTAAAGCTCTTCGTCGCCGGAATCGCCAGCTCCACCCCGGCCAGCGTATCTAACTCCACCGTAGCCTCGCGCGCCATCGTCGAGCCATGCACATTCGTCACCGCAATCGTCGGATGTCCACGCCGAGCCGCCTCCCTCAGCGCCGCCAGCGTGTCCGCCGTCTCGCCAGACTGCGACAGTACCAGCACCGGGCTGGGGTTGTCGGGATGCCGTCGCGTGGTCGTCGAGCGGCACGCGTACTCGCTCGCGTACTCCACATCCACCACCAACCCGGCCAGGTCCTCCAGCAGAATCTCCGCTGCCAGACCCGCATGACGGCTCGATCCGCTGGCCGCAATAATCAGGTCGGGATGCTGCCGAAACAGTGCCGCAACCGCACGCAGCGGCTCCTCGCGAAACTGCGGTGCCGCGCCGGACAGATCGAGATAGCGTTCCAGCGTGCGCGCAATCGCCACCGGCTGCTCGTAGATCTCGCGCAGCATCTGGTGGGCAAAGCTTCGCGGCGCGGATTGCAACGGCATAGTGGGCTTGCTCCTCATCCCATGATTGCACATCCGATGCACTAGACTGGAGCGATGCGACTGACCCCGGTTTTCCTGCTCTCCGCCACCGATGCCGCCCACTTCCCTTCCGCGGCCAGGACCTTCGGCGCGCCCGAGATCGCCTTCCTCGGCCGCTCCAACGTCGGCAAGTCGTCGCTCATCAACGCTCTGCTCGGCTCCAAGCAGGCGCACACCTCATCCACTCCCGGTCGCACACGCGCCATCAACTTCTTCGCTCTCCACGAGGGCGCGGGCGACAAGATCAAGCCCCGCCCCACCCTCATCTTCGCCGATCTGCCCGGCTACGGCTACGCCAAGATCTCGCGCTCTATCTCCGCCGAGTGGCCCACCTTCATCGAGCCCTACCTCGCCGAGCGCGAAACCCTCGCCCTCGCCGTCTGCCTGGTCGACAGCAACATCCCGCCCCAGCCCAGCGACCGCCAGCTCATCGACTTCTTCCGCCACACCCAGCGCCCCTTCCTCGTCGTCGCCACCAAGTCCGACCGCCTCTCCAGCAACGCCCTCGCCAAATGCCTCGCCGCCCTCAAGCGCGAGCACGAAGTTGACGAGGTCCTCCCCGTCTCCACCAAGTCCGAAGCCGGAACCAAAGCCCTCTGGCCCCGCATCCTCTCCGTCGCCGAGTAGCTTTTCCCTCATAGCTCATAGCTCAAAGCCCATAGCTCAATCCTGAAAGCCAGCCTCGCGCAGTCGCTTCAATTCTTCTTCCCCGAGCCATACCCAGCGTCCGCCGCTGCGCGCATCGCGCAGGTACTGCGATGCACGCTGAATCCACCTCCTGCGTACAAGATCGTCTCCAGGCAGAATCGCCAGCACCCGCTCATCCAACGCACGCAGCTCAGCGGCATTCGCAGCAGAAAGATAAACCTCCTCGCGCCGCTTGCATGACGGCATCGTCCTGTGCCTGACGAGTCGTTCGCCGTCCGCATTCACCATCGACCGCAATGCCATCCCAGCCGCCTCCAGCGCGCGAATGCTCTTGTTCTCCATAATCGCCTGCGCATTCTGCTTCGCTCCGATCAGAAGAAGATCGGGCAGCACGCCGCGCTCCACCATCTCCTTCAACGCTCTGCTGCCCTCCGCAATCAGCCCCACGCTGAGCGGCCGCCGCACCCGCACCTCATTCTTCAGTGCGCGCAGCGCCTCATCCAGCGTGTCTACCACAAAGTCCAGTTCGCCGCGCCGCATCGCCGCCTTCACCGCGTCCGCATCGCCATCGACAGCCAGCGTCGCTCCTCCCGCAATGCTGACAGCGGCGGGCACACCACTCGCCGCGCACCCCTCGCCGCAGCACAGCACCAGCCTCCCGCCCCAGTCTTCACGCACCTCGACCAGCTCTCCATACAGGCGGAGCGTCTCCAACTGGTGCTCGCTGGCGTTCGCGCTCGGCATCCACTTCCCTCCTATAAGAAGAAGCCCCGCAACATTTCGGTTGCAGGGCTTCGTCCACAGTCTAAAGCAAGTTCAGCCGTTTACCCGCCGTAGTAGTCCAGCCCCAGATGTGTGATCAAGTCCTCGCCCATGATGTGCCGCAGCGTGTTCTTCATCTTCATCGACTGGATGAACAGATCGTTCTCGGGGTAGACGCCCGGCGCGCTGTCCGGCGCCTTGAAGTAGAAGCTCAGCCACTCCTGAATCCCCAGCCCCTTCAGGCTCGGAGTCCGCGCCGCAAGGTCCATGAACAGGCACAGGTCAAGCGCCAGCGGCGCCGCCAGAATCGAGTCGCGGCACAGGAAATTCACCTTCAGTTGCATCGGATACCCAAGCCAGCCAAAAATGTCGATGTTGTCCCAGCTCTCCTTATTGTCGGCGCGCGGAGGATAGTAGTTGATACGGATCTTATGGTAGATGTCGCTGTAAAGGTCGGGGTACAGGTCTGGCTGTAGGATCATCTCCAGCAGTCCCAGCTTCGACTCTTCCTTGGTCTTGAACGACTGTGGTTCGTCCAGCACCTCGCCGTCCCGGTTGCCCAGGATGTTGGTCGAGAACCAGCCGCTCACGCCCAGCATGCGCGTCTTGAACGCTGGAGCCAGAACGCTCTTGATCAGCGTCTGCCCCGTCTTGAAGTCCCGTCCGGCAATCGGCGCGTTCATCTTGCGAGACAGTTCGTTCATCGCGGGAAAGTCCACCGTCAGGTTGGGCGCGCCGTTGATGAACGCAATCCCCTCGGTCAGTGCCGCCCACGCATACAACTGCGACGGAGCGATCCCCGGATCGTCGTCGTCCATCCCCTTCTCGAACGCCGCCAGCGACTGGTGCACCGCCGTCTGCTTCAGGAATATCTCGGTCGAGCCGGTCCAGATCACAACCTGCCGCTCGGTCTTCTTCTTGAACGCCTGGATGTCCTTGCGAATCTGCTCCGCCAGGTCGCGCTTGTTCTTGCCGCTCTTGATGTGGGTCCCGGTCAGCCGCTTCACATAGTTCTGGTCGAACGCCGCCGGCATCGGCTCAATCGATTCGAGGTACGGACGAATCTGCTCCAGCAGCTCCTTATCCAGCACCTGTGCCGTCTTCGCCGCGTCATATAGATTGCCGCCGAAGATGTCCCACCCGGTGAACACGATGTCGTCCAGCCTGGCCAGCGGCGCGAAATCCCGGATCAACGGGGTCTTGCCCTCGGTGCGTTTGCCCAGGCGGATGGTCCCCATCTGCGTCAGCGACCCGATAGGCTTGGCGATTCCCTTGCGGACCGCCTCTACGCCGGCGATGAGAGTCGTACAGACCGCTCCCATCCCGACCGTCATAATTCCTAGTTTCCCTTTGGCTGGCTGAATGCTCGCCGCGCTTGGCGCAGCGGCTCCGGGTGTAGACATGCTTTGCTTACCCTTCTCTACTGCAATATAGGTTGCGTTTCTTCCGTCAAGACGGAAAGACCAGTATAAACCTCTGCCCCCGAGCCTGTATCAAATGCCGTCCTTATGCGCGCAGCGCGAACAACTCCAAACTTGTCATCCTGAGCGCGCCTTTCGAGCGCGAAGGACCCCGACAAGGCCGGCACCGCCATAACCGCCCGTACCTTTCTCCCACCAGACTCCCGCATTTGCCCGTCTTCGCCGCCCGCTCAGGCCTCTGTCCGAATCCTGTTCTTCCAGTGCGACACCACGAACCACACCAACCCCACCAACAGAACTCCCTCCACCCCCAGGTGAAAGTGGTGAAAAATCGCCTTGAACTGCGGATTGCTGTTCCAGCTCGCCCCCAGCCGCATCCCCACATACGCCAGCGCGTAGCACCACGGCCAAGACCCCACAAACGTATAGATGTGGAACCGCGCCTGGTTCATCTTCGCCACGCCCGCCGGAAACGCGATAAACGTCCGCACAATCGGCAGCATCCGCCCCACCAGCACGGTGATCGACCCATACTTCGCAAAGAAGTAGTCCACCCGGTCCAGGTCGCGCCGGCTCAGCAGCAGCCAGCTCCCATAGCGTTCCACCATCGCCCGCCCGCCGCGCGCCCCCACCCAGTACGCCGGAATCGACCCCAGGTTCGACGCCAGCGAAGCCACCGTCGCCAGCAGCACCAACTGCATCTGCGTGTGCACCAACGCCACGCCGGCCAGCGGCATAATGACCTCGCTTGGAATCGGGATGCACGCCGACTGCACCGCCATCAGCACCACGACGCTCGCGTACCCGCGCGCTCCGCTCCCAATCAGCCACACCAGCAACCCAATAATTTTCTCAGACATGCAAAAGCAGTATACCCGCCCCGCACAAACCCTTCGTCACCCCGACCGAAGGCGGCGCACTTTGCCGCCGCAGTGGAGCCCCATCCCGCATTTCACCGTGCGCGTTTTACGCCGTCATTCTTGCGCATCTCCCACCGTCCTTGCGCATCTCCCATCGTCGTCATTCTGGCGCAGCCAGAATCTCCGTATTGGCTGTTGTCGTTGCCGTTGCTTGTTCTCTCCGCCTGCCCCAACCTGCCGTCATCCTGAGCGAAGTGACTCACGGCATCATCGTGAGTCACGCAGTCGAAGAACCCCGATGGACTTTTCCCCGCCCATAGCACTCGGCCCTTTCTCCCTGAAATTCTCAGCCTGTTAGCCTTTGCCTGTCCTCTGCCACTCCACCTACGGCCGAGCCCCCAGCCTATTGTTCTTCACTCCCGCCGCCAGCGGCGTCACTACCGGCGTCGCCGCACCCACCATCTCATCAATGCCGTTGGACATTGGATTCGTAATCCAGACGTTGCCGGAGACGTCGACAGCGTCATTTATTTGAACACTGCTTGACCCTATGTAGCCTCCAGCGCTGCCCGCAAATAGAACAGTGCCTGAACTCGATAGTTCGGTGACATTACCGTTACCGTTCGCAATCCACGCGTCGCCAGAGCCATCGATGGAGACACCGCCGGGATAACTCAACCCGCCTCCAGTAACCCCGGCACTGCCCGATAACGCAGCCCCGGCATTGGAGAACTCGGAGGCACTGGCCGCCACAAAGTTCGTGGCCCACGCGTTGCCATATGTATCGATAGCGATGCCGACGGGGTCATACAAGCCTCCTCCGCTGTAACCGTTGGCCCCTGAAAGGAACGAACCCGAATTAGAAATCTTTGTAATAGTGTTGCTTATAGCATTTGTAATCCATGCATTGCCAGATGCATCGATGGCAACCCCCTGGGGAAAATCCAGCCCTCCGCCAGTGTAGCCACTGGGGCCAGACAGGATGGACCCCGTACTTGATAGTTTGGTGACGCTGTTGCCCTGAGAGTTTACAACCCATGCATTGCCCGATCCATCGATCGCGATGCCCACGAGGCCATATATGCTACCTCCCGTGTAGCCAGTAGACCCCGAAAGAACAACGCCCGTACTCGATAGCTCGGTAACGATATTGCCACCGGCGTTTGTGATCCATGCGTCGCCCGACTCATCGATGGCGATGGGGCCGGGGCCACTCAAGCCCCCACCTGTATAGCCGCTGGCACCTGAAAGGAATGAACCCGAACTGGAGAGTTCGGAGACAGAATGTGCTCCGCCGTTGGCGATCCATACGTTGCCGGCACCGTCAATAGCAATATCCCCATCCAGATTCAATCCGCCGCCTGTGTATTGCAGGCTGACAACGAAATCATTCGGCACCGCAGTCAGCGTCGGAGAAAAGTACGGAGGATTCGACAGCCCCAGCCCATACAGCGTCGCTACATTCGCTCCCGGATTGTGCGCAATGTTGATCGCCGCCGTTGCCGTGTCCGTTGGAATCGTCCCAGTAGAAGTCCCATCCGACGTCGCAGTCTGCATCAGCGTGCTACAGGGAGTCCCGCCAACGTTAATGCAGTGGGCCAGAACATTCGCCAGCGTACCGATCTCCGCCTGCGGCACCGTCCCATTGCCCGCCGGAGTCGCAGCCAGCGCCGTGCCCGTCGAAAGACTCGCCAGGTTCGCCGCATTGGCAAACGCATTCGCAACCCCCACCTGTGCCAGCGCCGTCCCCGAGCTCGACACATGCGTCGCGTCCGTCGCAAACCCCGCCATCGCGTATGCCGCGGCAACGGTCGAAACCTCATTCACCGTCACGCTGGTCCCAGGCCCTGTACTGCTGGGGCAGCTCCCGATCGCCCCCATCAGCCCAACCGTCGCGTTTTGCCCCGTCCCAGCATCGCCCCCCAGCACATACAGATAAAGCTGTTGCCCGCTGGTGCAGCTATAGTCGCCGGTCAGGCTGAAAGTGCCCTTGAAGGCGGTCGCCACATACGCACCCACCGCGTCCGAAGTCCCCGTCAGCGTCGCATTGAGCAGAGAGACGGAAGGCTGGCCGTAGCCCGTAGTATTGGCGGCAAACAGATAGACATGCGCGTATGCAACAGGAATCGTCCCGCTCGTATTCGTCCCGCTCGTAACCACACCGGTCAATGCCCCATCTGTCAGCGGCTGAGGCGCACTGATCGTCGCCGTGGTGCCAGCCGTCGCACTCAGGCCGCTTGTGTTCGTAACGGTCAGCAGTATGTTATACGTCGATACGGCGTACCCATTCACAGGGTAGGTATGCGTCGGGTTCACACCCGTTCCAGTCCCGTCGCCGAAGCTCCACCCATAGCTCAGCGCCTGTCCCTGCGGATCGCTCGACCCCGCCCCGCTGAAGCTTATTGCGGTCCCAGCCGTCCCCGAATACGGTCCGCCCACGTTCGCCACCGGAGGCTTAACAGTAGAAGAGGAAGAAGAAGAATTTGAAGAACCGCCCCCGCATCCTGCAAGAACAATAAGTCCGCACACCACAACCGCAAGGTTCAAACGCATCGCACACTCCTCAGATCAATGAAACCATGCTACTCCGCTCCCTCAATCTATTTATGATTGATCCATGTCCTCACGCCGGAGGATGCAGCATCCGCTCGAACACCTGCGCGATATAGCTCACCGCGTTCATCGTGTTCTCGTAGTGAATGCGCTTCGGCCCGATCACCCCCACCGTTCCGTGCCCATCGCCCGCCATCCGCGCCGGCGCCGCAATCAGCACCAGCCCAGCCATCTCCGGCGCATGTTCCTCCAGGTCGAAGATCACACGCACCGACTCCTGTTTCGCGTCGATGTACGCGTCCAGCAACTCCACCAGCCGCTGCTTCGCCTCCAACGCCGACAGGACCTCGCGCAGCCGCGCCATCTCCTCCGCGCTGCCCACGCCGCGTGCTCCCAGCAGGTTCGCAACCCCTTCCACAACCACCGTCTGCACGCCTGCATCGCCCTCCGGAACCGCGCCCGCCCACAATTGCTCCACCGAACTCAGCAGCCGCTGCACCTCGCTCTGCTCCCGCTCCACCAGCCGCCCGATCTCCGCCCGCACCCGCTCGATGCTCCATCCGCGGAAGTGCTCGTTCAGAAAATTTGCCGCCGCCTCCAGTTCGCGCGCCGTAACGTCCGCCTCCACCGTCAGCATCCGGTCCCGCACCAGCCCGGAACTGGTCACCACCACGGCCAGCACGCGTCCCTTCCCCAGCCGCGAAAAATGCACATGCTCCAGCGTATCGCCGCCTGCAACCATCGCCACGGCCACACCCACCCCGCTCGATACGGTCGCCAGCACATGGCTGGTCCGTTCCAGCATCGCCTGCGTCCCCGTCACCCCCGCAAAGCTCGTATCGATCTGCGACTCCAGATGCAGCCGCTGCAATTCCATATTCGTACGCTGAACGCCACCCAGCAGCCGCGCCCCCGCTCCTCCGCTCAGCCGCTCCACATACAGCCGAAACGCCCGCGCCGTCGGCACCCTCCCCGCCGAAGTATGCGGCTGCTCCAGCAGTCCATCGTTAGCCAGCTCCGCCATCTCATTGCGCACCGTCGCCGAACTCAGCCCAGCCGCATGTCCTCCGCCCGCCCGCAACCGCGCAATCGTCCCTGCAATCGTCCCCGACCCCACTGGTTCGCCGGTCTCGATGTAGCTCTCCACGATGGCCGTCAGGATCGCCCGTTGCCGCGCCGTAATCCGCTCCGCCTCCGCCATCGCGCACTCCCTCATCCACAGTTTATTCCCTCAGTCCATCTCCGCGCCCTCCTGCGCGCCCCCTCATCCACCTGTCTTTGGTCTCTACTTCTTCCGCATCTCGCCCATCAACTTCTCCGCTACGTCTTCGGCATCCACGCTGTACGTTCCCGCCTCAATCTTTCGCCGCAGCGCCGCCACCTTCTCGAAGCGCACATCGCTCCCCGTATTCGCCTGCGAGATCAGCATCCCAACCATGCTCACCTGCGCCGCATCGTCCGCAATCTCCTCCACCGTGCTTCTCGGCGGCTTTGCAGCCTGCCTGCCCGGCTCAGTCAGCCCAGGCTTGGCAGACGAAGGCAAGCCACTGCTTGCTCCAACCGGCGTCGGCAGCATAGTCTCCATGTTCGCCCCAACTCGACTCACATCCCTCACCCGCTCACCCTCACTTCCCCGCATCTCTCAGGCTCATCGGCAGACACAGAAAAAACTTCAGATCGCAGGTCTGTTCTGCAACACCAATTCCCAGATTAGTCCGCAATACTGTCTGAAAAATATAAATATATTCAGCCAACCCGCCCCCCAGGAACCGCATCAGGAATCGCCTTCACCTGTAAATCCCTGAAAAACCCTCCTGAATGAGCCGCATCGACCGCAACCCGGCCCACCCACTCTTTGCCAGTTGACGGGGTTCGAGAGACAATCGAGCCATGGCAGAGTTCATCCCACCGCGACATCAGGTTCCCCAGCCCTTCAGCCCTGAGCAGGCTTCCCCCCTGCCTTCCTCCTCGCAGGCTTCCTCCCCCGCCGCGCACGACCCCGCCGCCCCTCCCGCCCGCCGCCAGGTCGTCTGCTTCAGCTTCTACAAGCTCCTCCCTGAGTGGCGACGCCTTCCCGCCGACGACCGCGCCGCCCACAAATCCGCCTTCATCGCCGTCCTCGACCGCTGGAACAAACCCGGCGAGTTCCTCTCCCTCACCTACTCCACCATCGGCACCCGTGGCGACGTCGACTTCTGCGTCTGGACCATCGGCTACGCCATCGACGAGCTGAACCAGATGCGCGCCGAACTCCTCCGCACGCCTCTCGGCGGCTACCTCTCCACCCCGCACAACTTCCTCGCCAGCACCAAGCGCTCGCAGTACCAGATCGGCCGCCCCGACGAGAGCGAGGGCGAGGGCCGCGGCTCCATCCGTCCCGGCGGCCAGAAGTACATCTTCATCTACCCCTTCTGGAAGACGCGCCCCTGGTACCTGCTCCCAATGTCCGAGCGCAAACGCCTCATGGACGAGCACATCCGCATCGGCCTGCTCTACCCGCGCGTCAAGCTCAACACCACCTACTCCTTCGGCCTCGACGACCAGGAGTTCGTCGTAGCCTTCGAGACCAACTTCCCCGAGGACTTCCTCGACCTCGTCCAGCAGCTCCGCGAGACCGAGATCAGCCTCTACACCCTCAAGGATACCCCCATCTTCAGCTGCGTCCGCCTCACCCCCGCCGAAATGCTCGACCGCCTCGGATGAAGAAGAGAGCAAGTCAGCGTGTCAGCAAGTCAGCCGAGCGCGTCGCCGCCATCCTCTCCGCGCTCCAGCAGACCTACCCCAACGCCATCTGCGCCCTCCACCACAAGAGCGCGTGGCAGCTCCTCGTCGCCACCATTCTCTCCGCGCAGTGTACCGACGTCCGCGTCAACCTCGTCACGCCCGCGCTCTTCCGCGCCTTCCCCACGGCCAAGGCAATGGCCGCCGCGTCCCTCCCCGAACTGGAAGAGCTGGTCCGCACCACCGGCTTCTTCCGCAACAAGGCGAAGTCCATCCAGGGTGCAGGCCGCATCATCACCGAGGAGTTCGGCGGCAAAGTCCCCCAAACCATGCCCGAACTCCTGCGCATCCCCGGCGTCGCCCGCAAGACGGCCAACGTAGTCCTCGGCACCTGGTTCAAGATCGCCGACGGCGTCGTCGTAGACACGCACGTCCTGCGCATCGCCCGCCGCCTCGCCCTCACCCGCGAGACCACCCCGGAAAAAGTCGAGCGCGACCTGATGCACATCATCCCACAGCCCCAGTGGATCGACTTCACCCACCGCATCATCGCCCACGGCCGCCAGGTCTGCATCGCGCGCAAGCCCCGCTGCGCCGATTGCCCCCTCGAACCCCTCTGCAACGCCCCCGACAAAACCTTCTCTACCCACTAACCGCCCACTCGCTCATAGCACATGGCTCATAGCCCATAGCCCATAGCTCAAAACCGAAACCCGCACCCCCTCCACATTTACCACTGTGCGATTGTGTTGATACCATTCCTTCACGTTTCAGACCGCGAAGGTGAGCAAAATGAAATTCAGCAACGAATGGTCGCGTCGTCGTTTCCTGGCCGTATCCAGCGCAGCAGCAGCCCAGGCCGCAGCCACGCTTAAGGGCCTCTCGCAGACAGCCCCAAACGCAGCCTCAGCCTCAGCAGCCGCGCAACGGAACATTCAGGAGACCGCCCGCCTCATGCCTCCGCCCGAGGTCATCTCCGGCGGAATCCAGCCCTTGATGCAGCACATGACGGCCCGCCCGCTCCGCTACCGCCCAGAGCACGGCGACTTCGTCATCCGCAACGGCGGCGAGTACTTCAACCGCCCGCTCTACGCCCCTTGCTCCACCGAGCACTCCGCCGACTTCCGCGTCGACGCCAGCGACGTCCCCGAGTTCTCTCTCTACCTCCCCGGCCACGGCGGCAACCTCAAGCTCGGCTTCATCGCCGCCTCGGGCACCGCATCGAAGTGGGGAGCAGTCGCCGACGAGGTCGTCGCCCGCTACCGCCCCGGCCGCATGATCTACGAACTCCGCGACTCCCTCCTCGGCACCGGAATGCTGCGCGCCGAGTTGCTCACCTCCGAGGGCTCCGGCCTGCTCCTCAAGGTCGAGGGCAGCAATCTTCCCCCCGGTACGCGCCTCGCTTGGGCCTTCGGCGGCGTCAGCGGCAAAAAAGGCCGCCGCAACGGAGACATCGGCTGCGAGGTCCAACCCGTCTCCCAGTTCTTCCAGGTCACCGCCGAAGAGTGCTCCGGCAACCGCTACAGCTTGATGGGAATGAATATTCTGGATGGCCCAGTGGACGGCCCAGTCCCTGTCTATGGTCCCAACGTCGGTCTCGAGAGCAAGACCTCCGAGATGGTGTTGAGCTTCCCCCTACACTCCATACTGAGCGTGGAGGAGTTCCCCGCGTGGTCCGCTGCCCCAGCCCAGCCGAAGACCCCAACCTTCTCGGCCACGCAGCCAATCCTCACGGGCTCGGTCGAGATTCCAGGCGAGCCAATCTATCTCACCATCGACCGCATCACAGAGTCGCCAGACTCAGAAAGGCTCTTCTCCACCGACGAGCTCGCCAAAGCCTTCGCCGCCCGCAGCGCCCAAATCACATCCCTCGCCTCATCCCTCACCCTCGACACCCCCGACGAGTACCTCAACACCGTCGGCCCAGCCCTCTCCGTCGCCGCCGAAACCATATGGGACGCCCGCCAGCAGTGTGTCCTGCACGGCGGCGTGGCATGGCGCGTCGCGCTCGCCGGATGGCGCGGCCCCTACTCGCTCGACGCACTCGGCAATCACGACCGCGCCAAGCAGCACTTCCGTCACTGGCTGAAGAAGCAGAACCTCACCGCCATCACCACCGCCGATCCCGCTACCGGCCCCTGGGACCCTGCGCCCAACATCCACCTCACGCGCAAAGAGTCCATGCTCCACTCCAACGGCGACCTCTCCGCCAACCACTACGACATGAACATGGTCTTCATGGACGTACTCCTGCGTCATCTCATGTGGACCGGCGACCTCGACTTCGCCCGCGAGATCTGGCCCGCCTTCCAGCGCCATCTCGCCTGGGAGCACCGCCTCTTCCGCCGGACGTACACCACCGCAAGCGGTAAAACGTTACCGCTCTACGAGGCCTACGCCGCCATCTGGGCCAGCGACAACCTGCAGTACAACGGCGGCGGCGCGGCCCACTCCTCCGCCTACAACCTCTTCGCATTCCGCGCCGCCGCCAAACTCGCCCGCGCTCTCGGCGAAGACCCCACGCCGTACGAGACCGAGGCCGCTCTCCTCCACGAAGGCATCCAGCAGCTCCTCTGGCTCCCCGCGCAGGGAGCCTACGCCGAGTCGAAGGACCTCCTCGGCCCGCAGACCGCCTACACCAATCCCGCTCTCTGGACCGTCTATCACACCATCGACAGCGAAGTTCCCACGCCGCGCCAGTCCTGGCAGATGGCCGCCGAGCGCCTCGCTGCCCTGCGCCACGTTCCCATCCACGGCGAAGGCGTGCCCTCCTACGGTCTCGATCCCAATGCCAGCCTCTACATGCTCTCCTGCTCGGACTGGCTCCCCTACATGTGGTCGCTCAACCTTCTCCTGCTCGCCGAGAACTCCCACATGGCCCTCGCCCTCTGGCAGGCCGGAATGCCCGACGAAGCCTTCCGCATCTTCAAAGGCACGCTGCTGGACTCGATGTTCATGGGCCTCTGCCCCGGCGACTTCCACATGACCTCCGCCCTCGACGCCCACCGGCAAGAGGCGCAGCGCGACTTCGGCGATCCCATCGGCATCACCTCCCGCGCCCTCGTCGAAGGTCTCTTCGGCATCCAGCCCAACCTCATCGCCAACTCCATCCGCATCCGCCCCGGCTTCCCCACCGCCTGGACCCGCGCCGCCCTCCACCACAAAGACTTCGACCTCAAATGGCAATTCATAGAAGCGTCTGCCAACGGGCCTGTGGCAAATATTGGTGATGTGGCCCCTAACGGGAACAGAAGCGAGAGTTATGAGTTCACTAGCCGTCTCGCCAAGTCCGTCCCTGTCATCTTAACCATCCCTGCGCGAACCACCAATCTCCCCAAGGTTTACATCAACCTCAGCAGTCGCGCTGAGTGTGCCTTCGACCCCACCGCCGTCGGCTCGCCGTTGCTTACGATCAAGCTCCCTGCAGCACGCTCATACAAGATCACCGTGGAATGGGAATGGCACTCACCCAGTTCTATTCCACACCCACCTGTCGTGTATGGCACCTGCCGCGTCGGCGAAGCCCTCGTCCTCCCGCTGGGCATCACCCTCTCCCACATCGACGACCCGCAGCACGCCCTCACCAACGGTCGTATCACCTCCTCTGGCTTCCACACCGTCTTCGCCAACATGAAGCAAGGCGACTGTACCTGGACCCTCCCCATCTCCTTCGACGCCAAGCCAGCCGCACCCGCCTTCGCCCCAATCCCCGCGCTGGCCGCAACCTCTCACGCCGAGCCGCTCGACCTCACGCCCATCCTGAAGAATCAGATCAACGAGATCTTCACCCGCACCTACGCCGAGCCGCGTTCTCCCTACTGCTCGCTAGCCGTCGCCGACAACCTCCTCGGCGGCTGGGCCAATCCCGACAACCGAGCCTCCATCGACGACGCCGGCCTCCGCGCCGCCAACGGCCTGCTCCACACCCCCATCGGCGTCGACTTCCGCACGCCATCAGGCTCCGCGCCCAACTGCCTCTTCCTCTCCTACTGGAAGCAGGACGCACCCTCCACCAGGCTCCCCCTCGCGGGCCACGCCAACGGCATCTACCTTCTTCTCGCCGGCACAACCCTCCCCCAGTGCAGCCGCATGACCCACGCAACAGTATCCGTGAACTACACCGACGGCACCACCGCCGCTCTCTCCTTGCGCAACCCCGAAACCTGGTGGCCCATCGAGCAGGACTACCTCCTCGACGACTTCCTCTTCGTCAACCAAGCCCCACTCCCCCCGCGCGTCGATCTCAGCACCGGCCAGACTCGCGTCCTCGACCCCATCGCCTTCCACGGCAAGGGCCGCACCGTCCGCGGCGGAGCCGCCACCATCCTCCACCTACCGCTCGACCCTGCCAAAAATCTGGCCTCGCTCCAGATCCAGTCCGACCTCTACGGCATTGTCGTCGCCCTGCTGGCCGCAACCCTGGTCCGCACTTAACGTACTGCATACTGCGCGCCAATCCTACTCCACCGGCAGCCGCGCCTTGTACCCATCGCGCGCAATCACCGAGTACTTCAGCGGCTTGCCTTTTTCGTCCTGCATCTCGAGCGGATGCCCCTCGTTGTCCACCAGGATCACCTTCACCTTGCGGTAGCTGCCGTCGTTCGCTGCATTGGTCGGCCGGTAGGTCAGCAGGTACTGGTTGCGAATCGAGTTGTTGATCGCTGCGAAGTCGTCCGGCAGTTCGCCCTGGAAGAGCGGCGAGAAGCTCAGTCCGCCGGTCATCTCGGCGAAGGTCTTCAACTGGTTCTGCGCCTGCAGGTAGTTCATCTCGCGCATTCCGCCGCCGGCGCCCATCTCATTGGCCAGCGCTCCGGTACCAATGGTGAAGATCGTCACGTTCGGCGTCGCCTTGATCTTGGCCAGTATTTTGTCCAGCGTGATCTTGGAGAACGTGTCGCGCCCGGTGCCGATCAGCACGATGTACTTGCGTCCATCGATCCGGCTGGTGCGGTCCAGCGTCTCGTACAGTGCGTCGAACATGTCCGTATCGGACATTCCCGGCATGGTCAGCGAGTTCAGGCTCTCGGCGATCACGTCCTTGTTGTTGGTGAAGTCGCTCAGAATGTGGGTCTGCAAATCGTAGGTCATCACGGCCACATAGTCGTCCGGGCGCAGCGAGTGGAAGAACCCAACCGACGCCGTGCGCATGTCGTTGATGACGTTCCAGGAGTTGGCCGCGAACTCCAGCAGCATCACCGCCGTGATCGGTGTCTGCCCGAGCCGCACCGTGTCCACCTTCTGCTCCACGCCATCTTCCAGGACCAGAAAGTTCGCCGCCTTCAGCCCCGGTACGAACTGGTGGTTCTTGTCCAGAATCACGCTCACGTCCAGGTTGACGATGGGAACATCGACGCGCAGTGCGTAGGTCTCCCCGCCTGGGTTCTTGATCTTCGGCTCCGCCGGCGCGGGCGGAGGCGGTGGCTCCTCCGTCTCCTTCTTCTTCGGAATCACGATCGTTCCGTTGTCGCTGTTGGGGCCAGCCTCGGAGCCGGAGGTCTGGTCAGCCGGCTGGGCAGCTGGCTGCGCGGCCGGAGGCGTAGCTGGCTGCGCGACCGTCGGCGTAGCAGGCGGCGCGGCAGGCGGCGTAGCTGGGGTCTGCGCAGGCGCGGTGCTGGTGACCACAACAGCCAGCGCCAGCGCGCCAATCAGGGCTGTCTGGAGACTAAGAAACCGGGCTGCGCAGGGCTGTCTCATGGTCGTCATCTGTATCTCAGACTTTACTCCGGTTTAGACGAACTTCGCCGCCTTCCGGCTGCATGTGGCGATTCGGGAGAGTTTCTCGATGGCCCCTCTCGCAGACATCTTGCACAGTAGAATTCTGCTGTGATGATGTAGCATTCAGAGATATCCCAGGAACGCGAGTGACGATCATGACCAAAGAGACGAAGATTCCAACCGCCGTCAATGAGATTCACGGATTGGCTGTCCATGCCGCTGGAGCGCAGTTGGTTCCATACAAATACGAGCCGGGCGAATTGAAGACAAACGAAGTTGAGGTCAGAATCTCGCACTGCGGGGTCTGCCACTCCGACATTCACCTCATCGACAACGACTGGGGCCTCAGCCGTTACCCCTTCATCCCCGGTCACGAGATCGTAGGCTCGGTCGCGGCAATCGGCTCCCAGGTGCGCGACCTCACCATCGGCCAGCGCGTGGGCATCGGCTGGCAGGCCGACAGTTGCGGCATCTGCGAGTGGTGCAGGCGGGGCGACGAGCACCTCTGTGCCGCCGCGCAGCCCACCTGCGTCGGTCGAAACGGCGGCTACGCCGACTCCATCCGCGTAAACTCGCGCTTTGCCATCCCGGTTCCCGATGCGCTCGAGAGTGAAAACGTCGCTCCGCTGCTCTGCGCCGGCATCACCGTCTACTCGCCCCTGCGCAACCACGGAGTGCGCCCCTCCTCGCGTGTCGGCATCATCGGCATCGGCGGACTTGGCCACCTCGGCCTGCAGTTTGCCCGGGCCTTCGGCGCGGAGGTCACCGCCTTCTCCACCTCCACCGACAAAGAGGAAGAGGCCCGCAGGCTTGGCGCGCACCACTTCGTCAACACCCGCGACAACGGCGCGTTGAAGAAGCTTGCCGGCTCCTTCGACCTTCTGCTCTCCACCGTCGGCGCGGACCAGGACTGGCAGTCCATCGTCAACGGCCTGCGCCCAAAGGGAACGCTCTGCATCGTGGGCGTGCCACCCTCGCCCATCTCCATCCAGGCGTTTCCGCTGATCGGCGGGCAGAAGTCCATCGCAGGCAGTCCAACTGGCAGCCCGCGCGATCTATACGAGATGCTGGACGTCGCCGCCCGCCACAACGTCAAGGCCATCACCGAGCGCTTCCCCATGGCCAATGCCAACGAGGCCCTGGTCCGCGTAAAGAAGAACCAGGTCCGCTACCGCGCCGTCCTGACTAACTAAAGCGGCCCGCTTGCAGCACTCAGAAATTAGTTGTCATTCTGAGCGCAGCAATTAGTTGTCATTCTGAGCGCAGCAATTAGTTGTCATTCTGAGCGCAGCGAAGAATCCCCGCATTTCGTCTTTGCTTGTTCTATTGTTTGTCATTCCGCAGCCCCCTTTGTTTGTCATTCCGCAGCGAAGCGGAGGAATCTGCTTTTGTCTGTTTTCGTACGCTGAAACAACAATGTGGATTTGTTCAAGGTTCTAGAAACTTGCAGAGTGAGGGGGTGGAGCTTCGGCTCCGCCTCTTTCTTTGCCGCAACGGCAAACAGCGCTGGCCCCTCCATCGCGCCGTGATAGTACGCTAGCTCTTCATTGCGGCGCGGGTTCTGCGGACCAAGCGGCGTCAGGCCGTGGTCGGCGTCATCACCGCCATCTCCGTCATCGGCGTGGCCGCGAGCGTGGCATAGCTCATCGTCGCCCTGCTCCGGCGCGCCCGATGACGGTGCGGTGTTACTATTCTCTCCGCCGGAGTTGCACGATGCACAATCGTCGACACACACCGCTGATGCTCATTGTCGCCGTGCTCCTCGTTCCATTTATCTTCCTGCGCTCGTGCTCCCGGGGCCGCATCCCCACGCCCCGCCCCGTCAGATCGAGCAGCTACGAATTGTCAGGAGGTAGCCCAATGTCCTTTGCCGTCCGCTCAACCGCATTCCCCAACGGCGGCACCATCGCCGCGCGCTATACCTGCGATGGTGCCAACCTCTCGCCCGCCCTGAACTGGGACGGCGTCCCACCCGAAGCGCAGTCCCTCGCCCTCATCGCCGACGATCCCGACGCACCCGCCGGCACCTGGACCCACTGGCTCCTCTGGAACATTCCCGCCCACGCCATGCTCCTCGCCGAGAACGCGCCCAAGGTCGAGCTGCTCGACAACGGTGCCCGCCAGGGCGTCAACGACTTCAACCGCATCGGCTATGGCGGCCCGTGTCCGCCGCCAGGCAAGCCCCATCGCTACTTCTTCCGGCTCTACGCGCTCGACGCCCGCCTCGACCTCAAGCCCGGTGCCAGCCGCAACCAACTCGAGCTCGCCATGAAGCCGTATCTCATCGCCAACACCCAATGGATGGGCACATACAAACGATAGTGTCCTGAGTCCAGTGCATCTTCGGAGTTACCATAGCCCCATTTTGTTTGTCATTCTGAGCGAAGCGAAGAATCACCGCATTTCGCACTTGCCGTTGTCTGTTCTCTCACACCCACCCACGTCGTCATTCTGGCCCACTCACGTCGTCATTCTGGCGAAGCCAGAATCTCCGTATTTCGCCGTTGCTTGCTTCTACTCGGCAGAAATTCGTGTGATGCGTCGGATCGAATTCCGTAGTTTTTAGACAGCTTCTAAGATATCAACGGAAGACGCGCGTCAACCCCACTCCATGCGCGGTACAATCCCCCCACGAACCGCTCCACCACAAGATACTCACCAGCACGTGCTCCACTCCGCTTAAAATCCACCGGCGGAGTCAGCGCCTGACACGGTAGTCGCCGGCGCTGTGTCCACTCGCAACCGCCTCCTGATCGCACGCCGTCGCATCTGCTTCAAAAACAGGCAGAATCCCAGCAAATCCAAGACTTTTCCATAGAAAAGGTTACCTTCGTAACCTTACATGTTTGATATGCTGTTATGTAATTGATTTTAGTAGACTTAGAGTAGTTTACATTTTATGATCGTTTTGTTGGATTTGTCCAGCAAAAAATTTTTGGCCGCCTACTTACAGTAACCAAAAGGGGAATCTTATCATGAAAATTATCGTCCGCTCTCTCGTCATCGCCCTCGCCCTAACCGGCGCAATCGCCACCACCTGCGCCAATGCCTCCTCGGCCAAGGCCACGGTCAGCGTCAGCAAGACGAGCGCGATGCCTGCCCCAGGCTGCCCGCCGGACGACCCCAACGGCTGCGGCATCTACGACGGTAACTAAAGAATATTACTTTAGATTGTTGTTGACGCGCCCCTGGATGAGGTATCCTCAACTTGTCCGGGGGTGTCTGCGCATGACCTCAATGCCGTTTCTCACATTACTCGGTTACCTTGAGATAGGCTTATGCATTGCGGCTCTGTGCGCACTTATGGCCAAGAAGCAGTGGGCGGATTATTGGTCCCTTGGCGCGTTTCTCGCTGTTCGGGCCGTATCCAGCATGGCACTCGTCTATATTCTTCATCCCGTGTTTCATCCGCTCAGTGCACGCGTCGGATACCACCTGTATTTCTACACCTACTGGATCTCCTTCGCGGTCGAGTCGGTTCTTGCCCTCATCGTCGTCTACAGCGTCTTCCGGCTTGCCATGGCCCCGCTCAAGGGCCTGCAGCAACTCGGAATGCTGGTCTTCCGCTGGGCCGCAGCCATTTCGGTCATCGTGGCGCTCGGCTCGGCCTTCGCACCGGATATGACCAGCAGCAAATATCTTGTGGCGGCTGTCTCACAACTTGAACGCACCCAGAGCATTCTCACTCTCTGCCTTCTGGTCTTCGTCTGCTTCGCAATTCTACCCATGGGCCTCAACTACGGCAGCCGCATCTTTGGTGTCAGTCTCGGTCTCGGCATCATGTCAACTGCGAACTTGGTGCAGTCGGCGTGGGTTCCTCACAGTCGCAACATATATTGTGCCTATAACATCGTCAACGGCATCGCAATCTGCCTGGTTCTCGCCACCTGGACCGCCTATTTTGCCCTGCCCGAGCCGAAGCGGCGCATCATCGTCCTGCCCACCACGTCGCCCTTCCTGCGCTGGAACCAGATCTCGCAGGTTCTCGGCGACAACCCAGGCTTCGTCGCGGTAGGCGGAGTGCCGCCCGGTCTCTTCGCTCCCGCGGAGATCGAGGTCATGCAGCGCGCCTCGCTCAAGATGGCAACGCCCTTTCCCAGGTCGATGAGCGCTTAATCCGCGCCTGTTGCCCGTTCCAAATAAAACACCCATACCGGTCTCCGGCATGGGTGTTTTTCTCTGCACTCGCATTCGCTCAATGCTACCGGCGAACAGGCCTGCGATGACGGCGGTGCCGTGGCTGAGGCCGACGGTGATGTCCACCCCCCACCTTCACCACAATCTGTGCATCCGCCTGCGGCGGCGTATAAACGCCGGCAAACACAAACAACATTGCCAATCCAAGCAACCAACGTCTCATATGAAGCTTCATCTGCATCCCCAATTCTGCTCCGCCTAATACAGGCCAGCACTCCATAAGATGCCGAATCCTCCCCACGCGGCCATGCCAGTCTCTAAGCAGGTTCCCTCGGCAGTTCTGGTTCTTACTCACCACTTATCGCTGTATTACCGCACCACCCCAACCTGCTCCATCGGCCAGTAGACGAAGACCGCTTTGCCGTAGATCAGCTCGCGATCCACCGGCCCAAAGTCGCGGCTGTCGCTGGAGATCGACCGGTGGTCGCCCATCACGAAGTACTCCTTGGGCGGCAGCACCATCTCCGGCTGCGACCGGTCGTCGGCGAAGCGGCTTTGCAGGTATGGCTCCTTCAGGGGCACGCCGTTCACAACCACCTGCCCCTGGTCGATCCTGAGCCTGTCCCCCGGAAGAGCGATCACCCGCTTGATGTAGCTCTTCGCGTGGTCCCGCGGATACTGGAACACCACCACGTCGCCCGCGTGAATCTCGCCCACGCGATACGCAATCTTGTTGATGAACAGCCGGTCCTGGTCTTCCAGCACCGGCAACATGCTGGTTCCCTCCACCCGCACCGGCTGGTACAGAAAGATAATGATGAACGCAGACACCGCAACCGACACCACCAGGTCGCGCAGCCATGAGTGCCAGCCCGCCGCTACGCTGGATCGACCACCGTTCCCTTCCCCAGTCTGCGCCTCCACCGGCCGCTCGTCCCCCACTCGTTCTTCTTCGATCACGCTCTCTCCCCGCACCCTTGTCTCTGTTAGTTAGACGCAGCAGCCCCGCTCCGGGGACTCACCGTTCCGCCATTCTTCGTCCCCAGCCCCAGTCCAGGCACCAGTGTCTTCCCGTCGATCCCCTCCGGCGACCACGCCTCCACGATCGCCCGCGCCAGCTTCGCGATCGTTACCTCGCCCTCGTTCTCCGCCGTCCATCCCGTGTCCGCGTTCTCGTAGGTAAAGATCGAGATCACCATCGGCCCCGTCTTTCCCGCCACGATCGCCACATCCGCCCGCACCGCGTTCAGGCTGCCCGTCTTGCTGGCAATCCCCGAGCCCGTCTCCGTCGCATCCAGCTTCTCCAGGTACCGCGGAATCGTATCGCGATAGAACTGGTTGCGCAGCATCTTGATCGCCACGCCGCAGATCGCCGCATCCTTCTCCGAGATGGATGCAGCGCCAACCACGCCCGGCCCATCCAGTTCGCAAAGCCCGATCCGCTCCATCACCCGCGCCATCTCCCGCGGCGTCGACTTGCCCAGTCCGAACTTCGCCTGGTCTTCCGGCATTGGCCCCGTCGCCGGCTTTCCGATCTTCTTATAAAGATGCGTGTCCTTCAGCCCCATCCACGCGGCCCGCGCATTCACTGCATCCAGCCCAATCCTGTCGATCGCAAGGTTGGTCGCCGTGTTGTCGCTCATCACGATCATCAGCGTCAGCACGTCCTTCAGCGTCAGTGTCTGCGGCGCATCCATAAACAGCAGAATCCCCGAGCCGCTCACCGCATCCCCAGGTTGCAGCGTGATCTTGTCGTCCCAGTGCATCTTCCCCTCGCGCACCTGCTCCATCGCCTCGAACAGGATCGTCAGCTTGATCACCGACGCCGTCTGCACCACTGTGTCCGCGTCCAGCGCCGCCACTCTGCCCGTATTCAACTGCGTTGCATATAGCGCCACCCGCCCATGATGTTCCTTCGCAATCTCGCGCAGCCGAGCTTCCAGCGCAGTGTCCGCATCCTCCGTCGTCTTCGACGACACGACCGGCCCCGCCGCCGCCGCAGCTTCACGCGCCTGCTCTTGCGCCACTCCGCCCTCGGGCCCGCACAACGCCACAGCCAGCGCAACTCCCAGCACAACTCCAGGAACTCTCATCTTCTGCATGGTACATTCACCACCGTAGGACGCACTACCCCTCGTCTCGCATCTCCGCGCAGCCTCCTGCCCGGCCCAAAGCGCATTTGCCCCCGAAAATATCGTCTCCAATCCGCTTCGTCTGGGACATTTGGCCACGCTCCAACGTATACTAGGTAATGGAAGCTCCGGCGCATTTCGGTTCGCGTCTGGTACCCGGCCCCTAAGCATTCAACTTCACACCACGGCGGCAGTAACCTATGGCTACACTCACCATGATGGAACAAACGGACACGTCAAAACCTAACATGCACGTCGTGGACGGCCCCCACGACCTCACCACCGAAACCTCCAACATCGCGTCCGAGGGCTTCGACACCAAGTCTGCGATCGATATCGCCCGCATCATCAGCCACGAAGACGCCAAGGTCGCCTCCGCCGTCCGCAAGGCCCTCCCCGAGATCGCAGTAGTCATCGACATCGTCGCCCGCGCGCTGCGCGATGGTGGCCGCCTCATATACGTCGGCGCAGGCTCCAGCGGCCGTATTGCCGCGCTCGACGCATCGGAGTGTCCTTCCAGCTACTCCACCCTCCCCGCGCAGGTGCAGTACATCATGGCCGGCGGCCCCAAGGCCCTCGCCTCCGCATCCGACGTCAACGAAGACTCCCCCGAACTCGGCCAGCGCGACATCGCGCGCCGCCGTCCCACCCGCAAGGACATCATCCTCGGCGTCTCCGCCTCCGGCAGCACGCCCTACGTCGTCGGCGCGGTCGAGTACGGGCGCGCACGCGGTGCCATGACCGCCGCCATCACATGCAACCACAACACACCCCTCGCCGACGTCTCCGACACCACCATCGTCGTTGAAGTCGGCCCAGAGGTCGTCTCCGGTTCCACCCGCATGAAGGCCGGCACTGCGCAAAAGATGGTCTGCAACATGATCACCACCGGAGCCATGACCCGCCTTGGCTATGTCTACGACAACCTCATGGTCAACGTCCACATGAAGAACGCCAAGCTCGTGGAGCGCGGCATCCGAGTCCTCATGCACGTCTGCAATATCGACCGCGACTCCGCCATCCGCACCATCAAGTCCGCCGGCAAATCCATCCCCATCGCAGTCGTCATGCTCAAGGCAGGAGTCGACAAGATGGAAGCCGTCCGCCGCCTCGCCAAGTCCGACGGAAATGTCCGCCTCGCCATCGACGACTCCCGCCTCGAACTCTAGCCTCCTTCTACACAGATTATTTCCGGCGTCTGCCGCCATCTGGATTTATCATTAAGCCATGAAACGACCTGTCCTCATTACGACGCCAATTCCCTCCGCGGACGAGGTTGCGGAAAGTCTTGGAATCAGCAAATCGCGAATGAGAACGCTTCACGAAATAGTGGATGGACGTCTTCGGGAGAAACGCGGCGACACTCAAGTGGGCACTCTGCGCCGAACCTACGGTGACAAGTTTCTGACGGATTGGCCAGGGAATGTATCTCTCGATACCATTCGCAGAAAGACCGGCAAGAGTCTCATCCAACTGATTCGGGAGCACAAATCTAGAAAAAATGGTAGCCTCGTCGGCCAACCCAATGGCAAGGCAGGAAGCCATGCAGAGGCAGCACGTTGAACCAGATTCCGTCTTCCTGAATATCCCTTACGACGCTCGATTCCAAGCTCTCTACCTCGCATACATAGTAGGGCTGACTGAACTCGGTCTTAAGCCCAGGGCAACCCTCGCCATCCCGGGCGGGGCACGGCGACTTGATCGAATATTCGAACTGCTCCAAACATGTAGCTATTCAGTTCATGACCTCTCGCGCGTCGAGCTCGACAGAACACCGCCGCCTACGCCTCGATTCAATATGCCCCTCGAGTTGGGCCTCGCGGTAGCCTGGGCCAAGCTGAATCCAGAAGCGCACACCTGGTTCGTCTGCGAATCCGTAGACCGCCGGGCCCAAAAATCCCTGAGCGATCTGAACGGCACTGACTTCTATATCCACAACGGAACTCCCGAAGGAGTTATGCGCGAACTCAGCAACGCGTTCGTTCGACCCGTCTACCGCCCTACAGTCCCCCGAATGATGCAGTCATATAAAACACTCGGTCGACTCCTCCACACTCTCAAATCAAATTCAGGTTCAGCCACTGTCTTTACTGCAAGGATGTTTGCAGACCTCATCGCAGCGGCAGCGGCCTTGCGAGATAAAGCACGGTGACCGCAGCTCCGGCAACGAGACTCCGCGACAGCCTCACCATAGCCTTCCTCTTCCTTGCCACCGGCGCCTTCACCCTCTACCAGAACGCCCGCGTCACCGTCCTCTGGGATCTCAGCTACCTCCTCGACACCAGCTTCCGCATCTCGCTCCACCAGCTTCCCTACCGCGACTTCCCCTTCGCCCACGCGCCGCTCACCTTCCTCCTCCACGCCGCCATCATCCGCATCTTCGGCCGCGTCTATCTCCCACACATCCTCTTCGCCGCCCTCGAAGCGGGCCTCGCCACACTCCTCACCTGGCGCATCCTCCTCCGCCTGCTACAACGGGAAAAAATCGTCCCGCAACAAGAAGACGCCGTCCTGCAACAAGAAGACGCCGTCCAAAAAGAAGTGGTCGTCCAAAAAGAAGACGCGGTCCAAAAAGATGAGGTCGTCATTCTGGCGAAGCCAGAATCTCCGTATTTGCTTTCAGCACAGCCCACGAACCGCGCATTCCTCCTCGCCACGCTCCTCGCCGCCCCGCTCATCTTTCTCGGCATCTACGGCGTCTACCCTCACCCCATCTACGACAGCGACTGCATCCTCGCCGTCCTCCTTGCCCTCGCCCTCCTCCAGCGCGCCAACTACTCCGCGCCCCGCAACCTCCTCGCCGGCGTCTTCTGCGTCCTCCCGCTCTTCTTTAAGCAGAACATCGGACTTCCCTTCCTTCTCATCACGCTTGCCACCGTCGCAATCCTCGCTCTCGCACGCCGCCTGCAACGCGCCAGCCTCGCTCCGCAGCTCTGGTTCTTCGCCGGCGCAACCATCGCGCTCGCCGCCGCCCTGCTCCTCATCCACGCAACCTTCGGCCTGCACAACTACCTCACCTGGACCATCCTCTTCGCCGCTCAGCGCCGTCTTCCCGGCATCCCCCTCATCCTCGACATCTACCGCCAGACCTCGCTCCTTTGGACCATCCCCGCCGCCCTCATCGCTCTTATTCTCCTCCGCCAACAAGGTTCGGGTGCCCCATCCATGGCGCAGTCTCACCGCGACATGCCGGGGTCCCCGCCAGCTTCGCTGGTGGGGTGGATGGGCGGGATGCGACGCCGCCGGGTGCCCCATCCATTCCGCGTTCTCAGCGGAATGGGTGGGAGTCAAGCCGCATCGATCATCGCCTTCTTTCTCCTCGCCGCTCCCTTCCTCTGCACCGTCGTCTCCCTCGCTCTCGCCACCGACCCCTCCGACCGCGCTGCCCAGCTTCTCTCTCTCTGGCCTCATCTCCTCATCCTCGCCACCGTCCTCGCCGTCTACAATCTCCGCCCCAGCCTTTTGACCTCGAAACCGGGCCTCACCCCGTTCCTTCCCCTCATCCTTCTCGCCACCATCCACGGCGCCTTCCTCTCCCAGCAGCTCTGGGGATCGACCTACGCTCTCTGGCCTCTTCTCATGCTTCTCATCGCCGCCCTTCTCATGCAGGTCCCCACCCTCGCCCGCCCGCTCGCCATCGTCATCGCCGCAACATTTCTTCTCTGCGGCAGCCTCTACGCCACCAGCCACGAGCGCCTCGGCTACATCCAACTCGACGGCCCTCTCGCCCGCGCCACTCTCCCCAAACTCCGCGGCCTCACCACTCCCGGCCCCTGGCTCCCCGCCTTTGAAGAACTCATCCGCACCACCAACACCGAAATCCCTCCCAACGACGCAATTCTCCTCATCCCCGGCGAAAATCCCTTCTACTTCGCCACGGGCCGTACTCCGCAATTCCCCGTCCTGCTCTTCGACCCGGCCACCAACCCCTACACCCCCGCGCAAGTCCTCGCCCAATCCCGCGCCCGCAACGTCCGCTGGCTCATCGTAAGCCGCAACCTCCAGCTCACCGCCCCGCCCTCGCCCGATCTGCCAGACATCCTCCGCGCCCTCCAGCCCGGCTTCACCCTCGTTCGCGCCCTCCCCAACTACGACATCTACCGCCGCAATTAACCGCGAAATACTCAGTACTCCAAAGGTAAAACCTGCTATCTTTACCATAAGGCAAGGAGGTAAAGATGGCTTCTTCCAGCACAATCAGCAGCAAGGGGCAGATCACCGTCCCCATTGAGATCCGGCGTCGCCTCGGTGTCAAGCAGGGCGACCGTGTCGAGTTCGTCATCGACAATGGCCGCGCCATCCTGCGTCCCGCCCAGCCTCCAGCCAATCCCTTCGACGAGTTCGCCGGCTGTCTGCCCGCCTTCGACAGCATCGACGAGATCAACGCCTGGGTACGCGACATGCGAGGCCACGACCCGGAACAGCCATGAGAACTGCAATCGACACCAACATCCTCTCAGCATTACTGTCCCGTGAGGCACAGACTACAGCCGCCCTGCAACAGTTGGGCCGCTGTAGAGAGGAGGGAGCCATCCTTATCTCTCCCATCGTCTTCGCGGAGTTGCACGCCTACCCGGGTATGACTGCGAAATTCTTGAATCGCTTTCTGCACAAAACTCAAATTGAAGTTCACTTCCACCTCGATGAGTCCGTCTGGAGCGAAGCTGGCCAACGATTCGCTCGCTACGCAAGTCGCCGTCGCAGTGATCCCAGGGGGCAAAACCCAAGGCGTCTATTGGCAGACTTCGTCGTCGGAGCCCATGCTCTGATCCACGCAGACCGCCTGCTGACCTTCGACATCGGAGTCTTCAAGAGAAACTTTCCCGAACTCCGTCTCTATTCAGACCTGACTCAGTAAATTCGCCCGCACCAATCCAGCCACTCATCTCCCCGCCCTCCATTCCCGTAAACTATCCTCATGGACAAGTTCGTCGTTCGCGGAGGCAATCCCCTCCTCGGCACCATTAAAGTCTCCGGCGCAAAGAACTCCGCCCTCCCCTGCATGGCCGCCGCCATCCTCACCGAGGACGAGGTCATCCTCGAAAACATCCCCCAGGTCCGCGACATCGAAACCGAGCGACGTCTGCTCGCCGCCATGGGTGCCGAGGTCGATCTCGGCTATGGCCGCGCCCAGCATCGCACCAGCATCCGCTGCGCCACCCTCTCAGACCCCGTTGCCAAGTACGAGATCGTCAAGACCATGCGTGCCAGCTCACTCGTCCTCGGTCCGCTCATTGCGCGCACCGGCATCGCCCGCGTCGCCATGCCGGGAGGTTGCGCCATCGGTGGCCGTCCCATCGACCTGCACATCAAGGGCCTCGAAGCCATGGGTGCCACCATCACCCAGGACCACGGCTACCTCGAAGCCCGCACGCCCAACAATGGCAACTCCCAGCTCAAGGGCGCGCACATTGTCTTCGACAAGATCACCGTCACTGGCACCGAAGACCTCCTCATGGCCGCGACCCTCGCCGATGGTGAGACCATCTTCGAGAATTGCGCCCGCGAGCCCGAAGTCTCCGACCTCGCCGCCCTGCTCACCGCCATGGGCGCAAAGATTAAAGGCGCGGGCACCTCCACTATCCAGGTCCACGGCGTCGCCAAACTCCACGGCGCGCGCCACCGCATCAACCCCGACCGCATCGAGGCCGGCACATTCCTCCTCGCCGGAGCCATCACCGGCGGCGACCTCGACGTCGACTGCTGCAACCCTGCCCACCTCGGCGCGCTCATCGCCAAGCTCGAATCCTGCGGCATCCGTCTCGATGTCGGCACCGACCACATCCGCGTCCGCTCCGGCGGCTCGCTCAAATCCACCAACATCTCCACCGAGGAGTATCCCGGCTTCCCCACCGACATGCAGGCCCAGTTCATGGCCCTCGCCACTCAGTCCGAAGGCACCACCACCATCACCGAGAACATCTTCGAGAACCGATTCATGCACGTCCAGGAACTCAACCGCATGGGCGCAAACATCACCGTCGAGGGCCGCACCGCAACCGTCCGCGGCCCCAGCAAACTCGAATCTGCCGCCGTCATGTGCTCCGACCTCCGCGCCAGCGCCTCGCTCGTCCTCGCCGCCCTCGTTGCCGACGGTGAAACCATCCTCGACCGTGTCTACCACCTCGACCGCGGCTACGAGCACTTCGAAGAAAAACTCCGCAACGTCGGCGCCCAAATCCGCCGCATGGGCGACGTCTTCACCAAAAAATAACTGATCTGCTTGGATTTCAGCGCCAGTACGCTCTATGCCAGCTTCATCGCCAGGGACTCTTCAAGAATCTCCTGAACCGTGAGCGGGACGATGATGCAGTGCTCGCGGCGGAAGAATGCGTCGATCTCGCGCAACGCGTCCGAGGAAAACTCAAACGAGACAAAGAATCCCTTGGTGCGTTTTTCGCGCAGTATTGCGGCCTCGAACGAGTCAATATCCGGTCTGCCTACCTTGTCCTTTTGCTTGACCTGAATCGGATACCAGACATCCATGAAGTCGAGTTCGCCCGCAGTCTTTCCGCTCCGAGTCGGCATGGACGAGACCGGATAAATCCGCCCGTCGATACCCATGTCGCCCACCTGCGCCTTGTTGGGAATGCCGCCCAGCGCGATGACCGCCCAGTTCTCAAATTCAAACGGTGGAATCTTGCGTAGTTGCTTCTCAGACCACGGCAGATCGCGCACCACAAAGCCGCGACCGGCGCGCCAAAGTTTTTCATCTTCGGGTAGTTTGGATACGTCTCGCAGCCGCTTGGCCATCACTCGGCAAGCGGTCGGAGAAATATCGATCCCAATCCACAGCCGACCAAGATTCTGTGCCGCGACCAACGCCGTCCCGCAGCCGCAGAAGGCATCCAACACAATATCGTTGGGATTTGAAGAAGCCTTAATAATTCGTTCCAAAAGTGCAAGCGGCTTCTGCGTTGGATAGCCGAGACGCTCCTTGGAAGTGGAATTGATGACGCCGATATCCCATACATCCGTCATGGCGACACCCGACCGAAGATACACTTTGGCCCGGTATTTGTTCCCCTCCGCGTCTCTTCGAGTTGTGAGCCTGTACCGGCCTTCCTCATCCTCATGCTTATAGCGAGTGTCGCGCTCCTCCAGCGACCCTTCCGAATACTCCTGAAGTAGAGTATTAAATTGAAAGTTTTTAGATTTAGAGTAGAAAAAAATGACATCATGCTTTCGCTGAAAATGTGTTTCATTCTGTGTAGCTTTAGGTCCGTAATACCAGATTACTTCATTCTGAAACTGCTTCTCTCCGAAGATCTGATCCAGCATGATTTTCACATAATGGCTAGCGTGCCAGTCGCAGTGAAGATAAAAACTGCCCGTCTCCTGTAGCACCCGCGCCAGCTCCACGCAGCGTGGACGCATAAACTCGATATAGGATCGCGTGGATTCGTGCCGATCCTCGAAGGAACGCTTCTCCTTCGACTCGCCCCAGAAGACCTCATAGGTGCGGTTGGAGTTGAACGGCGGATCGATATAGATCAGGTCGATGCAGGCATCTGGTAGCTTCTTGAGTTGATCGAGGTTGTCCCCACAGAAGATCGTGCGGGTGTCGAGCAGTGACGACGATTTTCGGGACGTAGCACACATTGAAAAAGTATCTCACGCCGGGTGCCTCCCTCATCGCGGTCGTATCGCAATGGGTGAGATAAACAGCTACCGCCAGCTAACCGCCAGATGCCACCTCAGCCCGGCCTTCACCGTCCGCTCCAGCACGCACGCGTACTCCAGCAATTCAGCAAGCACCTGCGGCCCCTCCGTCCCAAGCTGCTGCGGATCGCCCTGCAACTCCGCCACCAGAGCCCGCACCGTGGCCAGTCCATCGTCCGCGAAGTACCACTGTGGAGGAGGCAGCCGCCGCATCAACTCGGGATTTCCCCCGCCCTCTTCGATCAACAGCGCCATCGAGTTCTCGTCCGCCGAAAAAAACTCAATCAGCGGCTTCACTCCCAGCTTCAGCGCCAGCCGCTCCAGCGCATCCTCATGCCGCGCCAGCGCCCGCCCGTTGACGAAGATGTCGAACCCTGGGTCTTCGCCCTCCACCACGATATACATCGAAGCTGCCATTTGGAAAAGTGTACGTCTCCCACCCCGCAATCCGCGAATAATAAACGCGCCGCGCACCAGCCTGTGTTCCTCACGCGCCACAAACAAACCGGCGAAGCCTGTAATCCATCAGGCTTCGCCGTTGTTGGTTCCTGCATCGCATCCATCACAATCGAATCGTGACGGCTATGTGTTAGCGATTTCCGCCGCCGCCCTGAGGCGCACCACCCGGCCCACCGGGACGCCGTCCGCCTCTCCGCCGCCGTCCGCCGGGACGACGATCGCCACCCGCACCGCCCGCTCCACCGGGCCCGCGCCCTCCGCCAGGCGCGCCTGGCCCACGTCCGCCTGCATTGCCCGCGGGCGTCGCAACGCCATCGGCGCGATTGAAGTTCGGCTCGTCGTCCGGCGCATCGTCGCCGTCCTCGTCCTCGCCGTCCTCGACAGGAAACTCCTCGCCGCCCTCAACCAGGACCTCGCTGTCGTCATCATTCTCGTCGACAGGAGCAACGTAAGCCGCCGCAGCAACGCTGCTCGGTCTATCACCGTGTCCGCCGCCATGACCGCCTTCCTCGCCAACCTCGGGAAGTCCCAGCTTGGCCCGCTGCTCGCGCAGCACAGCCTTGCGTGAGAGCTTGATCCGGTTGCCCTCGATCGAGAGCACCTTCACCAGAATCTGGTCGCCCTCGCGAAGCTCGTCCTTCACCTCTTTGACGCGATGCTCCGCAATCTCCGAGACGTGCAGCAGTCCGTCGGTTCCCGGGAATATCTCCACGAATGCGCCAAACTCCGCGATCCGCACCACCTTGCCCAGATACGTCTTGCCGATCTCCGGCACTGCCGTAATGTCGGAGATCATCTGGATCGCCGCCGCCAGTCCGTCCGCATCGCTCGACGCCACATTGACGCGCCCCGTATCGTCCACGTCGATCTTCACTCCGGTCGCGTCGATGATCCCGCGGATCACCTTGCCGCCCGGCCCGATCAGGTCGCGAATCTTGTCCGTCGGAATCTGAATAGTGTGAATCCGCGGCGCAAACTGCGACTTCTCCTCATTCGCCTTGCCGATCGTCGCATCCATGATGTCCAGCAGATGCAGCCGTCCGACCCGTGCCTGTTCCAGGGCCTCGCGCATGATCTGCGCCGTGATGCCCATGATCTTGATGTCCATCTGCAGCGCGGTAATGCCCTTGCGCGTTCCCGTCACCTTGAAGTCCATGTCGCCGTAGTGGTCTTCCGCGCCCGCGATGTCGGAGAGCACCGCATACTTCTCGCCCTCCTTCACCAGCCCCATCGCAACGCCCGCAACCGCGCTCTTGATCGGAATTCCAGCCTGCATCAGCGCCAGAGACGCTCCGCAGACCGTCGCCATCGACGACGATCCGTTCGACTCCAGAATGTCGGAGACCACGCGCAGCACGTATGGCGATTCGTCTTCGCCCGGCAGCACAGCCTCGATCGCCCTCCATGCCAGCGCGCCGTGTCCAATCTCGCGCCTTCCCACGCCGCCCATGCGTCCCACCTCGCCCACCGAGAACGGCGGAAAGTTGTAGTGCAGCATGAAGCGCCGCTTCTGCTCGCCCTCGTAGCTCTCCATGCGCTGTGCGTCGTCGGTCGTTCCCAATGTCGCCGATACCATTGCCTGCGTCTCGCCGCGCGTGAACAACGCCGATCCATGCACCCGCGGCAGAACGCCAACCTCAATCGAGATCGGCCGAATCTCGTCAAACGCGCGGTGGTCTGGGCGAATGCGCTCGTTCAGCACCTGGTCGCGGAAGATCTGCTCGCGCAGCAGCTCGTAGTACTTGCTCAGCTTCTTGGCCGCCACGGCGTCGCCCTCGGGCAACTCCTTCTTCAGCGCGTCCTTGATCTCCTTCACCAGCGCGTAGCTCTCGAACTTCGGATGCTTCTGTGTGTCCAGCGCATCCTTCAACTGCGTCCCGATCTTCGCCGAAAGGCCGTCCAGATATGCCTGGTCGATCTCCACCGCCGCCGGCACGCGCTTCGTCTTGCCCGCCAGTTTCACCAGCTCCTCGATCGCCGCGCAGATCTTCTTGATCTCCACATGCGCGAACTCGATCGCATCCACCACCTGCAC
>Ga0224555_1000676_pt1 | contig 52356 bp, 50 predicted proteins | sample 714S23034metaG_FD_180687 | JGI IMG/M metagenome (GOLD analysis project Ga0224555, IMG submission 180687) | Peat soil microbial communities from Stordalen Mire, Sweden - 717 S2 30-34 | ecosystem: Environmental > Terrestrial > Soil > Wetlands > Peat | place: Sweden: Norrbotten County, Stordalen...
CGCTTCAAAATGCTCACCCTGAGCAAGCCGGAAGCGGCCGCGCGCCTGTTTGCCCAGGCGCAGGAAGACGCCGAGCGCCGCCGCAAATTCTACCAGTTCATGCACAGCCGCAATCTCAAGACCGAAAACGCCCCCGCCACCCTGCCGGTGCAATCAGTGGGGCAAATCGAAGGCATCAAGTCCGACATGGTCTGACGAAGTCCGACTTTGTCCGACCAAAAACCGCTGAACCTCCTCCAGCGCCTGGGCAAAGCCTTGTTGCGTTTCGGGCGAAAACTCTTCGCCGAAATCGAACTTCACCGCCGGGATGCTCAGACACCAGGCTTCCGGCGCGTGGCCGAAAACGTCGCGGGCCAGAGCGAGCATTGTGCGCGGATCGGCGCTGTGAGCCATGATTTGCGAGGACTGGCCCGGTTGAACCCGCCGCAACCGGACTTCGCGCGGCGCGTCCACGGCGGCGTCCACAAAAAGCACGACGCGGGCATGCGCAATGGGATCGGCCAGCTCCGGCGTGAGCAAGGGACAGGCCAGAGCGCGCACGCCGGGAGGGTTCATGGCCGCCACGGCCTCGGCCGCGCGGAAGCCCGCGCCATCGTCGCTCCGCAGCGTGTTGCCGTAGCCGATGATGAGAAAATCGTCGCGCGGAACGGGATCAACCGCGGCTGGTTTCATGCAACACGGCGCCGTCCGGGCCGAGAAGGCGGATAAGCAGGGGCATTTGTCCCAGAGCGTGGGTCGAGCAACTCAAGCACGGATCGTAACAGCGAATGCCATGTTCCACCCGGTTGAGCATGGCTTCGGGAATGGTCTTGCCGCGCACGTAATGCCGCGCGATTTGGGCCACCGTCTGGTTCATGGCCAGATTATTCTGGCCGGTGGCCACGATCAGATTGACCTTTAGCAACAGGCCGTTGCGATCCACGGTGTAATCGTGGAAGAGCGTGCCGCGCGGGGCCTCGCTCACGCCCACGCCGCGATGGCTGTTGATGCCGGCGTCGGCCCGCAGGTCCTCGCTCAACAAATCCGGGTCCTCCAGGGAACGCTCGATGAATTCCAGCGCGGCCAGAATCTCGATGAGCCGCGCGTAGTGATAAAAAAACGAGGAGGTGACCGCTCCCCTGCCCAAACTCTTGAAATGTTTCAGTTCCTCGTCCGCCTTGGGCACGCCCATGCGCTCGCACACGTTGAGCCGCGCCAAAGGGCCGACCCGGTACATGCCATCCGGGAAACCCAGCGGCGTGTAAAACGGCGACTTGAGGTAGGACGCGCTCTGCACCGATTCGCCGATGAACTCAAAATACTTCCGCGGGTCCATCTGGTCGGCAATGATGCTCCCGCTGCTGTCAATGAAACGCAGATTGCCGTTGTGATGTTCCCAGGAGCCATCCGGCGCGACCAGACCCATGAAGAGGGACGGGAAATTGCCGAAGATTTGAATCTCGCGCTGGTGCGTCTCCATGGTTTTGTGGAAAAGTTCCAGGGCGATTTTGGCCGTGGCGAAGGCCTCCGGCAGCCAGGCGGCAATCCAGGCGCGGCCTTCCTCCGTCAGCGGACTGCGCACGCCGCCGGGCACGGCCCAGGCGGGATGGATTTTTTTGCCGCCGAGAATCTCAATGACCTCCTGGCCGAACTGGCGGAGGCGGATGCCGGCGCGGGCCAGGTCCGCGTTGGCGGCCATGAGGCCGAAAACGTTGCGTTGCGCCGGCGGCGTGTCCCAGCCGAGGAGGAAATCCGGCGCGCTCAAGTGGAAGAAACTCAGGGCGTGGCTCTGCACGAACTGGCCGAGGTTGATCAGGCGGCGGAGCTTGTCGGCGGCAGGCGTAATGTTGACAGCCATGATGGCGTCGCCCGCCTTGGCCGAGGCCAGCGTGTGGCTGACGGGGCAAATGCCGCAGATGCGCTGCGTCAGGCCCGGCATTTCGCTGTAGGGACGGCCCTCGCAGAATTTCTCAAAGCCGCGAAATTCGACGACGTGGAACTCGGCATCGGACACGTTGTCCTCGTTATCCAGGCGGATGCTGATTTTGGCGTGGCCCTCGATGCGGGTCACAGGTTCAATGACGATTTGTTTTGGCATTGTTAATCAAATATACGACCGGGCCGGCGGCCGGGATCATCCAAATTTCAGTTGTATGCCCTCCAGCTTCGGTTCGGTCCCGGCCAGGATGGCTCCGACGAGCGCCTTGATGTGGGCCGCCGCCGGCGGGCAGCCGGGCAAAAAGTATTCGACCCGCACCACCTCATGCAAGGGCATGACGCGCGGCAGCAACGCCGGCAGCAACCCGGCTGCGTTGGGCAGGCTTCGGTTGTGGCAGGCGTTTTCAATGTAAGCGCATTGCAGGACATTTTGCTTGTTGCCGGGGCCGAATTGATTGCGGATGGCGGGCACGTTGGCTGTCACGGCGCAATCGCCGAAAGCGGCCAGCACTTTGGTGCGGGCGCGGATGGCGCGCAGCAATTCCAGGTTGTCCGTGTTGCAGATGGCCCCTTCGACCAGGCACAAGGCCACGTTCTCCGGATATTCCTTCACGTCCACGATAGGGCTGTAAACAAGCTCCACCTTCGTCGCAAGCTCGAGGAGAAACTCATCGAGGTCGAGAAACGACATGTGGCAGCCCGCGCAGCCGCCGAACCAAGCTGTGGCTAATCTGAGGCGATCCATTGTTTTTTCTCCCGTGCAGTGACGATGAATTCAAGTTTTGTGCGGTCGCGTTCCATTTCGGCCACCGTCGAGCCTTTGTCAAAGAGGGCCCCGGTCGGGCAGGCCTGCACGCACTTGCCGCAGGAGGTGCAGGAATCCGCCTCGCCCCACGGCTGGCAAAGATCGGTGATGATGCGGGCTTTGCTGCCGCGGCCGGAGACGTTTTTGGTGCCGGCGCCCTCAATGTGCCAGCAGACGCGAACGCAGCGGGTGCAAAGAATGCAGCGGTTATGATCCATGCCAAAGAGGCGATGGGTGTTGTCCACGTGCCATTTCGGGAAGCAATAATCGTAGCGCACGTGGTCAATGCCCAGGCTCCAGGCGAAGGTTTGCAGTTCGCAATGGCCATTGGCCACGCAGACGGCGCACACGTGGTTTCGTTCCGCCAGCAGCAATTCCAAGGTCATGCGGCGGTATTTCCGCAGGCGGTCGGTATTGGTGTTGACATCCATGCCCTCGGCCACCCTGGTCGTGCAGGCCGGCAGCAGCTTGGCCACGCCGGCCACTTCCACCAGGCACAGCCGGCAGGCGCCCACGTCGTAAACCCCTTCCAGGTGGCACAAGGTCGGAATTTTGACGTTGGCCTCCTCCGCCGCTTGCAGAATGGTCGCGCCTTCCTCGGCGCTGATCTGCTGGCCATTGATGGTCAATGTTTTGGCAGCCATAAAATCCTTCCGTCAAGCCGCGGCCGGCACGGGCGGCGGGTTGAAATTCGCGGGGCCGGGCGGGCCGCCCGGATCGGGCTGAAGCAGGGCCTCGTATTCGTTGCGGAAAAAGCGCAAGGTGCTCAGGGTCGGATTGGGCGCCGTCTGGCCCAGGCCGCACAGGCTGGTGCTCCTGACCATGTCGCACAGTTCCTCCAGTTTGGCCAGGTCGGCGGCGGTCGCCCGGCGCTGGATGATTTTGTCAAGCAAATGATACATCTGCACCGTGCCGGCCCGGCAGGGGGCGCATTTGCCGCACGATTCATCCATGCAAAATTCCATGAAAAACCGCGCGATCTCCACCATGTTGGTGCGGTCATCCATCACGATCATGCCGCCCGAACCCATGATCGAACCGAGCTTGCCCAGCGATTCGTAATCCACCGGCGTGTCCAGATGCTGGGCCGGGATGCAACCGCCCGAAGGGCCGCCCGTTTGCACGGCCTTGATCTGGGCGCCGTCGGGAGCGCCGCCGCCCATGTCCCGCACAATCGCGCTCAACGGCGTGCCCATGGGCACTTCGATCAGGCCGGTGTTTTTGATTTTGCCGGCCAGCGCAAAAACCTTGGTTCCCTTGCTCTTCTCGGTGCCAATGCCGGCGAACCATGCCGCGCCGCGCCGGAAAATCGGCGGGACGTTGGCGAAAGTTTCAACATTGTTGATGAGGGTCGGGCAGCCCCACAGGCCGCTCTCAGCCGGAAACGGCGGCCGCGGTCGCGGAGTGCCGCGCTTGCCTTCAACGGACGCCATGAGCGCGGTTTCCTCGCCGCACACAAACGCGCCCGCGCCAATGCGCAGGTCCACGTTGAAGTTGAAGGGCGATTCAAAAATGCCGGACCCGAGCAGGCCCATTTGCTTGGCCTGCTTGATGGCGATCTGCAAACGGCTGATGGCCAGCGGATATTCCGCCCGCACATAGATGAAGCCCTGGTCCGCGCCCACGGCGTAAGCCGCGATGGCCATGCCTTCCAGCACGCTGTGAGGGTCGCTCTCCAGCACGCTCCGGTCCATGAACGCCCCCGGATCGCCCTCGTCGGCGTTGCAGATCACATATTTCTTGGGCGCCGGCGATTTGGCGACCGTGCCCCACTTCAGCCCGGTGGGAAAACCCGCCCCGCCGCGCCCGCGCAAGCCGCTCTGGACCATGGTTTCAACGACTTCCTTGGGCGACATTTCATTGAGCGCCTCGTGCAAGGCCTGGTAGCCGTCCGCCGCGAGATAGCTCTCGATGCGCTCCGGGTCAATGAGGCCGCTGTTGGCCAGCACGATGAACATTTGCTGTTTGAAAAAGGCCGCGTTGGGATCGGCTTGCTCGACATCGGTCCGGCCCCCTTGCAGAGCGGCCACGAGGGACGGGGCGGTTTCCTCCGTGACGTTGACGTAAAGAGAATTCTGAGGGTCGGCCTGGACGAGCGGCCCCTGGCAGCAAAGTTTCATGCAGCCCACCCCGCGCACTTCCACCTGGTCCTGCAAGCCCGCTTGCGCCACCGCTTTTTCCAGTTGCTCCTTGACGCCTTTGGCGCCGGAGGACAGGCAGCCGGCGGCCTGACAGCAGCGGAGGGTGATTTTCTTCCGCCCGGCCAGTTCCCTCTCTTTGATCTGGAGCAAATCGTGAAGAATCACTTGACCTCCCACTTTTGGATGTGTTCGACGGCCGAGCCGGCGGTCTGGCGCGGGGTCACCGTGCCGTCATAAACGACGGCCGGGGCGATGCCGCAGGCGCCAATGCAACGGGCGGTGAGAAGCGACACCTGATTGTCGGGCGTGGTTTCGCCGGGCTTGACCTTGATGAGGTCCTCCACGGCGGCCAGAATCTTGTCCGCCCCCTTGACGTAACAGGCCGTGCCCAGGCAGACCACGCAGGTGTGTTTGCCCTGCGGCTTGAGAGTGAAGAAATGATAAAACGTGGCCACGCCGTACACGCGGCTGGGCGGCAACTTGAGCTTGGAGGCGACAAACAGCAGCAAATCGTCATCGAGAAAGCCGAACAGTTCCTGCGCCTTGTGCAATATCTCGATCAAGGCATCCTGCCGAAACTGGTGCTTCTTCATGTGCGCTTCCAGAATCTTGAAACGCTTGTCGCCGGAGGCGTGTTCGAGGGCTGCTCTCAAACGCCCCTGTCGTTTCTGTGGTGTTGTAGCGATCATCTTCGGTCTTCCGCCGGCTTCTCTCCGTCCTGTCAAATACTCCAGCGTCGGGGCCATGCTACTTGCCAGCCGGCGGGATGGGCCTCGCGGAACTTGGGAATTGCTCTCCAATTCTTGCGTCCCCGCCCCGCCGCGGGCCTGTTCAGCACCATTCGATTTTCACATTCTTGTTGCACGCGGAAAGCGTCTCGACCAGTTGCTCCAGCAGGTTGTGGCGGATGGTGATGTGCCGGGGCAGCAACGGGTTCTGGTAGCAGGGGTTGACCTGTTCGCCCGCCAGCATGAAAATCTCGTCCGCGCGCAACAGCTCGCGCGCCAGCAGCGCGGCGCCGTTTCGATCCACGGGCAGGCGGTGGCGGTCGCCCCCGCTTTCCTTGACCAACCGATAGCCGCGCAACTGGTGGCAGGCCGACCCCATGCAGAGATAAATGGTCTGTGCCTCACTCATGGGAAAAAGCATAACCGGCGGCGGCCCGCAATGAAATCTCAAAACTTGACGAACAAAGGTGTTGACATGGGACTGTCCCGATCCAGTGTAATTTGCAACGAGGCTGCCGCACCAAATTGCAGATTACCGATACGGTTATGGCACTTGAAAAAGAATTCGGGTTCCTCGACGTTTTTCGTGGATTAACGTGAGATGTTTGGGGTGGTGCCATTGGTTTTTCAATCCCAACGGGATTGAAGCTTTCAGCCCAGGGTTGCACGCCTCGCGCTACCCTGGGTGACAACAGAAAAAACACAACCCTGCAAGGGTTGAATCTGTTTCGTAAGTTATTCCTATTCAACCCATTCAGGGTTGTGGAACTTCAATGATGCCACCTAGGGTAGGCCCTCTCGGAATCGGGCCAACCCTGGGCTGAAATACGCAATCCCGTTGGGATTGAGGAAGGGCTTCTTGTGCCACCTTGATCAACAAGCCTCTATTCCACTGATAACGTCGAAAAACCTCAAAACATAATTCCCATCCGACACGACTTGGACATCAAACCTGTCCCCCGCTTTGGCCAAGGGCAGGGTCACACGCTTTTTGTTGTCTGTCACGACAACTGTCATGGTGGGGATCTTCCTCTTAGCCGGGCTGAACTGCTTCTTCATTCCGTGGGCAAATCCTTTTCCTGCTCGGAAAACACGAATTGAGAGGCCGGCGGGAGCGCCCGATTCCTTTCTTGAACTTGTTCCGCATTTCCACGCGCCACTTCCGCCGCGTCAGCCCGTCTTCGCTCCGCCTTCAACAGGCTCCGCTCTTTGGGGCTGTAAAACCGTATTTTCTTTTTAAGTGCTTCGTCAAGCATGCGCTTATGTCTCTGAGGGCTTCAATGTACGCTTCGCCGTTCGATTTCTCAACGGTTTCTTTCGGCAGGAAAATCCTGATGGACGCTTCGCGGCGGGTGGAAGGCGAAGGCAGGAATTTTTGCGCCTTGAACCGGATGGGCCAACCCCCTACCCTGCGGGCGCGTGAATAATTCAGTTCGCTTTCGTCTCTTCATCATGATGGTGTTGGAGTTCGTCATCTGGGGCGCATGGCTGCCCCTGATTTACTCCTACCTGCCCGCCCTGGGCTTTACCGCGCTGCAACGGACGGCCATCCTGAACACTTTTCCCGTCGCCGCGCTGACGGCCATGTTCTTCAGCAATCAGTTCGCCGACCGAAACTTCGCGGCGGAGAAATTCCTGGCCTTCAGCCATTTGGTGGGCGGCCTGGCCATGATCGGGCTGGCCTTCACGCGGGATTTCTGGACCTTCTTCGCGCTGATGTTGCTGCACTGCCTGCTCTTCGTGCCCACGCTCTCGATTGTCAATTCCATCGCCTTCGCCAATATGAAGGACTCGAAAGATTTCGGGCCAATCCGCATGGGCGGCTCCATCGGCTGGGTGCTGGCGGCCTGGCCGCTTTATTTCATCTTGACTGACACGGCCAGCATGCGCTGGATTTTCCTGGTGGCGGGCCTGGCCTCGCTGGCGCTGGCGGCGTTCAGCCTGACCCTGCCGCACACGCCGCCCAAAAAGGCCGCGGAGGCGCACGACAAATTCGCCTGGGCCGAAGCGGTGCGGTTGCTCAAGCAGCCGTTCCTCCTCGTGCTGTGGCTGCTGACATTCGTGGACGCTTTTGTTCTCTACGGGTATTTCAACTGGGCGAGCATGTTTCTGGGCAGCGCCAAAGTCGGCATCAAAGCCAACTGGATCATGCCGATCATGAGCATCGGGCAGGTGGCGGAAATTCTGACGATGGCCATCCTGGGGATGACGCTTAAAAAACTGGGCTGGCGGCTGACCATGATGCTGGGCATTTTCGGGCACGTCATCCGTTTCACGGTCTTCGCGCTGTTTCCACAGCAGACATGGCTCATCGTTTTGGTCTTTGCGTTGCATGGCATCTGCTACGCCTTTTTCTTCGCCACGGTCTTTATTTTCGTGGATGAGTATTTTCCCAAGGACGTGCGGGCCAGCGCGCAGGGCCTGTTCAACGTGATGATCCTGGGCCTGGGCGCCATCACCGCCAACACCGTCTGCCCGGCTTTGACGGACGCCTGCACCACCGGCGGCCAGGTGGATTTTCGCAGTTTATTTTTGATGTTCGCGGGCGTGGCGCTGGCGGCGACGTTGTCGCTGGCCTTGTTCTTCCATCCACCCGCGCTGAAACAATCTTCCGAATCATGAGAAAGTTCTCCTCCCTCGAAAAACAGCTCGACACCTTCCTGCGAAAACAGCCGGCGCTGGGCCGCAACGTCTATATCGCCCGCGGCGCGGTGGTGACGGGCGACGTCACGCTGGGCGAGGGCGCCAGCGTCTGGTACAACGCCGTCTTGCGCGGGGACATCAACCGCATCGTCATCGGGACCGGCAGCAACGTTCAGGACAACTCCGTCCTGCACCTGGCCGATGATTATCCGTGCATCGTAGGCGATTACGTGACCATCGGCCATTCGGTCGTGGTTCACGCCTGCACCATTGGCAACGAATGCCTCATTGGCATGGGCGCGGTGATTTTGGACGGCGCGGAATTGGGCGAGCAATGTCTGGTGGGGGCCAGGGCGCTCATCACGCAAAAGACCAAAATTCCGCCCGGTTCGCTCGTGCTGGGCGCGCCGGCCAAAGTCGCGCGGCCATTGACGCCGAAGGAGCGGAGCGGATTGAAGTATTGGGCGGAGAAATACGTGGCCAACGCCGCCTACTGCCTGCAGCACAACATCAACGTCGGCGCCCCGCTGCCGAGTTAATCTAATCTTGATTTTCCCGACATGGCGGTTAATATTCCTCAATGAAAACTTGGCTTTCAGACCGAATCCAACTTGACCCGGCTGTTTGTCATGGCAAGCCTGTAGTGTGTGGCACGCGCGTGTTGGTGGCCAATGTCGTAGGCGCCGTTGCCGCTGGACAATCGCACGCGGAGATTCTGGAGGATTATCCCGCGCTAACCGCGGCCGACATCCGGGCGTGCCTGGAATTTGCCGGTGAATTGACAGCGATGGAAACCGCCGAAGCATAACTGGCGGAATGAGATTTTTCCTCGACGAAAATTTTCCCCGGCCAGCCATCACATTTCTCGAATCCGCCGGTCATTCGGCCTCGCACGCCCTGCAAAGTTTTCCACCCGGCACCGGGGACACAAAGTTATTTGCTTACGCACAAGAGCAAAAGGCCATTTTTGTCACCACCGACAAAGATTTCTTTCACACGGTTCCACTGGCTTTCGAGCGGCACAGCGGGGCTATCGTCATTACGTTGCGCCGGCCAAATCGAGCCGAGTTGCTCCGGCGATTGGCGGAGGCATTGGCCCTGCTTGGCGAAAAGGACTTGCACGACACCGTTTGGCTGGTAACCGATGCGCGCATCCGCAGCCGCAGCACCCAATAGAATTCCGCCCTGCGCAAGTACTTTTGTCGCGCCCCCCCAATCATTGCCCCGCATTATTCTTCGCTTGACTTGCCCGGCATGGCAGTTAATATTCCTCAATCAAAGACAGGTAATATGGCGCTGATACAGACGAAGTGTTCGGAGAACATCGCCACGATTGCGTTCGATAACTATTCCAAGCGGAACGCACTCAGTGCGGCACTCATCGCTGAAACAATCGCCGCCCTGGAACAGTTCAAAGCCAGGAGTGTGCGCGCCGTGGTGCTGCGATCGGCGGCAAACGAAAACATCTGGTCAGCCGGCCATGACGTGAGCGAACTTCCCAAGGCTGACATTGATCCGCTGCCCTATAGCGATCCACTGGAAGAACTGCTGCGCGCGGTCAAAGCCTTTCCATCTCCGGTGATCGCCTTGGTGCATGGTTCCGTTTGGGGCGGGGCTTGCGATCTCATCATGAGCTGTGATCTTGTGTTCGGCGATGAGACCTGCGCCTTTGCGATAACTCCGGCGAAAATCGGGCTGCCTTACAATGTAGCGGGCCTGCTCAACTTCCTGAGTCGCGTGCCACTGACGATTGCCAAGGAGATGTTTTTCAGCGCCGATCTCATTTCCGCGCGGCGCGCGGAGCACGTGGGCATCATCAATGAACTGGTGCCCGCATCCGATCTTGAAGCCCGCGTTTATGCCCTGGCCAAAACCATCGCCACCCGGTCGCCCCAGGCCATCAGAGCGTCCAAGGAAGCGATGCGCGTTTTGAGCGAAGCCGTGGCCATCAACCCCGGCACTTATGAGCGTCTGCAGGGACTGCGGCGTGAGGTCTATTTTGGGCGCGACTACCGCGAAGGCATACGCGCTTTCATGGAAAAGCGCGCCGCAAAATTTTGAATGCGCTCACGACAGGACACGGCGGACTGTGGACGGCGATAGTGGTGGTAGCAGCGCGGATCCTGACCGGGGTTTATGAGAGGTAATGTTAATGGCAGGGTTTCACCCCGAAGCGAGGAACCGGAGAATTACAGCTCCACGGTAGCGACGCGGCGCAGGCCCAGGCGGTAGGGAACCCACCCCAGGAGAATGGACATGGCGGCGAAGCCGGCCCAACTGATGAGAATCCAGCTTACCGAGGCCTCGCCCTTCAATCCCCACGGCGACCCCAGCGCCAGCAGCGTGACGGAGCCGACAATATAAAGAAAACTCAACACCAGGCAGAGCGTGCCGCCGAAGCCGCTGACGATTTTGGTCGGGTTGTCTTCGCGGAAATTGGGATAAAGCGCCCCCAGGCCCATGGCCAGGGCGGTCAGGGTGAAGGTCATGGTGGCGATGATGAGTCCCAAATAAAGCGTGCGGTCCATGGACATGCGCAGCATGTGGCAGGAAAGCAGGATCAACCCCAGCGTGACGCACAGCGCGGCCCGGCTGGCCAGCCAGAACTTCACCCGCAGGGCCTGCGTCAGGCCCATCGGGGCCAGGCCCACGATCCAGAGCCGTTTGCCTTCCAGGGAAAATTGCGGGAAAACGAACCGCGTGGTCAGCGTGGCCAGGTTGAGCGCGCAAGCCCCCAGGTTCAAATAACACACCAGATGCACCCAGAAGGGATTGGTCAACTGTTGGGAGAAATGCCGGAGATTGATGACATAAACCGCCAGCAACCCGAAGAGCACCAGCGTCTGCCCCCACTGGGTGGTGTCCCGCCAGAACATGCGCGCATCCTTGACCAGCAGCGCCTGCACGTCGGGCGGCCCGCTGAGGAAGAAACGGGCCGCCTGCTCCATCGGGCCAGGGGCGTAATCGAATTGGGCATCATGGCGCCGCCGCCAGTGGCGAAACCAGCCCCAGCGCACGAAGATGCTTTGACGGCTTTGCACGATGGAGAAGCTCTCGTAAAAAAGCTTGCCCGTGCAGGTAAAGGACAGCCAGCCGAAGAACAGCACGTGGCTGAACAGGACCAGCAAAAAAAAGCCCGCCGCCGTCAGGGCGCCCTCGGCCCATTGCAGCACGCTGGTGGAAAGCCAGAAACTGGGCAGCCACGGCCATTCGGAGAAATGCGTGCGGGTGAGCAACTTGTCCAGCGTGGCCAGCACCCGGGTGTCGGTGGAGGTGTCCGTCAAGGTTTCAGGCCGGAACCACAAGGCCAGCAGGGGCAGAATGATGACGGTGGCGGCGACGGCCACGACTTGAAAGGCGCGGCGGTCCAGGTAGCGGGCCAGCAGGAGGGCGGCGTAAGCGCCGGCCACGCCGGGCAGGACAATGAACATGCCCAGCGCCGCCAGCGTCATCACGTAAAAATGCCAGGGCGCGCCCCGGATCAAGCCGTAAGCGGCCAGCAACGGCGCGATGAGAAAAAGGAAGGCCCACGAGGCCAGCAAGGCGGACTCGATGAATTTCCAGCGGAAAATGGTCTGGGATGAAATCGGCAGCGACGTCAGGTAACTGGTTTCGCGGTTGCGGAAGAAATTGGTGTAGCCAATGACCAGGTTGCTGAAGACCAGCAGGATCAGCAGAAAGACAAAGAGCAGGTAGAACAAACGCTCCATCAGCACCTGGCCCAGGGCCGGGAAAGTGTTGAGGAATTGCAAGCCGCGCCGGAAAAGGAGGAAGGACAACGTCAGGTAGGCCACGACGAACAAGCCAATGGAGGCGGCCAGCAGACTGGAGGTGGCGTGGACCGTTTTGAGCCGCCGCCAGGCTTGCCGCGCATTGACGCGCACCAGCAGGAACAACTCGGCGGCACCGCTCTCTGGCATAAGGTTTGCGTTTCTGCTACAGGCGCGGCCCCGTCTGCATTTTATAGCGCACCATTTGCAACAGGATGTGCGCGCCCTGGGCCAGGGCCAGCGCCAACATGGCGATGCCGGAGCCGTGCTGCATTCGCAGGAGCGTTTTCTCGGTGAATTTGCCGTGGCCGCGCGAGACGGCGTAGCTCAGGCCGGAAAACCAAAGGCCGACGCCCGCGCCCACCCCGGCCACGCAGGAGCAAACGTCCCCCGCGGAATTGCCGACCCAATCGCGCGACTTAAAGTAGGCCGCCAGGACGATCCAGCCCAGAAACACGCCCGGATTGCCCATGACCCGCACAAACCCAATGGCGAAGGCCGAATGCGGCTTGAGCCTTTCCTCGATTTTCTCCTCCACCGGGGCGGCCGTGGGCACGGTGCGGGCGTTTAAAAAGCGGATGCCAAGGTAAAGCATAAAAATGAAACTGACCAATTCCATGGCCGCCTTGACGACGATGCCGTCGAAAAAGGAGGCGAAACCGGTGAAGGCCAGCGCGCAATACATCACTTCCATGAAGGTGGCGCCGAAACCAATCAGCAAGGCCCACAGCAGGCCGCGCCGCGCGCCTTCGTTGATGATGGTGACGTTGATCGGGCCGACCGGCACGGACAGAAGAAAGCCGCTTCCGAATCCGGTTAGCGCGGCCAGCAGAAAGGGATGGTCATACATATTAGCGGGGGGCGGGGCCGGCGTCCTCTTCGTCCTCTTCCTCGATTTCGTGGCGGACTTTGCCCGAGATGCGCGGGCGAATGAAGCCGTAAAGCAGGTAAATGGTGAACATGACGGGCAGCACGACGGGCAGGATGATCCGGCGCAGAATCACCAAGGCCGCGCAGAAGATGATCACCACCACGGTCTTGCTGAAGGTGCGCCGCGCCCGCAGGTCCAGGGTCTTGAAAGACGGATACTTGACTTCGCTGACCATCATGACGGAGAGAAACAGCAGGATGCCCGGCAGCAAATAGCGCCACATGCCGGCGGCAAGATCAATGTGTTCCTCGTCCCACATGAGGAACAAAGTCAAGGAAGCCACCAAGCCCGCCGCCGCCGGAATGGGAAAGCCCATGAATTCCTTCCCCCCGCCGCCGCTGGACATGGCGGCCAGGCAATTGAAGCGCGCCAGGCGCAACGCGCCGCAGATCATGTAAATGGAGGCGATGAACCAGCCCAGTTCAGGACGGCTCAAAAACACCTGCCGCAACACGACACGATGCACCAAAAAGGCCGGCGCGGCGCCGAAGGAAATCAAGTCAGCCAGGGAATCAAATTCGCGGCCAAAAGGGCTTTCGACTCCACCCATGCGGGCCAGGCGGCCATCAAGCAAGTCGCAGATGCAGGCCAGCAGGATGAAGCCCAGGGCGATCTTGATGTCCCCGTTGCCCGCCGGGCCGGGCGGGGCTTCCACGATCTTGGTCAGGGCCACAAACCCGAAAAACAAGTTGCCCGCCGTCATCAAGTTAGGCAGAAAATAAATCTTCAATTCCGGCCCGTCTTTGGCCGGTTCCGTTTCACGTGAGGGTGTGTCCATATAGGTTATGTCTTGGAAGCCATGACTGTCTCGCCGCCGACGACCTTGTCGCCCATCTTGACCTTGATCTTGTAATCCAGCGGCAGATAAAGATCGCAACGGGAGCCAAATTGAATGAGGCTGATGCGCTGGCCGCGCTGGACCTCCTCGCCCGCCTTGACAAAAGGCACAATGCGGCGGGCCAGCACGCCGGCAATCAGGCGGACGCCGATTTTTTCGCCGGGGGTTTCGGAGGAGTCGAAACCGAGGAGCACATTTTCGTTGTAAAGGGCCGAATCCGCCTCCATGGCGTTGAGGAACTTGCCCGCCGCATGGGTCACCGAAACGACCCGTCCGCTGACAGGCGCGTTTTGCACGTGGATGTCAATGACGGACAAAAACATGGAAATCCGGTGGCAGGGGCCGCCGGGGAACTGGGACTGGGGGAGTTGGTCAACCGCGTCAATCCTGCCGTGGCCCGGGCAGATGACCAGGCCGGGGCCGCCGGGAGTTTGGGCCTCCGGATCACGAAAGAAATAGAACGTGAAAAGGGCGAACAAGACCCACAAGCCGCCCAGGACGGCGGCCAAAAACTCCACCGCGACGCCCAACGATTTGACCAGGACGCCGGCCCAGATCAAGGCCAGGCCCAACAAGCCGGCGGCGCAGACCGCGACCAGCGTCAAAAAAACAAGTCTCAGCGCCGCGCGCCGGGCTTCTCCCACGTATTTCATACCAGCAGCCTAATGCGTGGCGGTGGAAACTCAAGGAACAATGACCCGCAAAGCTTGCGGCCGGACCGAGAAGGTCGCGGGCAATTCTCCCGCAAACTCGCCGTCCAATTGCAAACCGACCCGGGCGGAACTGCGCAGAGTCACCGTGGAGGAGCGGAATTGCCGGACGGCCCAAAAGCGATGGACGCGTCCGGTCAACAGCCCCAAAGCCAGTTGCGGGGGGCGCCAGGCATTGACGGTTGGCAAGACGCACACGTCCAGCAGGCCATCCCGCAAACTGGCTGCCGGGAACACCTCGAAGCTGCCGCCGTAGTATCGTCCGTTGCCCACCAACACCAATTGGCCGGAAACCGCCTCCGCGCCTTTCACCTCGATGACAGGCTGTTTTTCCTGCAGGGCTTTGAGGGCCGCCACCACGTAAGCCAGCGGCCCGGTTTTTTTCTTCAATTCCCAACTGACCAATTCGACGGCGCGGGCGTCCAAGCCGGCGCCGGCCAACTGCAGGAAATGGCGGCACTGGCCGTGTCCGTCGGCGGTAAACTCCGCCCGGCCCAAGTCCACGGTCAGTTCGCGTCCCGCCTTGAGCGCGCGGGCCGCGCCGGGCAAATCGCGCGGCAGGCCCAATTCGCGGGCGAAGACATTGATGGTGCCCAAAGGGAAGATGCCCAACCGGACGGAGGCCAGGGCTTGGGGAACATCGGCGATGCCGTTGACCACTTCGTTGGCGGTGCCGTCGCCGCCGGCGGCAATAATGGTGCCGAAGCCATCGCGCGCGGCCTGGGCGGCCAGTTGGCGGGCATCGCCCGGCCCGCGGGTCAGGCGCACGATGCAGTCAGGATAAAGGGAGGCCAGGCGGGAGCGAAAGGCCTTGGCTTTCTGCCCCTTGGCAAAAGGATTGAAAATGAGGCACGGTTGCACGCGGCCTCAAGATAAGGTCATGGCGGCAGAGCCGATCGCCACGGTCAGCACGCTGGAGACCTGTTCGATTTCGGTCATCTGCTGCGGCCCCAGCGAGAGTTTCATGCCTTCGGTGGGGAACCAGGCTTTGCAGGACACGCCCAGTTCCGCCTGCAGCAGTTGGATCAGGAACTCGGAGCGCGCCGCCCCGCCGGAGATGAGAACCTTGTTGACCGTCCTCTCGCGCTGATGCTCGAAGAAATCCATGGAGGCGCGCAATTCCCGCCCCATGGGAGCGACCAGGGGCTGCAAGTGGGACTCGACTTCCTGGGGCATGCCGACCTTGATGCCCTCGGCTTCGGCATAAGTGATGTTCATGGCCTCCACCAACCCCGCTGTCAAGCGGTCGCCGCCCAGTTCGACCGAGCGGCTCAGGCATAACTCGCCGTTGGCCAGGATGCTGATGGCGGAGGATTTGAACCCCAGGTCCACCAGGGCCAGCACCTCCTTGTTAAATGTTTCCGGCTGGGAAAACTCCAGGGCGTTAATGGGGCCGAGCAGGCCGAGGGTGACATGGCTGGGGGTCAGGCCGGCGGCTTTGACGGAGGATTCGAGGGTCATCAGCAACTCGCGGCGGGCGCCGCCAACCCACACCTTGTATTTGACAACGCCCGCCTTGGCCGCTTCCGCCGGCTTTTGGCCGGCGGGGGGAACGATGTAACAATCAAAGACGTAATCGCGCAAATCCTGCTGGAGATGGGTTTTGGAATTGAATTTGAGCATCTGGCGCATCTCGCTCACCGGCATGAGGGGCAACTCGGTGCTGCGCAAAATAGAGTCACCGGCGCCAATGGAAAGGATCACCTGCCGGGTTTTGGGCTGCATGGCGTCCATGATGGAGCGCAAGTGCTCGGTCAGCAGCCCCTGCGGCAGGACTTTGTCATAGATGGGGGCGTCCTGCACGGTGAAGCGGGCCAGGCTGTAGGCGTCTCCCTGGCGCTCCAGCAGCACCGCCTTGGTGGTGCGGGTGCCCAAATCCACGGCGAAGATCTGCTCGCGGCTCCTGCCACCGTTTAAGAACGAGAATCTCATGGCTCCTTCTTAACAGGTTCCGCCTGCAAGCGGAAGGAATTTAGCAACCAGGCAAAAGCCAGGCGGTGCTTGTCATATTCCCGCAGGTCGCACGACAAAGTAAATTCGAAGCTGCCTTCCGCAAAGGCCACGTAACCGTCGCGCATCCGCATGGTTAAATTCCCAGGCAGCGGCTGAAAGAGATCGAACAGCAGGCCCGTGCCGCAAGAGGTGACGCAAGGGGAGGTTTGCACCAGCGAGGCGGCGGCAAACTTTTTGGCCACCTGGTCGCGCAAGGACTCCATTTTGGGCAGCGCGCCCGCGTAGTTGGTGGTCATTTTAACGGTGATGACGCTGGAGCCGGTCAGGGAGGTGAACACAATACTCTGGTCGCTCTGGCGGATTTGCGTTCCGTATTCCTTGGGAATTTGGAGTTCGAAACGCTCCTTTTCCGTTTGGATCATCAGAATGTTGACGATGCCCCCCTCGGGGGTCGCTTCCGCACTGGGCACCACCTTGAAATCGGGCTGGCCGAAGGCCAGGGAAAAGGAGGAAGGAGGAAGGAGGAAGGATGAAAGCAAAAGCCGGATGACACAAAGCAAACAGGCCTTGGCGCGGTTGCGCCCGTCGAGTTGTTTCTTCATTCTTCTTCCTTCATCCTTCATCCTTCATCCTTTCCATTAAAAGATAGTGGCGCCCGGCGTCAGCGTGCTCCATCTGGCCCGGTTGAGATAAATGACCCGGGGAGTCAGCGGGGGCAGTTTGGACGGGTTGCTGAAGTTGGTGTCGTAAGCCCAGTAGCGATTGGCCGGATTATAGACGGTGCCGGTGCCGGGCCAGGGGTAATTGGAGATTTGGCTGGCAAACATTTCCACCATGGACCCGTTGTAATAGAGATTGACGCCGCTCCAGTTCTCCAGCAAACGCGGGTAATTTTCCACTCCGCCGCTGTAGTAGGTGCCGTTGGAAGGCACGATGCCCGTCAACACGGCCGCGTTGACCGTGTCATTCGCGGCCGTGCGGCTGCTCAAGGCGTTGCTCGAATAGCTGGGGTTCCAAGCCGGGGACAAGACGGTGAAAGCGTCGGAATAGAAGCCGCTGGGCAGAGTGTTCGCCACGTTGTAACTTTGGGTCACGAGGTTGCTGCCGTTGGTAGAGACATTCCAATTCCCCACCACGTAAAGCGGGTCCGGCGTAACCACGGAAAGCCCGTTGGAAGGCAGCGTGGCGCCATTGGTCAGGACGATGCCAGGCTCGGCGTACTGGGTGTAGTTGGTGGTGTAGCTGGCATTGGTGGTGACGCCGGTGATGCCGCTGTAGGTGTAGCCGGTGATCCCGTTGATGATATAACCGGAAATCAACTGGCAGGTGTAGCCAGTGATCTTGTTGTAGGTGTAAGTCTTAGGGTTGCCGCTGTTGGTCGTGATGATGCCGAGGTAACCGGAAGTGGGGCGATTGGTGGTGGTGGTGGTGGTCGTGTTGGTCGTAACGGACCCGATGTAAGAACCGCCAGTGGGGTAATTGGTCGTGGTCGTGCTGGTGACGTTGGTGGCCAAAATCGGAGGAATGTAGGTCCCGGTGGTTGGGTACGAGGACGTGGTGGATGCAGTGGTATTGGTGGTGACAGGGGGATAGAAGGAATTGGCCGCCGGGTAACTGCTGGTCGTCAGGGTGGCGGTGTTGGTGGTGTAGGAATAATTGGTGATGATGACCGTGTTGCTCATAAAACGCTCATCCGCCACGTAGATGGATTGCACGTCCGCCGTGCTGGTGGAGCGCGAAGGGGCGGCGGCCAAAACCGGACGCAGCACTGTGTTGGTCGCGCTCCATTGCCGCAACGCGCCCACGTTGATGTCCACCGGATTGACCTCCACTCCGTCGCGCATGTTGTAAAAGCTGCCGTTGGTGTTGATGAAGGAAGCCCATTGGTTGTTGGAAATGATCGTCGCCGCGTTGTTGGCAAACATGCCGCTGGTCACGGTGATGACGTTGCCGTTGGAAACGGTAATGATCATGTCAGCCTGGTTGTAAAGGCGGTTGGTGCCGATGGTCGAGTTGGGGGACTCTCCAGCAGGGGGAACCTGCAGGATGCTGTACACGCTGGAGGCCACGTTGCTGGTGCTGCCCGAGGTGTTGGTGCCCACCGGTAAATTCAAGGGATTGACATCCGCCAGGTGGTTCCCGTTGAAATTGACCATGTTGGTGGGGGTGGGCGTGGTGCGGCTGGAAGGGTCCAGGGGGTTTTCCGTTAGATTGAGTGTTCCCGTGGCCGAAACGTCATTGGAAAAGGTCAGGGTCCCGCTGGGGTCCATATAAATGTTGGTGTTGCCATGCACGGTGCCGCTGATGTTCATGACCGCCCCGGGGTCAATCTCCATGGTGTCGTTGTAGAAGATGGCGAATTGAAAAATCGGAATTTGCCCCAGGATGACTTCCTGCCCCACGGTGGCCGTGATGCCGTACTCCGAAGTGACATTCCGCGCGTTGGCGATGATCTCGTAACTGGCCCCGACGTACTGCAAGCCGGAGTAAGGCGGCCCCGCGTTGTTGGTGGAGCTGATGCAGACGCACTCGACGAGGACCGAGTTGTTGTTGGCGCCGCCGCTGAATTGATAATTGGTCCAATACGAACTGTCGCTGGCGGTGGGGATCAAACTGCTGTAGGCAGTGCTTGCATTTTTGGTGGCAACCCATCCCGCGCCGTAATTCTGATCATCCTGCACGATCGCGCCGAGGACCTTTTCCGTGGCGGCTTCGGCGGCGTAGGTGGTGGTGAATAACTCGCTGTTGCGCATGGTCACGGCCGCGTTTTCATTGGCCCACGTCAGGACACTGGCCATCAGCAACAATCCGGCCGCCGCCAACCCCATGACGATCAGCAAGGCCCATCCCCCCGCGCAAGCCCGTGATGTGGCAGTGGTGGTCTTCATGGCCTGTTGCGGGAGGCGATCCTGGTGGTGATCTGGTAAAAATCCACCGTGCTGCCGGAGGAGATGATCACTTGCGGATTCTGCAATTCGGTGAAGGACAAGCAGACCAGCACCAGCGGCGTTCCCGCGCCGTTGGTTTCAGGCACCCAGATGCCGTTGTACACGTTGTAGGCGGAAAAAATATTGCTGTTGTACATGTTATTGGTCTGCACCATGTTGGCCGTGACCAGTTTAAAATCACCGGAGTTGGAGCCGGTCCAGTTGGTGCGGAACAGATTGCTCGAAGCAGGATCGTAATAATACATGATCCAGGCGCCGTTGGCGACCCCGTTGGTGTTGGCCTGATAGATCATCAAGGCGTTGCCCTGCTGCCAGTTGTTGGTGGAGGCGTTGGTGAAACCGTTCAGGTTTCCATTGCCCACGTAATTGGACGCGCCGCATCGAATGTCGGTGAACAATTTGCCCAGGGCCTGGGCCGCGTCATCGCTGGAACTAAGCCAGATTTGCTGCCGCACCGCCATCGAAGCCCCAAACATATTGCACATAATGATGGAGCCGCACAGGATCATCAACGTCACCATGACCACCAGCGACTCCACCAGCGTGAAGCCGCTTCGCTGCCCGGCGGCGACGGCATGGGATAATCTCACTTTCATATATTGGGCGCCCGCAGAACGGCCACGGTGTTGGTGAAGGTCCCCATGCCCATGAAATTCCAGACGCAACTGACCTGCACCATCACGTAGGGGGGATTGGTGGACACTTGCGTTACTGTCGCATAATTGGTCGCGTACACCAGATTTGTCGCAGTATTGGGCAGACACAGCGCGGCCACTTGCGTGTTGGTCAGGGAGGGGCTGAAGATATTGGTCACCGACGTGCCGGAAACCACCCACGTCGCGGCCACGATGCTCTCCATTTGCTGCATGGCCATGGCGTTGGCGGCCAATTGGTAAGAGGAGAACTGCGCCCGGCGCGAGGCCATGGTATAGCCCTGAAACATCCCCGCCATGACCAGCACCGAAATGGCCATCGCCACCGCGACTTCAATAAGCGTAAAAGCAGGGGCCGCCCCCCTGCTCTGTTCTGGCAGGCATGTCCGCATAAATTGACCGAGTTTCTATTGTTTCACCGGCAACGAACTTTATCCTTTGTTTATACAGCAGTTTGCGAGCCATGTCAATCCCGCGGATGCCGGGTCAGTGCCAAGTGTGCGAGAAAAAATTCTGCCAGCCGTCTGCATCCCGCCGGGAAGAAACTGATGGCGGCGGGAAAAAATAAAAAATTGGTCATATTTGGTGCGATTTAGTGCGATTTATTCTTGCCGGACGCCCAAATCCTCCATGCGCGCGGGCAGCAGCGCGATGGCGAATTGTTCGCAGGCCGCGCGCATGCGCCCGTCGGTCGCGCACATCCTGCCAATGCGATGCAACTCACAGGTCGCCACGTGCAACGCATCCAGCGAGCGCAACGGAATGCGCGGATGACACGCCAATTGAATTTCACTGGCGCGTTCCAGCACCGCGCGCTGGAGCGCCAGAAGCCGGATCCCCTGGTCTTGCACCATCGCATGAAACTTTTGCGCGGCGGCGGCGCGCTCGCGCGGCGTGATGTGTCCGTTGCGTTCCTTGGCCAGCAACGCGGAACGGACTTCCGTCAGAGCCAACTCCGAGGTCTCGAAGGTCTCTCCTCTCAGAGCGCGGTCGAACCAGTCGCTGTCAGGTTCGCGCACGAGCAATTTCACGATGATGGCGGAGTCGAGATACATCACCAGCCGCGCGCATCGCGATCTTCCCGGATGAGTTCCTCGGCGGACGGCCCGCCATGAACAGGCTGCCGCAACAGAAAATCCCCCATCCCTTGGAACGTCCCGCGCCCTTCGGCCTCCCTGGCGGGGATCAATTTCGCCCTGGGTTTCCCGTCGCTGGTAATCGTGATTTCATGTCCACCCGCCACCAGCTCCAGCAGCGCGGACAGGTGTGTCTTGGCCGACCGCACGTTGATGATCTCTCCTATCCCTGGAGCGATGGCCATTTCCTGAAGCATCATCGGTTCCGATTTTGCCAGCGTGTATTTGGTCATTTTTCTTTTCATGGCTTCACTGTAGTCGCGTGTGACTACATTGTCAAGCCCCTTTTTTCGCTTTCATTCTCCTCCGCCAGCGGTTGCCGTCCGATGGCGCCTTGCAGACTGGCCAGGTACTCGCCGGTCTTGACCTTGTGGCACATGGCCCAGGCCGTCTCCAGCCTGGCCGGAATGCCCAGCCGTTGCGCTTCCTCGGCGTAGTTCTTCTTCTTGAGAAAATTCTCCAGATAGGCCGCGTGCGCGCGCCAGAGCTTGACGTCGTGCCGCTGCCTGGCTTCCAAACGGCGCTGGTACCACGCGCTCTGCACCACGCTGTCCCGGTTGAAGAGCGCGCGAAAAGCGGGATGGTTGATGTCGCGTTCCTCGTAACTGCCGCGCGCCATGATGTGCAGCAGCGCCTTCAAGGGCGGACACGCCATCTCGATGCTCCCGTCGGCAAAGTAACTTTCCGCCACCCGCTTGTGCGTGCCCACGATGTTGTCCACCCCGTCGGCGAACGCGGCCATGTCCTGCAACTCCGGCCGGAGCATCTCGTCGGTAAAGACGGCGAAGGGGTAGTTGAAGACGCGCCCGAAATAGGTGCGGACAAAACTGGCCGTCATGCGGTAGCCCAGGCGGCTGGCTGGCACCTTGCGTCCGTTGCATTCAAAATCCCCGCATTTTTCCAGGAAGCCGTTGTCAATCAAGAATGCCGGTTGCCGTTCCGCCGGCGTCATGCGGCACCACACCTCCGGTATCAACAGGCTGATGTCGTGATCCACCCGCGCCTTGGGACCCACGTGGCCCGCCGCGGAAATGAAGGCGTCATACCCGGTCAGGGCGAAGGACACCAGCGCGGCGTTGAGGTCCAGGATCGGCGGCAGGGCGTTAAAGGGGCCTTTGGTCAGCGCGCCTTCGGAGCCGGCGCCGGTGGTGGAGGGCGATTTGCCGGTCATGCTGGAAATGAACTCCATGAACAACTCCGGCAGTTCCATGTAATGCACCGGATTGAACACCGCCAGCGAACGAAGGCCCGCCGCCGGATCGGGCGGGTTATTCCGCCGCCCGGGCGCCACCACGTTGACCGGCGTGTAAAGCGGCGTCTCCAGGGAAATGCGCCGTTGCAGGCGCGTCGCCATTTCGGCCGCGTGGACCTCCAGCGGATGCTCCAGGTCCGGCCGCTTTTGCAGGTAGCGCGGATTCCTGGACGGCTGCCCGTCCACCAGCCGCGGATGGGCCGAGGAAACGAAATAGCGCGGCTCCTCGCTCTTCAGTGAGTCAAGAATAAGCTGCTGCATCGGCTCCGTATAGGTGGCGAAACCGATGGAGTCCTCCACCAGTTCGCGCGCATCCCGCGCCGTCAGCGGCTGGAAATTGGAGAGAAAATTGCCGGGTTCCGACAAGTCTTGTTCGGTCTGTTTGTCATAGCCGCGGTGAATCGCCTCGTCCGGGCGTTGGAAAAGCCGGTTTTCGGTGTTGTAAACAAATTTGACCGACGGGTTGGAGTAATCCGGGTTGAGATGCTGGAGCGCCCCGGCGGGCACGACCACCGAGGCGGTGATGTCGTCCTCCACCTGCACTTTGGCCGCGGGATGAAAGTCTTTGCGCAGCCCAAAAACGCGCCAGGACCCGTCGGCCTCGTAGCCCACGCGGAGAAAATTGGAAACCAGCCTGCGCCCGTCGCACTTCAATTCATTGCCGGGCGTGCCGTTGATAATGTCCACGCTGAAATGGTCGCGCCAATGGTCGCCCCAGGAAAGTTTGTAGAAGCGCTTGACCACAAAAAGCAGTTCCAAAATATACTGCGGAATCGTCCCGAGCCACTGGTTGAACTTGTCCGTGTAGTCGTTGGCGGAAGGGGTGAACAATTTGATGACCGAGCCAAGCGAACGTTCGGAATTGAGAATGCGCCGCGTGTCGCCGCCCGCCTTGGCCGGGTCGCGGAAGCGGTCCGAGTAATCGCGCGCGATCAACTCCGCCACCAGATCGAAGTCCTTCTTGAAATCCGCCGTGAAAACCGGGCCGTGAAGGATGGCGTCGGTGATGGGTTTGGAAATTTCCGATTTGCCGCCGCCGGAGACGGTGGAAGGCTTGTGGCACAGAGTTGGCTCGGCCACGGTGCCGATCAGGCGCCAGAAGCGCATGGCGGAAGGCCGCTCCAACTGCACGCGATAGCCGGAGGGCCGGATGTAAATCTTGCCGGCCAGCAGTTTGATCGTTCTCCCGCCCCCCTCCGCCGGCCAGGTGACGGTCTGTTTGCGCAGATCGAAGTGAACGTCGCGCGGCACGTAGATGATGTCCGGGAAAAGCTTGTCAATCGCATGGCCTTCCGGCTGTAATTCCATGGCCGCGCCGGACAGTTGCAGGACTTCCTCGAAGGAGTGCCCCCGGTTGCGCACGTGCATCTCGGTGTAAAACTCCTCCCCCAAATCGTAGCTGGCATAGACGCGGGCGCCGCCGGCGTGTTCCTCCTCGCACAGGCCGAAGAGGTTGGCCGCGTAGCTAATTTGCGTTTTGACCTCCTTTTTGCAATAGCCGTAATAGTTGTCCGCGATGACGGTGACGATCACGCCGCGTTCGTCCCGGGCCGTGATTTTGAAAGCGCCGCCCTGGTTATAAAGCTCCTGCTCGTCCTTCCAGCACATCCCGTCCCGTTTCTGCCGCTCGGTGGCCGCCTCCCAGGGTGGCAGGCCGAGCGACTTTTTGGTGACCTTGACCAAGTGCGGAGCCAGGATGATGCAGCCCGTGTGGCCCGTCCAATGTTGCGCGTCCAATCCCGCGTCGTTTTCCGGCAGGAACGGGTCCCCCGCGTTGCCAAAGATTGCCTCGACAAAATCGAGGTTGCTGACCAGATTGCCGGGCGCGAAGAGACGGATTTCCATGGATTTCTCCTCGATGAATCCCTCCACCTTCGGGCAGACCACGGGCCGGATGAGCAACGACACAAAACATTCCGCCTGCTCCTCCTGCGTGGAGGTGAAAGGCAGGCGCAGCAACGCCGCCGGCGGCTGCAGCGCCAGCGTCAGCAATTTGCCAAAGACGGCCTTGGACACCGCCTTTTTGTCGTCGGGAATCGGCAGGCCGCCCTCGGCCACGTGAAAGACGCCCTGGGTGGTGCGGCGGTCGGTGGCGGGATTGTGCAGCACGCCCTGGCGCAAGCGGTACGAACAGATGATATCCGAAATGAACTCATCACGATCCGGCGGCAGCGACAAGGCGCGGGCCAGACCCGGGCTGTCCAGGACAAACGCGCGTTTGGGCCACGGAATGGCCGCGCCCGCGCCGGAGTCATAAAGATATTCGCGCAGAAAATGGTCAATGCGCCAATCCGCCGGGCAGAGGTAATCAGCCAGCAGGCGCATGGTTTCTTTTTGGCGCGAGAACATGGGCGCCGCCAAGGCCGGCAGGGCGCTGGCCGGGCCGTTGCGGAAAGTGGGGCAGCCGGTCAGCGCCAGCCGCAAATTGAGGCCTTCGATGAGGGTGGAATCAGGCCGGCCCGGGCGGGCCGTCCTGCCGTTTGAGATGGTATCGGACGTCATTGCCGGGGTGAAACTATGGAGGAGCGGCCCCATTTTGGCAACATCCATCTTTTGGGAAAACGCCTTGAACAAGAAAAAGACATGCGGATATGATGCGCGGGTCATCTCCGGGAGGCGCGAGAGTTCCCGACGGGTGCCCGGACAATCACAACGAAATAACGGAGATACATTATGACAAACGCGAACCAGCCCTTGACGACGCGCACTGCCTGGCAGGCCCTGGGCCGTCACTTTGCCCAAATCAAATCCCTTCACTTGCGGGATTTATTCGCGCAGGACCCCAAACGCGGCCAACGCATGACCGCCGAAGCCACCGGCCTTTTCCTGGACTACTCCAAAAATCGCGTCACCGATGAAACTCTCCGGCTCCTGGTCCAATTGGCCGGCGAAGCCGGATTGCGCGAGCGCATTGAGGCCATGTTCAAAGGCGAAAAAATCAACGTCACGGAGAATCGAGCCGTGCTGCATACGGCCCTGCGCGCGCCCAAAAGCGCCACCATCATGGTGGACGGGGAAAACGTCGCGCCCAAGGTTCATGCCGAGCTTAAAAAAATGGCCGCCCTTTCCGACAAGGTCCGCGACGGCGCATGGAAAGGCCACACCGGCAAACCCGTTCGCAACGTGGTCAATATCGGCATCGGCGGCTCGGACCTCGGCCCGGTCATGGCTTACGAGGCGCTCAAACACTACAGCGAGCGCGGACTCAACTTCCGGTTCGTCTCCAACGTGGACGGCGCTGACTTTGTGGAAGCCACCCGCGATCTCAACCCGGCGGAAACGCTTTTTATCGTCTCCTCAAAAACATTCACCACGCTGGAGACCATGACCAATGCCCAAAGCGCCAGGGAATGGCTGCTCCAAGGTCTGGGGGGGGATCAGAAAGCCGTCGCCAAACATTTTGTGGCGGTTTCCACCAACGCGGAAAAGGTGGCCGCCTTCGGCATTGACCCCGCCAATGTGGTCGGCTTTTGGGATTGGGTGGGCGGGCGCTATTCCATGGATTCGGCCATCGGCCTTTCGACCATGATCGCCATCGGCCCGCGGAACTTCCGGGCCATGCTGGACGGTTTCCACGAGATGGACGAACACTTCCGCACCGCGCCCTTCGAGCGCAATCTGCCGGCGCTCATGGGACTGCTGGCCGTTTGGTACAGCGACTTTTTCGGCGCGCAGACCGTGGCCGTGCTGCCTTACGAACAGTACCTCAAGCGGTTCCCCGCCTACCTGCAACAGTTGACCATGGAAAGCAACGGCAAACACGTGACGCTGGATGGCAGAACGGTGAATTACGACACCAGCGCCATTTACTGGGGTGAACCCGGCACCAACGGCCAGCACTCCTTTTATCAACTGATCCATCAGGGGACGCGGCTCATTCCCTGCGACTTCATTGCGTTTGGCCGCGCCCTGACACCGCTGGGTCGCCATCACGACATCCTCCTGGCCAATGTTCTGGCCCAGGGCGAGGCGCTGGCCTTCGGCAAAACCGCCGGGCAAGTCAAGGCCGAAGGCGCGCCGGATTGGCTCGTGCCGCACAAGGTTTTCGAGGGCAACCGCCCTTCCAATACCATCCTGGCGGATCGGCTCACGCCCGCCGCGCTGGGCAAACTCGTCGCCCTCTACGAGCACAGTGTTTTCACGCAGGGAGTCATCTGGCAGATTGACTCCTTCGACCAATGGGGCGTGGAACTGGGCAAGGTTCTGGCTCAAAAAATCATCCCGGAGTTGGAGAGCAAAACCGAGCCTCAGCTCCACCATGACAGTTCGACCAACAACCTCATCCGCCGTTGCCGGAACCTCAAAGGGCCTAATAAGAAAGAGACCAAAAGCGCATGAAGGACAACATGGAACACGGACAAAGAGCGGTCAAACTCGCCCCCTCCATTCTGGCGGCCGATTTTTCGCGTCTGGGCGAGCAAGTCGCCCAGGCCGTGCGGGCGGGCGCCAGCCGCATCCACGTGGACATCATGGATGGGCATTTTGTGCCCAACCTTTCCATGGGACCACCCATCGTCAAATCGCTGCGGCGGATCACGGACCTGCCGCTGGAAACGCACCTGATGATTTCGGACCCGGACTTTTTCCTGGATGAATTTGCCGGGGCGGGGTCCGATTCGTTCCTCGTCCATTGGGAAGGCAACAATAATTTGCATCGCACCATTCAGCACGTGAAGAGCCTGGGCAAATCCGTCGGGCTGGTTCTCAACCCCGCCACCCCGGCCTCCGTGCTGGAGGAAGTTCTGCCGGACCTTGATCTGGTGCTGGTGATGACGGTCAATCCGGGCTTCGGACATCAGCACTTTATCGCTTCCACCCTGCCCAAGATTCAGCGCGTGCGCCAGATGATTGAGCGGGTTCGGCCGGGTTGCGAATTGGAGTTGGACGGCGGCATTGATGCCAGCACCGCCCGGCTGGGCGTGGCCGCCGGAGCCGACGTTCTGGTGGCTGGAACTTCCGTTTTTGGCGATCCCGAGGGCGTGGACGCGGCCATGAAAAAACTGCGGGCGGCAACCGAAAACACCTGAGAAAGAAAACTTATGCGCGTAGGAATTGCCACCGATCACGGCGGCTACGGTTTAAAGCAGGAGTTGGTCGCCCAACTCCGCGCGGCTGGACATGAGGTCATTGACTTTGGGGCTCACTCCTTGGCTTCCCACGATGATTACCCGGACTTTGTCGTTCCGCTGGCCAAGGCCGTGGTGGCGGGCCAGGTGGATCGCGGCATTGCCATTTGCGGCAGCGGCGTCGGCGCGGCGGTGTGCGCCAACAAGGTTCCCGGCGCCCGGGCGTGTCTGATTCACGACCACTTTTCAGCCAGGCAGGGAGTCGAGGATGACCACATGAACATCCTTTGCATGGGCGGCCGGACGGTAGGCCCGGCCGTCGCGTGGGACCTGGCGGAGACGTTTCTGGCGGCCAAGTTCAGCGAGGCGCCGCGGCACCTGCGCCGCCTCGGCAAGGTGGCCGCGCTGGAGGCGGGAAAATGACAATTGCCAGTCACGAGTTATATCGCTATATTACGAGCAATGAGCACGCTAGCCAAAGTTCAGGCAGCCACAGAAATGTTGCCGATGGAACAGCAAGAGGCCTTGTATCGTTTTCTGGATGCGCGCCTGCACCCGGCGCCTCCGCAGGCTCGGAAAGCCACGCTCGTGCGACAGGGCGGTGACACGCTGCTCGCAGCGCCATCCGACGCGCCGCCCATGACCGCCGAAAACGTCAAGCGGATGTTGGCAGACTGGCCTTGACTGTGAACTGGCTCCTGGATGTAAATTTCATTTTGGCCTCGAGATGGACGACTCATCCCGACTATCAGGCGCTGAAGGCTTGGCTAGATTCGATGACTGGATTTCATACGTGTGCGATTAGTGAATTGGGCTTCGTTCGGATCAGTTTAAGCACGGCCTTTGGGGCAACTTGGGACGACGTTCAGGAAAGCCTGGAAAAACTGCACGCGCGCAACGGCCATACATTTCTTGCCGACGATGTGAAAGGCACCGACGCGCCGGAGACCAGTTCAAAGGACACCACCGATGCGCATCTCGTGGCGCTGGCAAAGCGGCACGGATTGAAGCTGGCGACGCTGGATGCGGCCTTGGCCGCCAAACCATGGGCTGCGGGTGTTGCAGAAAACCCATTACCGCGCTCCGTGAAAACCTCCTGATGCAAGTCATTGCGATGAAGCGCATTTACCGCTATTCCAGCGCGGCAGGCATCGTAGCGCTGACGCCCCTGGGGGTGCTGGTGGCGGGCCAGGTGGATCGCGGCCTTGCCATTTGCGGCAGCGGCGTCGGCGCGGCGAGATGAACACGGATAGACGCAGATGAGAAGGAGTTGCGAAAAAACAGCGGTCATCCAACAGGGGAAAGACGTTTTTCATGGAAATCTGCGTTCATCCGCGTCCATCTGCGGTTCTCGTTTTTTTCATAAAATCCAACTGCCGGATTTAAGCTAAACGGAAGTCAGAACGTCAGTTTCTCTATGGCCCTTCCTCATTTCGCAGTGAGTCACGCGGACTTGCGGCCCAAAACCTGCCAGCCACCGTCCTTGTTGACGAGGTGGTAGATGAAACGATCGTGCTTGGAAGGCTGATTGGAGAAAGCCACCAGGACATCAAATTCTCCGCCAGAGCATGGTTTGATACTGATGATCTGGACAATGACGCCCAACCGTCCGTCCCTGGCATCAATCACCATCCCGTTGGGCGGAGTCACGCAGGAGGAGAACTTGAGCACGGGCGGAACATGATTGGTAAACCGTTCAAGGAAGGTGTCATGCGGATCCGTGGGCGTCTGGCCAAAGGCCACAAAATAAACCAGCGGTTCGCCCTGATCGAGTTCTTGAAAAATTCCGTTCAACAGTTGTTCGGTCAGGTCGGATTCGTAATCCACGACGTTGGCAAGTTGGGGACGGTGGGAGCGATGATATTGCCACCAGACGCCCGACGCCATGATCCCCAAAATCAGCGTGATGAGGACGACTTTTTTCATCGTCCGTCCGGGCTGTTGGGATAACACCAGAGCCGGTTGCGGTTGGTATCGAGAACTTGCTGGTACCAGAGACTGAGCTTGACGTAATTAGCCCCGCCATCGAAGACCGCCTGGAGGCCGCCCTGCATATGGCGGCCGCTGACCCCTTCGGTGGGCACGTTCGCGCCGTCATTGAAATAGAACGGTTCCGTCTCGTCTGTCTCCCAGTAGGCGCAATCCTCCGGGCGCATCGTTCCGAGTTTGACCGGCGGATAGATTGCCTGCGCGAAGCCGATGATCGCCCCGTTCATGCCATAGCTGGAAAGCTCTTGCGCCCTCTGCTCGTACTGTTGGTCGTGGGCTGACCAATGCCACATCTGGAGGTCGTCACTGGGACAGACGAATATTCTCGCTTGATGCAACGTCGGCCAAAAAAGCCCGTTGGTCAGCACGAAACGGTTGGTGCCGGTGGCTGTCAGATCGCATCCGTAAAGCCAGCCCGCAAACGGGCCAGTGCCGCCATCCCAGTTTGGCGGCGGCAAACCGTCCTCGTTATCCGAAGTGTAGATGTGCAAGGCGACCATGATTTGCTTGAGATTGTTCAGGTCGGCCGCCTCGCCTCCCTCGCTCTTCGCCTTGCTCAACGCCGGCATCAGCATCGCCGCCAGAATGGAGATGATCGCAATGACCACCAACAGTTCGATCAGCGTGAATGCGCGGGCGGTTCTCCTTGGCAATAAGACGCCATTATCATTGAGCCATCCAAGGTCGTCCTTCCTCGGTGCTGTGAATGTTCGCCTCATTTGACCAAAAGTAGTCCAGATGCAAAGCGACGGCATCCCCCAAATGAGTAGTCGCGCGGGGACCCTCGTTTGCGGCGTGCCAAAGTCCGGCGCGGCCATGTCGCCGCTACTCATTTGGAGGGATGCCATGAAGCGCCACTCCACGACGCTTCGCGTTGACGGCTGGCGGTCGAGACGCCGGCTGGTCCCGGCAGCGCGAAACAGTCCTCGGAAGCGGGATTGACGGCCTCCCGGCTCGAAAGAAAGGACTGGGAATTCAAACCTGAACGCCATAGGATTTTGCCGGCATGAGCAATGAGTTTCTATTTTCGCAGATGACTCTGCCCACCGAGTTGGTGGAGGACCTGCGGCGACAGAACCCGTGGTGGGAAGGACGCGCGCTGCCTGTGTTGCCCCCCTATCACCGGCACTTGGTGGGACAGATTCATCGCCGACTGGAATGGAAACTGGCCCCCATCGTGGTCGTGCGCGGCCCGCGACAGATAGGCAAAACAACCGCGCAGCTTCACTTTATCGAAGACATCCTCAACGCAGGCGTCGAAGGCCGGAGAATTCTCCGCGTGCCGTTCGACGACCTGCACGAGATGGAGCGTTTCGATTCGCCCATTTTGCGGATGGTGGACTGGTTCGAACGCACGATTCTAGGCGGCACCTTGAACGAAGCGGCGCGCCGCGGATCGCCTGGATTCCTGCTGCTGGACGAGGTGCAGAACCTGGAGGGCTGGGCGCCCCAACTCAAGTCGCTGGTGGATTCTTCGTCTGTTCAGGTCGTCGTGACCGGCAGCTCGGCCCTGCGCATCGAAGCCGGGCGCGATAGCCTGGCTGGGCGCATCACTACTTTGGAGGCGGGAACGCTGTCATTGACAGAGATTGCAATGCTTCGCGGGTTGGACCTCGGAGAGCCATATCTCAAGGATAATGGTCTGGAAGTCCTCACTGCTGAGCCGTTTTGGAACGGGCTGCGCCAGCATGGGCAATCCCGGAAGCCGGCCAGGGATGCCGCTTTTGCCGCCTTTTCCGAGCGTGGCGGCTATCCCTTGGCGCACCTTCGCGCCGACGCGCCTTGGGAACAAGTGGCCGATCAGTTGAACGAGACTGTCATCAAGCGGGTTATCCAGCACGATCTTCGTCTGGGGGAGAGAGGGCGAAAACGCGACCCCGCGCTCTTGGAGGAACTGTTTCGGCTTTGCTGCCGATACGCGGGGCAGGCCCCCACGATCCAAACCCTGGCGCGGGAAGCCCAGCGCGTTCTCCAAGCCAACGTGGGCGCTCAACGAATTAACGCGTATCTCCGATTTCTCGGCGATACCCTGTTGCTGCGCCTGATTCCTCCGTTGGAAATCCGCCTTAAACGCAAACGGGGCAGTCCGAAGTTGTGCCTGGTGGATCACGGCCTGCGGGCAAGCCGGCTCCAGGAGCAGATCCCTCTCAACCCGATGAAGCTGCGTGATCAGCCGGAATTGACGGCGGTGGCCGGACACCTCGCTGAGAGCGTGACAGGCGCCGTTCTGTCCACGATCACGGGGCTGGACCTTGCCCATTTCCCGGAAAGACAAGGCGAGCCGGAGGTGGACTTCATTTTGACGATTGGGGTCAAGCGAATCCCGGTTGAGGTGAAATACCAGGCCAGGATTGACCCTTTGCGTGACACCGAAGGACTCCGGTCGTTTATCGAAAAAGCCGTGAACAACGCGCCTTTCGGGATTCTCATCACGCAGGACGATTCACCTGAGGTTGTTGACCCGCGCCTGATATCCCTGCCGCTGTCATCGCTTATGCTCCTCCGCTGATAAAATGACAGGTCCTCAAGCTAAAGTATCCGGGAGTGTCGCCAGAAACGCATGAGAGTTGCAGACATGTTCAATCTGACCCGCAATTTGCGCGGCTACCAGCGGCCATGGCTGGCGGGGGACGTCACGGCGGGGATCACCGGCTGCCTGATCATGATTCCCTCGGTCATCGCTTACGCCCGGTTGACCGGGCTGCCCCCGGAAGCCGGCCTCTATGCGGCCCTTGTGCCCCTGATCGTCTATCCGATTTTCAGCAGTTCTCCGCAAGTCATTGCCGGGCCGGATATTGCCCTTTGCCTGTTGATGGCCGCCGCCATCGGACCGCTGGCCGGGAAGGACCCCGCCCACGCGGCCACCCTGGCGGCCATCTTGTCGCTGATTTGCGGCGTGCTTCTGCTGCTGGCCAGCCGCCTCAATCTGGGCAAGGCGGCGGTTTTTCTCTCCAAACCGGTGCTGGTCGGCTACATGACCGGCGCGGCCTTGATTCTGGTCGCCTCGCAACTGAGCAGCCTGCTGGGTGTCAAGCTGGCCCGGAACGACTTTTTCCCGCGCCTGGCGGAGGCCTTTGCCCGGCGGCACGAAACCCACCTGCCAACCTTGCTTTTCGGATTGGGGCTGCTGGCGTTGATGATGGCTCTGCGCCGATGGTCCCGTAAAATTCCGGTGGCAATCGTGGCCTGCGTGGCGGCCACGGTCATCTCCGTGGCCTTTCACTTCGAGCAAAACGGAGTGGAGGTGGCGGGTAATTTTCCAAGCGGGCTGCCGCGCTTTCAGATTCAATACGTGCCGTGGAATGAAATTCACAGCCTGCTGCCGGCGGCCTTTGGCATCGCCTTTCTGACTTGCACCGAGGGGATATTGCTGGCTCGGGCGTTCGCAACCAAGAACGGCTACGACATCGCGCCCAACCAGGAATTGACCGCCCTGGGCGCAGCCAATCTGGCCAACGGTTTTTTTCAGGGCTTTCCCGTCACCGGCAGCCAGTCGCGCACGACGGTCAACGACGAATCGGGCGCCAGGACGCAATTGGCCAGCCTGGTGATGGCGGCCTGCGTGGCGCTTTTTCTATTATTCCTGACGCCATTGCTGGCGCGCCTGCCGACGGTCTGCCTGGCCGCCATCCTGATTTTTGGGGGCTGGAACCTGGTGGAATTCAAGGCCATGAAGCGCATTTACCGCTACTACCCGAGCGCGGCGGGCATCGCGGCGCTGACGACCCTGGGCGTGCTGGTGGCGGGCGTGGTGGCGGGCATCCTGCTGGGGGTGATCCTCTCGTTGATGACGTTGATCAACCGGATTTCCCACCCGCCGGACGCGGTGTTGCGCGAGCTGCCCGGGCAGGGTTTCCATGACGTGGATGAAACGGTGGGGCGGACGCTGCCGGGGTTGCTGGTGTACCGTTTTTACGCGCCGCTGCTGTTTTCCAATGGCGGTTATTTTTCCGAGCGCGTCCACAGCCTCATCGCCGCCTCGGCCACGCCGGTGCGCTGGCTGCTGCTGGATGCCCAGGCCATCACCGATATTGACGTGACGGCCGCGGAAATGCTGCACGCGTTGCATGTTGAATTGAAAGACAAAGGCATCGCCTTGAAAATCGCCCACGCCAACCGGCCCTTGCGCGCGTTGCTGGAACGCACCGGACTGGAGAGCGAGATCGGCGCGGAAAGTTTTTATGCCTCGGTGCATGAATGCGTGACAGCCTTCCAAAGCCTCCCCTCTTCCTCTTAATCTTAATCTTAATCTTGCTCCTAATCCGCACGCTGGAGGGGGGATGAGATTAAGATTAAGATTAAGATTAAGAGGGGAAGCCAAAAAAGTGAAACGCACCCGTCTTCAGCCCTTCCGGCTATTATTGCTCGACGGTGACTGCCGCGTTCGGTTACTCAGTAGCCATGCGCAAGTTCTCCGTTGTGTTGCTGGTTCTGGCGGTTTTCCACTCCACGGTCGCGTTGTGCCAATCCGCCGTGGGGCGGCATGGCGCGGTCGCGACGGTGGACCGTCTGGCCAGCCAGGCGGGCATTGACGCGATGAAAAAAGGCGGCAACGCGGTGGATGCGGCCGTGGCGGCGGCGCTCACGCTGGGGGTGGTCAATAGTTACAATTCCGGTCTCGGCGGCGGTTGCTTCATTCTCATCCGCAGCGCCAAGGGAGAGTTGGCGTGCCTTGACGGGCGGGAGACGGCCCCGGCGGCGGCCTCGCGCGACATGTATATTCGACATGGCGCGGTGATCCCCGGACTGAGCGAAACCGGCGCGCTGGCCAGCGGAACACCCGGCGAATTGGCCGCCTGCGAGATGGCGTTGAAATCCTGGGGCAAACTTCCCCTCAAGGAGCACCTTCTGGCAGCGGCGCAAATCGCGGAAGAGGGTTTTCCCATCTCAGGCCCTTATGCGGCGGCCTTGCGCAGCCAGGCGGCTCAACTGGCCAGGTTCCCCTCCTCCGCCGCGGTTTTTCTCAACCCGGATGGCTCGCCGCGCAAGGAGGGCGGGATTCTCAAGCAACCGGACCTGGCGCGGACTTATCGCGCCATCGCGGAGAACGGAACCGGCTGGTTCTACGGCGGACCGTTCGCGCAAGCGGTGGAGAAATGGATGCGGGAAAATCAAGGCCTTCTGACGGCGTCTGATTTTCAAAGGTATCACGCGCTGGCGCGGGAACCGATCCAGACGACGTATCGCGCTTGCACAATAGTCTCTTTTCCGCCGCCCAGTTCCGGCGGGGTGCACGTGCTGGAGATTCTCAACATGCTGGAAACGCGCGATTTTTCCGCCCCGGCTTTCACGGAGGCGGACAGGGACCAGTTCATTGTCGAAGCGATGAAACTGGCCTTCGCCGATCGGGCGTATTGGCTGGGCGACGCGGATTTCGCCCAGGTTCCGCGCGGGTTGATCAGCCAGGATTACGCGCGCGCGCTGGCGGCGAAAATAGATTTGACGCGCGCTTCCACCGTGGCCGGGCCGGGCGCGCCGCCCGACGCCGCCGGCAATGTGTTTGGAAAGCATACCACGCACGTCTCCACGGCCGACGCGGAGGGCAATTGGGTGGCCATGACCGCGACCATCAACACGCATTTTGGCTCCAAAGTCGTCATTCCCGGCACGGGCGTGCTGATGAACAACCAGATGGACGATTTTTCGGCGCAACCCGGCGTGGCCAATCATTTCGGCCTGGTGGGCGCGCAGGCCAACGCCATCGCGCCGGGCAAACGTCCGCTGTCAAGCATGAGTCCCGTCATCGTGCTCAAGGACCACCGGCCCATCCTCTCCACCGGCGCGGCCGGCGGCCCGACCATCATCAGCCAGACGCTTTTGGACATCGTCGGAGTGGTGGATTTGGGGATGGACGCGCCAACGGCCATTTCCCAGCCCAAATTCCATCATCAATGGAAGCCGGACGAATTGGAGATCGAGGAGCTGATGAACCCCGCCGTGGTGGCCGAGCTGGTCAAACGCGGGCAGCACGTGAGCAAAGTCAAGTATTTGGGCGCGGCCCAAGCCGTCGGTTTGGGGCCGGATGGCCAGGGTTTTATGGGCGCGGCCGATCCACGAGTGCATGGCGTGGCCCTGGCTTGGTAGGGTTTCTCTTCCTCTTTCTTCGAAAACTAACACTCCCTTAACAATTTTCCCGTGTTTTGCAAATCATTGCTTAACACTCGGGCAGTCTATTGCTGTGGATGGAAGACAATGGCGACAACAGGCGGGACCGCGCGGCCTGCCGTCGCTTGTTTCCGCAGCAATGGAACGAGCAACATTTTGAAAGGAGTTCGCATGAAACACCTGGCCACCATCATATCAGGCGCCTTCGCCGCAGGATGGATCGCCGTCGCCGCGGGCGACACTGCCGGCAACCTCCCAACAGGAGCCACCCCCGCCAAGGGCCTTATTCTTAACTTCCACGAAGTGCCTTTGAACGCGGTGCTCAATTATCTCAGCGCCAGCGCGGGGCTGATCGTCGTGTCGGATGTTGATTTGAAGGGCAAGGTCAGCGTCCAGGCCGAACAACCCGTCACCACCAACGAGATCGTTGATGTGCTCGGCGCGCAACTGGCCAAAAACAACTACGCCGTCACGCTTTCCGGCCGCACTCTGACCATCATGGACGCCGCCAGCGCCAAGACCAGCGCTCTGACTCCCGTCATCCTCAACAAGGCCGGTCCGCGGCAGATTCCGCTCAATGACCTGATCGTCACCGAAATCCTGCCGGTTCACAGTTTGCCGCCGGCGCAGTTGGTCAAGGATATTGCAACGCTGATCCCGCCGGGCGACACCGTCGCCGCCAATGACGCGGGCAACGCCATTCTCATGACCGCTTCGCAAAAGGACGTGCATCGCATCTCCGAAATCCTCGCCGCCCTGGACAGTTCCGCCATTTCCGAGGTGGAGGTTTTTGTGCTCAAATACGCTGACGCCAAGTCGCTCGCGTCCGAGTTGAAGGACATCTTCCAAACCGCCGATTCGCCGGCCACCCGTGCCGGCGCGCAAAACAGTTTTGCCGGCCCTGGCGGCGGCATGGGACCTCCCGGATCTCCCGGCGGCGGCGGCGATGGCAACGAAACCACCCAAAGCGCGCCGACTCGCGCCCTCTTCGTCTCCGACGACCAACTCAATGCCATCGTGGCCAGCGTGCCGCCCGGCGACCTGCCCGCGGTGAGCAACATGATTGCCGCGCTGGACCAACCGAGCCAGGGCATCACCGAAATCAAGGTCTTCCGATTGCAACACGCCGATCCGGGGGAAATGGCGGACGAACTGTCCAACCTGTTTCCATCGAGTAGTGGCGGTTCGGACCAGAATGACCGGTCAATGGGGGTGCAGTTCAGCCCGTTGCCACAGCCAACGTCCAGCAATGCCAGTCAAAGCACGCGCCTGAAACGGCAATCCACCGTGCTGGCTGTGGCCGACCGGCGCACCCAATCAGTCATCGTCACCGCTTCCAAGGACATGATGGATCAAATCCAAGCAGTGGTCCAAGACTTGGATCAAGGCGCTCAAGGCGTGCAAAAGATCACAGCCCTGGATTTTGGCGGGGCCGACCCGGCCACCGTAGAAGCAACCATGGACGGACTGTTCTCCAGCGCCAACAGCCGCAACCAAAATACGACCCAAACCGTGACGCCGTTAGCCAATCGTTATACCGGCAACGCCAACAGCCAGACCACCAGCGCGCAATCCGCCGCCACCAGCGGCAGCACCGGCGTCACAGGCAAGTGAAAATGGCACGCGATTTGTTTAGGATGGCCCCTCAGCGAGAAGTTTCTTGACGACCTCCTCGACATGGTCGGGCTGAAGACCAATGACCCGGACAACACCTTTGCGATCCACAATGGCATAGGTGGGATAGTAGTGAACATGCCAGGCCTTCTCTGACGCAAGCGAGGGGTCGCGAGCAGTCGGATATTGAATGCCCTTTTGTTGCACTGTTTGGTCCATGTTTTCCTGACCTCGCTTTGAAGTGCAAACCCCGACCAGGACTAAACCCTTTGCTCTATATTTCTGGAGTAGTTCGTTGTTGTGCGGGATGGCGTTCATGCACGGACCGCACCACGTCGCATAAAAATCCACCACCACGACTTTTCCTTTCATGTCTTGAGATTTCACCTCGCCGTTGATCCACCCCGCCAGATCCAGGGATGGCATGCCCTTCCCCTCTACTGAGACATGTTCGGCTCGTAATTCAGGTTTATCGTCCCACGTCCAGGAATCGGGAAACTCACCGGCTTGGAGGGTGAGGGCTAAAACCAGGAACGAACCGCCGATACATAGATGCTCTTTTGACATGGTTTCACGGTTCCATATCGTCGCAAGCCTGTCAAGCCGGTCAACGGCTCCCCAATTTTTTACAGAGACTCCACCCGCTGTTGGGTTTCACGCACGCCGCGTGTCAACGAGAGTTCCTTGCCGTTCTTGAGCACGACGACATGTTCGCCACGCGCCGCCGGCTGCACGGCTTTGACGCGATCCAAATTCACGATGGCGGAACGGTTGACACGCAGGAATCGCTTGGGGGAAAGCCTGGCTTGGAGGTTCGTGAGCGTTTCGCGCAGAATATGATTGGTCGCGCCGACGTGCAGGATGGCATAGTTGGCGGCAGCTTCGATATAATCAATATCTTTGACCTCGATAAACACAGTGTGTTCTCCGGATTTGACCGTCAGGCGATTGGGGTGGGCCGGGTTCTGCTCCCGTGACGCAAGCCATTGCTGGAAGTGTTGATTGAGTCCCTGGGTCTCCTGCCTCGTGATGTGCTCGCGCGCCCGAAGCAAGGTCTGGCGGAAGCGGGCTTCCTTGAACGGCTTCAACAAATAATCCAGGGCGTGAACTTCGAACGCTTCCAGCGCATGTTGATCGTGGGCGGTTACGAAAATGACGGCTGCCGGCCAGTGGTCGGGCGGCAGCGCGCGCAACACATCGAAGCCGCTGACTTCCGGCATCTGCACGTCCAGGAAAACCAAATCCGGCCGATGCTCCTGGATGAAGGCGATGGCGGCCGCTCCGTTGGCGCATTCGCCCGCGACCTCCACCTCGGGTTCGTCCGCCAGCATTTGTCTGACCCGCGCGCGCGCCAGCATCTCATCATCCACAATCAAGGCGCGGATTTTCATAAGCACGGTCCAGCCGGCGGGTTCGGCGTTTCGGGGGCGGGCTTGGATCGCCAGGGAATCTGAATCCCGGCCACCAACCCGCCTTGAGGCGGTATGACGAATTCCAGTGAAGCCGCCGCGCCGGCGAGTTCCCGCAAGCGCGCGCGCGTGTTGGACAATCCCACCCCTTCCACCAATTTGTCCTTCGCCGCGTCCTGGAGGCCGTGGCCATTGTCAGCGACTTGTAATCGCAGGACCTCGCCGGAGCGTCTGGCGGAAATGCGCACCAGGACCGGAGCCAACTGTTTCTCAACCGCGTGTTTGACCGCGTTCTCCACCAGCGGCTGTAAAATCAGCACGGGCACGAGTGAGTTGAGGGCGGCAGGCTCGATTTCCTTTTCCACCCGCAGCCGTTCGCCGAAACGGATTTGCTCGATGGTAAGATAGTGATCCAAGTATGCCAGTTCCTCCGACAATGGGATTTCAGAGCGGTCGGACGTCTCCAGCGTCAGCCGGAGGAAATCGCTCAACGAACCGATCATCTCGTCGGCGGCGCGCGGGTTTTCGTGGATGAGCGAAGCAATGGAATTGAGGGTGTTGAAGAGAAAATGCGGTTTGAGTTGCATCTGCAAGGTCTGCAGCCGCGATTTGGCCAGCCCCGCCTCCAGCATGACCGCATGGCGCTCCCGATCCCGCGCGCGCTCATAAAAGACAAAGGCGTGCGCCATGCCCATGATGGCGCAATAAATGGGAAACTGAAATATGACGCGCTGCAAGATCATGTCCCCCTTGGGAGGCTCCGGTGGCGGATCGTCATCCGCGAATTCGGGCTGGGGAGGAAGAAACGGGGGCGGCCCGGCCCAAAAACTTATGAGGCCGAGCAAAACGGCTATAAGGGCGAAAACGCCCAAGTGCGCCATGAGGCGCCGCTGCCAGCAATCCCGCTCCACCGGGAAGATGGTCGAAAACCAGACAATGCCCGGCGTGACAAACGCCCAAGGCAGCCACATGGAGCTGGCAAACCGCAGCGCTGGCATGAAAGCTCCGCCCCACGCAAGCCAGTCATGCAAGGCGGTGGCCAGCGCGATCATCACCCAAAAGGCGGAGATCATCACCCAAGAGGGTGTTCGTCGTTGCGGCAGACTCCTGCCCGGCTCGCCAATGGCGCCGATGGGTGGTGCTGCCGCGTATTTCATCTGTTGACCGGAATTTTTCCGCCGTTGGACACTAACTGAAACAATGTTACGGAGGCGGTCGTGTTTTGCCTAGCGTAAACGATGACATTTCAGCGGGTTCGCTCCATCAGCGTGAAAGAACTCGCACCTGGTTGCCTCAAGAAGCCTGAACACGCCCAATGTCGTCCGAATCTTGCGTCTTCCGTCCCATTTATGCGGCGTTTCATCCCATTTGTTTCGCCGAGTTCGCCTGGACATGGTGCATTGCCAGCACGAAAGGAAATGGCCTGTTTGCGGTCTGTGCGGCGCAGGAAGAGTGAAGGGACAGATAGGCAGCAGGCAAGATAAGCCTGCGCGACCCAACACGGCGCGGCAAAATAACGCGGTTGACAAATGATTCATACGTATGTATTTATATTCATACGTATGTATTTATGAACTGGGCCATGAAAAAAAGAACGGCGGCGGTTCAGCCCGCGGACGCGCGGGAGACGGTGGAACGGTTGCTGGACGCCGCGGAGCGGCTTTTTGGCGAGCATGGCTACGACGGCGTCGGCATGCGCGCTTTGGCGGCAGAGGCGAAAGTCAACCTGGGTGCGGCGACGTATCACTTTGGCTCAAAGGAGACACTTTTCGTCGCCACGTTCATGCGGCGCTTTCGCTCCACCAATGCCGAGCGGTTAAGACTGTTGCAGGCAGCGGAGGCGGAAGCGGACGGCCAGCCACTGGTGGTGGAAAAGATCGTGGATTGCATGATCAGGCCGCCCTATTTAGAGGGGCTGGAACACCCTGGTTTTCATGCTTTGCTGGCGCGTAATTTGTTCATGCCGCCACCCTTTTTGCACGCGGCGCTGCACCGGGAATTGGAACCGAATGCCGAGGTGTTTATTGCGGCACTCCGTCGTTCGCTCCCAGAGGTGCCGGAGGATTTGATCCGTTTGCGAACCATGTTTTCGATGGGATCGCTTCTGATGTTTTCCGTGCAAATGGGCAAAATGCGACCGGCGCGCGGTTTAAAGTCCGACGGGAGCATTCTCAAAGAGTTGGTCCGGTTCATGGCGGCAGGCTTGCACAGCGCGCCTGCCGTTCGGGCGCAAGACCGTTCGTCCTTTCCTAGGCTGCCGAAACCGCCGCGCGAATGAGCAAATTCAAAATGTCACATACCCGGCTATCCATTCTCGCCGCAGCCCTGGCGTTCTCGGGCTGCACGATGATTCCCAAATACGAGCAACCGGCGGCGCCGGTGGCGGCGCGGTATCCGGAGACGACGGAGACGAAGGCTGGACCCGCCGCTTCCGCTATCGCCTGGCAGGATTTCTTTGCGGACGAGCGGCTTAAGCGACTCATTGGGCTGTCGCTGGCCAACAACCGCGATATGCGCGTGGCCGTTCTCAACGTCGAGCAAAGCCGGGCGCAGTATCATGTGACGAGGGCGGCGTCTTTTCCGACGGTGGACGCCAGCGGCAGTTATACACGTTCCCGCACCTCCGGCATCACGTCCGACCAATGGAGCGCCAGCCTTGGCACGACCTCGTATGAACTGGACTTCTTTGGCCGGGTGCGCAGCCTGAACCAGCAGGCTTTGGAGAAATACTTCGCCACCGAGGAGGCGCGACGCAGCGAGCAGATTTCCCTTGTGGCCGGGGTCGCCACGGAATACTTCACGTTGCGCGAAACCGAACAGTTGCTGGAACTGTCGCGCCAGACATTGCAGACGGTGCAGGAATCCTACAAGCTCAACAAGGCCATGTTCGACGCCGGGGCCAGCAGCGAAATGGATATGCGCGAGGCGGAAGGCCAGGTGCAAACGGCGAAAATCAACGCGCTGACCTACGAACGTGAGATAGCGGAGGCGAAAAATGATCTGACGTTGCTCCTGGGCGAGCCGTGGCCGGCGGATTTGCCCGCGCCGCGTTCGTTCACGGAGACGAATTTGGTGGCGGAGATTCCGGCGGGTTTGCCTTCCGAACTGCTGGCGCGGCGGCCGGACATTCTGGAGGCCGAGCACACCTTGAAGGCGGCCAACGCCAACATCGGCGCCATGCGCGCGGCGTTTTTTCCGACCATTTCGCTCACCGCTTCGGCCGGCTCAACCAGTTCCCAGCTTTCTAAACTGTTCGGTTCCGGCACTGGCGTTTGGAATTTTGCGCCGCAAATCACCCTGCCGATTTTCACCGGCGGCCTGAACCGGGCCGACCTTGAGGCCGCCAAGGTGAGCAAGCGGATTGAAATTGCAGATTACGAGAAGGCCATCCAGACGGCGTTCCGCGAAGTGGCTGACGCGCTGGTTGACGCGGGCAGTTATGCGCGGCAGATTGACGAGGAAGCGGTGCTGGTCAACGCGCAGCAAAGACGTTACGACCTGGCCAACTCCCGCTACCGGCAGGGCGAGGACACTTATCTGAACACCCTGACCGCCCAGCAGGACCTTTTCAGCGCGCAGCAAGGCCAGATTCAGGCGCACTTCAACAAACTCGCCAGCCAGATCTCGCTCTACAAGGCGCTGGGTGGCGGTTGGAAATGAAACCATGCAAGCCAACAAGACAAGATTGACAATGAAACTTTCCCGCCTTCTGCCGCTGCTGACTCTATCAGCGCTCACGTTGACGACCGGCTCCGGTTGCAAGCCGCACTCCGGCGCATCCAAGTACGAGACCGCGCCCGCCTCGCGGGGCGGCATTGTGCAACACGTCACCGCCAGCGGCGCCTTGAGCGCCGTGGTCAGCGTGGATGTCGGCAGCCAGGTTTCTGGAAAAATTTCCGCGCTGTACGTGGATTTCAATTCGCCCGTGAAAAAAGGCCAGCTCGTGGCGCAGATTGACCCGGCCGTTTATCAAGCCGCTTTGCGCCAGGCCGAGGGCGATCTCGCCAGCGCCCAGGCCGACGTGACGCTCAAGCGCCAAAATCTGGCGCGGAAGAAAATTCTCGTTCCGCTGAAGGCGGCGTCCCAGTTGGATCTGGATCAAGCCACCGCCGAGCTGGCGCAGGCGGAAGCCACCGTCACCATCAAACAAGCGGCGCTGGAAAGCGCCCAGGCCAATCTTGGCTATTGCAAAATCACCGCGCCGGTGGACGGCATCGTCATCGCGCGCGACGTGGACCTCGGCCAGACGCTGGCCGCCGCCATGACCACGCCGATCCTGTTCACCGTCGCGCAGGACATCACCAAAATGAATATCAAGGCCGACGTTTCCGAGGCGGACATCGGCCAGGTCAAGGATGGCCAGCCGGTGGACTTCACCGTGGACGCCTTTCCCGACGACGTGTTCCACGGCACGGTGACCCAAGTCCGCAAATCGCCGACCACGACACAAAACGTCGTCACGTACCAGACCATCATTTCCGTGGACAACCCGGAGCAGAAATTATTTCCCGGCATGACGGCGGATGTCTCCATCCTCGTGGCCGAACACACCAATGTCCTGAAAATCCCCAACACCGCCCTGCGTTACACTCCGCCGGATGGCGCGGCCTTCGAGCAAACGCCGCCGACGAAATTGGAACGCAGCCAGCGGCTCGTTTATACGCGGGGAGCCGACGGCGTCAAGCTCAAGCCCGTGATCGTCAAAACCGGCCTGACCGACGGCGTGGACACGGAAGTCCTTGACGGCCTCACCAACGGCGCGCCGCTGGTCATATCAACCCTGTCATCCGACGCGAAAGACAGCGGCTTTGGCGGGCCGCCACCCCAAGCCCCATGAACAGGCCAACCACAAGCGCGCCGGTCATTGAACTGCGGAACCTGGCCAAGACCTACCGCACCGGGGAAGTCGAGGTGAAGGCCGTGCGCGGCGTCACGCTGGAAATTCAGCGGGGCGAGTTGGTGGCCATCATGGGCGCCAGCGGTTCGGGAAAATCAACCCTCATGAACATCCTCGGCTGCCTGGACCAACCCACGGGCGGAAACTATCTGCTGGACGGGGTCGCGGTGGCCGGACTGGACCGCAAGCAACTGGCCACCCTGCGCAACCAGAAACTGGGCTTCGTGTTTCAAAGCTTCAACCTCCTGGCCCGCACCTCGGCTTTGGAAAACGTGGAACTGCCCATGTTCTACAGCAAGCCCCTGGTTTCGCTTCGCACCCGCCGTCAACGCGCGGTGGACGCGTTGCAAAAAGTGGGCCTCGGCGACCGTCTCGGCCATCATCCGAGCCAGCTTTCCGGCGGACAACAGCAGCGGATCGCCATTGCCCGCGCTCTGGTCAATAAGCCCGATCTGGTCCTGGCGGACGAACCGACCGGCAATCTCGACACCCGCACCAGTATTGACATCATGGGCATTTTTCAGGAACTCAATGATTCCGGCATCACCATCGTCATGGTCACTCATGAATTGGACATTGCCGCGTACTGCAAGCGCATCATCGTCATGCGGGACGGCCTGATTCTGAGCGATTGTCAGAATGAAAACCGCCGCCATGGCACGGAAGAACGCGCCCGGCTCGATCAAGAGGAGCAACAAGCCAAACTCGCCTGACCCATGCTCAATGACATCCGAACATTCCTGCTCCGCTGGTGGCTGACGGCGATGATCGCCCTGCGCGCCTTGCGTCGCAATAAACTGCGCTCCAGCCTCACGGCGCTCGGCATCATTATTGGAGTGGCCTCGGTGGTGGCGATGGTCGCCGTGGGCAATGGGGCGCAGGCGCGCATCGAATCCCAAGTCTCCGCCCTGGGCCGGAACTTGTTGAGCGTCTTCGCGGGCAGCCACCGTTCCGGCGGCGTGAACTCCGGCCTGGGCTCCGCCAGCACCATCACTTTGGCGGACGCGGACGCCATAGCGCGCGAGGTGACGGACGTGGTGGCCGTCAGTCCCGAGGTGAGCACCACCGCGCAGGCCATCGCCAACGGACGCAATTGGTCCACGACCGTGGTGGGAGAATCGCCCGATTATCTGAAAATCCGCGATTGGAAACTGGCCTCCGGCTCGATGTTCACTGACCGCGAAGTTCGCGGCGCGGCCAAGGTGGCCGTCATGGGTTCAAAAACCGCGCTGGAACTTTTTGGCCCTCTCAACCCCGTCGGCCAGACGGTGCGCGTGAAGAACATTCCCTTCGTCATCATCGGCCTGCTGGCCAGCAAGGGCGCGGGCATGGGCGGACAAAACCAGGATGACCGCCTCATCGTCCCCTACACCACCGCCATGAAACGCATCACCGGCGATAAGTACCTGCGCTCGGTCAACGTCCAAATCTCCGGGGCGCAACGGATGGAAGCCGCGCAGCAGCAAATCACCAGCCTGCTGCGCCAGCGCCACCGCCTGGGAGATGGCCGCGACGATGACTTCAACATTTTTAATCAAAAGGAAATCGCCGACACGGTCGGTTCCATTTCGCGGGTCATCACGCTGTTGCTTGGGGCGATTTCCGGCATTTCCCTGCTGGTGGGCGGCATCGGCATCATGAACATCATGCTGGTGAGCGTGACCGAGCGCACCCGTGAGATCGGCATCCGCATCGCCATCGGCGCGCAACCCGGCGATATCCGACTCCAGTTCCTCATCGAAGCCATCACGTTGAGTCTGCTCGGAGGCATCCTGGGCGTGCTCTTCGGACTGGGGGCATCGAAACTCGTGGCGGTGGTGGCTCATTTCAACGCCATCGTCTCCGCCGGTTCCATTATTCTCGCCTTTGGCGTCAGCTTTGTGATCGGCGTTTTCTTTGGCTTTTATCCCGCCCGCAAGGCCGCGGCCCTTGATCCCATTGATGCCCTGCGCTACGAGTAAACGCGCGTGTTTCATCCCATTAATGCGGCGTTTCATCCCATTCGGCTCGCCGGATTCTTGCCGACTTGTTGCACTTTTTCAGGCGGGGAGGCATATTGAGTTGGTTGGTCGCTTAAAAGAAAGAAAGAACTTGAATCCGAAAATAAACATATCTCTGACGGGATCCGGCTTGGCGGTGTTGCTGCTCTTGGCGGCCCCAACGGTGCAAGCCCAATTCAACTACTCAACGAACGGCGGCACGATCACCATCAACGGTTATTCCGGGACTGGCGGAGCTGTGGCCATTCCGGTCAGAATCAATGGTCTGCCGGTCACGAGTATAGGAACTAGTGCGTTCATCAACCTCACCAACCTGACCAGCGTCACGATTCCGGACAGCGTCACGAGCCTCGGGGAGTCTGCCTTCGCCTACTGCGTTGACCTGGCCAGTGTCTATTGCGAGGGCAACCCTCCCACTGCCGATTCGACGGTGTTTGCCGGAGATGGCATTGCGACCGTTTATTATGTGTCCGGCGCCACCGGCTGGAGCAACACTTTTGCCGGTCGTCCGACGATGCTGGAGAACGGCGGCGAGGCTCAATTCAGCGACACCGTCAAGGCCGGCAAAATCACCATCACAGGATACAGTGGTCCTAATGTGGTGATCATCCCCAGCACAATCAATGGTCAGCCGGTCACCAGTATTGGGAGTAATGCGTTCCTCAACCTCACCAGCGTGGCCAGCGTCACGATTCCGGCCAGCGTCACCAGCATCGGGAATTCTGCGTTCGCCTATTGCACGGGGCTGACCAATGTCACGATTCCGACGAGCGTCACCAAACTTGGGGCAAATGTATTCTTTGACAGCGGCCTGGCCAGCGTCGCGATTCCGGGCAGCGTCACCAACATCCCGAGTGATGCGTTCGCCTACTGCGTCAATCTGGCCAGCGTCACGATTCCGGCCAGCGTCACCACCATCGGGACCAATGCGTTCGGATACTGCAGCGGCCTGACCAACGTCACGATTCCAGACAGCGTCCGCAGCTTGGAGGATTCCGCGTTCTATGAATGCAGCAACCTGGCCAGCGTCACGATTCCGGGCAGCGTCCGCCACATGGGAGGGGATGTGTTCGCCTACTGCACCAGCCTGGCCAGCGTCACCCTTGCCTACGGCGTCACCAACATCGGGACCGATGCGTTCGGATACTGCGGCAGTCTGGCCAGCGTCACCATTCCCGCCAGCGTCACCAACATCGGGCAGTACGCCTTCTATGAATGCAGCAACCTCTCCGGCATTACCATTCCGAAAAAAGTCCGCAGCATCGGGAATGACGCGTTCGCCTACTGCGCCGGCCTGTCCAACGTCACGATCTCCAATGGCATCACCAACATCGGGGTGTCCGCGTTCTATTACTGCACCAGCCTGCCCAGCGTCACCATTCCGAAAAGCGTCCGCAGCATCGGGGGGGATACGTTCGAATACTGCACCAGCCTGGCCAGCGTGACGATCTCCAACGGCGCCCGCAGCATCGGAGGGGATGCGTTCGCCTACTGCACCAGCCTGGCCAGCGTGACGATTCCTGACAGCGTCACCAACATCGGGGTGTCTGCGTTCTATGCCTGCTCAAACCTGCCCAGCGTCACTATTCCCGGCAGCGTCCGCAGCATCGAGGATGATACGTTCGCCTACTGCACCAGCCTGGCCAGCGTGACGATCTCCAACGATGTCCATGGCATCAGGGAGGATGCGTTCTATGGCTGCTCGAGCCTGGCCAGCATCACGATTCCGAACAGCGTGACCAACATCGGGGTGTCTGCCTTCTATGGCTGCTCGAATCTGGCCAGCATCACCGTTCCGAGCAGCGTCCGCAGCATCGGGGATGATGCTTTCGCCTACTGCGGCAGCCTCTCCAACGTCACGATCTCCAACGGCGTCCACAGCATCGGGGAGAATGCGTTCTTATCCTGCTCGAGCCTGGCCAGCATCGCGATTCCGGCCAGCGTCACCAACGTCGGGGAGTGGGCGTTCGAGTATTGCAGCAACTTGACCAGTGTCACTTTTGGGGGCCATGCTCCCACCGCGGATTCGACGGCGTTTTCTGGCGACGCCAATGCGACCATCTATTATTTGCCTGGCGCCGGTGGCTGGAGCAACCCTTTTGCCGGTCTTCCAGCCTCCGCCGTGGCGTTGCAGGTGACGCTCGGCCCGGCGGCCGCGATCATCGCCGGGGCAAAATGGCGGGTGGATGGCGGAACATGGCAGAACAGCGCGGCGTCGGTTGCCAATCTGTCGGCAGGCGGCCATACGCTCAGCTTCAACACGCTCAACGGTTGGACGACGCCCACCAATCAGACCGTCACGATCAGAGCCAATTCGGCTGCGAAAGCCAAAGGAACCTACACCTTTATCGCTCAAGGAATTTACAATGGCCTCTTTATGCAGGCGGAGGCCGCCGAAGAAACGGCGGGGATGCTCAGTGGCCTCGATGTCACGGTTTCGGGAACCTACTCCGGGAAACTTTTGATTGGTGGAGGCACCAATGTCATTAGCGGCGTCTTCGATGTTGCTGGCGCGGCCAGCAATCTTGTCGAACGCACCGCCGCGCAAGGCGGCCCGTTGACACTGGAAATGACGCTCCATTGGACTAATTCACCGGCCTATGTCACCGGCGCTGTTTCCGGCTCCAACGCTGTTTCCGGCTCCAATGGCGCGTGGATGGCAAATCTGACGAACGTCTTGGCCGTCACCGGGTCAAATTCGGCGGAATACACAGCCTGGGTGTTGCCCGAGGCCGCTCCGCCCGGTTATGGCTACATGCTGATGACCAATCACAAGGGCGCTTTTGCTCTCAGCGTCACCTTGGCGGATGGGACCTCGTTCAGCCAGGCGGTTCCTTTGTCGGGTGCGGGGGACCTGCCGGTGTATGGCAATCTCTACGGCGGCAAGGGCCTGCTGTTGGGTTGGATCGGTTTGCAAAGCGGCTCACCCAGCGGAAACTTGACCTGGATTAAACCAGCCTCAAGTTCCACCGCCCGTTATACGAACGGTTTTACCAACCTGGTTGCCGTGCAAGGCTCCCTGTGGACCAATCCGTTGCCGCATACGGCGGCCATGGATCTTCCGTCGGGACAACTCGACCTTGCCGGCGGAAGTCTGTTGACGAATCTGACGTTCAACGTCGCGGTAAGCAACAATAACGCGCTGGTGAAATTGGCCGACGTTCCGACGAATTCATTGACCGGCTCCATCAATCCCAAAACGGGCCTGTTGACCGTCACTTTTGGCAATGGGGCCGGCAAATCCACCACGGCGGGCACAGGAGCGGCGCGTCAGAATGTGACCAACGCCGCCGGGTTCTTTTTGGGAACCACCAACGCCGGCTCCATTATTCTGCAACCCTAGATTTGCACAAGCGGCGTGAAGGCAGCGGGCCATGGCCTCCTCAAAAGGCATGAACCCGTTCAATCTCATCCCGTTTATGCGGCGTTTTATCCCATTCGGCTCGCCAGATTCCTCCCGACCTGTTGCACTGTCCACGCGAAGGAGGTTTGGTGCGCAAGCAGGCTCCGCTTGAAAGGCATTGCCTGCATAGTTCACTCCCAAGTGAGCGGATGATGCTAACCTTGAGTGAGGAAAGCGCTTGCGGTTTCAGCCGAGCCTCCTTCGTTTTTCCCCGGCGCCCAGACCGCGCCTCAAGTTTTGACAGTAGTGTCCGATATAAAGGCGGGAGTGAACTGGATCACCCGATCCGGGTGTGCAGCGCATTGCAGAAATGGCGCCCGGCGCCAAGGCAAACGAAAATAGCTGATGGACGGCCCCGCGCCGTCCGCAAACGCGCACTAAATGAACGGAATCCTGTTATGAATATATCCAGCCTCTCCTCTCTTGACTATTCGACCTCCACAAGTTCGACCCAAACCAACAAGTCCAACAAATCGAACCCATTGAGTAATGCCCTCAGTTCGTTGGAAAACGACTTGACATCTGGAGACACGTCCGATGCCACAAGCCTCCTATCGAGCCTTCTTTCCAATGCGCCGAGTTCGACCTCGGATAGCAGCAGTTCCACCGACAGCAGCGGCAATTCGAGCGCTGGGAGCCAAATCACCAGCTATCTCAAATCCATTCAGAGCGCGGTCGCTTCGGGAGATACGTCGAAGGCCCAGAGCGTCCTGTCGAAATTAAACACTTATCTGGCGGCCAATCCGCCGCCAGAAGCTCCCGCTTCGGCGGATGGTTCGTCCGATTCCGAAAACCCGCTGCAGCAAACGCTCACCACGGTGGGAAGTGATTTGCAGTCGGGTGACACGTCGGACGCCTCAAGCCTGATCTCGGACATTCTTTCCCATACGTCGAGTTCTTCCTCGGATAGCAGCAGTTCCACCGACAGCAGCGACAGTTCGAGCGTTGGCGGCGCCATCACCAGCTATCTCCAATCGCTCCAGAACGCGCTTTCATCCGGCGATACCACCAGCGCGGCAAGCGTTCTGTCGGATCTCAATGATTACCTCAACCAAAACACGCCTTTCCAAACGTCCAACGCTGGAACCTATGCGTCGGACGGCACGCTCACATCCGCGTCCTCGTCCACCGCCAGCGCCCTGAGCACCTTGATCTAAACCCCTTCCTTACAAATTAACGTGAAAGACACACTATGAATGTTTCCTCCGTATCCAGCACCACTTCCTCCACCGGGTCCACTTCAAGCACGGCCACAGTGGCCCAACTCGAAAAACAACTGCAAACTGTCCAGAAAGAAATTCAAAAGGAAAACAAGAGCAAAGACAGCACTAAAACCAAGCAGCAGGTCATTCAGCAATTGGAGTTGGAGGAGCAGATGATTCAAGCCGAAATCCAGCAGGCGCAGGCCAAGGCCGCTCAAAAGAGTTCCGGGCACAAAGGCTCAACCCAAAGCGCTGCCACGGCTTCGAACCAGGATAATGACAGTTCCCAAAGCGATGCGAGCCGCTCGCTCAACGTGGTGGCATAAAACAGCGCAAGCGCGGGCCTTGGAGCGTGTTTATCCCGTTTTTCCCCGTGTTCATCCCAAGATGAACAACGAATGGCGGTCCCCGGTTTTATCCTTTGCCAAGGAATCGCCATGCAGGCGCGCACCTCGGAGAACAACATGACTATGAATGTGACCAACAGAATTAATGCGGCAGCATCGGCCTTATTCCGGGGGCTATGCACCCTTTCCGTTCTTGTGCTGTCTCAGTCCATGCCGGCGGCGGATGCGCCGCTGAAAACATTGCCGGGCCACGTGCCGGAAGTGGCGCGGCGCCTGTCGGCCAAGGGAAACCTGCCCGCCACCAATCGCTTGAACCTTGCCCTCGGTCTGCCGCTGCGGGATGCCAAAGGAGTGGACGATTTTCTGGCGCAGATCTATGACCCAGCCAGTCCGAACTACCACCAGTATTTGACACCTGAACAGTTTACCGCCAGGTTCGGCCCCACGGAGGCTGATTACGCGGCGGTGACGGCTTTTGCCCGACGGAACAACCTCACGGTGACAGCCACGCACGCGAACCGCTTGTTGCTGGACGTGTCCGGTTCGGTGGAGGACATTCAAAAGGCATTTCACGTCACACTGCGCACCTACGATCACCCGGCCGAAGCGCGCGAATTCTATGCGCCGGACACCGAGCCGACGGTGGATGCGTCCCTGGCGATCTCGGACATCAGCGGGTTGAACAACTATGTTTTGCCCCATCCCAAAAGCCTGCGCAAGGACTCAAGTCCATCCACCAAGGCCATCCCGAAAACAGGGTCCGCCTCCGGCGGCACCTACATCGGCCACGATTTTCGCGCCGCTTACGTTCCGGACACGACCCTGACAGGCTCCGGTCAAATGGTCGGCCTGCTGGAGTTTGATGGCTATTATGCCAGCGATATCGCGGCCTATGAGACGACCGCCGGGTATTCGTCGGTGCCGCTCCAGACGGTTTTGCTGGACAGCTACAATGGCACGCCGACGACCGGGCCGGATAGCGGCAATGGGGAAGTTTCACTGGACATCGAAATGGCGGTGGCCATGGCGCCGGGGCTGTCCAAGATTGTGGTTTTTGAGGCCGGGCCAAGCGGGCTGCAAAATGACATCTTGAATGCGATGGCGGCCAGCAATCAGATCAAGCAATTGAGCTGTTCCTGGGGCTGGGGCGGCGGGCCGAGCACAACGACCGACACTATTTTCAAAGAAATGGCCGCGCAGGGACAATCGTTTTTCAATGCCTCGGGCGATAGTGACGCCTTCACTGTCGGCTCCTCCTCAGCCAATGGCGTGGACAACACGTCGCTGGACAACGCGCCTTCCAGTTGCCCCTACATCACCGTGGTGGGAGGAACGACGCTGAGCACCAGTGGTGCCGGTGGTTCGTGGTCTTCGGAAACGACCTGGAACTGGGGTTTGCACAACGGCAGTTATGTCGGCACCAGTGGTGGGGTTAGCTCCTATTATTCCATCCCCTCCTGGCAGGCGGGCATCAGTATGTCGGCCAATGGAGGTTCGACGACCTATCGCAATATTCCTGACGTGGCCTTGACGGCGGACAATGTGTATGTCGCTTATGGCGATGGCGAGTCGGCGACGTTTGGAGGCACCAGTTGCGCCGCGCCGTTGTGGGCGGCGCTGGTGGCGTTAATGAATCAACAGGCTGCCTCCACCGGCGCGTCCGCGCCTGGCTTCATTAACCCGGCCATCTACACTTTAGGCAAAGGCGCTTCTTACAGTTCGAGCTTTCACGACATCACCACCGGCAACAACATTTCCAGCAGCAGTCCGAATAATTAGTGTCTGGCAGGGAACTTCCTTTGGAGGCACTTTCACTCGGAAATTGTGACGATTTATTTGAATGAAATCCGCGAATGTTAGTCAATAAGAGTGACCGTTTGGCGTGTTTGCCGGGCTAGC
>Ga0224555_1000677_pt1 | contig 52339 bp, 74 predicted proteins | sample 714S23034metaG_FD_180687 | JGI IMG/M metagenome (GOLD analysis project Ga0224555, IMG submission 180687) | Peat soil microbial communities from Stordalen Mire, Sweden - 717 S2 30-34 | ecosystem: Environmental > Terrestrial > Soil > Wetlands > Peat | place: Sweden: Norrbotten County, Stordalen...
GCACTGGCCATCGTCTCGCTGCCTACCCTGCCACCCGCACAACGGAACAACAAACGACGTAATGGGAGAAAAACTTAAGAAGAAGTCGTCAGAATGCAGCAAACTTGCCGGAGGTACCGTTATGGTCGGCAGTGCAGGCTTAACCGTTTGTGCGTAGAGTCCTTCCGCGATCAGCAACCCTCCCGCAAATAAAAACGCCATAGCTAGCCAAAAACAGATGCGCTTCATGCTTGCTCCTTCCGCACGGTGGGTTCCTTCGCACATATCGGACACTCGCCTTCGGTATCAACGCGCCAACTATTGCATGAGTTCACTTCAAAATTCTCATACGCCAGTTGTAGCGCGTTCGGATCTTCCCATTTTCCGGTTGCGGGCGCTGATGCACGTTCGGCAAGCATTAAATTCACTTGATACTCCCCACAGATTTTGAAGTATTTCTCTTTCTCTTCTGAACTCACCGGCGCTGACCGCCGCTCGACCTCAGCCTTGAGCGCGGCGACTTCTTCACACTTGCTGGCCCACGCCATGTTTGCGTCAAGAAGTTCATCTGCTAGTTTTTGGCTCTCGGCCTCTGCGCGGGCGATGTGCTCGATTAGTTTTCCGTGATACTCGTCAGCTTTCACGATTTGCGTATCTCCACACGAGGAGCAAGTGGCGTACTCATCGTCAAAACCAACGATAGGATATTCCGATTGATAGCAGAGTTTGTCACAACTACTGCACCATCCAACAAGTTCATCAACCGTCTCTGTCAACTCTGCCATTGTCGCCTCACTGAGCGTCCGGCGCTGGCGTGGGAACCGGACCGGTCGTCGTCACGTTGACCACTGCCGGGGTTGACAAGGTTCCGATGCTTGGATCGCTCTGCACGTAATTCGTCAGTTTCCCAATCCAGAGGCGGGCAATGGCAGCAGCGCACGTCAGTCCGGCACCGATGATTGCAAGCGTGTAATTGGCTGGCCCGTGGCCCGGTATCTGCGCCTGGATATTTGTGAGCGAAGCCAAAAATCCAGAGAGCGGTCCCACGGTCACGGCAAATGCCGATAAACAGCCGACGGCAGTTGATTTCCAGTCACTTCCTACGAGAATCTTCATTTCGGCTCCTTCGGTTTCCATGTGCAGGTGACCACGTACAGTTCACCCTGCTTATGTTGATTGACTGTGCATTTGAAGTTTTCGTAATCAGGTGGAGCAGTTATCATAATCTCGCACTGGCCATCGTCTCGCTGCCTACCCTGCCACCCGCACAACGGAACAACAAACGACGTAATGGGAGAAAAACCGAAGAAGTCGTCAGAATGCAGCAAACTTGCCGGAGGTACCGTTATGGTCGGCAGTGCAGGCTTAACCGTTTGTGCGTAGAGTCCTTCCGCGATCAGCAACCATCCCGCAAATAAAAACGCCATAGCTAGCCCAAAACAGATGCGCTTCATGCTTGCTCCTTCCGCGCCTTGGGCTTGCGCCGGAGTGCGGCCCTTTCGGCGAGATCGCGGTTGATGCACTCAGACGCAATAGCGTGACCGGCGAAGTCGCTATAGGACATTCCGAGCTTTGCAGCCCAGACTTTTGCCTGTCGTAGACTCTCTTCTTCCATGCGAACGTGTGAACTGACTATCATGGGCATAGTGTCCCACATCTCCCCGCACTTGTCAATCGGATTCTGCACAAATTCGCAAGCCCTTATTTCTTCGCGGGTTGCGGATCACACTTCCGCCATATGTCCGCCGATGCGGGCGGCTGCATTGTAGCCAGCCTTCCACTCTTCGAGCCGACCAAGTTGTACATCGTGCTGGCTTAGATGAGTGGCGTGGTCCGCGAGTTCGATTTTGTGGCTGTCAAGCCGCTTGGTTTGTCCCGCAACCTGCTCACTCATCTTGCCCCACATGATGCCGCCGATGCCAACCACGCCGATCAGCGTGATAGCCGATATGATTGCAGATACCGCAGCCCAGTTCATATCCATTCCCCTTTATCTCGCGGCTCGTACCATCTGGCCCGTTGTTGCGCCGCCCCGATTACTGGGTGCAGCGCGTCCGTGTTCTGATTTCATGCCCTAGTTTCCGTCGCAGTGATAGAAAACTACGCCTGTTTCCGCTGCCGTGAATGTGATCGTGAACCCCGTCTTGCTGATGGCGCTGATGTAGGGAATGGCCGTCGCATTATCCGGTGTCACCACGCAGAACGCCGCATTGGTCCAGCCGGAGTTGGCAAAGGTGATATTCACACTTGTAGCTGCGCTCAGGCCAGTGATCTCTCCGCCCATGTTGCTGCTGTAAGCGGCTACGCTTCCTGCTGAGGCTGTTGGGGCTGTGGCTGTGAGCGATATTGTGCCCCCACCTTTGATCCTAAAAGCCTCTCCCAGTGTGCCATTCAATACAGTTCGGAAAACTAAATCCGCACTCAGAGTTGCTTGACGGTAATCAGTAGTTGTGGCAGAGACTTCTCCTTGTACGGTAGAATTCTGTGTGGAAGTTGGAAGCATGAAACTAAACCCAGCCTTACCTCCGTTTGCGTTTGCGTCCGATCCTGCATATACTTCAACTGGAATCATCAACGAGCCGTTGAAGCCGCCCGTGGAAGAATGAAAGGATATGCCATTACCATTACTCTCTATAAGAATGCCAGAGCTACCATTTATCTCAAAACGATTATCGCCGCCCCCAGCTATACTTATACTTCCACTATGGGTACTATTATCGGTAACTGAGAATGCTGGTATACCCATACCCAGTGGTACAGTGGAGGCAAAAGTTGTTGCGTTGACATACCCCGTTGTATTCGCGGTAGGATACGCCCCACCTGCCGGGTAGCTTGCCGCTGCTGTGTAGGTAGTAGCCGCCGCGTTCTGCCGGAAGCTCGTTCCGGTCGCTACTGAGTAGTAAGCGAACGATCCGGTATTCTTCATCCAAATGTAGCCCGTCGTGCAGCCACTCGGCAGCGTATAGCTCCAGACGATGTAGCTTGAGCCGCCGGTTGTAGTGACGTTGGCGGATGCAACGCCGAGCGTTGTGTTTGCTCCGCTAGAATCAATGCACGTTACCGCAGCTTCGTTCGTGGTGCTTGCGCCTACAGACTGGCCGGAGTTTGTCGCTACGCCTGTTGGCGCTGCTGCGTTGGCAACTGTGCTCAGCGTCAGGCCGGTCATGGACTGATTCTCTGTAAACGTGTTGGCAATCCCCGTTCCTGCCGCGCCTAGACTTGTCAATGCCGCCGCAGCCGTAGTTGCACCTGTGCCGCCCGACGCCGGAAGCAATGGCGATCCAAGCGTCTCACTGCCAGCCGAGACGGTACCTGGGAACGTGGCCGTGCCACTAGCCCCGATGGCCCCTGTCTGCGTTGCGCCAAGGTTGACTTGAGCGCCGATACTCGCTGGCGTCGCCGAGATCACGCCTGCTGTATTGAGTATCGAAGTCCCATCCGGCTTGACACCACCCAGTACACTGCTGGTTGCCGTGGGCAGGGAGTAGGGTGCCGTGTTGCAATTAAGCAGCGTTCCCGTTGCGGCGTAGGTACACATATCGCCGTCCGCATAAGTTCCTGCAAGGAGGCTCAGAGCTGCCTGAGCGCCGAACGAATGGTAATCGAACGTCCGCGCCGCCGAGCCGTCAAACGTAGTGCCGGGAGCCGCGCCGCCTGTAGCTGCCGCCGTGAGCGCGTTCGTGGTTGTGCCACCGCCGCTCGGCGTTTTATCCACCCAGTTTGTCCCGTTGCAGTAGGTAATCTTTGCATCCTGCGAATGGACCCACTCACCAGTAAATCCGGTTGCTACTCCTGTGCCACAGGAACCTGTAGGCGCAGTACTTGGTCCAATAGCCCCGGTAAATACTAAGACTCCATCTAGGTAACCGCTGTTGCCAAAAAATAACTCACCTGGATTTGCGTCATACGCAGTCATGTGTATAAGCCAGTAACCATTCTCGTTATTGAATCGAATGCTTGGGTCACTGTTTTCTATAAAAGGTCGTTGAAGATAGATGCTACCTGAAATGCTCTGTCCATCGCCATCAAGCGTCACGCAGTCAGTATAGCCGTTGCAAGCAAACTGAGTAAATCCTGACGTGCCAGGAGTCTCCAGTGCCGCGTTCCATGCCAGAGAGTACCTAGCTGGTATTCCAGCAGCAAGAGGACTGTCTATCTCTCCATAGGGCCTCATATCTACACCAGTGTAGTCCCAGTACTGGCCGCTTGCTGCGTTAGTGGTGGATTTGCCTTGCAGAATGAGCCAGTCATTCACTGCTTTAGTAACCAGATCGGTATTGGTTCCCCACCACCCAGGATGTGAGCCAATCATGTTCTGGACTATTACTGCCCCCACCGCATGAGCCTGCGACCAGAAAGATTGAAAGCACCCCTCCACTGTCCCCGCTGAATCGCCGGAGTAGATGTCATTGACACCCGCACCTGACAATAAGATTAAAGGCTTCCCTGTGACCGATGGGAACAAGTCGCCAAACATCGCGGCGAAGTTTGTCGCCTGTTCACAGACCAATCCTGTGTAGCCGCCATAGATTGAAGCTACGTCTACACCGTTGCGCACTGACCAGGAGTTTATACCGGAAAACGCAGGCTTAGCCGCAGTCTGAACGGGGAGAATATAAGTAGCATCTTCTACCGTGCCGCCCGATCCGGTCGAGGTTGTGCATAAGGTCTGAATCTCAAACTGTGACCCGCTCAATCCAGTAGAAAGTACCTGATAAATCTTGTTTCCGGTGCCGTAATATCCGAGGGTTCCGCAACCGTTGATATTTGGACTAGAAATACCGCTGCCATCTATCCACTGCCCCGCAGTGAGTGTGTTGGTCCCGGTGAGCGTTGCAACCCCGGATGAGCTAATACTGACTGCCGTTACGGTTGTGGTAGCGCCCTCGGTATTTAGACTGTCATCGAACCCCTGTGAGTCGAAGGTAAACACCACGTTCGCGCCAGCTAGCAGCCCGGTGCTGCCGCCGCTAGTGGGGAATTGCACGCTGATGTTGCTGCCGCTGTGCTTCCACGTGCCGAGCACGTAGCCTGAGTCTGCCGTCGGCGTTGTGCTGTCCAGGTTGGGGCTGGATACTACCGTGCCGTCCACGCTGAGAGTGCCGCCTCCGCCTCCGCCAGATCCCGTGAAGTATTGCCAGTACGTTGTTGCTGTGGCAGGGTCTTGGTTGTAGTTGGAGTTTTGCAGCGAAATGTAAATCGCCCCGTTGTATGATACCTGCTGGTACTCTGCGTAGATCGTAGCCCCAGACCACACACCCTGATAGGCATTTTGCAGCACACCCAGACAGTCGTCGATGAGAGTGAGATTCTCGTTCATCGGCGTTGTCCACGGCTGATAGCCTTGGGGCGGCAAGAATAAGTTGCAGTTGGGCGTATAGCTCTGCGCACCCATCGAGAGCGCCGCGGTCAGCATGGTTGCAAAAACCAAAAGTCGTTTCATCACTCCTCCTAGTTGGTGGCCCAGCAGGTGATTTGTAGCGTGGCGTAGCCACGGCCTGCGTCGTTACGATTATCAATCGTGTACGTGAAGGTTGTGGTTGTCTGGCTGTCAATGTTTATGGACCAACCATCCCTGTTAGCCATAGTGGGGCCGCTAGGCCAGCCACTTGTTTGGCAGTGAATGTAGTACGTACTTGGCAGCGTTGTTCCCCACGAATGATTACTCTCCGTGCACCCCTCACCCGCATTTCCATCGTCGCCCACCAGGCAGCTTGTGAAGTAAACACGCGCAAGAGTCTGTGAAGCCGTGCAACCGCTGTTGGTGAGTACGCCCCCTGTGGTGGTGCAGATGGGTGTTGGTGAAGAGCCGAGTGCCGTGTCTGCCAGCGAATAAAATGATCCGCTGCTGTTCACGATAATCAGGTCTTGCATCTTCGTGGATGCCCAGGCAATGCCCACGAGCAACACAACGGCAACGACCAACGCTTTCCAATTTCCGTTCTTAAACATAAGCTCTCCTACCCGGTTATCCCGGTGACTGCTTGCAGTGCTCCAGTGCTGTCGGCTACAAACGACTGCACACTGACGCTTCCAGCGGTTGCGTCGATGGCGCCGGAGTTGTTGACCCCGGCAGGCCACGCGAACGTATGACCTCCTGAGCCGTCCTGCTTGATGATGAACGTGACAAACTGCCCAGGCAGCACGCCCGTCAACGTGGAACTCACCACGTTGCCGGTGAGCGTGATTTGAAAAACCGGGGTGAGTATGCTCCCTGCTGCGGCGTTGAACGCTGGCGTAGTCGAATAGGCCACCACCACAACTGACGGCGTTACCCCCGCGCCGCTGATGTACGTTGTTAGCGCAGCCTCAAATTGCGCCACGAGCGCGGACACCTCAGCAGCCGCGCTCGCATAACCTTGGTCGAGGACATTCACGTTCAAAACATTGACAATGAACTGCGCCAGTACAGCCATGCCCATGGAGCCCTGCCGCAGAGTTTTGTTGAACTGTGTGGACAGCGTTTGCCCAGGCGTGAAGCCGTTCAACTGGTAGCCCGCGCCTGCGTAGTCCGCCTGCGTGTCCACATTAGCGGTGGGCGTCGCCGCTATCGGCAAAAAGTCATTTTCTGCTGCCATGCTTCACTCCTCACGCTGTGATGGGCTCTACGAAGTAGCCCACGCCAATCCCTGAAATCGAGTCGTTCTCTACGTCTAAACCAAACACCGGGTGCCCTGCTACGCTTGGTTGAAAGTGGCCCAGCATTTTTACTCCCGGCCGGCGAAGGTCAAACTGCCCAGAAATAAGAAGGGCCAAAACTACGCTGTTGAATATCGCCGGCAGCGTGACGTAGGTGACGAACATAGTCATGTCCTGGTTATCCTGCACCAGTAGTGACACGGCGTCGCCGAATACCGTGTTCCATATAGCATAGATTCCCGGCGTTGTCCCGTCCCAGTGATTGAGGGCGATCTGCAACTTGAGAATGACGGCGTACTCGGCGTCGGTCAACCCATTGCGCGCGATGCCTACCCACTTTCCGATCCAATCGAAAACGAAGTTCGTCTCCGGCCAAGCACATTGACGCGCTGTGTTGAGGTTGAAGTATGCTGGAATCTGCGCCCACAGATTTTGATTGTCGATGAACGGCTGCACGAACAGGGAAACTATCGCCAAGAACTTCGGCTGCTGCCGATGCTGGCTGGGGATCTTCGACAAATAGTCTGAGAGCTGTGGCATTAGAGCACCGTAACAACTACGTTGCCAGCCACACTTGCGGCTGCTTGGTTGAAGTTGACCACAAGGTCTGTCGTGCCCAGTGGTGTTGGCGTGAACCCGAGCGTGAGTGCAGTGACCTCAAAAGTTCCGTTGAGCGATGACCCGTACAAGGAAGCTGGCCCGAACAACGATGTGTAGCACACGGTGCTGCCGATGGCGAGCGCGTTCAGGTACGCGATGATCGCAACACTGATCGCCGTTGTCGTAGATGCTAACCACCCGTTGAGAGGCTTCACCGTTAGTGAGACGTAAACTTGCACGCTGCCCAAGTTGAAAAAGTTGATGTTTATGGGCACGCCCTTTGTGTCGTAGACAAGCACTGTGGTGATGCCTGCCATGCCTTCACACGTGCTGCATCCCGGCCCCTTTGTCTGTTCGATGAGCTGCGCAATAGCCGTCTCGTCGCCACCCTCTACGACGCAGCAAATGCTGTGCGGCGGTTGCAGGGGCACCAACGGCGGCGTTTCGGCGCCTGTCCCATAAGCATTGGTGTCATTCTCGTAGACGATGGACCTGATGACCCCTGTCAGATTTGCCAGCGCGCCCGCCACCGCCAGAATACCTTCGCCGGTGATGTCTGTGCTGATCTGCTGCCGCTGCCGGAAAGCTCCGTCCTGTTCTACAGGCGCTCCCAGCGTGGCAGATGCCGTGGCTGTGGCTGACTGCCAGCCGAGCACTTGGGTGTAGATGATGAGCGGCTGCGCGATTGCTGCAATGGCTCCCTGCTGCTGCGCTGCGGCCGTTACGCCGATGGCGCCGCTGTTGGGGATGGTGGTGGTGGCCGGGAGGTTCCAGAGATAGCCGTTCTCGTCCTGCACCACGTTGTTTGGTGATGCGACCACAGTGCCGGCCACGCCCACGAGCGTCACAGGCATGGTGCTGTTGGTGGACGCCTCGCGTTGAATGCCGTTGATGATGTAGGTGGTGTCCTGGCCCGAGCCTTGCGAGTATGCGGGATTGAAGTTGTTAATGCCTGCGATGGTGGCGTTGTTGGAGTCGTTCACTGCCTCCGCAAACAGGCTGACAAGCTCGGTATCCTGTTGGTCTGCTGTGTTTATAACGTCGATTCCAAATATGCTTTGCAGCGTGGTCCAAGCCGACGCAAGAATATCTGAGAACGAGGGCGCGCTTGGCCCCTGCGGAGCAACTGTGACGGCGAGTGTCGGCAGTGGATATGTTGGCATGGCTAAACTCCGTACCCGTTGTTGCCAGAACTACTTACGCCGTAGCCCGGTCCTAGTGGTATTTGAAGGCCCACCAGGGGAACAGTGGCAGGCCCGTAGAGCGTAGCCACCACTAGGTCGGTGATGGTGAACACCGTACCTACTCGCTCACTATTATAGCTGAGAATCTCAGTTACCCCCTGCACGCCGAGAATGGCGTTGCGGACCACCGTGTCCTGTGTGCTTTCAGTTCCGAAACCGATGACTTTGGTCAGCCAGGGAACGCCAGCCGTGGTGTCCAAGAACCACTCCCCAAGGAGTAGACGAAGCGCGGTATACACGCACTGCGCGACTGCTTGTGGGCTGTTGACCAGATAGTTCTGCACCCCGTTACCAAACAGGAAATCACCACTCGGACTCAGCGCGCGAACTCTCATACTGGGCCTCCTGTGCTCCCACCACCCGTCGTCACTCCTGTGTGCACGTGTGTGGCAAACGGGATGCCGTTGAAGGTGCTGCCGGTAAGGTCGGCCACCACATCTCCGGTTACGACGAGGTTGCCGATGATATTCACACCACCCGGTGCGCAGATGTTCACCACCCCAGTGGGCAACAGCTCGATGTACGCGGTTCCGTCAACGGTACGCATCCGCATCCCAGCGCCCAAGCTGCCGAAAAGACGCGGCGTAGACCAAGGACCAACGATTGCAAAACCGTCTGACAAGTTGTGGTGCCGCTGAATGGGCTGTTTTTGTACACCGCCCTTTGACCACCAACCGTCGATGTTGCGCGACGCAAATATAAGCAGGCACTCGTCGCCGTTCTGGGGTGTTGTCTCCAGAACCAAACCCCCACCCCCCATGAACACAAGCGGCACATTTGGGATGGGTGTCATAGAGATAGTGGTTGGCGTGGTTTTGGATTCGGTTGTCGTTGGCGTCGGATTTATTGTCAGCGTTTGCAGTTTTATTGCTGGCTGAACAACGCACAACTTCTTCACAGGGTCATAGCTCTGGATGACGCCGGGAAGACAGGTCCAGGTTTCAAGCAGCGTCGTCTGCACTAAAGACTTGACAGCTTCTTCGAGATCGCCGATCTTCTCTCGCTGGTCCATGTAACTACCCCATCATTGCGCCGTCCGGCGCGTTTGTAGAGCCCGGATATTGTTGTGTTGTGTTGGTCGGAGCGTCCAGCGACAAACCAACAATGTCTGTGTACCATTCTTGACCTCGCGTGTCGCCTGAATGATTCAGCACAACAACACGATAAACCCCGTCTGTTGTTACTTGCGCCGGAAAGTAAACATCTCCAGGGTTAGGATAGCTTTGCTGCTGAACGATTTGAGCGTTGATGTCACCTTCGTTGACTTGAACGCGGCCAGCGATCTGCAAGTTGCCGTTCAAAAGCATTCGGATGTTTATGCCATTGTCGGTAGCCTCTGGAACACCTATCAAACCAGTTTTCGAGTTGAGTTTAACGATTGGACTTTGAAGGCAGCCTGTATTTGGAACCACGATCAGCCTTCCTTGTTGAATCGACCAGCGCGCGTCCGCTGTGCGGCACAGTCCCGACATCTCTGTACGAAACAACCCTGATATTACAGCACCGCGAGGAAGGATGCCCCCCATCTTATTAAACACATCAGCCGCGTGGTCGTCGATGTCCACGCCGAACTGTGTAACAGCTTGGCTCACTACATTGAAGACATCAGCCGGAGAAGCCCCCGCCCCAACTGTTGTATTGTTAAGGCCAAAATTATACAGAGAGTCGCCGTCACCCGCCAAAATCTCCACGTAGTTGTCCACGTTGCGCTCACGTCCGATGTGAACATGCTTGATGTCACCAGTGAAGATTTGTCCGTAGTTCACGCCTGCTTGGTAGCCTGCCGAGAGTGTTACCTTTGAAAACTCACCAACGCGTATCCTGGCGCTTGTGGTTGGTGTGAGATTGTAGACACGAACACTCAGTGTGTTGGGTGTTGGTATGTCCATGCTCTTTACGAGGAACTTAAAATGCAGTGCGGACAGGTCTAGCTCGACGACGTTGTTGCTCACAATGAGCTTGTACGCGCGACCGAATTGTGTTCCGCCGCTCATGCGCTCACCACCACAAAGTACAGGTTGCTGTTTGTTCCCAGGTTTTCCGCCGTGGGTGGTGCGAGTGTGTTGAAGTCGGTCTGCGCAATGAGCTTCCCTCCGAAGTTCAAATACCCGAACTGTCTTAGCAGGTCCACGCCTGTCACGATGGCTACGCCTAACAGCACTGGATTATTCGACGCGTCATAGATGTCCAGCACCCAACACGATGCCGCGCTGTTCCAGAGCACGCGAAGGTTGTACTGATTTCCTCCCAGCGTCACCGCGAGTGTCTGCGGAGCGGCGATCAACGGAATGGTGTAGGGTGTGCTCATCCGGTGACACCTTCCATAGACGGCGTGTAAGTTGGCGCTGGAAGAAGGGCCATCGGACCTTGACTTACTGGCGCCGCATTATTGTTCGGGTTGGCTGGTGTCCCGCTGTTTGGCTGCGTTGTGGAAACCATAATCAGCTCTTTGCACGATGCTCTGATCGACAACACATTTTCATTTTTCGCGTCGGTTGTCACCATAAGATTTTCGAGCAGCATACTTTGGTAGACACGCTTGCCTGTGTACACACTGAACGGACTCACGATCCCTGCCGCGTTCGCTGCTTGGATTTGGAGAAGCTGCTGGTAAAGCTGCTGCAAAAATGTAGTGCTGGTTTTGTTGTTAGGCTTCGTCGTACTAACCCGACTCAACATTGACCACACATAGGTGAGCACCACTTTGGCGGGCAGCTTGTACACGTGATCGGAGACCGTAGTGCCCTGCTCCACTGGATGATCTGTGATGACCCACGAATCGTCGTGGCGCTCCTCCACCACACAATCGGCGACAAAAGTGCTCATCGACCGCTTAAAGGTGATCGCCGTGGGCTGCGTTGAGGTTTCGGCTACGACTGTCATCCTGGCACCGCCCCAAGGTCGTTATTGTTGCGCAACAACTCTGAAAAGGCGCTCATGGTTCCGTGCTTAGCCGCATCGCCAACTTTTTGTTCGTCGCCTGCCGGCACGCCGTTGATAACAACATTGGCGGTTTGTGCGGTCGGTTGCGCGGCTCCTGCGCGCGCCTGAACATCGTTCGCGTAGGCCACCACACCACTAGGTACCAGCGTTCCGTGTTTGAGTGCATCGTCCAGTTTACCCGGACCCCAGTTATACGCTTCGAGCGCCTGGTTCCAGTTACCGTACTTGGCGTACAACTGCTTAAGATACGCGGTACCCCCAGCCACGTTTTGCTTCGGATCGTTAGGGTCCACCCCCAACTGTTTAGCAGTATCCGGCATGAGCTGCATCAGGCCGAGGGCTCCTGCACTACTTGTGAGCGTGTGGCCGTGGGCGTCTGTCTGATGTCCGTTGGACTCAGCGCCAATAACACCACGCACAATGTCCGCCAAACCAGAAGGATCGCCGCTAGCACCGCTGCCTCTGGTGTTTGTAGCTGCCCAAGCAGCAGCTTCAGAGTAAGAGGGGCCGAACAGCTTCGAGTTGGTGGCGTCCCAGTGCCGGCGCCACCAACCGCGTGTGTCGGCCTGCATTGTGTTGTGTGCAACGGGAAAGTACCACTTCTCACCCGGCTTCGGTGTTACAGCTGCGCCACCGCCCAAACCAGGCTCACGCCCCAACGCGCCTCCTGTGGCAGTGTAAACCTGCGCTCCTACAGCCTTTCGCACCTCATCTTTGTGCTGTCCAACCCAGTCCAAAGCCATGCCAACGGCCACACCCACCGCAGCCGCTCCTGCAACGCCAAACAAGCCGATACCGCCACCCGCCACAGCCTCGCCCTCACCAACCGCTGCCGCGCCGCCGCCACGCAAACCCAGATTACGGCCGACAAATCCCAGAGCAAGTTTACTCGCCCCAAGCAAGCCCAGCGACGACACAATAGCAGTAATCCCTGCTGCCCATGCCATAGAACCTGCATCCGCCTTGTTGACCCACGCCACAAAATTCTCCATGAAATCCAAAATTCTTGGGGCCAGCGGCAAGAGTTTGGACTCAAGAACCATCTTCAAATCCCCAAACTCCGTGTCTATGAGAGTGAGCTTCTGAAGAAATTCATTGGCTTCCGCGTTAGTTTTGTCGTAGGTAGTGCTCGATAAACCCTCGCGTTTTCTGGATGCTGCCAAGGCATTCTCCTGCGCGTCGCGCGCAGGCTTATTCTTCAACCACAAGTAAAAATCGTCTGGGTTCATCCCAGCTATACGCTGGACCATCCCCTTGGCGGCCTCAAATCCAACCGAGCCCGGAGCGCCCATCTTCCCCATTTTGGTTAGAAACGTATTCAGGTCTTTTACTGAGTCGCCTGTTATGTTGCCTGGCCCTAGAATCATGCTCACCAGAGTACGATTGCCCAGAGAGCGCATCGACGAGCCAAAGTTCTTGGTTGCTTGTGCCGCGGCATCAGCGCTTATTCCCGCTGCCTGTGCCGCCAAACCCCACGACGTTAGTTCTGTGGCGCTTGCGCCTGTCAACTGCGATGCAAAGTACAGCTTTTGCAAATCGCCCGCTATGCTCTTTACTTCAGCGGCAAGAGTTATTCCTGTGAGAATGATGTCGTCACGATATTGTAAAATTCCCTTGTCGAGCTTCTTTATTCCCTCGTCTAATTTTTTGTGGCCTGGCTCATCAACCTGAAAGCCAATACCAATCAAGTATTCTTTTAGCATGTCCTGCGGCGTCGCTGTAGCCATTGTGTCCTCGCTTATCCGGCAACCATGCGCGCCTGATTCTCGTTCGATACGTTAAGCGCGTCGTTCATACGCGCAATGTCACCGAGATCCAGTTCTCCGTTCTTCAGCGACTCGTAGCGGCACAAACCATTCAACACTGGCCGCAACAACCAATCCTCTCCGTTCGCCATCGACAACAAAGGCAACTCATCCAGCCTTGATGCTACTCTGGTTGCCTGGTAGGAAAAAAACTTCCTAGATTGTCCTTGCAAACTGCGATAGTAAGTTGCAGCATGGCAGGCATCTGCAAATCCTGGTAGCGAAGCTGTTTTGATGTCTTGTCCCAGAGCGGCGCGGTGCCGTTATCAGATAGCTGCACACGAACAACTCCGAGGCACGTGCAAAGAACAAAATCCACATCTTCCTGGTTCATCGTTGCAAGATGCTCGACCAAAGGACCAGAAAGCAGGCTCTCAAAATCTGCGTCGTCAGGAGCCTGCGCCGCCGCTGCAAGTACAGAGAGCAGCATCGGGCCTAGCCGGCGTGCTACGTGAAACTGTTGAAAGCAGTCCAGAGAGCCGATCAGATAGGTGCGCTCACCGATTGTGATTTTTCTTGATTCGTCCATGTCACGCTCCCACTCCTACACCGGCGCCCAAGGTCCAGTCGCCCGAGCCCACGATGAACTCCCAGTCAAGCATCCCTGCCACCTTGGCATAAGAGTTGGCCGGATGCTTGCCGAACGCCCCGCCCACGCCCGTGAACACGTCGCCAGAGGACACGTTGTTCAGGTGAAAAAAATTCTGTCCTGTGAGCAGCGATGAAGTTTTCTGCAGCGCGTACATGGCGTCGAGCAGTGCGTTGGTGGGCGACGTTTTCAACAGCCGGCAAGTAATGCGATACGCCTTGACAGGGTTGAGGCTGTGTGCCCAAGAACCGTCCGCGCCGTACTGTGTTGCCACGTTGTCCTCGACCGGCTCGATGGTCACACCTTCTTCCGCAGCGCCGGAGCCGTTCGCAAGTGCAACCACTCCGCCAGGGCCGGTGAGGCTGGCATAGGTATCAAGAAATGAGTAAACCGGGTTTCCCTGCATGGTGTGATCTCCTTGTTACTGGTTGATGGTTACGGCAAGGTTCACTTCGCGGACTTGGCCGGAGAACTTCGCTGCAAGCTGGAAGGGCACCGACAGACTGGCCGCGCGCGTAGACGGCGATTGTGTTGCTACGGCCGGCGTGTACAGGTAGTACCCCTTGGCAAGATACTGATCGAGCGTCAAAGTGCCGAACAGGTAGTCGCTTGTCCACGTTCCCGGTGCGAAGAATCCGTTGTTGACGAACTCGATGCAGTCGTTGGTGATGATGGTTCCCAGTGTGTGCATCCCCGCATCAGTCTGCGGAATCTTCGTCGGCGCGAGATACAAAGCATTGTACAGGTCAGTCTGGAGCGTCACGCCAAACGCCATAGCGCCAATCACAAGCGCAGCAGGCAGACCATTGCAGGAGTTTCCGCCGTCGATGATCGCCGTGTTGTTGTCGTAGGCCACGAACGTAGAAGCGTTCTTGCTTTCAGCAGTGGCGATCTGGTTAATGTTCAGGTTCTCCGGCGTGATGCCCGGCTCCTGTTTGTACATCAAGTCAATGACGGAGTTGTTGGCGGTGTAGTCGGTGGTGAGAATCACGGCCGCCGCGCTTACCGCGGCGTAGGGGTTGGTGGACGAGAACTGCACCATCGTGCGGCTGTACTCGCCAGCCTTGAGAATCGAGGCGATGTCGGTGGTGTAGTTGGCAACCAGAACACCCGCTTCTTGTGTGGTGACGAAGTGGTAGTGGAAGTTCGCGTCTGCCTCGATGTAGGGGGCGATACCTTCAAGGTCGGAGTCCGAAGCGCCGATCACGGTGAGGCCGAACCACTGCTGCCCGAACTGTGCGTCAAAGAGCTGCACGGCGGCCAAGGCGGTCTCTGCTGCCGCCCCTGGCGTTACATACGCACCACTGTTCGTCGATAAACAGCCTAGCAGCGTACTGATGTCCGTGCCACTTCCTGCCGCCGATACAAAGGAGACCCCAACATTCACGCCCGTTGCTGTGGTAGTGAATACGAACTGACCGTAAACTGCGTTCCATGTGCAGGTCACGCCGCTCAGTGCAGTAGTGATGGCTGATGCCACCGCATTCATGTTCCCCACGCCGGTCAGCACAATGCCTGTCACCAACTGCACTTTTGCGTCCACCAGCACTGAGGTATCAATGATGGTCTTCGTGCCACCCGTGCCGTAGGCGCCACCAGTAATGATGAGCGTCGCCCCAGCGGTCGATGCTGTGAGCAGGTTCGTGGTGAAAAATGCTGTGTTGGCGTTCAGCAGCGTCACAGCAGCGGCCAAAGTTGTGCCAGCGGGGATGGACACCGAGAACGGCGTCCCACCCGCACCCACCTGGAGATTCAATGAACCTGAAAACGTGTCTGAGCTGCCGGCCAGTGTATACGTCGCCGTGGAATAGGTGGCGACTGCTGATGCGACAATCGTCGGTGCTGGAACAGGTTTACTGGTGGTTATGGCTAACGACCCTGCGGCGATGCCGGAGAAGTTTGATGCTGCTTGCTGGGCTGTGGTGAGAGGAGCTCCGAAGAGTTGCGCAGGAGCAGCGGCGTTCACCCAGCGCCCGATGAGGATGCTGGCCGGTGAACCAGATGGCGAGCTATTTTGCTCGAACCACAACACCGCTGCTAGGTACTCCGGTGCAGTCGTGCCGAAGTCCGCGCCCACCGCTTGTAAAGAAGAGTAAGAACGCATTCTGGTCACAGGGTCGATGACCACTGAGCTGCCCAACACGAGCAGACTGTTAAGGTTCTGCGCTTGCGCAGCCTGCGGTGCCAGGCTGATCGACACCTTGATGAGCCTTGAAATCGGTAATGTGGACACGGCCATGACGCTCTCCTATTCCTCTTCCGCGAGCACCGCGATAGGCGGCAGCCCGTTGTCGGTTACGATTGTGACCTGTGCCCCCTCCAAATCGAGCACCGGGTAAGTGTAGGTCTGTCCGCGGCGAACTTGGAAACTCACATCCACGCGGCGCGTCCACTTCTCGTTCAAAAGGTCTGCTGTCATTATAGGCGAATCACACCCAATAAAAGCATACCCTGCCAACAGCATAGCCTCGCGATTCTGCGAAAGCGAGAAGCCTTGAATCAGCAGATCGGAGTTGGCATCGCTGTTCGGCCCGTAGAAGCTGGCGAGAAGGCTCAACTCCTGTACCCTGAATACGTTGTCGGAGCCTGGTGTCTCGCCCGCACCGCTGGCGTGGCTCTCGAAGGCGTGTGTGTCGGGGGTGCGTTTCACGGTGCCGATAGCGCACCAGTCAGTAGCGTAGTCAGGAAGGTTGGGCGGCTCAGGCTGCCAACGGGGGCGCACCATCGCGCCGGGCAGCCCCGTGATGCCAACAATGATGGGTTGAAGGAACTGCGAGAATAGCACGTCCTCTGTGTTCCCATTGGTTGTTGTGGGAGCGAGATAGCCGCCTGTTGCTGAGTTGTTGCTCATATTGAGTTCCCCGGTGGTGCTGCCTGCGAGTCGGTCATTGCACAACCGGCGTGCACGAACCCCGCGCCGTATGAAGAGTAGTCGCCCAGCGTGCGCACAATATAGTTGTTACCGCGCCACTGAATAATGTCTGGTTGAAACTCAGAGTGTGCAGCGTTTTCACTTTCAGAGCGCAGCAAAAACGTGGTGTCAATGTCGATCCACTTCGGAGCAACCTGCATGTTCGCCTGGCGGTCGAGCGCGGACTCGGGTGCAGCGACCACCACGCCCGGCACGTTAGCGGTCGTGGTAGACGTGAGCACCGATTCGCCTAAACTGTTTACCACCTCCACGCGACGCACCACGTTGAAGTAATCCACGGTGTACGGATTCAGGAGCGCCACGCGCATGTCGATCATCGGCATGGTCAGCCTCGATTCTTTCGCACAACGAACGAATGACTCGCCAGGTACGCGCCCGTTTCCAGAAGCGTGTTCGTGCTGGTGTGCCCGCGCCGGCGACGCGCTGCAAGTGTTGCTTCTTTCAACGGGGGCGGGGTGTTCGACCTGATGCGATTGCGCACCGCGGTCTGTGCCTCAAGCCCTGCCGCGGTCATGTTGTCGATCACGGCCGTCTTGCGACCGTCGAGCGCGCCCTTGGCCCCATCCTCGAAGCGGTGGGTGATCTTGTCTTTGGCATCCAAGATCCCCGGCTCAAGTGTTGGCCGCGCGGGGATGTTCTGCGAAGGGCTGCCGTTGTTGTGGATGTAGGCCAGCGCGGCGTTGTTGATCTCTCCATCGTCGCGCGCGGTGCTCCCTGGCCCACCCTCGCCAGTGCGGTCCTCGTCGGCGGGTACACCTACCAGCAACGAGTATTCCTTCAGCGCGTCGAGCGCAGAGCGCAGCGAGTCGAGGTTACTCACAGGAATATGCAGGTGGACGTTCACACTCGTGTTCATTTGCTGCTCCGCTCAAAAAAATACCCCTGGTTCTCGCCTGCTTTTATAGCAGAAATCCACGCGTGTACTGCATCAGCGTAACCAGCTTTCCCCCTCAACTTTTCTGCCCTAGCTTTTAAGTTTGTTATACGGCCCTCGACTTTCGCTTTTTCCGATAAGAACTTGGTCGAGTACCCCCCTTCAGAACTCCTGCCGAACTCTCCGTTTCCCTTGCGCGGGTGCTCGCTCTCCTTGAACGCATCACTGGTCTGCCCCCAACGAGCGCGATTTGCTTCATTGATCTCAGCGAGTGTCTTCATCAAAATGAATATCCGTTTCCGGTCGGCGGTCCTGGCCATGCCATGAAGCTCTGCACCTGGCCCACTGCTCCAGCAGGGTTGCCGTGGTTGACCTGTACAGCGCCCATGCCCACCAGCCGCGCCTTGCGCAAGAACTCGCGTCCGTACTCGGTCTCGTTGTACATGCCGCCACGCTCTTCTGTGCTGGCAGTGGTGTCATAGCTGAGAGAGACCTGCCCCGGAGACTCACTGTTCAGCACGCCCTTTCCCAGCCCGGGGTAAGCGTTGAGCGCGGCGGTATCCTGCCGGCGCTTGTAGAGCATGAGCTTGTGGGCGACGAACAACTCGTAGCCGTCGTTGTACATGGCGCCCCAACGACCGACGTTCATCATGGTTGCCGCTTCGTTGGCGAACAAGGTGAACGCCGCCTCCGGGTAGGTGGCGGCGTTGGAGAACTCTGGATAGTCAACAATGAACGATGCGTAGGTAACGGCGGCGAGCGGAGCGGGAGTCGGCGGCCACGTAGGTGATGACATCGACTACCCCCGTTTCTGCATCTTGTCGGTCCGTGCGCAGTCCTTTACTTCTGGACTCTTGCCGCCACGCTCCCAGTAGGAGCGATTCTTGGCGTTGATTTCCGCGATGGTCATTCCGGTTGTGGCCGTCGCGTAATCGGAGTCCTTGGAGTCGCTGGCGACAGGCTCCACATTCACTTTGATGTGATTGCTGTTTGCACCCATCTCGCTCTGCTCCTCGTAGTGGTCAGTGTACGCTGGTGCGCTTAGGCTACTGTCCTTAGCCGTGTGAAGGGCGATGGCTTGGGCGACATCAGGTCGCTTGCCTGCCCGCTCCTCGATCTTCACGTTGTGTCCGATGATCGCGGGCGTATCGCCCTTCTCAAGTGGCATGGACTACTCCTTGGCTGCGCGAGCTTCCTCGACCGCAGCGATGAGTTCATCCTTGCTGTTGCGCTGGTCCAGATCCAGGTCGTGAACCTCAGCGGCGTGTGCGATGATCTGTGCCTTGGTCATGGTGGAGAGATCTACCGGGGCATCATTTAACACTGCCGGAGCCGGTCTCGCGTCAGCCACACGCTGCTTGGCTGCGTTGAGGTTCTCCAGGGCAACATCAAACGCCGTCTGCGCTTCTTGTACCGATTGCTCCACTACCTTCGCGGCGGCCTCTGCGCTGTACCCTGTGGCTCCGTTGAGGCGCAGCCAGTCATGGCCGGCAAGGTGCGCCGGAACTTCCTGCACGCCAGGCAGGAACTCCACGCGCTTGCCGTCGTCGGTGTTGAGAATCACTTTGCGGGGGAAGACCATGGTGATGGTTCCCTCGCCCTTGCCGAGCACCTCGCCGGGCTTGGCTGGTAAATCCCTTGGGCCTAGGCCAAAAGGCTGTGTTGTTTTTTCATCGACTGCCATGCTTGATTCCTCTCTCAAATGTGGGCGCACCAGCCCACGCCGAACAACGCGGGCTGGTGCGGAACACAAATTTAGATCTGGTCAAAATACCCCAATGTAACCCCGTAGACAACCTCCACCTGCCCCAAGCGGCAGAAGTAAGTCGTCTTGTGGTAAAGCCCGTCGTACTGCACCGGGGTGCGTTGCAACATGGTCATGGGGAAGCGAACTCGCTCCTGGTCCTTGGTGTAGACCACCATACGGTCAACGCCAATGGTTCCGAGCGTGCCACCCTGGCCGGCGCCGATGCACCACTTCAACGGGAAGATGTCCAGCTTGCCCTGCCCCGATGCTGTCAGGACGTTGTTCTCCTGAATGTACTTCAGCGTCGATATGTTGCCAGCCTGAGACACCTTCTGCGTCGAGAGCAGACCGAACTGCGCCGGAGGAATCAGCGCCCGGCTGGGCAGCACAGCCCAGGCCGAAGCCGCCCACACGGTAGTAAGCGCGGTGTTGAAGTCAAGCAGAATTTCGTCTGGAGACTTCTGCGCCCACAAAGTCGAACCTGACACCGGACTCTTCACCACGTTCTGCGGCGTAACCGCAGTGCTGTTGATTAGTCCCGTAGCGTTGATCGACGTGTCACCGATGTACACCTGCTCGTCAATGTCCATCTGATGTTTCTGTTGGAGCGCCTGGAATTTCTGCTGGTCGATGGGGCGGCCCATCTTGGCCGCCGACTCAAGCTCCATGATGGTGTACTTGAGTTCGAGCGCCCAGGGGAGCAGCGGATGCGTGGTCTTGGCGATGTCCAGATCGACGCCACCGATCTGGTTGGTGGTCTTGCCTACCCACGCCTTGCCGTTGCCGATGCTGTTTCCAGCGCCGAGCGAGCCGGCTGAGCCATAGGTGCTGATGGTGAATGACGACACCTCGTCCGCGATGGTTACATCCTCGCGCAAGTCGATGTCACGACCCCACGTAACCGATACCAACGGTTCGTGGAGTTTCTGATCCAAACGCTCCAACTCACCAACCATGAAAGCGCCCGTGGAGTCCACGGTGCGCCCGTCATGGGTTGTGCAAGCGTGCGGAAGCCTCACGCCGAGCTGGTTGCCTTGCGAATCCTGCGTCTGGTGGCTGTTATCGAATGTCAACATGAAAGACTCCCTCTCCTACAGGTTGAACGCGAGTTCAACGACACCATCGGGACCGGCAGGACCGTTGAAGTAGTTTTGTGAATACGCGTTGGTGATCTCGATGGTGGTGCAGCCCGAGTTCGCTGCGGCCTCGAAGCCACCCTGCACGTGGTTGGTTGTGCTGGTGCTGATGTTGACGTACACTGGGCCGTTCTTGACCGAGTTGTTCACGGCGAAGTTGTTGAGCGCGACCAGAATGTAGCCGCCCTTGAGAACGTCGAGAGGCTGGCTTGGGGGCGGCGCGCCGGAGCCGAATGTGGTGGCTCCGTAGCTTGACGCGGAGGCTGCCTGCACCGGATAGGGGCGCGCGGCGATTCCGTAAAGGTTGGTCACAGCACCGTCGCCAGCGACGAGTGTGCGAACGCCCTGCGTCGCCGAGTCCACAATCACACCCATCCCGTAAGCAGCGATGGTGGCGTTAGGGTCGATGAGGCAAGGCTCGATGCTTGCCGGGTGTGTGCGATTCACAGTGCCCGGAAAGCCTGTATTCATGCGAAACGCGAACGCGGCGTCATGGGTACGGAAAGTGCCCACATACGACCCCACCTCACGTGTCTTGTGAAACAAATTGCGAATGAGTCGAAACATCTGTGGCTCCCTTCCTACTTGTCGCCAGCGGCGTACCGCCTGCGGTTTTCCTCGTTGATGTCGGCGGGCGTCTTCAGCTTGCTGGTAACGCCAACTCCGCCGCCTGAACCTTCGAGATTGGTGAAGTGCCCTGCGGAGTGCGCGTCGCTGGTGTTGGCTGCTTTCTTGGCCGCGCCGGCCGCGTAGAACAGTTGACGAACTTCGCCGCACTTCATGGCTGCGATGTCCTTGGAGTCCAAGGTGCGGCCACCGCGAACTTCGGCGATGACCTGGTTGGTGTCCGCGGTCAGCAGACCCATGCTCAACGCCCGGCGCCGGAAGTCGCAGATGCCCTTGTATGTGATCTTCGGGTCACCCTTGCTGTCGAAGGTGGGCATGTGAATGCCGGGAACGAGGATCTCGGCCAGAGCTTTGGTGCTCTGCCAGGTCGGAGCGAGGTACGCCGAGTCCTTGGCTTTCATGGCGCTGTCGCCACTGCCCGGAGGAGCTTCTTCTTTCAGCTCACCCTCGATCTCCTTGTCCTCTTCGGCGTCGGCTGTTTTGTCGCCTTCACCGATCTTGTCCTTCAGCTCGGCGATGTCAGAGTCGTGGGTCTTCAGCTTGGCGTCGTGGGTTTCGAGCTGCTTGCCATGCTCCTCGTGCTTGGCCTCCAGCTCCTCCATGCGCTTCGACAGGTCGTCGTCCTTGGTTTTGTTCTTCTCGCGCTCTTCGGCCTCTTCCTCGGCATCCTTGGTTTTGGCTTCGCGCTCCGCCTCCTCGACAGCCTCGTCAAAGGTGGCCTTCTTGTCCTGTGTAATGGCGCTGCCCAGCGAGCGCAGCTTGTCCAACCACGGACGCACTCTGTTCGTCTTCATCGTTGTTTCCTTTCGCATGGCGTGGTCCTTGATGCTGCAACGTGGGCCACAGCGACCACTTTCTACCAGCGCCACGTGGTTGTAAATGATGTTGGTCTGCCGCCCTCGGCCTTCGCCCAGGTCAAAATACTTGCAGTCGTACCCACAACTTACCTCACGCTTATCACTGAGCACATCCTCAATAGCCTGCCGATCCATTACCACTACATCGGCAATGATGCAATCATCGAAGATGCCCTCTCCGCGACGAGGGTTGACAACGGACCCCACTGTTAGCTCTTGATAGTTCTCAGGGTTCACGTCGAACGCGGGATGCTCGTTGAGCAGCGGCTTGATTTGCAGGCTCTTGAGACTCTCCTCTGCAAACACATCCTCGTCCAGTCGCTCGATGCGAATGAGGCCGTCAGGCCCAGGCTGCACCTCGGGGCGTTCGCCGGCTCCGTAGATCAGCACTCCGGTGCGAGCAATCGGCACGCCGTAGCAGACGAGAAACCGCTCATCTGTCCACGCCATGTTTGGCCCGATCTTCTCGCTTACACGAAATGCTGTGGCTTCCACGGAAGCTCCTTAAAAGAAAGACTGAAGCGGCGAACCGGAGAACGCGAGCGAAAGTGTAGAGGTTGCCGTGAACGTAGCCGACGTGGTGCTGAGCCTGAAATGATTCCAACCGGCCACATTTGCGACGTAAGCGTACCCCATCGTTGCCGCCGTCTGTGTGGTGGTGGCCGTGGCCTGCGTAATGGCGGTGGTTGTAATCGGCACCGATGTGGTGGGCAGGGCGGCGGTCGGCACGGAGAACCAGTTCACACCGTCGATACTGCCTTGCAGATTCCACGTTGCAGTGGATGCCTTGTAGTCCACCAGCGTGCTGCCGTTATCGGTGATGGTTAGGCTGACACCGCCCTGCGTGAGAATGAACGTCCCGGAGCCTGTAGTTGCTGTAAGCCCATCGGTGGTGAAGCACGTGGTGTTGGCGTTGAAAAGGGTGGCCGCCGCAGCCAGCGTTGTGTACGGAGGAATGGTAATCGAACATAACGATTTCGTTGAGGGCGTGACATTGATGGTGCCGCCGAAAGTGTCTGCGGTGCCTGCGAGCGTCCAGGTCTCAACCGATGTGGTGGTGCCCGAAACAACTCCGGTCAGTGCGGCGGGGGTTGGCCCGTTCTGCACGGCCACAATCACCGCGCTACGAAGCCCTGAGCTGGTAAAGGCGGTGCCAGTCTGACTGGCGGCCGTGAACGCTGACGCGGCGGGCTGGTACGTGGGGTACACAACCGGCTGCGCGCCGGGAGTGTACTGCGCTGAAGCGAAGCTCGCAAGCCCAAGCGCCACGAGCGCCGCTGTCAGAACTCGAAAGATGCGACTGTTCATATTTTCTCCCTTGTTGCGCTGGGCTCGCCAGCACAGGTTTCACTTCATTTTTCACGATACCACGGCGGACCTATATTCTGTCCGGCAGCACCTAACCCTCAAATACGATCCGGTAAAACTGGCTCTGCCCAACAGTTTTGTGCTATAATAGACATAGCTGATACCCCATACCAACCAACGTCAGTTTGGAGCGTGTAAACATGGCCCGAAAACGGAAACTTACGAATGAAGTCGTTTCTGAAGGGAAGCAGCGCATAGATGCCGGCACCCGTCTTAAAGACGTTGCGGCCTTGCTCAAAGTTAGCCCGGACAATCTCAGCAAAGCGATTCGTGCTGCTGGTGGCGTCGTCAAACATTGGGCGCCTGCGGTCGGTCATGGCAACGGGCGCAAAAACCTCCCCGCTGAAAAGATCGTCGCCAAGTACCTTTCTGGAATTAGCGAACTCGAACTCGCTGCGCTCTACCACGTCAATCGTTGGACCATCACTCAGCGACTCAATGAGGCCGGCATCACTCGAAGAGGCGTCAGCAGTGCCAACGAAATCAGCATGGGGAGAATGACTTTGGAACGGCGAAAGAAGCGCGTCGCTGCTGCACGCTCTCGACGTTTCAGCAACATGCGCACCGCCGCCACAAATGGCACCTTCAACCCCGCTGTTGGGTTTGGCGAGTGTGAAATTGCCACTGCGCTTGAGACTCTTGGCTACGTTGTCACACGTCAGAAGTTGATTGATGATCTTTGTGTGGACATCGCCATCGGGAACACGGCCATAGAGATCAAACAAAATTCCCGGTGCCACATCCACGCGTCCAGGCAACGATCCAAACAACTCGCCAAATGTGGCGTGAAAACTATCTACGTTGGCTTCGACGAAGATGTGTGGATCACGGAGCACCTGAACGAGGTAATCGCTGTCTTGGAGTTCGCATACATGCACCCAACCACGTTGCGTGAGCATCGGGTGATTCGGTGTCGCTGTAAACTCGGCGTCTCCAATTGTAACGCGGCAAAGATCACCTCGGTAGTACGACCGATATAACTTTTCAATTCCTGTGACTTTAGTCACAAGCGTATCAGACGAAAAACAGCGGCAGTTCCATATGCTTCCTGGGTGTGCGTGCTCGCCAGTGGGCGCTGCGATAGGCGGCTCGTCCCAACGGTGAAAAGTACCTTCAAGTTTTCGATGGCTTCCCATCGCAAGGGTGTTGAGCTGCGAAAATCCTGGTGTGCCGATTGCGGGACGAACGTCGCTGTCATTTGCAGTGCGCCACAGGTATCCTTCACTGCCGATGTGCTTTGCGCGAACCTCAGTGAGCGCCGCTGCTGTGCGTGCAGTCTCGGTGCGCGCGATCATACGGGCGCGCGCGACGGTCACTTCGCCGGTCTTCAGAATCTCCTGAGCCAAGGACTCCGGCCTGCGCCCCTGGGCGATGCGCTGCAGAGTGAGCTTGTGCACACGCTCTGCCGCCTCAGTGGGCAGCGATGTGATTAGGTCTACCTGCTCCGCGAGCAGCGACTTCATCATCTTGCCTGTGGGCGCGGAGGCAATCTCTTCGCGTAGGTGTTGCCCTATCTCGCGGCCAGCCTGGAACCACGCCTGTGCATCGCGTTGCGCGACTTCGGTGTGCAGGCTTTCTGTGATGGACTCTGCCCAGGGGCGAATTTGCGCGGCGTAATCGTTGAGCGCCTTGCGCAAAGCGCGCCAGTCAGAAACCACGCCACCAGGAGCGTGCTTCTTTACAAGCGCGCCGATGTGGTTGCCCAGCTTGGAGAGCTGACGCTGAAAGGCGGAGCCGGCGCGGCGTGCGCGGATAAACCGTTCACGCCCCAGCTTGCGTAGTTGCTGTGGCGTGGGCTTCACCGGCTTGGCGTCTTCGGTTTTCAGCATGGAGTCTGATACAGCGTTACATCCTTTGCGCGTCGCGCGACGAGCCCCTTGCTCACCACCTCAACACCGTTCTGCTTCTCATACACCCAGCGCGGCAGCTGAACACACACCTGCTCTTGTCCATGCGCCGCGAGCCGTTGCAACTTGCCCACTCCCAGGTTGTGTGTAAAGTCGCAGAGGGCGTTATGTTGATTCTGGTTCAAGGGCCAGTTGAGAGCGTTGATCGCAGCATCCCACTCGCGACAGTCACGCTCAAGAATCAGTTGTGCTTGGAGTGTGGTGATTCCGTTGGCGTATATACCGCCGGCAATCTCTTGATGAGTGAGGTCGTGGCCGTGGCCGATGACAGGGTGTCCGTTGTCGTTGCTAATGGTTAGCACCAGCCCTTCATTGGCTGCGATAAAATCAAGTCCTGCTTCGTCTGTGTAGAGCGTCAGCGACCTCCGTTCTCCCTGATAAAATCCTGGTTGCACTCCACCGAGCCGCATCGTGTGCCCATTCGCCGCTCAACAGATTTGATGCGGAGCAGGGTGAGCATGGCATCAAACGCGCCTGGCACGGCCTTCAGTTTGTTCACGCCTGAGTGGAACTCACGCTCCACCACGCGCGGCGACGTGTGAAGCTGAGCAGCGATGACGCGGAATGGAACCACTTTGGCTGTGGTGCTCTCCTCGTAGCTCTTCACGCCGCGCTTTGCCAAGGTCAGTCCTCGTCTGTCTCTTCGTCGTCGTCTTCAAAATCAAGACCGCCATTGTCGCAGTCTTCTTCCAGTTGCTCCGCGAAATCAGGGTCGAAGGCGTGCGTACGCCCGTACTCGGCAGCTTCTTTCATTGTTGGACTACTCATCGTCTCCACCCCAAAACTTCGCAATCTTTTCCATTGTCTTTTTGTCCTGCCATTTCGCCCAAGGCTTCCATACACCAGGGTCGATGTACGACATAAAAGCGCCTGGTGTATCGGTTAGCACCTTGCCAACCGCGGCCTTCACTGCCTTGAAGTGCATCTTCCACTGCACATAGCCTTCAGGCGGCTTCATCCCCGCAATCACGCGCTTGGCCTCGTTCGTTGCGCGCAGCATACGCACGTCGTGCGGAATGTAGTCTCCCAGGGCGCGACCCTCGCCAAGTTTCACAGAGTCCATCCACTTGCGCAGTGCGCTGTATGAAATGTGATCGCCGAACACCTTGCCATTAGAGCCGGCCTTCTCTTTAAGCCCGGGGTGTTTTGGATCACTGTTTGAGTATCCCTTTGCGAATTTGTCAGGCACACGCAGATCAATGACAGAGCCCTTCTTGCCCGGCATGGCGATGTACACCCCGCCCTGTCGCACACGAATGTGTTTTCCGCGCATGGTGAGCGTACCGAAGGTCAGCTCGTTCGTCTCTTCTACTTCGCCGGTTTCGTAGTCAACTTTATTCGCAGACTTGCCTTCTTTTGCGCCGCTGCGAATAGCCAAAGCCCACATTGCCGAAGCATACATGAACGCTATGCTGCTCGGATCAGCGTTCGCCTTTTCAAGCGCAGCGTCAATCGCCTTCTCATCTTTGCGCAGACTTCTTCCACGGGCCAACTTACCTGAGTTACCTTCTATTCTGTAGGCTGGATTATAGAGCGGTTTTCGTGGGCCGCCGTTATACGGCATGTACGAGCCCCAAAAAGCGCTCTCAGGATAGATTCCCAAATAGATTGGGCCTTTCGCTTTGGCTGGGATGCGAAGGCAGTGCGCGGGCCACGTACTGCGGTCTTCGGGAGCGATTACGTTAAACCGCTGGCAGTCCTTATCCCAATCAAAACCGCGCTCTTTGTCCTTCGCGGCAACGCGCGCCATTGCTTTTTTCTGCGACTCCTCGCTTGCACCAGGGTTCCCGTACCCTACTTCAGCGCCTGGCTCTTGCCCTGCTGCCTCATACTCACGCACTGCTTGTTTGTACTCGGCGCTGTTAGGCTTTGCCGCCTCCATTCGCTCGTAGATGGCTGACATTTTCTTAGCGACAACACCCGACAACTTCTCAAGCTGCGCGATGTTATTCTTGCTCTGCGCAGGGGTCATGGTGACTTTAGCCGCGCGCTGCGATGGAGGGGCTGGGGTTGCTTTTTTGGCGGTCACGCGAACAACACCATTTCCCGCGCTCTCCACTTTGTAGCCATCTTCGCGCATTGCGGCGATCAGTTCTTTTCCCGCGTTGCCGGAAATCTCCGAGAACCCTTTGCTTTCAATCTGATTCAGCACAGCCTTCTTCCGTGCTTCCATCGGCGCTTTAGAAAACGAACTGCCTGCACCCTTGCCGAACTGCCCACCCTTACTGCTGCCTGCGGGAACGTGCTCACGGCCCTCGGCGTCTTTCTTGTCGTGTGTGTCAAACAAAGAATCTTCGGCCATGCCTACTTCGTCTCTGGCCTCCAACATCCTATCGTGCAGGCTCTTGCGCACGCGGGGCAGCTCCTGCTCCACAAAACGCGCGTCCCGCGTCACCCCATTGGCAAGCGCAGCGCGGGTGGAGCAGAACCGAGTTGGCGGGTAGTCGGTCACAGGTCAATGGCCTCAACGCCAGGAACATCGCGCACGCCCTCGATGCAGGGAACAGTCTTGTCACTCGACTCCAGCCATAACCGGAACTCCGGCACCGTCATCGAAGTGCAGGCCATGATGCGCTGGGGGTCGCCGTCTCCACTGTCATAGGCGAGCAGGTAGGTTTCAACGGCATCACCGGCTGTCTTGAATCCAAGCATGGCCTTGTGCTCGTCAAATAGACCCGTTCGTAAATCTCTCTGGTCGATGACGTAGGCATTGAGAGCACGTGCGTCTTTGCCCACGAAGCAATCGACAGCATCTCCATCAGCGCCCTCGTGACGACGAATGTATCCGTAGTCGTCGGGCATGAGCGACTCCCACCCGACGCCGCGGCGGATAGTGCCGGCCATATTCTCGATGACCACCTGCAACCCGTACAAGCGGTGCAGCTCGGCAACTGTTGAAGCAGAGTCCTTTGACGCGCCGGGAGCTTTCGCTTTTTGCGGCGCAGCCTTGCCCGGTTGAGCTTTCTCCCCTGGTGCAACACCTTGACCAGCCTCAGCAGTCTCGACGTTGGCAGGCTGCGGAGGGCCTTGTTCCTCCGCTTCCTTTATATCGTCGGTGGTGATGTTGGACCAGTAACCCGTGGTCTTGGAACTCTGCTTCAACTCCTGGAGCGCAAGATCTGGCTTCACTACACCCTGCTCTCGCGCTTGTGAAACGAATGTTGTGACGGTGTTGGCGATCTGCGACTTCTCTACATCGGTGAGCTGCCACAACGGAACGAACTCGATTGCGAAACCCTCGGGCACTTCGTAGCCTTCGCTCTGCGCGATGCAGCGATAGATGGCAGTGACCGGCACCTGGAGCCTGGTCTTCTGCATTTTGTTCACAGAGTCGTACCACATCCGAAGATCAGCGTCGCCGCTGGAGAACCCTGCTGGACTCATACCGAAGAGGCGAACCAGCGGCATGGCGGGGTCCATGCCGCCGCCGATCTGCTCGCCCACGGACATGAGAACTTCGCGCAGGCCGGCGAAGTTCTGCGCGCCGCCCTCTTGGAACTCATCTTCGATGTCGAGCAGGGTAATGCCTTCGATAGACTGGAAGCGGGCCATCATCTGCATATACTGGACAACGCCATCCATCTGGTTGCCCCCGGCAGCGATGTTCTCGCGCAAGTCCTTCATGCGCACGGTGCGCAGGTACGACTTGTAGACTGACTGCGCCATGCCCGTGGTGGTTGAGTCGTAGGCCACCATACGGTCGTATATGCGTTCGTAGATCGAGATGCTCCACAGGTTTTCCGTCATCCGCTGCTGGAAGGGCAGGCGCACACCCTCCATGCGAATCACGCGAGAGTAGTGAATCTTCTCGCCGATGAGCGCGGGGGAGTTGGCGTTGACGGTGTAGAATTTTGGCTTGCCCAGGTTAGGGCCGTAATCTGTCACCAGGTCGCCCAGCGAGGGTTCCACCATCCAGCGGTCAAGCGTGACCAACCCCTTGAACTGCCCCTTGCCCACGGTCTCGACGCGCAGTGGCGTGGACATCTTCTGCCCTTCGATGAGGAAGACGCAAATAGAGCCGCCGTACAGGCGGCTCCATGCGATGTTGTCCCTGATCTCGTCCCATACGTGAAGCTCTGTGGCGACCTCTTCGATGCGCTCAACCTGGTCTGGCTCTAGTTCGCTTTCAATCTTCACACCGGCGCGGGTCATGTCATCGGCCACAGCGTCCACCGCAACGCCACCTAGCCAGGAGCCGCGGTGAATCCACTCCAGCATGATGCGTATTCGGGTGATGGGGTTGAAGCCGTAGGTAGATGTTGAGGAGAGATTGTCGGTGCCGATGCCCAGCTTGGCGCTGAAATTTTGGAAGGAGTCCTTGGTGATTGCCTTGCGGGATTGCGCTTCTTCGCGTTTGGTGTCGCGCACCAAGGATTTGATGCTGAGCTTATCGGTCATGCCCAAACCTCGAAATCAGTATACCCTAGCCCAACCCAAATACAAGCGATTATCGCTCAGTGCCCTGCAAACCGCGACCAAACCTTGTCGGCGCCGCGACGATGAATGAGGCCATCCAGGCCGTAGCGGTCGGCGTCAATGGTGTGGTTCCAGGCATCGACGATGATCGGCAGAACCTCTTCTGTCTTCGGGTCCACCTTGTAGTGGTAAAGACGGAACTCCTTTTGACCGCGTGGGCAGTTCACTGAATGCACGTGAATCTTACGAAAGCCCTTCATGTGCGTGATGCCATCCTCGACTGAACCGCCCCACTTCTCAGCGGCGACGAGATTCATTGGCACCACGCGCTTCAGGTAGCTGATCGTTTCCGGCCGAGAGTTGTCGCCTTTGCACGGCCACTTCAGAGCCGTGGGCATAGAGCGAACGTGTGTGGGCAAATCATCTAGTTCAATGCCTACGCCGCTGCGCTCGTCGTAAACCCACAACTCTTGAAGCGTGGGTTCGTCGCCGGTAATGTACATCTTGGTGAGCGCGAATGGGTCGTTGGCAAACCCGAAGTCCATGCCGTGATACCAGCGGGCATCATCTGGTGGTGCAAACAAATCGACAATGTAGCGGCCTTTGAAAATCTGTGCCTCGCTGTTGACGCGGCACTCGCCGCCCCACACGTGAGCTGCCAGGTCAGGGTCGCGGCTGTAGTCGTAATCCTTCTCACGGCGGAGTACGTTTGGAAAGAATGGATTGTCTGTCCAGTTGACAACAATGTCAACGCAGCCTGGTGGCAAGTTCTTGGCAAAACGAACGTAGGTAGGGTCGTCCATCTGGTCAGGATTCCACGTCAGCCAGATCTCCGGCTCCCGCACACCGTCGCGTCCCGTGTAAACCTTGCCGTTGCGGATGGTGGGGGTGAGCAACTCCCAGCTTCGCTCCGAGATGACCGATGCCTCCTCAACCCAACACACGTCAAGACCTTCCATGGACTTGATCTTCATTGGATTGGAGCGAATGCCGGCGAAGATGAACTCTCCTCCGTTGATACAGCGGATGGACTTCTCTGTAATGATGAATTTGCCGAGCAGGCCCAGGTCGAATATCTGGTCGCTTATCAGCCGATGCACTGATTCCGCAATGGAGTTCTGCAACTCACGGGCGCAGAGCACGCGCAATGGCTTCTTCCCCATGAGCAAAACCAGTGCGCGCGCAGCCGCCCACGACTTTCCTGAACCACGACCGCCGTGCATGGATTTGTAGCGTGCAGGCTGGAACAACGCTTTGAACTTTGCTGGGAAGTAGGCGCGAGGGTTGCCGACAACTTCGCGCTGCTCTTGAAACCGCTGTTCATCGCGCACTGCTTGTTCACTTTGAAGCATTGCTACCACCCGTCAGCTTCTTTGGTTCAACAATGCCTTCTATGGTTTTCGGGTGCCCATCGCCATCGGACTCGACGAAGATAATCTCAATGACTGGCACCGAACCCCCTGGCGTTAGAGGATTGTCAGGGTTGTTGCCCAGTTGAAGTTGATCGGTCTGCCCGAGCCACTGCTTGCCAAGCCACACCAACATGGTACGGTCGCCGTCCATTGCAAGCTGATATTGCTTGCGGCGAATGGCGACGTTGCGCTCTTTGCGTGCGGCTACGACCACAGGCATATAATTCCGCTCGATGGTGTCCTTGGCAACCTTGAGAACTTCGGCGATCTCGTCCATGGTGCAGCCGATCTTCACCAGGAGCGCGAGCTGGTCCACATCGACTTTGACAAACGGATGCCCCTCGCCGACAACTCCGCGCTTCGATGTATTGCCGTTGTTCTTCTTCGGGGGTGGGGGCTTCACCGCGGTATGCCCTTTGGCTTCGCTCTTCGCAACCAGCGCGGATTTTAGCGCAGCCTGCTTAGACACGGGTTTTTTCTTCTTCGCTTGCACAACAGAATAATAGCACAACCGAACACCCCGTAAACACCCCGTAAACACTGGGGTTTTACCACATTGACTTTTGCAAGTCGTTGAGTTATAATATACTTATGAGCAAATTGTGCATCACTAAAGTCGTGGCAGCGAAGCAACCGCAGATCGGACAGATCACCATGGTGCCCAGCGGTGAAGAGGTCATAAGGTCTCTTGCGCGCAAATACGACACCGTGTCCCTGAGCTTCTCTTGTGGCAAGGACAGCATTGGTGCGTGGCTGGCTTTGTGGGGAAAGTTCAAGCGAATTATCCCTGTTCACTTTTATCTGGTGCCGGACTTGAGCTTTGTGGACGAGGCGCTTGACTACTACCAGAACGCATTCAAAACCCGCATCTACTCGGTGCCGCACCCAGGGTTGTACAAAGCACTCAGCAGCTACACGCTTCAACCACCCGAGCGTTGGAGCATCATTGATGAGCTGCAACTGCCAACCGCCACGAAAGAAGAGATGCGCGCGCTGGTGCTGGAGCACGACACCAATGTGAAAGATCCCACCAGCATCTACAACGCCATCGGCATACGCGCAACCGATGGGCTGGTGCGCTACACCACGGTGCGAAAACATGGTGTGATTATCGAGCGCACTAAAACCTTCTACCCCATTTGGGATTGGAAGAAGGCGTACCTGATGGAGCGCCTCAAGCAGAGCGGTCTGAGGCTGCCGGCTGACTACACCATGTTCGGTCGCAGCTTTGACGGCGTGCACTTGGAGTACCTGGCGCCCATCAAAGAACACTTCCCGAAAGACTACCAGCGAATCCTCGACTGGTTTCCACTTGCAAACCTGGACCTTGTACGGAGGCATCTGTGAAGAAGAAGGACGACTTAAACATTGGCGAGTACAACTTTCTCGACGGACTCGACGGGCTGTCCAAAGGCGCGGCCGACAAAACGGACGCGTTGGATGGACTTGGAATTGACGGTGGTGGCGACGATGTGAAGCACTTCAAGAATGTGAAGTACACCGGCAAGGCGGAGCACGACACGCGCGCTGAGCTGACCGCCACGCAACAAACATTCAGAATCGCGCGCAAACGAGAGACGGCACAGCGTGAAGAGATCATGGACGTGGGGTTTTACTTCTGCGTCATCTTCGAGAACTCAGAGCAAAAAGCCGAGTTCCTGAAGAAGTTGAACGTGTCCATGGACGTTGACGAACGAACCATGTTCGTAAGCGGATTCAAGCTGGCAAAGAAGCTGGGCATTCAAATGAAGTCGCCGCGGGTGAAGTGGTCAGTCTCGCGCAACGATTCCAGTTGGGCGAACGAGCTAGGCATCATCTGACGACTCGGCCACGCAGGCACGGCAAGTCGCGGTGGGCATCACGCCCCGTCGCAGCAAGCGAGCATACTCAGTGGGCACAGGTCCGCTGAGTATGTCCTTCAAGCGAGCATTGAATATATTTCCGAATGTGTTCCCGCCTTCCGCGTCCCAGCAACAAGTTGTCACAGACCCGTCAGCCAAGATGGAGATGCGGGTATCCATGCGTGCGCACTTCACTGGGTGGGCAGGCGGCCGGACTTCTCCCACGGCGCTGGGCCACACGAATTGCTGGTCGCGCACCAGAACGAACCACGGGTCGGTGATCCTCCACCAGGGCGCGGCGAGGTTGTTGGCGTCGTCAAACACCCGCATTCTAATCGCGGTGATGGCGCCGGGCAGGCTGCGCCGAAGCTCGATGGTGGACTCCATAGACTTCTTATATTGTGCTGCGGTCAAGTTGCCGGATTTCGCGGCGCCGCCCTCATAGCGATAGCTGATGTCAAGCACATCCAACACATCGAACAGAGCGGTGAGCTTGCGCTTGTCGTGGAGTGAGCCGTTGGTCACGAGGCGTGTGTGCAGCCCAAGTTCGTGTGCGCGGCGAACGATCTTCACGCAGTCAGGATGGAGTAGAGCCTCGCCCATTTGATGAAACGAGAAGCCCACGGCCAGCTTGTCCTCATCGACTTCCTTGATGAGTGCAATCGCTTTGGCGGTGGGGAGTGTGGCAGGCTTGCGCTTCAGGGCGGGAAGCGGGCAGCAGAAACAAGCGAAGTTGCAGGCGGTGGTGAGTTCGAGGTTTACCGTGATCGCCATTGTGCTCCTTAAACGAAGCGCCTCACACTTAGGTGTGAGGCGCGATGTTTTGGTGGTGTGCTGCTTAGGTGCCGGGTGCCTGCGGCTTCTTGCCACGGACCCCGCGCTTGGGGGCTTTCTTCCCCTTCTTGGGAACGGCCTTCTTCACGGTCGGCTTTTTCTTTGTTGCCATGGTGTTCTGTCCTTTCACAACATGTTGTGCCGGCGAGTGCCGGACAAAAACAGGATAGCACAAGGGTTGCAATTCAAACTGCGGAGTGCGCGGCTTTTTAGCCGCCGCACAACGAGATGCGCTCAATTTATGGTCTACGAACCACGCGCTTTGCTGTTTACCAATTGTACAACACCCGAATTTTGTCAGCATCATGGTACTTCAAGCGTACACCACAACGAATCGCCAGTGTTCACGCACCTTTGAGCCCTGTGCGGCGCATCTCCGCCGGGGAGTAGGCGATGTTGGAGGGTAAAATAGAAACGGCCAACAGGCATAGGGCTTCGGGCGATGTTTACTGGTTGTGTAATACGCTATATGGTGGAAGCTATATTATTGAGAAATTTCTTTAGAAAAAAATAAATATATGTATATTACTATTATGGTTGTTATTGATATTATATTTATTTTTTATTTATTTACACTTTATTTTGTACTGTATTGTACCTGGGGTTTGGGCGCGATGGTGGAGTCGTGAAACGGCATCCCTGCTTGGGGTATTTGTGGTGCGGGGTGTGTTGCTGCCCAAGCTCGAAACGCCGTTTTCGGTGAAAAGTTGTGTTTTTTGAATTTTGTTTGAAAATTTATACTATTAGCTTGGAGTCGTCGCTCCTCCTATATTGACTTTTGCAACTTTTTCTGTTAAATTGGTTTCTGGGCATTTCAGCCCAAAAGGAGGCCTCAACATGAGTGTAAAGCCGAAACTCGAGGCGCATAAAACTCAGCCTGGAGAGGTGGGTCCGTGCCAATTTTGCGCTGCTTACTGGGCGCCTCGCAAGCCGAACCCTGTGCAGTGCCCTCGTTGTCATCGCTACGGGTGGAAGGTTGGCGCGACCAGCGCCGCACGCAGCAACGTGCTTCACGCCGATAAGGCGGAGATCGTCGCACTCCACGCCAAGGGTGTCGTAGCCGGGGAGATCGGCGAGCGCCTGCGGCTGCGCGCGGATTCTGTGCAGCGCATCATCGACAACTCAAAGCCGCGCGTGCTGAGCAACGTAAAAACGCACCTGCACCCTCTTATAGTAGATGCCCACAAGAAGGGTATCAGCGACGAGGCGATTGCGGAACAGTTCAACACCACCCCTGCGTCTGTGTTGCGAGTAGTAGAGGCACAAGCATTTAAAGAGGAGCGCGCCGGCCGTCGTGCCGAGTTCGCTGCTGTCACTCCTGTGGAGCGTATCATGGCGCGCAAGCGGTTGGCCGTAGAGGCGACACTCAGAATGAACGAGGAGCACTGGGCCAAGCACCACTTTCATCGCACGCCCATGCCGGATGCCAAGCCGGATGCCAAGCCCGACACCCCTGAGCAACTAGAGGCAGCGGCGGAGCTTCACGCTCTGTTGCAGCAGAGAATCGTTGAAGAGGTTGAGGAGTCCAAGCCCGCGCCCAGGAAGCGCTCCAAGCCGCCCGCTTGACACAGTAATTGCTATAGAGTAGTATCTGAAATCAGCGTCACCTGTCAGGAGACAACATGCCGGATCAAACTATTAACTGCCCCAAGTGCGGGGCAGCCTTCGCCCTTGATGCCGCGCTCGCGGCACCTATGTTGAAACAAGTTGAACAACAGAATGAGAAGCGGTTGAAGCTGGCCGTGGAAGCCGCTGTGGCTGATGCTCAGACTGCGCAGTACGAGGCTGCCGCCGCGCGTGTGGCGGACAAGTTGAAGAAGACAGAGGATGCGGCCAAGCGCGCAGCCGACGAACTTCAAGAGGCCCGTCGATTGGCCGATGCGGCGGTAGACTCACACCGCCAGCTTGAGGTGAAGCTCGCCACCGCCCAACAGGCCCAGGCCGCCGCGGTCAAACACGAGCGTGAGTTGGGTGACCGTGAGCGTGAGCTGAACCTTACCATTGAGAAGCAGGTCTCTCTCGGCATCGACACAGCCCGGCAGGCGGCGCGCCGCGATGCTGATGAGGCGAACCGGCTCAAGCTGCTGGAGAAGGACACACTGCTCCAATCCATGCAGACCAAGATCGACGAGCTGAAGCAGAAAGCCGAGCAGGGCAGTCAGCAACTTCAGGGTGAGGTGCAAGAACTCGACCTGGAGCAGCAGCTTCGCGCGAAGTTCCCCTTCGATGTGATCGGCGAAGTGGCCAAGGGCGTGAACGGCGCTGACATCACACAGAACGTCTGCGCCTCATCGGGTCACCACACCGGGTTGATCCTGTGGGAGTCCAAGCGTACCAAGCACTGGTCAGACGGCTGGCTCGCCAAGCTCCGTGAGGACGGGCGCAAGGCCCAGGCCGACATTCTTGTCATCGTCTCCGCTGCGCTGCCTGAGAGCGTTGAGACCTTCGACTTCTCCGACAACGTGTGGGTGTGCTCCCCCAAGACGGCGCTGCCTGTCGCTGTGGCGCTGCGCTCCATTCTGCTTGCGGTGCACAACACCAAGCAGGTGCAGGCTGGTATGGCAACCACCGCCGAAGAGGTGTACAAGTATGTTACCGGCTCACAGTTCCGGCATCGGGTCGAGGCGTTGGTGGAGGCGTTCACCGCCATGCAGGAAGACCTCACCGCTGAGCAGAAGGCCGCGCAGAGGCAGTGGGCCAAGCGCGCCGTGCAGATCGAGCGTGTGCTGACCTCGACATCGGGGATGCTTGGCGACCTGCAAGGCATCGCGGGCAGCGCGTTGCCGGAGCCGGCCGGGCTGCGGCTTACGGATGGAGGCGTGAAGTGGTCGACCACGTTGTAGTTGCGGTTAAATCCTTCACCGGCGTTCACGGAACTTGTTACGTGGTCCAGCTTCGACAGGTGTACCACGTTGGGGGCGGTGTGCCGATGGCCGCCATTGGCAACCCTGAAGTGCCTGAAGCGGTGACAACGATTCACGTTCCGTTTGCCGATGTGGACAGGTACTTGGACGCGATGCGAGCGTCAACCATCGTACAGGTGGAGCACCACATCGGACCAGAGAAAGTTGGGTACGCCGCTGATGGTTCATGGAACACAAACAGGAGGCACCACATGACAACTGAGCAGCACGCGAATGGGACGCTGAGCAACGAGGAGCTAATCGAAATAATAAACATCTGGCAGCGTTACGGTAACACACCACTGGTCGAATACAACCTGAACATGGTAAGAGTAGACATTGCAGCCGTACTCGCCAAGCGCCCCGCGTCGTATACGTTGGAGCAGATTGAGGCGGCGTATCGAAAAGAGTTTTACACTGACGACAGAGCGCGACAGGATTATAATCTCAGCTTGTTATTTGGCTGCCTCCATCCCAAGTCGAAGCCGAAGACAGCGGAAGAGCGCGTTAAAGATGTGCTTATAAAGCATGTCTATATCAGCGGGAGCAAGCTACAACCCAGCGATGAACTTGTGAGTGAATTATTGCTCGCCGCGCGCAAGGAGACCCACAATGGACAATGAAACACCGAAGCTGCTCACGTTCAAGCCGCGCCCCAACAACGAGCCTGGGGTCCACACCCACACAACGGAGGTCGAAGCGCGGCGCCGCGAGGACAATGAGCGGTTGGTCAGGTGGACCCTGCCCCTCATCAAGAAGGGCTACCGCTTCAAGGAGCTGACTCAGGTGCGGCAGGAGTTGCCGGAATACGCGGGTCTGACTCGGCTCGTTGGGCTGGGCATTACGGCGGAGCGCGGCCGACTGGTGCTTTGGCTCCGCCGTCAGTGGCGGAAGCTCGTGCCTTATGGGTGCCAGGACATCGTGGTCGGCGGTGAGTGGTGTATATGGCGCAGATATGGGAGGGTTCGTTGAACATCAAAGCGAAGATTGCAGCGTTGAAAAAGCAGGCCGTGCCCGTGAAACACAAGCCGGTGCACAGAGTGCTCATACAGACCAAGGTGGTCCACGCGTCGAATACCGTGGTGCCGGAGAACCCGAAGCATAGGCGCATTGAGACCACAAGGTTCCCTGTGTGTGACATCGACGACTCGCCGGAGTTGAAGCAGGCCGCGCGCCCCACCGCCGAGACCTTCTTCCGCGAAGAGCTTCCAACTCTCGACGCCACACTTGAGAACGCCATCAAGCTGGTCACCGAGAGGGGTATCGCCTACACCACACTGTTCATGGAACGTATGGCGATCTCCTACACCGAGGCGGCGCACATGCTGGACGCGCTAGAGAAGGCTGGTGTGGTGGCGCCGGCTGAGAAGCTGGAGCTTCACACTCACAGCTACCGGCGAGTGTGGGGTTTGACGCCTGAAAAAGAGGGCAAGGGGGAATGAAATGAGATGCACTTTATGTGAGGGATGGAATTATCCTTGCCACACCTGCCATTCAATCTACGATGGCCCTCTTCCATACGACGAGGGAGATGGCGAGGAAACCAGCACACCGGATCCCACGGAGAAGGCGCAGGCGGGCGGCAACGATGCGCCAGAGGAGGGAATGTGAGCGATACTGAGATGATTGATTGGTTGGAAGCGGTGATTAACAAAGAGGGAGCGATTTTACTGCACGACGGGAAATCGAACCCATACCACATCTTAGGTTTGGGATTACGCCCAGGATTTGTTTGTAGAACGCTGCGTCAGGCGATAACGCAAGCTGCTCCCGGCTCCTGTTACGCAGAGAACGTGGGGGAGAGCAAGTGAACATAAACACGGTATCAGCGGAGTGGTCGTGCGCTGCTTGAGTATTGGTACGGCAAACTGGGCAAAGCTGAACGTACGATTCTCTCTGTGTTGGCTGTGCAGGGTGCGGCGTTGAGTCGCGGCGAGGTGGCTGAGCGCAGCGGCTACAGCATTACCAGCAGCGGATTTTCAAACTCGCTGTCAGCACTGCGTACACGAAGGCTCATCGAAGGATCAAGTCATCTGCATCTCACGGAAGACTTCGCAGCGGCGACCAAGGAGTAGCAATGAAGCAGCAGGAGATTGAGCAGATCGAAGCACACCCGTGGTTTTGTAAGTGCGGTAAGCGCAAGCAGACGACGAACCACTGGACCGTAGCGCGACGGCGTGGGGTTGTCTTAGAGTTTATTCCTTGGGCTGCCGCCGTGCGTCGTCGGCTGCTGGGCGCCTCTGGAGTGGTGCTGCTCTGCGGGCAGGACTGCGGGCATCGCGAGCTGAACGAGTTCTATGACGCACTGTTGGCGAAGAGGGTGTTCCCTGTTGTTGCTGCGACGAAGATCGTTGTGGAGGTTGTTGATGGGTTGTCAGAATAGAGTTCGTAAGTGGTGGTCTTTGTGGTTCAAGGTTTCGTGTGGTGGCACGCCCTTGACGCGCTGCAAGTCTGTGCGTGAAAAGCGCCAATGGGAGTTCATGTCTATTTGTTGGCGTTGTAGTCACGTAGAAGACCCATCTGCGAAACCTGTTTCGTGGGGTGTTGTTGACGGGAGGGGCCGTGCTCAAACCAACTAAGCAGCCTTTCGTGAAGCCTCGCCGCGGGCCCAAGCCAAAGTACCCCTTCGCAACAATGAAGCGCGGCGAAGGGTTCAACGTGCCGGTGCGGGACGGGACTCCCACGCTGCGCTCCATGGTTTCTTACGCCTGTCTGCGCGGGCGGCAAATGGGGCGGAAGTTCTCGGTTCTGCGCGTCAGCAAATCCAGTATTCGGGTTTACAGGAGCAAGTGATGACAAGCCGTGTGTTGACCGGAGATGTTCTAAAGCGGCTTGGGGAGTTGCCTGACCGTTCGATTCAATGCTGCATAACATCACCCCCCTACTGGGGATTAAGAAATTATCAAGTGAAGGGTCAGTACGGTTTGGAGAAAACGCCAGATGCGTACGTAGCCAAGATGGTAGCCGTGTTCGCGGAAGTGCGGCGCGTGCTGCGCGACGATGGAACGTTGTGGCTGAATATCGGGGATTCGTACAACGGCTACATGGCAAACCAGCGCGGTACTGGACTTGAGACAGAGCGCCAGCAAGCGCGGAAGTACATCGAACCCGGCGCAGGACTTAGAGATCATGGATTGAAGAACAAAGACCTCGTAGGCATCCCCTGGCTCTTAGCCTTCGCACTGCGCGCCGATGGCTGGTATCTGCGGCAGGACATTATCTGGGCCAAGCCGAATCCGATGCCGGAGAGCGTGACCGACCGCTGCACCAAGAGCCACGAGTACCTGTTCCTGTTGACCAAGAGCGCGCGATACTTCTACGACGCGGAGGCGATCAAAGAGCCGGCGGCGGCCTCGTCGGTGGCGCGCTGGGATCAGGATGTAGAGAACCAGCGAGGGTCTGACCGGGTTCCGGGCAAGTCCAACGGCCCGATGAAGGCCGTAGGTGGCCCCGCCTCGCGCAAATTGGCAGAACAGGCTATCGTGCGCACAGAAGGCTTAATAAGTGGGGGCACCGAGCGGTCGTCTTTGGGGATTCCTGCGAAAGAGACTCGCAACAAGCGTGATGTGTGGACCATCGCCACACAACCTTTCAAAGAAGCGCACTTCGCCACCTTCCCCGTGAAGCTGGTCGAGCCTTGCTTGCTTGCCGGGACGGGAGAGGGCAGCACGGTGCTTGATCCGTTCTGTGGTTCAGGTACGGTGGGTGTAGTAGCGAAGAAGTGGGGTTGTGACTTCATCGGAATTGATCTGAACCCAAAGTACGCGGCGATGGCGCGGCATAGAATAGCAAACAGCAACCTCGTCAGGGGATGAAGTGTGAAGAAGAAAGCTGCAACACCTACACCCGAAGTTCTATCCCCTCGCGACTGGATGCTGGCAGACCTTGCCAAATCCGGCCTTGACGCGGCTGACGCAAAAACACTCGGCTTCAAACCCTGTACCGAGGCCGACTCTGTAAAGCTCAACCTCTCCCGTCCTGGCGTTGGGTACGTCATTCCTTACTGCGACGCAGACGGCGCGCCTCTCAAGATGTTTCGTTACCGCTTTCGTGACACCGCCGTCGCCACGGGTTTTACGAAGGGCGAGAAGCTGCGGAAGTATGATCAGCCAAAGGACACGGCGCCGGAAATTTACCTGCCGCCTCTGCTCGACTGGCCGGCAATCATCGGCGACCCCACTAAACCAATACTGATAACCGAAGGAGAGAAAAAAGGAGCGTGTGGCTGCAAGCTGTATCTGCCCACGCTCGGGCTGGGTGGCGTCTTCAACTTCGGGTCCAAGGCGAAGCATCAGGTGCTGGTGCCTGCGCTGGAGCAGTTTGCGTGGGATGGCCGGTCGGTGTCCATCGTGTTTGACTCTGACGCCATCACCAATCCGCAGGTCTTGCTGGCCGAGATGCGGCTGGCGGCGGCGTTGACTGACCGAGGGGCCGTGGTCTTCATCGTTCGGTTGCCCCAAGTGGGTAAGGAAAAGATTGGCCTTGACGATTACCTGCTGAAGTACGGCCCCAAGGAGCTGGACGAGTTGGCGAGCGATTCCGATGAGTATTCAGCCAGCAAGGCGCTCCACCAACTAAACACGGAGGTGGTATACATCCGCCACCCATCAATGGTGGTGGAGTTGCCAAAGCCGCATCGTCCGGTGGACCAGCCGCAGAATCGGATGATGCTGGTGGCATCGTTCAAGAATGAGGTCTACGCAGACAGGCAGCACCTCGCCACAGAGACAAACGGGAAATTGACGCTCCACCAGACGGCGGAGAGCTGGATGAAGTGGCCGGCGCGTCGCGCGTTTGATTCCATCGCCTATTCGCCCGGCTCTGAGCTGTTCGTAAACAACCTGCAATATAATTTGTGGGAAGGTTGGGGTGCGAAGCCGGTCAAGGGTGACGTGAGCCTGTTCGTTGAGCTGCTCGATTATGCTTTCTCTGGCGCCGACGCAGGGCACCGGAAGTGGTTTTTGCAGTGGTGCGCCTACCCGGTGCAGCATCCAGGCGTGAAGTTGAATACCGCGGTAGTTTTCTGGTCTGTGTTGCAGGGCGTGGGGAAGAGTTTGCTGGGCTACACGCTGGGGCGGATCTACGGCCGGAACTATATTGAGGTGAGCAAAGCCAACCTGGTTGGGTCATTCAACGCCTGGCAAGCCAACAAGCAGTTTGTGCTGGGTGACGAGATCACCGGGGGCGACAGCCGTGAGGTTGCCGACCAGTTGAAGAGCATCATCACCGCCCCCGTGGTCACGGTGAATGAGAAGTTCAAGCCGGAGTATTCCGTTGAGAACCACTGCAACTACATGTTCACCTCACAGCATCAGGATGCGTTCTTCATTACCACGGAGGACCGTCGCTACTTCATCCATGAGGTGTCAGAGAAGGCGCCCGATGGGTTCTTTGCCCGGTACGACAAGTGGTTCAAAACCCAGGCGGCGACCGACGCGCTCTTCGACTACCTGCTGAGCATCGACCTGAAGGGCTTCAACCCCATGGCCGAAGCGCCAAGGACCAAGGCGCGGAGTGAGATGGTGGACGCGGGCAAGAGCGAGCATCTGGCCTGGTGTACCGAGCTGCGAGAGCTGCCGGACAACAAGCTGCGGGCGGGCGACGTGGTGGTGCCTTACGCGCTGTATACAACAGATGATCTGCTGGCGTTCTATCAGCCGGAGAATGAAGTGAGCCGCCACAAGTACCCGTTGAGCGGGAAAGCAATGAGCGCGGCGTTGAAGGATGCTGGGTTCAGGCTGGTCGCTGATGGTGCGACGGTGGAGACCACCAAGGGCAGGAAGCAGCGGGTGTGGGCAGTCCGCACCCCGGATAAGTTCGCCAGCTTGTCTGCGAAGCAGGCCGGCGAGATGTACAACCAGGAGCGGTCTCGCAAGGGGCAGCCAAAACCGAAGTTTGTGAAAGGGTGATTCAATGAAACGATCTGATTTGGCAGATGCAATGAAACTCGCCGATGTTTTTGCTACGCAAGCACGGCAGTGCCTCGACGAGCAGACGGTTGACCGCAGCAGCGGGGATCTGTGTACACCGCTGCGCAACACTCGCAACGTAACAGACGTTCGCAAACTCTCCATGAGGATGTCAAAGTTGATGCTCGCGCTGCGCAAACCGGAGTCCAAGGAGGGTGCGTGAGCATCCTTCCTGACGACCACCCTATGCAAACACCGCCGCCCGCTCCTCAAGCTGTGCCCGCAGCAGAACGCCCTGCGTACATGGCGGTTGTCGAGCAGCAGGTGGCGGCAGTTCAGCGGAAGCTGCGGGAAGAGCGGGAGGTGAGGAAGCAATGAACCTCATGGAGGCGCTGCAACACACGCGGTGTGATGGTCTGCGAAACAGGCTTGAGGCTTTCATTCGCAGCATTCACGACTACACCATTCCTACGTTCTTTTGCCCGGTGTGCGGCACGGATCTGCGCTCGTCGTATCAGGAACAGCCGGATCAGCAGAAGAGGCCAGGGCAGGGAACGTGCCGCATCTGTCATCTTGGGATACAGATGCGGCATGAGATTGCGCACGAAGATCACATGATCAACGCGGAGACCAAGGAAATGTGCGCCTACCGCGTTACCATGCCCGTTGCTCTGGCGAATCACGTCACCACCAGGCTGCTGCACGATAAGTGGGTCGCCATGAGGATGCCTCGCCGGCCACTTACCGTGGAAGAGGACGGAAACTGGATCGCCGCTGCCAGGGCGCTTGTGAAGAAGTACACCGTCAACTAAGGAGAATCACAGTGCCAAGCAACATTGGAGAAGCCCCGCTGCCTGCAAACTTCAAGGCACCGGAGGAAAAGAAGCCCAGCGTGAAGAGCGCCAAGATTGTCTTCACCGACGGGAGCGCGCAGACGTTCGGCAGCGTAGTTGAAGTCGAAAGGAGCGCCAATGAGGTGCAGTTAAAGTTGCGCGAGCTTGCCAACGGGCTTGCCAACTCGCCAGTGGTGCACACCGTCGTGTCTGTCAATCGTGGTCAGATCCGCTGGTACGCTGTTCGTGAGGAGGTTAGTGCGAAGTGAAGATTGAACTCAATTGGCCGTCGTCGATTCCGCAAACTCAGTTCAGCAAGGACTTCCTGCAAGGGATGCTGAATCGTGTTGCTGTGGGCTATCACAACTACGGGCCGGCTAAGAAGGGCGGCTACAACTGGATGAAGTCTCTCAGGATGCGGCTTACACATTACCGGGAGACGCACAACACGGAGAACCTCATTGACGCTGCGAACTACGCCATGCTGGAGTTTACATACCCCAACGACCGCAAGGCATACTTCAAACCGACAGACAAGAGCGGGTCGCCGGGGGCCGCGCTGATTTCTGGCCGCGTGGTGAAGGGCAAGGATGAGTTGGATTGAAGATCGTACAGCCTGTGTTGTACGAGGACATCGCGCCGGAAGCTCGCCAGATCGACAACATCTGCAAAGGACAGTGATGAAAACCGTGATCGAGAAGACGCATTACGACGTGCTTGGTGTCCCGCCCGGAGCTTTGGTCTCAGACCTCCGGGCGGCGTACCTGGCCCTGGCGCTGAAGCACCACCCGGACACCGGCTCTGCGTCGAACGCAGCCCTCTTCGCCGATGTTACGGAAGCCTACGCCGTCCTGAAAGACCCTGACCGCCGTCGCGCCTACGACGCCACCCTGGCGCTGCTGACCGCTGCCTGCCCTGAGTGTGAGGGGTCCGGCGTGGTCTATCAGATGCGCAACTTCACGCACCGCGAAGAGTCGCCCTGCCGGTCATGTGCCGGTAGAGGCCGTGCCTGAGCGGGAAAATCTCGTATTTGGCTGATTTTTTAGGCAAAATGCCTGTAAGTTGTTGATTCTAAAGGTGAAAATAGTTCAAATTTAGTTGTTCATAACCGTTTGGTTATGGTACACTATTCATAGTTGAGCAATAGCTCAGACTTGCCCAGGCAAGCACCTAAAGTTGATTGAAATACTGCAAGGCATGGGGCACAAAGTAAACCCCTACTCTTTAGGACAATACAAATTAAATGCGGCGCTGGAGTTCGATACTGTCGGCACTGTCGTGAGACAGAAAATGAAACTGAGGACAGGGTGGGCTATACGACCAGCGAAGTTTAATTCAGAGCCGACAACTTGAGCGAGCGGTTGTAGAGTAGACACAAAACCCCATGGCAGTCCGATGGTAATGCTCCATCGCTGATGAAGACTCACAGCTTAGAGTCGAAACTGCAACCCGCCGCAAGGCAGAAAACGAGGAATCGTACCATGAAGAATAGGCAAACTACTTACGAGCAGCTGAAAGCCCAGATGCAGAATCACTCCAACTATCGGCTGGTTTTGTTGTGGAACGCGCTGCAAACAGACCAGACCAGCGCGCACTTGGTACCTCTGCAAGACTTGCTGAAAGAGCGGGGCATCAACGTCCGCCGCGGTTCGCGCTGCACACGCAAGTTCGTGGACGACGATACACTGAGAGCCGCGCGCAACGAGGCCCACGCCCGTCGCCGCATGGCCTTCGAGCTGATCCCTTCAATCACGCTCCCCGCCCCGGCCAAGCCCACACTTGAGAAGATAACCCCGGTCATTGACGCAGACCGCGTGGTTTCCAAGGCCGGTGGTCTGCTGGCAACGCTGCGCGAGCAAGCGACGTGGACTCCTGAGACGGTTGACCCTTTCCTGCTCAAGCACACGCCCGGCTTGAAGCGCACCCTGAGCCTGGCGATGAAGACTCGGTACAAGGCTTACGCAAACTTCTTCCGCGACAAGGCGTGGAAGTGGTACCGCATCCAGGTCATCAACGTGCGGTGCGGCCGGACCTTCAAAGCACTGATCAAGATTGGCCGCACCTTGATCGAGCTTCGTGCCGGCGTTCGCGGCGGCGTCTCATTCGTACAGGCCGTGCCGATGGCATGGTCAGACTTGACGTAGGCGGTGGCGTATGCGCAATAGCAGAGGTCTGTGGAAGCGCCGTGAAAAAAGCGCGTGTCCTGTTGGCAAGGCATGAGCGACGGCTGAGAGAGGTTATTCTTTCCGCTGTCCGTCGCGCACTTGACCACGCGAAGCATCCTGACTCAACACGAACCAGCCGCGCCAAGGAGTTGGGCGCGGCAAGACGGAGGTATTGGCATGGGAAACGCTGGTATTGATTACGGAAGATGTGTTACAAACATCGACCTGGAAACCGGGATTCGCTTCGGCGTGATCGCACTACACAGTGTCAGCGGCGACGCGCTGAATGACTTGGAGCCGGACTATGGGGAGCCGGCGTGCCCACAGTGCTGCAACAAGGTTGTTGAGCTGACAATGGAGAGCGACTCCGACGAAGACTATCCGCAGTACACGAAGCATGGTTGTGCGGATTACATCTGCCACACCTGCAAGCACACACTCGATTCCAGCGACGTGTTCGGCGCCGAACCGAAGGGGTTTACCTACGACAGTGACGGCTACAAGCTGACGCAGTGCCTGGACTCCGACATCTTCGTGTTGAAGTCCAACTACTACACTTTCGCGCAGTTCTGCTCTCCCTGCGTTCCTGGGGCCGGCAATCTGGACACTCCCATGGCGGATGGCACGAAGACTTACTGCCTCGACCCCACGTGGTTCGAGGGTGGCAGGGCTCCGTATCCTGTGTATGCGGTCAACGATAATCACTTGTGGAGTTACGGGAGGCGGTGAGCCAATGAAACTCGGATGGTGTTTGGTGGTCGTGCTTGCATTTGTTTTGGCCTGGGCGAAGTATAGCCTGGACCGTCGAGTGTATCGCCTGCTCTGGTACTTGGCAGCGGTCACGGTGTTTGCAATCGGCCTTGCATTGTGAGAGGAGCACTATGAACTACGATTTTTTCACCGAAGTGTTGTGGCGGCTGAGCCGCGTTCCATTTTGGCAGTGGGCGTTTGTAGTTGTGCTCTTGGCAAACGTGGCTGTGGTTTACGCTTTCCATCGGCTTAATTTGTACGAGGCCGACAAAACACGGCGAGCCATTGCCAAGCGGTTGGTGGATAACATGCTTGCCAAGTATGATGAGGGTCCGGCGGTGGGCACATGGGCCCCGGAGGCAAAGCACCCGTTAGACTCGCGCCCTTATCCACGCAAGCCCAAACGCGCCAAGAAAGCAGGGAAGCGATGACCCACGAAATGCAGCACGCAAGATCGGTAGAAGCTCGTCGAGTTGAGGCATTGGAGATGCTTCGCGCACGGAGTGAGAAAGCCCTCTTGGGCGCGCCTCCACCCGCTGCGGACGCCGAACGATTCAAGAGCATCTTCGGCGTGGAGTTGAAGGACTACTGGGAAGGGATTCTCAAGCTGGACGTAGTCAAGTTCGACACGTTCATCAAGCCACGCAAGAACGAGTCCACGGCGCAGGCCATCGTTCGCAAGTATGGGCAGGACGCTTGCAACTACATAAGGGGGTTGCTGTGAGCGACACGAAGCAACCGATCTGGAAGAAAGTTGGTTCCGTGGGCGACGTGAACCCGCTGGACTGTGGTGGTGGGTTTGTGTACGCGGACGAGACCGAAGTCTACCCACCGGAGATGGAGTACATCCAGTCGCAGGATGATGGTTCCGGTGATGCTGGTCCGTGGCTAGTGTATCGTGTAGCGCTTGATCCTCCGAGGTTCAAGACACTGACCGAGCTAGGAAAGCAGCAAATGGTGCGTCCGCTTGAGTTGCCACAATCCGAGCGCGGCGTAACTTGGCACTGGTACAACGAGTGGTTCGTGAAGAGTCTACCCGATGTGGCAGCGAACATGGGTACGACGGCGTTCTCCATGCTGCGCTGGTTGTTATCGAAGAACCCGGTGCTGCGTGCTTATGCCTACTTGACGCTTGCTGAGTATCATGGGTGGGAGAACTTCGACGCCTATCCGTTGATATACACCAGGGAGCAGCGTGGGGAGTTGGCCGCAAGAACAATTTTGAAGCCCCTCGAAACACTCTAACAGTCCGCGTCACACGCGGAGAATTGAGAATCAAATGAGCGCGAAAACAGTGGAGTACAAGAAGACAATCCATCTTGGGAAGGTGGATTTCAACAACAGAGGACGGTGTGATTGCGCCGTGGATGTGGAGGTTGAAATTCGTGTGATGGAAAACAAGGATGGTCAGCACGAGCTTTCCATCTGCGGCAACATCTGGAATCACCAACACACCGACACCCATAGCGGCGGCCAGAACGGCGACACCATCGCCAAGCTGTTCCCCAACAATCCGAAGGTGCAGCGAATTGTGGAAGTGTGGGACCGCTGGCACCTGAACGGAATGTGTGCGGCTTGTGAGCACCAGCGGGCGGCGGGATGGTTGGAGGTCGCGGCGCGGAAAGTGACGATCTACAACTGGACCCTGACAAGCACCACGGCGGCGTTGAAGCGCGACACCGAAAAGAACGCAATCAAGGCGCTCGTGGCCGGCGAGACTGTGACGTTGACCGCTAACCAGATCACACTTCTCTCCTTGTCTCACAGCCTCAAGGGCCGTCCGGTGACGCTGCCGGGACCGTTGTCTCCGTTCTACGAGCCGGAGAAGGCTACGACTTACAGCAGGCCGACCGAAGAGAAGATGCTCGGATGGTTGCGCGAAGACGAACACCCTGACGGGATTCTCTCGAAGGCTTGCCCTACCTGCGGCTACAAGTACGGCTCTGCTTGGCTGGTCGAACCTCTCCCGGCAGAGATCGAAGCGGAGGTGAAGACATGGTGAAACCCTACACCCCTCGTCGCGCCGGCCTAAAACGCTGGCTGCAAGACGCGCCCGACTACGTGCTGGATGTGTTCGACTACCCGCGCGCTTGCGACCGCTACACGGTCATGTTCACCGGGCGGTTCCTTGAGTATTCTGGCAAAGAGAAAACCTTTGCCAACACTTATGTGCAGTATCTCGGCATGAGCGGCGCACCGACGCACCCGCAAGGCTTCAGTATGTGGGGCGAGATGGAAGCCTACGAAGCCGCCGCGTACCGCTACAACAATCACCACAGGCGCATCCGGTGGAACGACCTGCCGGAGCATATCAAGGCTCACGTTCGCGCTAGAGCGGGGGAAGACTGATGGACAAACCGACACTTGACACTTTTACCAGAGCGTACATCGAAGCTGCGCTCTGGTCGTCCAACGATGAATCGACGCCTCAAGGCGGCGAGCCTCTTGAAAATAACTACGGTGCAGAGGACATCGCCGAGGAAACACTTGTGCAGATGGTGGAAGACTGCCGCAAGTTCCAAGCTGAGAATGCACCGTTGCTTCGTGGCTGCACTCGCCGCAGCGCGTATCCCATCGAAGCGCAAGCCGGTCACGACTTTTGGCTGACGCGCAACGGGCACGGCGCGGGGTTTTGGGACGGTGATTGGCCTGAGACTGGCGGCGCACTCACCGCGGCAAGCAATAAGTTCGGTGCGGTAGACTTGTGTGTTGGCACGGACGGAAAGGTGTGGGCCGAATGAGCAAGCAAGACTACGCGGATTACGAAGCAGCCGTCGCAGCGTTCATCGCTCGCGAAGGACTGTCCTTCCTAAGCACCACTACGGAGGGGGTGAACGACGCGGGTCAAAGTGACGGCAACCAAGATCCGTGGTTCTCTTGGCATCCGTGCGAGTGCTGCGGATCGCACTTGGGCGGAGATCGAGAATATCTCTACGCGCGCAATGCGTCTGGCAAGGTGGTGCGGTTCACCATTTGCACGGACTGCGTTTACTACATCGAGTATGGCCGGCTCGATGACACAACCATGGCTAGAGTCAACGAAGCATAACCGGCAACGGAGTAGTTGCACAAGGATTGTATCGCCATGACAGATACACGGACATACGACGTACAGGGCGCAATGCTAACAGTCACGCTCTTGCTGCAACAGCGGGTCATCCACATGACCATGACGGTAGACACATCGGCCCTCGACGTTGATGAGCCAGACCATAGCCAACACAACCTCATTGCCTACGTTGGCCCTCTGTTGCCAGGTTGGCAAGCTACAGAATCGTACTGGTGGTGCAAGCGCAGGCGGTCCCTGATGGTCAAGACGGGATCACAGGCAAACCGCGTAATACGTCACAATCTTATTGTTGTTGGGGATGCGGTTGCTGCCGCAATACTCGACCGGCAACGACGCAAGGCTGAGATGAAGATCGCCTTCGCAGCATAACCGTAGTGCAGAATGCAAAGGAGAGAACAAAATGGCTTGTGACAGTGTTGAGACTATCGAAGTTGGAACGTTCACGGTGCGCATCGAGCAGGATACAGATGTGCAAGACCCGCGCGAGGATTTCGACCACGTGGGGAAGATGGTGTGCTGGCACGGACGGTACAACCTGGGCGATGAGCAGCCGAAGTGCTCGCCGGAAGAGTACCGGCGTCAACTGGTCTTCGAGATTCACCCGGAGCTTGAGGACTACATCGAGAACGCCCTGTTTGAGAGGATGGGGGACACTGCGCAGTATGACGACGCGGTGGGTGACATTTTGCAGAAGATTCTCGACAAGCACTACGTAATTCTGCCGTGCTACCTGCTCGACCACTCTGGTATTACCATGAGCACCGGCAGCTTCGGTGACCCGTGGGACTCGGGGCAGGTGGGTTTCATTTACTGCACCATGAAGAAAGCTCGCGAGGAGTGGAGCGGTGAGAAGACGCACGAGCATTACAAGGTGCTGGGCGACCCTGACGCGGTGCGCAAGTGTGCGGAGAAGTATCTTACCGGCGAGGTGGAGGAGTACGACCAGTACCTCACCGGCGACGTGTACGGTTATGTGGTGGAAGACGGCGACGGCGAAAATGTGGAATCCTGCTGGGGCTTCTACGGTTTCGACTACTGCAAACAAGAAGGGCTGGCGGTCGGCACGGTCTGTGAGAAGAGGGCCAGGGAGTCTGCCGAGCAGAAAGCGGCGCAGCAGATCGAAGAGGCGAAGCAGGAGATCGTCTTTGCGCGCCACGAGCGTCGGCAGATGCTTGCCGAGTGGCGACAGATGTTGAAACAGCTTGGGGCTCTCAAGAAGGGCCGGCGTTTGAACTCTGGACGCAAGCCGGCGCAGTACAGGTGGCACCCTGACGCGGCTGCTTGCCAACAGGATTTCCCTGCTTTGTCGCTGGGTTTTCGGCAAGGGCTTGCGCGGTGTAAGGCTGCGTCGGCCAAGGCTCGCAACAGGATCACAACTCTGGAAGAGAACTGCTGGGAGTCGGTGTCGCAGTGACTCTCTGGCTCCTCGTTCCAGCAGCACCGGAGATCGTCGCGCTGGTCGCGATGCTCTTCGTAATTAAAACGTAACGCAACCACTAGCTCACGGTGGGCGAAAGCCACAGTCGAGCCAAGGATGAATCACATGGAACTTTTCAAAGCGCACAATCAATGGTCAACGCGCCCCGCTGATGAGCGGTTCGCAAGCGTACAGGAGTTGTACACCGCAACCCGCGCGTATCGCGCCACGGCCGGGGAGAAGCTGGTGCCGGTGAGCGAGCTTCGCGTGGAGGCCATCGAGGGCGATGTGCAGCTTGTGGGCAAGAAGAATAACCCGGCGAAGTTCACGCACTGGGCCTTCGGGCAGGTGGCGGCGCGTGTTGGCGCTCCGGCCAACTATCTGCGCGAGCTGCCTGCAACGCTTGCCTGCCAGAACCTCAATCATGGGTTGGCGAAGTACGCCGACAAGCACGACACAGCGAACCTGCTCTTTCATCAGAACGGCGGCCTGTTGCTGCGCGCTCTGACCAGCGACAAGTACGAGCGGATCTGGAACTTCGAGGTTGCTGAGCGGTTGCTCGATTTGGAGGGCAAAGGCTGGAAGCCGGCCATGCCCACCATCAATAAGACAGCGCATGACTTCCCGGCGCTTTACGCCAGCGATCACGATATGTTCGCCTTTGTGACGAATGACTCGGCGATCATCCGCGAGCCAGGTAACCCCGATGGCTTGATGCGCGGGGTCATTGTGGAGAACTCCGAGGTTGGCGCGAGTGCGTTGAAGCTGACGCGGTTCTTGTACCGCGCCCTGTGCAGCAACCACATTATTTGGGGCGCATCCGATGTCATGGAAATCTCGGTGCGCCACGTGGGCGATGCGCGGCAGCGGTGGAGCCGGTATGAGGGCGAGCTGCGGCGTTACGCAAACCAGAGCGCTCTGGAGGATGAGAGCAGGATTGCCAGTGCGAAGCGTGAGGTGCTCGGTGGTACCAAGGAGCAGGTGCTAGACAAGCTGTTTGGCATTCGCTCTTTGCAGCTCAGCCGCAAGACGCTGGACGCAGGCTACGACGCTGTTGCCATCGGCGATGGCGGGGCAAACACGGTGTGGGGAATGGTCAACGGTCTGACAAGGCACTCGCAGACCTTGCAGTATGCCGATGCGCGCGTTGCCGTGGATCGTGCGGCCGGCAAGCTCATGGAGATCAACTTCTAACAGGGTTCAACCGCGAGCCGTGGCGCGTAGACCGCGGCAAGAGGTTTCAAATGACGTACACAGAAGAGCTTTATGCGATCCCGGTAAATGGTGCTGGTTGGCGCATTTTGCCGAACGGTAACTGGTTTAAGATCGGCGACGGCGCGGAGATCGGTTACGGCGCGAAGATCGGCAGCCGCGCGGTGATCGGCAGCCGCGCGGTGATCGGTGACGGCGCGAAGATCGGCAGCTGCGCGGAGATCGGTTACGGCGCGGAGATCGGTTACGGCGCGGAGATCGGTTACGGCGCGGAGATCGGCAGCCGCGCGGTGATCGGTTACGGCGTGGAGATCGGTTACGGCGCGAAGA
>Ga0224555_1000678_pt1 | contig 52266 bp, 47 predicted proteins | sample 714S23034metaG_FD_180687 | JGI IMG/M metagenome (GOLD analysis project Ga0224555, IMG submission 180687) | Peat soil microbial communities from Stordalen Mire, Sweden - 717 S2 30-34 | ecosystem: Environmental > Terrestrial > Soil > Wetlands > Peat | place: Sweden: Norrbotten County, Stordalen...
CTCGCCTCTATCGTAGGCCAGCAGAAATTTTCGGCGCAGATCATCCCCATATGGCTTCGCCATCGATTCACTCGCCGCAGAGTCTCGCCAATTGGAGTCTACACTATTAAGGAAAATGCTCTAGACGCGAAATCTGGGGGAAAGGTTCTTACTCTACCTGGGACGCCAAGTGGGCGGTGTCGAGCAGGGTGAGCAGGATCCGGCGGAGGGCGGCATTGCGGCCGGTGGGGTCGTGCCACTCCTGAAGGGTGTGGATACCGCCGCCGAGCCCTCCAGCGCCGATGGCGATGGCGGGGACGCCGAGGGAGAGCGGGATGTTGGCGTCGGTGGAGCCGAGACCGGGTTCGGTGCGGAGGTTGAGGTGACGGTCGACGGCGCGGAGGGTGGTGAGCAGCGGGGCGTCGTCGGGGAGGAAGCCGCCGGGACGGTCGCCGATGGTTTCGATGGAGAGGGAGGGCGTTAGGGTTGCAGGTTTCTTAGCGGGTGTGGACGCGGGGGCGTTGGTGACCCACTGGTCGAGGGACTCGCGGAGGGCGAGTTCGGCGGCGTGGAGTTGGGCGGAATCGGTGGAGCGGAGGTCGAGCCAGGCGGAGGCGGAGGCGGGGATGGAGTTGATGGAGGTTCCGCCGGAGATCGAGCCGATGTTGAGGGTGGTGCGGGGGGCCTGCGCATTCGGTGCGGTGGGGTCGCTGGGGAGGGATTCGAGCGCGAGCAGGGCGCGGGCGAGGATGAGGATGGGGTTGGGCGCACCGGCGTCGGTCCAGGAATGGCCGCCGGGGCCAGCGACGGTGATGCGGAAGCGGCGGCTGGCGAGGGCTCGGGTGACGACGGCGGAGGACCCACCGCCTTCGAGGGCGATGGCAGCGGCGATGCGCGAGGCATAGGGGCTGGCTTCGGAATCGAAGAGGTGGCGCATGCCGCGGAGGTCGCCTTCGCCCTCTTCGCCAACGTTGGCTGCGAAGAGGATGGGGACGGCGGGGGCGAGTTCGGCGTGGCGCATGGCAGCGGCGAGGCCGAGCAGGGCGGTCAGGCCGGCGGCGTTGTCGCACGCGCCGGGGGCAAGGATGCGGGTGTCGATCTCGGTGGGTTCGGTCGGGGTTCCGGGGGGAAAGACGGTGTCGAGGTGGGCGGAGAGGAGGATCACTTGAGAGGCTCGAGGTTCCAGGTTCGAGGAAGACAAATGCGGGGGTCCCTCCACTGCGGCGGCTGCGCTGCCTCCGGTCGGGATGACGCCATCGCGGGCAGGCATGGTGTTGGGGAGTTCGGCGAGGGCGTTGCCGGCGGCGTCGAGGTGAGGATTGGTGAGGCCGAGTTGTTGGAAGCGCTCGAGGAACCAGGCGGCGCGGGCCTGCTCGCCGAAAGGTGGCGCGGGGATGCGGAGAAGCTCGAGCTGCCACTGGCGGAGTTGCGGCTGGTGCAGATGCAGCCAGTGGAAGGCGCGATGCACCGCCGGCGTGGCGGCGAGGCGCGCGATGCGGAGTTGGGCGGAGGTGGTCATAGTTCAGGCGCAAGGTACAAGGTACTAGGTGCAAGGTGCGGGGTATTCGACGTTGACGAGGAAGAGGCCCTGAGGTGGGGCGGTGGGCCCGGCGGCGGCGCGGTTGTGGGCGGCGAGCAGGGCGGGGATGGAGTCGGGCGAGAGTCGGTGCGCGCCGGCCTGGACGAAGGTGCCGACGAGGTTGCGGACCATGTGATGGAGGAATCCGTTGGCGGTGACGCGGTAGATGAGGAGGCCGTCGTGGATGTGCCAGGTGGAGTTGGTGATGGTGCGGATGGGGGCCGGGGCGGGTTCTGGGTCGGCTCGCTCGGTGAGGTCAGGATCGACGGCGGAGAAGGTGGTGAAGTCGTGGGTTCCGAGGATGTGGCGGGCGGCCTGGTTGAGCGCTTCGACCGAGAGGGGCCAGGGACAGGGCCAGACATAGGGGGCGAGGGTGGGGGGGCAGATCGAGTCAGGTTCAAGGTTCGAGGTTCGAGGTTCGAGGGATGGACTCGAGAGGGGGAAGATGCGGTACTCGTAGGTCTTTGAGAGGGCGCTGTGGCGGGCGTGGAAGCCCGGCGGAACGATTTCGGTGGAGAGGATGCGAATGCTGGGAGGCAGGCAGCGGTTGAGGGCGCGGTGGAGATTAGCGGGAGGGATGGGCGCGGCGAGAGAAAAAGAGGCGGCCTGGCCGAGCGCGTGGACGCCGGCATCGGTGCGACCCGAGCCCTGCGGCAATACACGTTCGCCGACCGTGCGGCGGATGGCGTCGGCGAGCAGACCCTGGACGGTAGGCAGACCGGGCTGGACCTGCCATCCGTGAAAGGGCGTGCCATCGTAGGCGAGCGTGAGTTTCCAGTGCGTCATGCTTTGCTTTGCACGGTATCACGGGGAAGACAGTTGTCAGTTGTCAGTTCTCAGTTGTGAGGGAAGTGCAGGTGGCGGCCGATCGATTTCTCGCGGCTGTGGGTCACGGGGCGCGACGCCGACCCGCGTTCATTCTGACAACTGACAACTGAGAACTGACAACTTAGCTTGGTATACTTGGGCATTCTGAGAGAACCGAGTGGCGGGCGAGTGATTGCCCTCCGATAGCTGGAACGAAGCTCGATTCAGTTTCGTAGCAGTGTATGCGGCGATTCGCCGCCGGGAAAACGGGGCGGATTGCTTGTCTGCCACCCCCTCGTCGTTTAAGAATCGCTCAAGTGCTCAATCACGTCTTAATACAACCACTCTGCAACATCCGCGCGGCAAACCAAGAACTCAACGGGAGTGTGCGAGGTTCGTGCGGCGTTCCCAGAAGTGCTGGAGATTAATCAAGTGAGAATAAAGGACATGCAGGCGACAGCGGCGATTGCGCTGCTTTTGATGAGCGTGAATATACAACCGGCGTTGGCGCAAGCGGGAGTTGCGCCGTCGGGGGCGGCACCGCAGAGCAGTTCGTCCTCGGCGCAACCCGCGGCGGGAATGACCCAGAGCAACCTGCCGCCGGCGCCGAAGCTGACCGAGCCGCTGTATCTACGGGACACGGCCAAGGACTACACGCGTTTGCATCCGATGTTTCCCAATCCGCTGAAGATGTATACGGCGACCAATGTGCCGCTGCCGCGACTGGGGAATACGCCGCGGCTGGACCAACTGCTGCGCGATGGGAAGATTTACCTCAGCTTGTCGGATGCGGTGGTGCTGGCGCTGGAGAACAACTTCGATATCGCGATTGCGCGGATCAACCTGGACATCGCGGACACGGACATCCTGCGGGCGAAGGCGGGCGGCACGCTGCGCGGCGTTTCGACGGGGTTGGTGACGGATACGCTGGGCAGCTCCGGCACCACGGTGACGGGCGGCGGCGGTCCCGGCGGAACCTCGAGCGGCGCGGGCGGGGGCGGCACGGGTGCGAACGGGTTGGTGCTGAGCACCAGCGGCGGCGGTCCGCTGCCAGAGACCCTCGATCCATCCCTGACCGGAACAACGCAGTTTGAGCGCGTTACATCGCAGCAGACCAATCCCTTTTCGCCGGGCTCAATTACCAACACGCTGACCAGCAACTTCGCGTATCAACAAGGATTTCTCACGGGCACGCAATTGGGCGTGACGTTCAATAACTCGCGCCAGACCACGACGAATGCCTTTAGCACCTACTCGCCGCTGTTGGATACGACGTTGCGGTTCCAGGTTACGCAGCATCTGTTGCAGGGGTTTGGTTGGGGAATCAACGGGCGGTTTATCGTTCAGGCGAAGAACGACCGGCGGATTACAGACTCGGCGTTCCGCCAGCAGTTGCTGTACACGGTGAACCAGATTGAGAACATCTACTGGGGCCTGGTAAGCGCGTACGAGGATGAGCAGGCGAAGGAGCGCGCGCTGGCCCAGTCGACGCAGTTGACCCAGGACAACCGGCGGCAGTTGCAGATTGGGACGCTGGCGCCGCTGGACGTGGTGAACTCGGACGCGGCGGTGGCGACGGACCGGCAGGCGCTGGTGGCGTCCGAATCGAACCTGGAGTATCAGCAGTTAATCATGAAGCAGGCGATCGCGCGCAACCTGGAAGACCCCGCGCTGACGAACGCGCCGGTAATTCCGACGGACCGGGTGGCGCTGGACCGACTGCCGGAAGAGGACATGTCGCAGGACGCGTTGGTGCAGCAGGCGTACGTGAACAATCCGCAGATTGAGCAGGCGACGCTGAACATGAAGAACAACGAGATCACCATCAAAGCAGAGAAGAACGGGCTGCTGCCAACGGTCGACGCGTATGGCTTCTATGGAACAGGGTCGGTTGCCGGACCGCTGAATCCAGGGGCAATTCCCATCTGCTTCTCGCCCCCGTGCGCCGCGACGACCAGCCTGATCCCGGCAGGATACGCCGGGGCGTTGGCCAACGCGTTTAGCGGGACCTATCCGGACTACGGCGCGGGCGTCAACATCACCATCCCGCTGCGCAACCGGGTAGCGCAGGCGGACCAGGCGCGCTCGCAGATGGAGTACCGCCAGGTGCAGATGCGGCTGCAGCAACTGTACACACAGATACGAATTCAGGTGATCAATGCGCAGTTCGCGTTGACCAACGACCGGGCGCAGGTGAGCGCGGCGCAGGCAGGGCGCGAGTATGGGGCGCAGTCGCTGGACGCGGAGCAGAAGAAGTACAAGCTGGGGGCTTCGACTTCGGCGCTGGTGCTGCAGCAACAGAGGAACCTGGCGAATGCGGAGAATACACTCATTTCGGCGACGGCGGCGTATGCGAAGGACCGGGCCGCGTTGCTGCAGTTGACGTCGAGCACGCTGGACGCTTATGGGATCGGCATCGCGGATGCGGCTGCGGGCGTGATGACGACGGCGCCGGTGATTCCGGGTCTGACCGCGCCGACGGCGCCAGCCCCGCCGAAGCCGATTTCAGTTGGCCCTTGATTGGGGCAGGAGGGACCAGCGAGTGCGGCGCGTCACGCAGATGGACAGTTATCGCAGCAGCCCTCAAGACGACATGAGACGGCACGCGTGACCCCTCCCGGGGTGGTTGATGGAACTTGTGTGGTATTGGCGAGTCCGCTGAAATAACTAGACTTTTCAGTAAGTCTGCAAAGTTTTGCAGAAATTCAATATGGGCCCGGGGACAAGCAGGACGTATGGATGAGACGCTGAGCAGTGGCCAGACGGCGAGTGTGGAGCAGGTGAACTTTGCGAAAGATACGGGCGATGGACGGACCAACCGGCTGGCGAGAGCGGCATCGGCCTATCTGCGCTCGGCGATCCACCAGCCGGTGGACTGGATGGAGTGGGGCGAGGCTGCGTTCGATCGGGCGCTAAAGGAAGACAAGCCGATTCTGCTGGACATTGGGGCGGTGTGGTGCCACTGGTGTCATGTAATGGACCGCGAGTCGTATGAAGACCCGGCCACGGCGCAGATCATCAATGAACATTTTGTTGCGGTGAAGGTGGACCGGGACGAGCGGCCGGATGTGGATGCGCGCTACCAGGCTGCGGTGTCTGCCATCAGCGGCCAGGGCGGATGGCCGCTGACTGCGTTTCTTACTCCCGAGGGCAAGCCGTACTTTGGCGGGACCTATTTTCCGCCGGAGGACCGGCACGGGCGGCCGAGCTTTCAGCGGGTACTGCTGACCATGGCGGATGCATTCCTGGACCGGCGGGCGGAGGTGGATGAGTCGGCCGGCAGCGTGATGAACGCGATTGAGCACAATGAGTCGTTCTCAGGACGCGCGGGCAATCCCGGGCCGGAGCTGGTGGAGAAGATGGTGCTGGCGGCCTTGAAGAGCGTGGACATGCGCCATGGAGGGTTCGGCGCGCAGCCGAAGTTTCCCCACTCCAGCGCGGTGGACCTGCTGATCGATGTGTCTGCGCGTGGAGTGGCGACGACCGTGAAGCTGAATGGGCAGGGAACAATTTCGGTATCGGAAGCGGCCCGGGAAGCGGTCTTGCAGACGCTGGACAAGATGGCGAAGGGTGGCATCTACGATCATCTGGCGGGCGGGTTCCACCGCTATTCGGTGGATGAGCACTGGGAGGTGCCCCACTTCGAGAAGATGGCGTACGACAACAGCGAGCTGCTGAAGAACTACGTGCACGCCTACCAGCAGTTTGGCGAAGAGGAGTTCGCGCGGGTGGCGCGAGACATTCTGCGCTGGATGGATGAGTGGCTGAGCGATCGCGAGCTTGGCGGATTTTATGCGTCGCAGGACGCGGATTTTTCGCTGGACGACGACGGCGACTACTTTACGTGGACGCGGGACGAGGCGGCCGAGGTGCTGACGCCGGAGGAGTTGGGCGTAGCCGCGGGGTATTACGACATCGGCGAGATCGGCGACATGCAGCACAATGTGGCGAAGAACGTGCTGCACGTGAAGCGCGGGCTGGATGTGGTGGCGCGCAAGGCCGGGGTGGGGGCGGACGAGGCGCGCGCGCTGCTGGACTCGGCGAAGCGGAAGCTCGATGCGGCGCGCCGGTTGCGGCCGACTCCGTTCGTGGACAAGACCATGTATGTTGCGTGGAACGCGATGTGCGTTTCCGCGTACCTGGCGGCCGCGCGGGTGCTGATTGCGCCAGAGGCGCGGGCGTTTGCGCTGAAGTCGCTGGACCGGGTGCTGCGTGAGGCGTGGAGCGCGGCAGAGAAAGACGGGCGCAGCGGGCTGGCGCATGTGGTGGCGTACGGCGAGCCGGGAGCGGTGGCTGAGCGCGTGGCCGGGGTGCTGGACGACTACGTGTTCCTGGGACATGCGGCGCTGGATGCGTGGGAGTCTACCGGCGAACTGCGGTACTACGAGGCGGCGGTCGAGCTGATGGAGAGCGCGCTGCGGCGGTTCTACGATCCGGCCGGAGGCGCCTTCTTCGACACCGAGGCGCCGGCGCCCGGGGAGCGCAGGCTGGGCGCGCTGGTGACGCGGCGAAAGCCGTTGCAGGACTCGCCGACGCCGGCGGGGAACCCCATGGCGGCGATGCTGCTGATGCGGTTGAGCGAGTTGAATGGGCGGCTGGATTACGCGGAGAAGGCGCAAGAGACGCTGGAGACGTTTGCGGGCGTGGTGGAGCACTTCGGCCTATACGCCGCGACCTATGCGCTGGCCCTGCAGCGGCTGGTGCGCGAGCCGGTGCAGGTGTGCGTGATCGGCGAGGACGAAGCCGCACGCGCGCTGGAGACCGCGGCGCTGGGGCGGTACGCGGTGAACCGGAGCGTGGCGCGGTTTGAGCGGGTGCGGGCGGGAGCGCTGCCGCCAATACTGGAGAAGACGCTGCCGCGTTTGCCGAAGATTGAGGGCAGCTTCGCGGTGGTGTGCAGCGGGCATGCGTGCCAGCCTCCGGTGGGGTCGGCGGAGGAGTTGGCTGCGATGCTGGCGCGGAGTTTGTAAAGGCAATGCGAATCACAGAGAACACAGAGAAAAAGAGAGAGCACAGAGAAGTTCATTAGGGATGATGACCACCTCTGTGTTCTCTCCTTTACTCTGTGAACTCTGCGGTTCGCTTTGGTAATGAGAATAGAATCGGGTACAGCAGAGATACGAAGGAAAAAGAGAGAACGCAGAGAGTGGAATCGGCGGGGCTGAATCGAATTAGCGGAGTGATCGTCGATGCGGCCATTGCAGTGCACTCCGCGCTCGGGCCAGGCCTTCTTGAGAGTGCCTATGAGGCTTGTATGCTTTACGAGCTTCGAAAACGAGGCCTGACCGTCGAGGCCCAGGTTGCACTCCCGATCGTTTACGAGTCGGTCCATCTGGAGATTGGCTACCGAATCGACCTTCTGGTTGAAAACACGGTTGTCGTGGAACTGAAGGCGTGTGAGTCGATCGCGCCCATTCATCGCGTTCAGCTGTTGTCCTACCTCAAACTGAGCAATAAAGCATTGGGCTTAATGCTGAACTTCCACGTGCCTCTAATGAGAGACGGGATCGTTCGCATGAGAAACGGCTTCTCTTAATAAAGCGAATCACAGAGAACACAGAGAAACGGAGAGATCACGGGGATGCTAATCAGAAAAGCGGCCTCCGCTTTTCTCTCTTTTACTCTGTGTTCTCTGTGATTCGTTTTTTGCTCAGGCGCCGGTGAGGGGTTGTTGGGCAGGTGGGGCGGTGGGGTCGGCGTGTTGCATCACCAGCAGGGTGTTGGGGTCGGTGCCGAGGGGGATGGCGTTCGCTTCGAAGGCCTGCAGGATGCGGCGGCGGAGCTCGCGCAGGATGGCGTCTTTCTGGTTGATGCGGACGCGAATGCTTACCGGGTAGGTGACGACGCGGCCGGAGATGGCATCGACGCCGGGGACGTCGGGGTCGGCGGCGGCGACGTCTTTGAAGGCGGGATCGTTGCGCACGGCAAGGGCGGTAGTGCGCAGGATGGCGAGGACGCGGTCCGGGTCGGCGGTGGCGTCGACGGTGAGGGTGAGGGTGGCGACGGCGAAGTCGCGGGAGAGGTTGGAGACGGTGGCGATCTGGGAGTTGGGGATGAAGTAGACGGTGCCGTCTCCATCGCGCAGGGTGGTGAGGCGGAGGGTGAGGTCCTCCACGGTGCCGGTGAGCGATGCGAGTTTGACGGTGTCGCCGACGTTGTACTGGTTTTCAACGAGGATGAATACTCCGTTAATGATGTCTTTGAAGAGCGACTGCGCGCCCAGGCCGATGCCGACTCCAACGACGCCGGCGGATGCGAGCAGGGGAGTGAGGTTGATGCCAAGGACGTCGAGGACGTGCAGCAGGACGATAAAGCCGATGACCCCGTAGGCGGTTGCGCGGAGGATGGCGGCGAGGGTGCGTATCTCGTTGGCACGCTGGGGGCTGTGGGTCTGACGGTCGGCGAGGGTCCGCATGCGGTTGACGAAGAAGCCGACCATGTGGGCAAGGATGAAGGCGATGACCAGGATGACGATCATCTGCGGAAGGTCTTTATGGACGAAGGAGAGTGCGTCGCGGTGCCAGTGGTGGACGACGTCCTGGAAGGTGACGTCGGGGATGTCGTCTTGCGAGGGACGGGCAAAAAGGAACATTATTGTGGCATCTCCGATTTTTGAGTGGGCTCTGGTTTTGGCCTTCAGGACAAGTATCTCTCGGTTTCTTTGATTGGATGCGGAGATTTGAGTGCAGGGAACGGGACCGCGTCGAACTGGAGTTCACTTGGGGGAGCGAACCCTGATTGAAAGCACGATTCTCGCAGGGGCGGCAAGGCGGATGCTGAGCATGTGAGGGCGATCGGCGCGCGAGTTGCGAAGGAGGGAAAGAATGAGAATTCTTCGAAGCATTGGAGTGTCGGTGGCAACCGGCGGGTTGATGCTGGTCCTGGTGAGTACGGCGTGGGGCCAGGCAACCGGGTCGGGGAGTGGGCAGGGGAGTGGATCGGGGAGTGGGCAGGGGGGCGGGCCGGCGAGCGGATCGGGTGGCGGGCGGCTGGGGTCGCTGACGGGTCAGGGCGGTGTACCGGTGACGCAAATGCCGGGGGAGCCGGATGGATCGCTTTCGCCACAGGTCGAAGAGGAGCAGGCGAAGCTGCGCAATACAGAACGGCAGAAGCAGCTGGTGGCGGATACGCAGAGGCTGCTGAGCCTGGCGAATGAGTTGAAGGCGGATGTGGACAAGTCGACCAAGGACACGCTCTCGCTGGATGTGGTCCGAAAGGCGGACGAGATCGAGAAGCTGGCGCACATCGTGAAGGAAAAGATGAAGTGCTCGGGTTGCAATTGATGCGGTGCGAGGAGAGAACCGGGATGAAGATTTGCGGATTGGCTCTGGCTCTGGTGTTCGGGTGCACTGCGGCATGTGCGCAGGGCGGCGGAATTACGGTTTGGCCGAAGGGCGTGCCTCCGGCCGGGACAAAAGTAGTGGACTTCGGCGATCACACGATGACGATTGGACACCGGGACCAGAATGGCCGAGCGGAGTTGCACCAGACCAAATCGGACGTGATTGTGATCCAGACCGGGACTGCGACGCTGGTAACCGGCGGCGAGGTCATCGATCCGGTGACGACCGGGCCGAATGAGATCCAGGGTTCGGGGATCAAAGACGGGGTAAAACACGAGGTTGGGCCGGGCGATGTGATTGAGATTCCGGCGGGAGTGCCTCACCAGTTCTTTCTGGCTCCGGGGACGCAGATTACGTACCTGCTGGTGAAGGTGGTCAAGCGGTGATCTTCGTCGCTCGAGCGGGGCTGCCCGGTGGGGGTAGAATCTTGACGGCAGCAGGAAGTGGGCTGCCGAGAGGTTTGGTATGGCACGTCGCAATGGATCGGGCGTTGAGGTGCGGAGGCCAGTGCTCGCAGTTCCGAGTGGGAGCGCGGGCCAGGTGGCTGGGTTAGACGCGGTTGAAGCGGTTGCCAGGGCAGGCGCCTGGGCTGGGATGACGCGCGAGCAGTTGGTGGAGTTCTACCGGCTGATGTATCTCTCGCGGCGCACCGACGACCGCGAGATTGTGCTGAAGCGGCAGCAGAAGATTTTTTTCCAGATATCGTGCGCGGGACATGAGGCGCTGCTGGTGGCGGCAGGGATGGCGATGCGGGCCGGGTACGACTGGTTCTTTCCGTATTACCGCGACCGGGCGATCTGCCTGGCGCTGGGGAACACGGTGGAGGACCAACTGCTGCAGGCGGTGGGCGCGGCGGACGATCCGGCGAGCGGTGGGCGGCAGATGCCGTCGCACTGGTCCAGCACCAAGCTGCATATTGTGACGCCGAGTTCGGCGACCGCGACCCAGTGTTTGCACGCGGTGGGCTGTGCGGAGGCGGGGCGATACTTTGCCCTCCATCCCGAGGCAGTAGGCAAGAAGCCTGAGGGCGGATGGGGCGACTATCGCGACTTCAAGGACGTGTCGTTCCACCCCGATGAGGTGGTGTATGTCTCGATCGGCGAGGGGGCGACCAGCCAGGGGGAGTTCTGGGAGTCGCTGAACACGGCCAGCAATGGCAAGCTGCCGGTGGTGTATGTGGTGGAGGACAACGAGTACGCAATTTCGACGCCGGTGGAGGTGAATACGCCGGGCGGAAACATTTCTCTGCTGATTGCGAACTTCCCGAACTTTCACTTTGCGGAGATTGATGGGACCGACCCGCTGGCGTGCTATGCGGCGATGACGGAGGCGGTGACGTATGCGCGCGCAGGCCACGGCCCGGCGCTGGTCCACGGACATGTCGTCCGGCCGTACTCGCACTCGCTCTCGGACGATGAGCGGCAGTACCGCAGCGAGGAAGAGGTGCAGGCGGAGAATGCGCGCGACCCGATCGCGAAGATGCAGATGTGGTTGCTGCGCGAGGGGATTCTCGACGCCGAGGGGATCAACCGGCTGGAGCACAAGGTGGACGAAGAGGTGCAGCGCGCTGCGGACCGCGCCATGCAGGCAGTGCTGCCCAGCCCGAAGTCGGAGGCGATTCTGCGCCACCAGTACTCGGAGGACCTGAAGCCGACCGACGCGCGCTTCGACACCAGGCCCGAGGCGACCGCCGACACCGGCGAGCGCACCATGGCGGAGTTGATCAACCTTTGCCTGAAGGACGAGATGCGGCGGGACGAGCGGATCGTAGTCTTCGGCGAAGATGTGGCCGACGCGACGCGCGATGAGGCGCTGCGGGCGGGCAAGATCAAGGGCAAGGGCGGCGTGTTCAAGCTCACCGCTGGCCTGCAAACCGAATTCGGTTCCGACCGCTGCTGGAATTCGCCCCTCGCGGAAGCGAACATTGTCGGGCGCGCCATTGGCATGGCGGTGCGCGGGCTCAAGCCGGTCGTCGAGATCCAGTTCTTCGACTACATCTGGCCGGCCGTGCACCAGATGCGCAATGAGCTGTCGCTGATCCGCTGGCGATCGAATGGGCACTGGAGCTGCCCGGTGGTGATCCGGGTGCCGATCGGCGGGTACCTGACGGGCGGGTCGATCTATCATTCGCAGTCCGGCGAGAGCATCTTTACCCATACGCCGGGAATCCGGGTGGTGATGCCGTCGAATGCGCAGGACGCGCTGGGGCTGCTGCGCACGGCCATCCGCTGCGACGATCCGGTGCTTTTCCTGGAGCACAAGCGGCTCTATCGCGAGACCTTCGGGCGCGGCGCGTATCCCGGGCCGGAGTATGCAATTCCGTTTGCCAAGGCGAACGTGGTGCGCGAGGGGAAAGATCTGACCGTGGTCACCTACGGAGCGATCGTTCCGCGCGCATTGCAGGTAGCGGATAAGCTCGAGCGCGAGACGGGCGTTGATGTGGAGTTGATCGACCTGCGCACGCTGAGCCCGTACGACTGGGACACCATCGCCGAATCCGTCCGCAAGACCAACAAAGTCATCGTCGCCCACGAGGACATGCTGAGCTGGGGCTATGGCGCCGAGATCGCGGCGCGCATCGGCTCGGACCTGTTCGACTCGCTCGATGCGCCCGTCCGCCGCGTCGCCGCCATGGACGCCTTCGTCGCCTACCAGCCCATCCTCGAAGACGCCATCCTCCCCCAGCCCGAGGACCTCTACCGCGCCATGCTGGACCTGGCAAAGTATTGAAGGCTTCTGCCGCAGAGCGACGTAGCGTGAATGACCGAACTTGTTCAGAACTCAGAGAGCCGCAGCTGCAATGTCTTAGGGACGTCCTGGGGGCTTGCGGGCCATCGCGGCGCACCTGAACGGGCGGGACATACCGGGGCCGCGTGGTGGACACTAGTACGGCAACACAGTGCGTCGCCTCTTCGCGGTCTAGCGCTATTCAATTACGACCATGGATTATGAGGACGTATTGAGCCCGTCTGGACTCTTATTGGCTGTTCCCAATAGGTACAGTTGCAAACTCTACAATCTCTCCTGACACCACCGCTCCACGGTTCGGACGCTGTCAAGTAAATTGTCTTGCCAGACTCTTCGTAACACTTCGGACAAAGCGGGTCTTTTTCACCTTCCTTGAACCAATACCCGAATTCACCAGTACGCACGACCCTGTCTTTTTGCTCCAATTGTTCTCTGAGAGTACGGTTCTCTTCATCCAATTCAATGATCTTGGCTTTGAGATCTAGAACCGTATCCATCACGGCACTCATTTGGTGCTTTAGCTCCATATCCGAAGTCTTCTTTGTTAGCTCGTACGCTGACTTCACCGCGCTGACAGCGGAGTTGGCTAGCCCAAGAGCGGTTGCGGCCGTTGACAGAGGATTCATGCGGATATTGTATGCCCGGCGACTAGAGAACTGTACCCGCTTTTCAACACCATCTAGAGTGGTAACATCCTCGCCATTATGACAACCGAGCCTTTGAGGTATCGAGTGATTTTCGACACTCCACACAGTCGAATTACCCGCAACATCAGAGTTGAAATGATCGACGGTCAATGGTTCCTGAGTGAAGATGACGTAAACAGTTCGGGTCTGGGATTGTTGGGTGAGGGTCAGGGCCAGCCAGCCCAAGTTTTTCACAATAGGAACAGGCTCGAACTACATCCTGCTGTTGAAGCAGCAAACGCCGAAGCCAAAGCGCGATTCAACAAATATTGCAGCGAAGGCTGGCAAGATGTGACCCCACAATGAATGACATTCTTAGAGTCGCTATTGAGCGCGTCATTAGTTGGCCATTTGCGTTCGTCGTGCTATGCATTGTTTTTAGAAAGCCGCTTCTCGCACTGCTGAATGAGGTTACTGCACTGTTCAAGCGGGTCAATCAACTCAGTCTAAAGCATAAAGAAACCACTGTTGAAGCGAGGACAGAAACCATCCTTCAGGTGAAGGAAGTCGCCAAAGAAGGTCTAGAAGGTGAACTTGGCACGACCGCAATTGAAGTTGCCACCGATCAGGTTCAAGATACCGCTGCTCTGGAATTGGAGCGACAGTCAATTCGCAACTATGGAGCAAATGTGGCCTCGGTACAGTTCCGAGAGGCAATGGTAAAAAGTGAACTTGCAAGGGTTGGTTTCGAACTCAACGACACCGAAACCACGGATATTCTCATTCGACAATACAGCGTGCAATACATGGTCGGCAGTTTTGAAAAAGCTTATAGGCTGATCTTTGGGAGTCAAATCGCGGCTGTTGAATTCGCGAATGTTAATGGCCCGCTCCAAGAAAATACATTGAGAATTTTCTACGATAGCGCCAAGGAGCGCGAACCGGAATCCTATGCAACGTTTTCGTTTGAACAGTGGCTATCGTTCCTGCTCAATAACGGACTGCTGTTCACGGTTGACGATACGTTCGCGATTAGTATTATCGGTAAGGATTTCCTAAAATGGCTGATAGAGGAAGGCCTCGCAAAAAACAAATCGCTCTGAGAGTTGTACTCTAATTAGCAATAGCCCTATCAACAATCGACACCAACCGGCCCTTGCCGGGTGCCCCACCCTTGACCGACCCAAAATGCTGGGTGCCCCACATCTCGCTTCTGAGATCTGGGATGGACTGCCGCAGATCGAGATTCTCGCAGACAAGTGACCGCGGACACATCCAACCGTCGATCCACCCGATAGCATTGAGACAAGCCTGATACTCAGGGGCGCGGTCTTGTGCCTGGCCCTGTTTTGCGGGTGCGATCTCTTGAAAACCTTCAACTGCTTCCAAACAGACAATCGCTGCCTGCTTCCGCCCGTCATCCTGAGCGAAGCGTCACGGTCCCATCGTGACGCGCAGTCGAAGAGCCTGTCCCGAGCTTGCCGAGGAGCCTGTCCTGAGCTTGCCGAGGGAACCTGCCACCAAGCCCGCACCACCCCAACCGTCCGCGTCCTTTCAACCACCACGCTCCCAGTTTGTATATACGAGCGTGGAAGTCCTTTGTTATCAGTCAAAATTTGTATATACAGAGCAGGAAGTCCTTTGTTATGAGTGAATCGTTGCATATACCGAAGAAAGCGTATCCCGCCCGCCCCAGCCATGCGCTGATAATATTCCGCTTTGTATATACACACGTGCAAGTCCTTTATCTTCAGCCAATATTTGTATATACAGAACGGCAAGCCCTTTGTTATGAATGAATCGATGGTAAATATACAGGGGGTCGACGCGCGGGAATTTGGGTCGGCGTGCAGTCCTTTGTTCCGGATCTCCAGCTTTGTATATACACATGTGGAAGTCCTTTATCATCAATCAATATTTGTATATACAGCGCCGCAAGTCGTTTGTTATGAACGAATCGATGGCATAACCAATGGGGGTCTGCACACTCCTTTTCAGGAGACGGACTGAATCACGAGATGGCCTGGATGGCGGCGAAGACGCGCATCAGGTTCCCGCCCAACACCTTCCGCATGTCGTCAGCGGAGTAGCCGCGGGCCAGCAGCGCGGCGGTGATCTTGGGCAGGTCGGCGGCGGAGTCGATGCCTTCGGGCAGCGCCGAGATGCCGTCGAAGTCGGTCCCGATGCCGACGTGGTCGATGCCGGCGACGCGGATGATGTGGTCGAAGTGGTCGATCAAGGATGCAAACGGCGGGCGGGGGACGCGGGCGGAGAAATCCCGGTCGAGGCGATTGGCGACGTGGTAGGGGATGGTCTGGCCTTTGGCGGCGTACTCGGCGGCGAGGGCGTCGTGGGCGGCGATGAGGGCGGGCTTCTGCGCGGCCCAGGCCTGGCGGTAGGTCTCGTCGATGAAGGCGGCGTAAAAGTTGACCATGCAGGCGCCGCCGTTGGCCGCGAGCGCGCGGAGCTGCTCGTCGGTGAGGTTGCGCGGTGAGTTGGTAAGGGCTCGGGCGGCGGAGTGGGAAGCGATGACGGGGGCGCGCGTGGTGGCAAGGACGTCGGCGAAGGTCTGGTCGGAGGCGTGGGAGACGTCGATCATCATGCCGAGGCGGTTCATCTCGGCGATGACTTCGCGGCCGAACGGCGCTAGGCCATGGTGATGCGGGACGGAGGGATCGTCGAGATCGCCGGAAGAGTCGGCCCAGTCGTTGGAGTTGGCCCAGGTGAGCGTCATGTAGCGGACGCCGAGAGCGTGGTAGACGCGCAAGAGTGCGAGGGAGTTCTCGATGGCGTGGCCGCCTTCAATGCCCATCAGGACGGCGAACTTATTGGCGGCGCGGGCAGCGAGAATGTCGGCCGGCGAGGTGCATAAGGCGAGCGAGTCGGAGTGCCGTCGGACTTGCTCGAGGACACCATCAATAAGGGAAAGAGCCCGGTGAGCGAAGCGGCCGCGCCAGGCGGTGGGTTCGGGCCAGATGGCGAAGAACTCGGCGGCGAGGTTGCCTTGGCGGGCGGTCGAGAGGTTCAGCATGCCGCCGGGCTGGTCGCCAACTGCGAGGGGGTCGGTGAAGTCCCAGGCTTCGTCGACGAAGCGCTGAGGAGTGTCGGCGTGGGTGTCGATGACGAGGGCGGAGGCGTGAATCTGGGCGGGGTCGGGTTGGCTGGGCGTGGTCTTCGTCATGATCTCTTTGCTTTGCTCGCAGTCTTCAGTTTAGCTGCTTGGAGTCGGCACGCATGCCCTCCGTATTGCTTCTGCCGGATGGGCTGATTGGAAACCGGGGAGCAACCAATGAGGAATGGACAGGCTCCTATGAGGTAGAGGTGATGTATGGAACAGGATTTGAATTCGAGCAAGACTGCGGCCCGTCCTTCGCATGGGGCGATCGAGGACAAGATTGGTACGAGCAAGCTGACGGAGAGTACGAAGGAGCAGAAGATCGATCAGGTCGCCATGAAGGGTGCGAAGCGCGGCGAGAACCGGATTCTGAACAACGAGGAGAAGATTCCCGGGAGCACGATCTTCTCGAAGTGACAGCAAGGTCTCGCGAGGAAATGGTATGGCCCCACTTTCAATGAAGTGGGGCCATTTCTTTGTGCGATATGCGATCACGGATGGGTGCGCGCCAGGGTTGGGTCGCTTGAAGGAGAGTGCAGCGGGTTGAATTCTTTACAATCATTAGATATGTCAGAGCCGGCACGAAGCGGGAATGAAGCGCAGCAGCGGTATAGCCCAGCGGAGATTGAACCGAAGTGGCAGGCGCGGTGGGATGAGGACGGCTCGCTGTATGCGGCCGAGGGGCATGACTCGGCGAAGCCGAAGTTCTATTGCCTGGAGATGCTGCCTTATCCCAGCGGCCAGTTGCACATGGGGCACGTGCGCAACTACGCGATTGGCGATGCGCTGGCGCGGTTTATGTGGATGCGCGGGTACAACGTGCTGCACCCGATGGGGTGGGATGCGTTCGGGCTGCCCGCGGAAAACGCGGCGCTGAAGAACAATACGCCGCCGGCGGAGTGGACGCTCCAGAACATTGCCGCGATGCGGCGGCAGATGCGGCGCATGGGCCTGAGCTACGACTGGGCCACCGAGATAACGACGTGCCTGCCCGATTACTACCGCTGGAACCAGTGGTTCTTTCTGAAGATGTACGAGCGCGGCCTGGCGTACCGCAAGAAGAGCAAGGTGAACTGGTGCCCGGAGTGCCAGACGGTGCTGGCGAACGAGCAGGTGATCGACGGCAAGTGCTGGAGACATGAAGACACGATCGTCGAGCAGCGCGACCTGACGCAGTGGTTTCTGCGGATTACGCAATATGCGGACGAGTTGCTGAGCGGGCTAGACACGCTGGAGGGATGGCCGGAGAAGGTCCGCACGATGCAGCGGAACTGGATTGGGCGGAGCGAAGGGACTTTGATCGACTTTGCCGTCGATCAGGGGTCAGTCACCCCAGCGAGCCAAGACCGCTCGCCGTGGGCCCCGACAGTCACCCCAGCGAGCCAAGACCGCTCGCCGGGGGCCCCGACAGTCACCCCAGCGAGCCAAGACCGCTCGCCGGGGGCCCCGACAGGGAACGGGGAACAGGGAACAGGAGGGCCCGCGGGGGAGAAGATTGCGGTGTTTACGACGCGGGTGGATACGATCTTCGGGGCGACCAGCGTGCAACTGGCGCCGGAGCATGTGGTCGCGAAGAGTTTTGCGGCGTGCGGTGCGGTGTTAGCGGGGCAGATTGAGGAGATGCTGGCGCAGCAGAAGGCCGCTCGCGAGGCTGGCGACCTGGGTGCGATCGAGAAACATGGCGTGAATACGGGACGGTCCGCGGTGAATCCGTTCAACGGCGAACTTATGCCGATTTGGGTTGCAAATTACATCCTGGCGGACTATGGGACGGGCGCGATCATGAGCGTTCCGGCGCATGATGAGCGGGACTTCGAGTTCGCGGGGAAGTATGGACTTCCGGTGAAACGTGTAATTGTACCCACAACCATTACAGATGAGCTTCCGGCGCTGCCGTATACGGTGGAAGAGGGTTCGGTGCTGGTGGATTCGGGGCCATGGACGGGCGACGAGTGTGCGGAAGCGCAGCAAAAGATGACGGCATTTGCAGAGGCGCATGGATTTGGCACGGCAACGGTTACATATCGGCTGAAGGACTGGGGCGTGAGCCGGCAAAGGTATTGGGGCACGCCGATTCCGATGGTTTACTGCACGAATGGCCATGCGGGGGTCGAGGCGGGCGGGGTGGTTCCGCTGCCGGAGAGCGCGCTTCCGGTGGTGTTGCCGGCACAGGTGGAGATCACGCAGCAGGGCGGGTCACCGCTGGGGCGGGTTGCGGGTTTTGTGAATACGACCTGTCCGGTGTGTGAGGGACCGGCGCGGCGCGAGACCGACACGATGGACACGTTCGTCGACTCGAGTTGGTACTTCTACCGGTATACGGATGCGAAGAACGGCGCGGAGCCGTTTGATTCAGCGAAGGCGAATTACTGGTTCCCGATCGACCAGTACATCGGCGGGGTCGAGCACGCGATTCTGCACCTGATCTACTCGCGTTTCTGGACGAAAGTGATGCGCGATTTGGGAATGATCCAGAACGACGAGCCTGCCGCACGGCTGTTTACGCAGGGGATGGTGATCAAGGATGGCGCGAAGATGTCGAAGTCGAAGGGCAATGTGGTGTCGCCCGACTTGATGATCGAGCGCTATGGGGCGGATGCGACGCGGATGTATGCGCTGTTTGCGGCGCCGCCGGACCGGGACCTGGACTGGCAGGAAGACGGGGTCGCGGGGATTAGCCGATTCCTGAGCCGCGTGTACCGGCTGACGATAAAGTACAGCGAGTCAGCTAGTCAGCGAGTCAGCGAGTCAGCGACGACTTACGGAAGCAGCCCGGCGGGGCAGGCGCTGCTGCGCAAGCTGCATCAGACGATCGCGAAGATTACGCTCGACTTCAGCGGACGGTGGCACTTCAACACCTGCATTGCGGCCATCATGGAACTGGTGAATGCGATTGCCGCGAGCGAAGCTGCGATGGATTCGGGCGAAGTGCCGTTGTTGGTGGTGGCTGATGTTTTTCGTAATTTGGTGCTGATGCTGGCGCCGTTCGCTCCATTCCTTGCGGCGGAGTTGTGGGAGACGATTGGCGGTGAGGGTGCAGTCTTCCGAGTTCCGTGGCCGGTGGCGGACGCCGAGCTGGCGCGCGAGGCTGAGGTGGAGATTCCCGTGCAGAGCAACGGGAGGCTGGTGACGGTGATAACCGTGCCTGCGGGGAGCGACGAAGAGACGATCAAGGCGGCGGCGTTGGCGGACGCGAAGGTTACGGCGAGGATGGAAGGCAAGACGGTGGTGAGGGTGATCGTGGTGCCGGGGAAACTTGTCAACATCGTGGTGAAGTAGTGGAGAGCGGTGAGAGAGAACGACCCCACGATAGGCGCTCTGCCACCCCAGCGGGAAAAGACACCCCGCCGGGGACCCCGGTCGCTGCCACCCCGGCGGGCAAAGACACCCCGCCGGGGACCCCGGTCGCTGCGCCGATCCCTTCGACGAGCTCAGGGCAGGCTATGGGGCACCCGACGGTGCGGGGGACACAATCGTTTGTGCATACGCTGTCGGCGTGCTGGAAGCGGCCTTCGCTGACGGCGCTGGAGGTGCTGTGGCGCTGGGCCTTCGGGGCGCCGGCGGCGGCATTGATCTGGTACGAGGCGACGCGGATCCTGGGCGAGACGCAGATTGATTTCGGCGCGCTGAAGCGCATGACGGTGTTGGACCCGATGAGCGCGGCGGCAACGCTGACGCAAACGGCCAGTGAGCTTTTGCCGGGCGTGTTGCGGGTTGCTGAGTGGTTGGTGCCGCTGCTGCTGGTGGTGTGGGTCGTGGTGTCGTCGTTTGGGCGGGTAGCAGTGCTGCGGCGAGTCGATGGGAACTTGCAGGCGCGACCGGGGACGGTGATGGTACTACAGGCGTTGCGGATGGCGGCCCTGGCGGGGAGCTTTGTGGCGTGGTTCGCGTGTTTGCGGGCGGCTGCGGGGTATGCGGTGAATGGGCCGATTGCGGCGGGGCTGGAGCCTAATCTGGTCCTCTACTGCGCGCTTGCCATCGTTACGACGCTGGGCATGTTCACGCTATGGGCGGTGGTGAGCTGGGCGCTGTCGGTGGCGCCGCTGCTGGCGATGCTGCGCAACCTGGGAGCGGGTGCGAGCCTGGCGGCGGCGTTCAAGCTGGGGCCGGTGCGGTCGAAGCTGGTCGAGATCAACCTGGTGATGGGGATCGTAAAGATCGCGCTGATCGTGTTGGCGATGGTGTTCTCGGCTTGCCCACTGCCGTTTGAAAGCGTAGCGACGCCGGGCTTTATGTTGCGGTGGTACGGGGTGGTGACGGTTGTGTATCTGATTGCGTCCGATTTTTTTCACGTCGTGCGCCTGGTGTCTTACCTGGAGCTGTGGAAGGCGTACGAACCGGCTGGGTGAAGGGTGGCGCGTCGAAGAAGGCCCGGGGCTAAAGAGGGTGGTGAAAAAGTCGTCTCCGGCCACAAACAGTGACCTCAGCGGCTAAAGCCGTAATCATAATGTGGCCTTTACGGCACGGCTGAAGCCGTGCCCTTAAGCAAAACGGCTGGAATCAGCGAAAGCGTGTCCCAGGGGAGACCCGAAGCTAAAGCCTCGGGCTACTAGCCAATGTTGATTCTTGCCCCGTTATGCCGGGACTAAAGTCCCGGCCTATCCTAAGGCCGAGTTTTTCAGCAGCCTCTGAAGCCCGCAGCTACTCCGGAAGCGAAGACCGCGGAGTTTTCAGCAACATCTCAGAGGCCGGAGGCTTGAATTGCCGCCAGGATGGGTTTGAGCAGGAGCTGGGGCGCGCAGCCAAGCAGAATGACGGCGGCGGCGAGCACGGCCACCAGGATCTGGCTGAGGATTGGCGAGTGGAATTCTTTGGCGTCGGGTGGAGGAGGAGCGACGTACATTGCTTTGAGCACGCGCAGGTAGTAGTAGAGCGACACGGCGCTCATGGCGATCGCGAGGACGACCAGCCAGAGCAGATCAACTGTTCTCGGAGTTGAAGCGAGCACGGTTACGAATAGATAGAACTTGCCGAAGAAGCCGGCGAGGGGCGGGATTCCGGCCAGCGACAGGATGAAGATCGCGAGCGAGAACGAGAGCACGGGGGCCTGCCGGCTGAGGCCGTCGAAGTGAGAGAGTTCGTCGCTGCCCTTTTGCGCTTCAACCACCGCGATCACGGCGAAGGCGCCCAGGGTAGCGAGTGCGTAGGTGAAGACGTAGTAGAGAAGTGCGGCGAGGCCCTGCTGGGTGTGGGCCACGATTGCGAGCAGCATGTAGCCGGCATGCGCGATTGCCGAATAGGCAAGCAAACGGCGCAAGCTGGTCTGGCGGATGGCAACGAGGTTGCCGAGCAGCATGGAGGCAGCGGCCATCAAGGCCAGCACGGGAATCCAGCCGCGATTGAGGTGCGGAATGGTGGCGGTGCCTCCCGCACCGGCAAAGCCGATCGCCACGATCTGGAAGAAGATGAAGAAGCTGGCGACCTTGGAGCCGGACGCGATAAAAGCGGCGCTGGGCGCGGGCGCTCCCTGGTAGACATCCGGCGCCCAGAAATGGAATGGGGCGGCTGCGATCTTGAAGCCAAGGCCGATCGCGGTGGTGACGATGGCGATGGCCAGGAAGGGGTTGAGCGCGGAGCCGTGGATGGCGGCAGCGATATCCGGGAGGCTGGTGGAGTTGGAGAATCCGTAGAGCAGGCTGAAGCCAAAGAGCAGGAAGGCCGCGGACATTCCACCAAAGAGGTAGTACTTTATCGCGGCTTCCCAGGATTGCAGGCTGCGCTTGCTGAAGGCGGCAAGAGTGTAGAGCGAGAGGCTGAGGAGCTCCAGCGAGATGAAGATGACCAGGAGGTCCTGCGATGCGACGAGGAACATCATGCCGGCGGTGGCCATGAGGATGAGCAGAACGAACTCGCCGACGTGCTCGGTGAAGGTTGAGTCGACGGAGATCAGCAGAGCGAGAATAGTGAGAGCGAGTAGCGCGATCTGGACCAGATGGGTGAGCGGATTCGCGATGAGGGTCCCGTCGAGGATGTTCGCCGGTGCGGGCGCGAGCAGGATGCGGGCAATTGCTGTGGCACAGCCGAGCGATGCGAGGCTGGCAGCGACGATGAATCGGAAGCGGGCGGGACGATTGCGCAGGAACACCAGATCGAGGGCCATCACGATGAGTGCAGTGACGACGACGATGACTTCGGGCAGTGCGAGTTGAAGGAGTTGCGCGTAGTTGATTGGGTTCATTGCCAACTCCCTTTGCGCAAGCCTTCAAAGAGAGGCGAATTCAGGGCGGGAACGATGATATTCAGAAGCACTTGTGGGTAGATGCCCACGAGGACGCTGGCACAGATCAAGATGATTGCGCCAAGGCGCTCGGGGAATGAGATGGGAGGAAGCGGCGGCGGGGGCGGGGTGGATTCGGCGCGTGCCTCCGGGAAGAAGGCCTTCTGCATGGCGCGCCAGATGTAGACGACGCCGACGACGATTCCGACGCCCACGCAGATGGCGAGTAGGGGATAGGCGCGCCAGACGCCGATGAGGATCATCAGTTCGGCGACAAAGCCGCTGAATCCGGGCAGGCCCATGGCGGCCATTCCGGCTATGACGAAAGTGACCGCGGCAAACGGCAGGGCTTGGTTGAGATTCATCGGGCCAAGGGCCACGAGTTCGCGGGTGTGGGTGCGTGCGTACACCATGCGACCGACGACAGCGAAGAGCAGCCCGGCAAGAATGCCATGCGAGTACATCTGCAGGACGGCGCCGGAGAGGCCAATCTGATTCAAGGTCATGAGGCCGAGCAGGATGAAGCCCATGTGGCTGACGCTGGAGTAGCCGATGACGAACTTGAAGTCGCGCTGGACGAGGGCGACCATGGCTCCATAGACGATGCCGATGACTGCGAGCAGGGCAAAGACGTCGCGCCAGGAGCCGAGGCCGAGGATATGGTGGCCCCATGGACCGAGGCCAAGCGGGAACAGCGTCATAGCGACGCGCAGGCAACCGTAAGCGCCGAGCTTCATCACCACGCCGGCGAGCAGCATGGAAGCGGCTGTAGGCGCGGCCACGTGGCCGGTGGGCGCCCAGGTGTGGAACGGCCAGAGGCCGGCGAGGATTGCGAAGCCGACGAAGACCAGGGGAAAGGCCAGCATCTGGAAGTGGGGCGAGAAGGGGAACTGGGCCAGATCGGCGAGGGACGTGGTCTTCGCGCCGGCCGCGACATAGGCTGCGACGAGTCCAATGAGGACCATGGCGGAGCCGACGAAGGAGTAGAGGGCGAGCTTCATGGCGCCGTATTCGCGGCGGGTCGAGCCCCAGATGGCGATGAGGAAATACTTGGGGATGATGACGATTTCGTAAAAGACGAAGAGAAGGAAGACGTCGTAGCTGAGGAAGACGCCGTAGACGGCACCAATAAGGAGCAAGTAGAAGGCGAAGAATTCCTTAGTGCGATCGGCTATGTCCCAAGAGAAGAGAACGCCGGTAACTGCGATGATTCCGGTGAGCAGGACCAGGGTGAGCGAGATGCCGTCGGCCGCGAGACGATACTCGATGCCGAGGGAGGGCACCCATGGCACGCGGGTGATGGTGAGCATATCTCCGGTTCGGTGGTCCACGAAAGCCGTGAGCGCAATGGCGAAGCCGGCGACGGCAGTCAGCAGCGCGACGGCACGCGCCAGGGCGACGCTGCGTTTGGGCAGCAGGAGCATTGCAGCTGCGCCGAGAAATGAGATGTAGATCGTCCAAGCAAGCATATTCAAGAAAACCACGTGAGCCGGTGAGTCAAAACTTTAGTTGTTGCACCATCTGTATGACCGTACTGTTGACGACCCCGAGCACGAGTTGCGGATAGAGGCCAAGCGCGAACATCAGGGTGATTGCGGGCGCGAGAGCGAGGCGTTCGCCGGTGGTGAGGTCGGGGAACGAAGCCCACTTTGGATTGAGCGGCCCGGAGAAGACACGTTGAAGAATGCCCAGGATAAAGAGAGCGGTGACGAGGAGTCCCAGGACTGAGATCGACGTTGCCCAAGCGACAAGGGGAAAGGAGCCCTTGAAGATGAGGAACTCGCCGATGAAGCCGTTGAGGCCAGGCAGGCCGAGCGACGAGAAGAGAGCGATGCCCATGAGGCCGGTGAATACAGGGGCGACTTTACGCAGGCCGCCGAAATCATCGAGACCGCGGAGGCCGCCGCTGCGTTTTTCCAGCAAGGCGATGAACCAGAAGATGGTGGCGGCAGTGAGCGCGTGGTTGAACATTTGCAGGAAGACGCCGTTCATCGCGGCATACTTTTCGGCGGTGAGTGCTGCGTCGCCGCCGGTGAACTTGGCGACGGCAAAGATGGCGAGCATGCAATAGCCGAGATGATTGACGGAGGAGTAGGCGAAGATGCGTTTAAGGTCTTTCTGGGCGAGCGCAGCGTAGGCAGAGAGGACAATGGTGGCGACGGCGAGCCAAAGGAGCGGCGTGAGGACCGTCTGCATCTGCGCTCCGAAGATGGGAAGCAGGATGCGGAGAAAGCCGTAAACGCCCATCTTGGACATGGCGCCGGTGAGGAGAATGGTGGTCCCGGTGGGCGCCTCAGAGTAGGCCGCGGGAAGCCAGGTGTGGAAGGGAACGAGGGGGACTTTGACCGCGAAGCCGAGGAACGCTCCGGCGAAGATGAGGAGCGCCATGTGCTGGGGGGTGAAGCGGTGCCAGGCAAGCTTGTCTACGACCGCGGGCATGAGCTGGCCGCTTTGGGCGAGCGAGGTGAGGTCGATGAGGTCGAACTTGTGGGTGGCCAGGAAGATGGCGAGGAAGGACAGCAACATGGCGATGCTGCCGACCATGGTGTAGACCAGGAATTGCGTGGCGGCCTTGGTGCGCCGAGGCCCGCCCCATAGCCGGATGAGGAAGAATGCCGGGATCAGGCTGAGTTCCCAGAAGATAAACCAGTGAAAGAAATTCAGGGCGGTGAAAGTTCCGAAAAGGCACGCCTGGAGAAGGAGGACGAGACTGAAGTAGAGCGGCGCTCGGGCTGGATCTTGTTGGGGGATCTGCCACGAGGCAGCCATTCCGATGGGCACCACGATGGAACTGAGCAGCAACATCAGGATGCCGAGGCCGTCGATGCCGACGTGATATTGCACATTGAGGGCGGGAATCCAGTTGTAGCGTTCTTGAAACTGAAGAGCGCCGGAAGTGCGGTCGAAATGGAACCATAGAATCAGGGTCAGCGCGAGTGCGGCAAAGCTGAAGGCGAGCGCGGTCCAACGCACGAGGGTTTTGTTCCGCTGGCCAAGTGCGAGGACGACCAGGGCGCCGGCGACGGGCAGGGCGGTGAGGACGGTGATGGCCGGGAAGGAGGTCATGCTTTCGCTCCCCAGAGCAGGAAGATGACGAGCGCGATGAGCGCGACGCCGATCACTCTTAGATAACCCTGTACTCGACCGCTCTGCAGCAGGGAGAGAAGCTGGCCGCCGCGCGAGACGCTTTCGCAGCCGCCATCAAAGCCGGTGTTGATGACACCGGCGTCGAGGAAGTTGTCCACCCAGGCGGTGCCGACGACAAGGAACGATACGGTTTGAACCGCACCGTTCCAAATCCAGCGGTCGAACCAGTCGCAGACTTTGGACCACCAGGTGTTGAGGCGGACCAGAGTTGCGCCGTAGAGTGCATCGACGTAGAAGGCGTGGCCGAGGACGGAAAAGATTTGCGGCTGGAGACTTCCGAGAGAGTCAGGCGCCTCAGCGGTCTCGATCGGCTTGCGGCCATAGAAGTACCAGCCCAGGCCGAGGCCGAGGAAGACAATCAGCGACGAGGAGAGCATGACTGGGAGAATTCCGGGAGCCGAAAAACCTGCAAAGCTCAGAGTGGCGCGGCCGTTTTCGAGGAAGGATTGGAACCACGGCCATGCGGGGGTCCCGACGAAGCCGAGCAGCATCGCGAAGGCGGCGAGGATGACGAGCGGGATGGTCATGACCGCGGGGCTTTCGTGCGGATGGGCTGAAGCGTGAGGCGCGGGGTCTTCAAAGTGCGCGGCGAGTTGAGGGTCGTCGTGGCTGGATGCGGCCAGGCGAGAGCTGCCGGCGAAGACGTAGTAGACCTGGCGCGTCATGTAGAAGGCGGTGAGGAGAGCGCCGAATGCGCCCATGTAGAACGGGGCCTGGGAGATCGACCAGGAGTGCGCGGCGTGGAGGATGGCGTCCTTCGACCAGAAGCCGGAGAAGAAGAATGGAAAGCCGCAGAGGGCGAGCATGCCCGCGGCGTAGGTGAGGAAGGTGATGGGCATGAATCTGCGCAGACCGCCCATGCGGCGAATGTCTTGCTCGCCGGAGCAACCGTGGATAACGGAGCCGGCGCCGAGGAAGAGCAGGGCCTTGAAGAAGGCGTGAGTGATGAGGTGGAACATGCCGACGGCGACGCCGCCGACGCCGAGGCCCATCATCATGTAGCCAAGCTGCGAGACGGTGGAGTAGGCGAGGATGCGCTTGATGTCATATTGCCCGACGGCGATGAGCGCGGCGAAGACGGCGGTGATCGCGCCGACCCAGGTGACGACTTGCAACGCGACGGTGGGGGTGAGCAGGCCGCCAGCGTGGGCGCTCGGCTGGACGCTCATTAGCGGATAGATGCGCGCGATGAGGAAGACGCCGGCGGCAACCATGGTGGCGGCGTGGATAAGGGCGCTGACGGGAGTCGGTCCTTCCATCGCGTCGGGCAGCCAGACGTGGAGGGGGACCTGGCCGGATTTTCCGGCGGCGCCGCAGAAGATGAGAATGCCGATGGCGGAGGAGGCGGTAAGTCCGAGGATAGTGGTTTGCGCAACGAGATGGGTGAGCGCTGACTGCTGAAGGCAGCCGAGGCCGGCGTCGTAGAAGAGGAGCGTGTGGGTCTGCGCGTAGAGCCAGACCATGCCGATGAGGAAGCCGAGGTCGCCGATGCGGGTGACGATGAAGGCTTTCTTGGCGGCGGCGGCAGCTTCCGGCTTGGCATACCAGAAGCCGATGAGCAGATAGGAGGTGAGGCCGACGATCTCCCAGCACATGAAGAGCAGCAGCAGACTGTTGGCGATGACGACGCCGAGCATGGCCCCGGCAAAAAGGGCCAGGAAGCAGAAGAAGCGCGTGAAGTTCTCGTCGTGCTCCATGTAGCCGACGCTGTAGATGAAGATGAGCAGGCCGACCAAGGTGACCATGACCAGCATGACCGCGGTCAGTGGATCGAGCATCCAGCCGAGTTTGAGCCATTCATTGCCAAACTGGAACCAGCGGAAGTTGACAGTTTGGATTGCGTCGCCACTGCGATTGCCGAGCGCGTGGGCGAAGGCACAGAGCGAGAGCAGAAACGAAATTGCCATGGAGCCGATGGCGAGGGAAGCGGCGGGGATGCGGCTGCGCTGTTTCAGGAGAGAGCCGATTCCGGCGGCGAGTATCGGCAGGGTGGGAATCAGCCAAAGGTTTTGAACGATCCAGGTCATTGAGTCTCAGCGAGCGGTGAAATCAGTTAGGGTTCCGGAAGTACGAAATCGAGAGATTCTGGACATGCGCTGCGCACAGTCCAGAATGACGGCCGTAATTGATTGCGGAAATAGCACCGGGATTCTTGCGCTAGCCTTTCAGTGAGTTCATCTGGTCTAAGTCCGTTGTTTTGGAGTGCCGGTAAGCGGCAAGGATAATGCCCAGGCCGACGGCCGCCTCCGCTGCCGCGACGCTGATGGAAAAAATTGCGAACATGATGCCGGTCAGCTTCGAGGGGTTGGGGCCGTAGCGCCAGAAGGCGATGAAGTTGAGGTTAGCGGCGTTGAGCATGAGTTCAATGCCGATAAGAACCAGGATTGCGTTGCGCCGGGTCAATGCCCCAGCGAGCCCAATGGAAAAGAGAAGCGAGGAGAGGAGCAGGTAGCTTTGCAGCGAACTCACTTTGGCTCCTCCTTGCGGTCCATTGCGATCACGACGGCGCCGATGAGCGCAGCGGTCAGCAGCAGACCCATGATCTCCAGGGGCAGGACAAACCGGTGCATCAGCGCCTCGCCGATTTGTTGCACGTCGATGTCAGGCTGCGGCGGCAATACCTGGGAGGATGCCGTACCGGAACGGATGGCCCATGCAAGGACTGAGAACACGGCAGCGGCGACTACGATACCCCATGCCCAGCGGGAAGAGTAGGCGGGCAGCTGCACCGGCGTGGGGCTGTGCGTCATCATGATGGCGAAGACGGCGAGGATGGCTACGGCGCCCACATAAACCATGATTTGCGTAAACCCTACGAACTGCGCGCCCAACTGAAGATACAGTGCCGCTACTCCGGCAAAGCCCACCGTGAGCGCCAACACGCAGTGGACTGCGTTGCGCAGACCCATGGCGGCCGCCATGCCGGCAACGGTGAGGACAGCGAGGATAAGGAACGATACGGTCATCTCAAGAACTCGATAGGTGTTGCAGTCAAACTGGCGTTACACATCTAAAAACAGGCCAAAGCCGCGTGGTCACTCGGCAAAACGGTAAGTCCGCACTTGAAATCTCTGCTTTCGTTTGAGGGCAAGGCTCAACAGGATGCACGGGGCGGCGAGCAGGGCAGTGCACACCAGCCAGCGCGCCGGTCCGGTGGGCATGAAATGCCAGATGCCGGCGACCAGCATGTTAATCAACGCCATGGGGAGAACGTATTGCCATGCGAGATTCATCAGTTGGTCCATGCGCAGACGCGGGAGGGTTCCGCGGATCCAGATGAAGGCTGCGATCAACACCAGCAGTTTCGCAAAGAACCAGACGTAGGAAGGAATCCAGGCGAGAAAGGAAAACGGCGCGGACCATCCGCCGAGAAACAGAGTGATCGCCAGGCCGCTGGTGGCGAACATGCCGAGGTATTCGCCGAGGAAGAAGAGCGCGAACTTGAAGCCGGAGTACTCGATGTAGTAGCCGGCGATGATCTCGGATTCACCCTCGGGAAGATCGAACGGGGAGCGGTTGGATTCAGCAGTCGCGGCGATCATGAAGAGGGCGAAGCCTACGATTCCCCAGGGGGTGAAGACATACCAGTGGGGGAAGATTCCGGTGTAGCCGGCCTGCTTGTCCACGATGGACACGGTGGAGAGCGATCCGGCCTGCATGATGATCACGATGGTGGCCAGGACCATCGGAATCTCGTAGCTGATCATCTGCGCAACGGCGCGCATTGCGCCCAACAGGGAGTACTTGCTGCGGCTGGACCAGCCGGCCATGAATACCGATAGCTCCACGGTAGAGCCGATCGCGAAGAAAAACAGCACTCCGGCGTTCATATTGACGATCACCATGTTTCGGCCGATGGGCAGAACGGCATAGGCCAGGAAAGCCGCGGCCACCAGAACCAATGGCGCCAGAAAATGCACAACATGGTCCGCGGTGATGGGAACAATATCTTCCTTGGTGAGCGACTTGACGGCGTCGGCGATGGGTTGAAGCAGGCCGAAAGGGCCAGTGCGATTGGGGCCGAGGCGGTTCTGCATTCTGCCCAGACCCTTGCGCTCGAGCCAGGTGGTGATGGCAAAGAGGAGCGGGAAGGCGATGAGAACGGGAACGACGGAGAGGATGGCCGAAGCCAGCGGTTGCGCGCCGGCCGGGACGAACCCCAGCAGCCAGAGCTTGGCGATCGGGAAGATCTGGTCGAACGTTTGCGGCGTCAGAATCATCGCGATTCACCGTCGGCCGGTTGCGCTTGCGGCGCGGGGGCCGGCTTGGCCTCGGCAGCCGCTCTGGCTTCGGCGGCCACTTTTGCTTTTGCCTCCACCTTAGTGCGCGCTTCGGCGAGCGCGGCGTCCACGGCGGCTGCTTCCGTGGGATGAATCTGGTGGTAGTACTGGTTGGACTTGGCCAGGCGATGCTTATCGAACAGGAGGCCGCCAAAGCGATCGTCGGTCGGCAGATCGTAGTCCACGTCCATTTTGATGGCGTCGAACGGACAGACTTCGACGCAGATCTGACAGCTCATGCAGACCGAGATATCGATGGCGAAGACTGCCGGGTAGAACTGGGGCTTGCCGACGGCGTCGGGTTTCTTGTCCGCGCTCTTCTTGATGAGGATGCATTTGGGCGGGCATTCCTTTTCGCAGATCTGGCAGGCGACACAGCGCATTCCCTGGTGCCAGTCGGAGCCGTCGAAGACGAGGAAGGGAAAGCTGCGCGCCGCCTCAATCTGCGGCAGGCGCTCTTCGGGATACTGGAGCGTGGTCAGCCGTTCTTTGCTGACATAGCTGCCGAAGAAGTTCCGGGCTGTCTCCGCCAATCCCTTCAGGATGCCTTCACCAACCATGGTGACCCTCCGCGAGGTTGACCTCAGGGGCTAAAGCCCCGTGGGTTGGGAACGTGGGTTGCGGCACGGCTGAAGCCGTGCCCTTAAGCGAGACCAATGCGGGTGAAAACGTATGTTGCGGCATCCATTCGGCTTCGCTCAGGACAGGCTCTGAAGCCGAGGTTGCGGGAAGAGTCAGTTTTCGAAGCGAGAGGGGCAAAGAGCATATCTCAGGGGCTAAAGCCCGAATTGATTCTGTGCCCGTTATGCCGGGACTAAAGTCCCGGCCTATCTTAAGGCCGAGTTTTTCAGCAACCTCTAAAGCCCGCATTGATTTTGCGGCCGTATGCCGGGACTGAAGTCCCGGCCTATCTATAGCCCGCATTCGCTTGGCGGCAATCATCGATCCACCTCGCCCAGCACGATATCGACGCTGCCCAGGATCGCCACGACGTCCGCCACATTCAGCCCGATGCATAGGTCCTCCAGCACGGTGAGATTGATAAGGCTGGGCGGGCGCACGCGATAGCGGTAGGGATTCGGCGAGCCATCGCTGATGAGGTAGAAGCCAAGCTCGCCCTTGGGCGATTCAATTCTTCCGTAGGCCTCGCCGGGTTTCGGGCGGAAGCCGCGAATCCGCATCTTGGGGTCAACGATCGGACCGGCGGGAATGGCGCGCATGGCCTCGTTCAGGATCTTGAGCGACTCGCGCATCTCCAGGAAGCGCATCATGTAGCGGTCATAGACGTCGCCGTGCGCGCCCAGGGGCACCCGGAAGGAGAAGCGGTCGTAGATGCTGTACTTGTCCACCTTGCGAATGTCATAGTTCACGCCGCTGGCGCGCGCCATGGGGCCGCTGATGCCGGCATTGATGGCGAGTTCGCGCGAAAGCACTCCTATGCCTTGTGTGCGCTCCATCAGGATCTCATTGCCGACGAGGAGCCGCTCATACTCGTCGAGGAAGCGAGGGAACTCCTGCACAACTTTCTTGGCCCGGCCCAGCCAGCCGGCGGGCATGTCGACGCGACAGCCGCCGAAGCGCATGTAATTGCACATCATGCGCGCGCCGGTGAGCTCTTCGAAGAGGTCGAGGATTTTCTCACGCTCGCGGAACGCATACATCAGGGGGGTCCCGCTGGACCCCATATCCTGCAACAGGAAGCCGATGAGAGAGGCGTGGTTCTGAAGGCGGGTGAGCTCGCCGGTGATGACGCGGAGGTATTCTGCGCGTTCGGGCACCTGGATGCCTGCGAGCTTTTCAACCGCCAGTGCGTATCCCCAGTTGTTGGTGATGGAACAGATGTAGTCCAGCCGGTCGGTGTAGGGCATTGAGCCAAGGTAGGTTTCGAACTCGGCGATTTTCTCGTGGTTGCGGTGCAGATAACCGAAGACCGGCTTTAGCCTGACGACCACCTCTCCGTCGAGCACGACATTCATGCGAAAGACGCCGTGGGTGGAGGGGTGCTGGGGCCCCATCGATATTTCCAGCAACTGCTCTTCGCCGCGATCGATCGCCGGTTCAAGCTGGGACTGCGCGGTGGGGTTAGTAACGGTGCTCATCTCCCTCCCGCTTCGCTACGATGTTGGCTGGCCCGTTGCAACACCTGGTCGTGCGCGGTCGGCTCATACTCGAAGTCGTCCGGGTCCACATAATCCTTGCGCATGGGATGGTCCTGGAATGCGTTCCACATCAGGATGCGGCGCAGGTCGGGATGCCCGTCGAAGATGACGCCGAAGAGATCGAATACCTCGCGCTCCTGAAACTCGGCGCTGCGCCAGATCGGCGTCAACGAGGGCAGATGGACGCCGCGGTCGCGGTCCTCGGTGCGCATGCGCAGAGGAAGCGGGCCGTACTTCAGTTCCTGCGAGAAGAGGTGATAGACGACTTCGAGATATCCCTGGGTCCTGGTCTTCTGGACCTCCTCGACTTCGCTCTCCACTCCATCCACAATCTTTTTGACCTTGACCTTCGCGGAGATCTCTTTGGAGGGCCAATCGACGCCGGTTACGTTGGAGCAGAAGTCGAAGCGCAGGTCTGGAGCGTCCTTTAGATAGGCGGCAATGGCGAAGCCATGCTCCGCGTCGACCAGCAGGGAATGCTGGGCCGAAGGGCTGCCGTTGAACACGATCTCCAGGCGGCAGCCGGGGATGTTGGCTTCGAGCGAGGATTTAGTCGTTTCGAGATTCATCCGTCCCTGCCTTCGTGATTTGGACCAGTGGGGCGTGCCATACCGCCGGGTTCTGCGGTGGTTCGAGGTCGTGCGCGCCGAACCGGGGAACGACGAACTCGCTGGGTTGGCCTGCAGTGAGATGGCGCGGCCTGTCTTCGCCAGTGAGTTGCTGCGCGTCGATCTTCTTCTGCAGCATGATGAACGCGTCGATCAGGGCCTCCGGGCGCGGCGGGCAGCCGGGGATGTAGACGTCGACGGGAATGTAGCGGTCGATGCCTTTGAGCACGTTGTAGCCCTGCTTGAAGGGGCCGCCGGAGATGGCACAGGCGCCCATAGAGATGACATACTTCGGCTCCGGCATCTGGTTATAGAGCCGGACCACCTGCGGGGCCATTTTCTTGGTGACGGTGCCGGCGACGATCATCAGGTCGGCCTGGCGCGGGGACGGGCGGAAGACCTCGGCGCCGAACCGGGCGAGGTCGTAGCGCGCCATGGTGGTGGCAATCATCTCGATGGCGCAGCAGGCCAGGCCGAAGTTCAACGGCCAAAGGGAGCTTCTGCGACCCCAGTTGTAGAGCTCCTGGAGGCTGGTGGCAAAGATCCCCTGTTTACTCAACTCGGTCTTTAGCTTCTCATCCACCCCTAAAATCCTCAGTTCCGAATTGGCGATCGCGTTGGCGCCAAGAAGTTCGTAATTCGAACAGTTGCTTTATGTCCAGACCAGGACTTGCTTTTGATAGGCCCAGACCAGGCCTTCCACCAGCAGGAGCAGGAAAATCAGCATGGCGATGGATTCGCCCATCGAGAATCCCGTAAATGCCACAGCGAACGGCAGAAGGAAGATCGCTTCCACGTCGAAAATCAGAAAGATGATTCCGTAGAGGTAATAGCCCGGCTTGAACTGAATCCAGGCATCCCCTTTGGATTCGAGCCCGCACTCGTAAACGGCATTCTTGCTGGGACCGGGTTTGTGGGGGGAAAAGCACTTTGCCCACAACCAGGCCAGCAACAGTGGCGTCAGAGCGAACGCAACGGCCGCGAGCAGGAGCACAATGACGGGCAGATAAAGGCCGTTAGTCATAGCTGGCTCTACTGTAGCAGACCTCCGGGGGTGGTCTTGTGACCAAGCTCACAGCTTTCCTCTGAGCCCCGACCTCAGAATGGATGAGGGTTTCCGAAGGGGACAAATGACAGAACAGCAAACAGTGATTCTGGACGGGAACGAAGCGTGTGCTTCGGTCGCGTACCGGCTGGCGCAGGTGATCACGATTTATCCGATTACCCCGTCTTCCACGATGGCGGAGTGGGCCGATCAGTGGAAGGAAGAGGGGCGCAAGAATGTGTGGGGCACCATCCCGGTGGTGGCCGAGATGCAGAGCGAGGGCGGAGCCGCGGGGGCCATGCATGGCGCGCTGCAGGCGGGGGCGTCCGGCACTACATTTACGGCGTCGCAAGGCCTGCTGCTGATGATTCCAAACATGTACAAGATCGCTGGAGAGCTGACCGCCAACGTCATCCATGTGACCGCGCGCGCCCTGGCCACGCATGCGCTCTCTATCTTCGGCGACCAGTCTGACGTGATGGCCTGCCGTTCGACGGGTTATGCCATGCTTTCGTCGAACTCCGTGCAGGAAGCCGGAGATATGGCACTGATCGCGCACATCTCCACGCTGAAGGCGCGGGTCCCGTTCCTCCATTTCTTTGACGGCTTTCGCACCTCGCATGAGATCAACAAGGCGCTGGCGATCTCCGACGAGACGATTCAAGCCATGCTCGATGAAGAATCCGTTCTGGGCCATCGCTCGCGGGCGATGAGCCCGGACCAACCCGTCCTGCGCGGCACGGCGCAGAATCCCGATGTTTATTTCCAGGCGCGGGAGGCCGTCAATCCGTTTTACCTGGCTTGTCCGACGATTGTGCAGGACACGATGGACCGCTTCGCCGCGCTGACCGGGCGGGCCTACCATCTGTTTGATTATGTTGGGGCCCCCGATGCGGAACGGGTGATTATCCTGATGGGCTCGGGTGCGGGCGCGGTCGAGGAGACGATCAAGCACCTGAGCGCGCAGGGCGAAAAGCTTGGCCTGCTGAAGGTCCGCATGTACCGGCCGTTTGCCGCCGACGCCTTCCTGGCCGCACTGCCGGCCACGGTCAAGTCCATTGCGGTACTGGACCGCACCAAGGAGCCGGGCGCACTGGGCGAACCGCTTTACCAGGATGTGGTCACGGCATTCAGCGAGGCATTCTCCAGCGGCACAGCGCCGTTTGCGAAGCAACCCCGCATTATCGGCGGGCGCTACGGTCTTTCCTCGAAGGAGTTCACCCCGGCCATGGCCAAGGGTGTCTTCGATGAATTGAAGAAGCCGCAACTGAAGAACCGCTTCACCATTGGCATCAACGACGATGTGACCCATACCAGCCTCGCGTACGATCCGGAGTTCTCCACCGAGGACCCGCGCACCGTGCGCGCGCTGTTCTACGGGCTGGGTTCCGATGGAACGGTGGGGGCGAACAAGAATTCCATCAAGATCATCGGCTCGGAGACGCCGTTTTACGCGCAGGGTTACTTTGTCTACGACTCGAAGAAGTCCGGTTCGGTTACGACTTCGCATCTGCGCTTTGGGCCGGACCCGATTCTGTCGACCTATCTCATCAGCAGAGCCAACTTTGTGGCGTGCCACCAGTTCTCCTTCCTGGAGCGGATCGATATCCTTGCGGCGGCTGCGCCGGGCGCGGTTTTTCTGCTGAACTCTCCCTTTGGGCCGGATGAGATCTGGAGCCAGATCCCGCGCACGACCCAGGAGACGATTCTCAAGAAGAAGATCAAGCTCTACGTGATCGATGGCTATACCGTGGCGCGCGAGGCGGGCATGGGCAACCGCATCAACACCATCATGCAGACCTGCTTCTTCGCGATCAGCGGGGTGCTGCCGCGCGAGGAGGCCATCGAGCAGATCAAGAAGGCGATCAAGAAGACCTACGGCAAACGCGGCGACGCGGTGGTGCAGCAGAACTTTGCCGCGGTGGATGCGGCGCTCGCGCATTTGCACGAGGTGAAGGTACCGGAGCAGGTCTCCGCGTCCTTTGACATCCTACCCATCATGCCCCGGGAGGCGCCGGCCTTCGTTCACGATGTGCTGGGTGCGATGGCTGCCGGCCACGGCGACGCGCTGCCGGTGAGCGCGCTGCCGCCCGGGGGAACGTTCCCGACCGCGACCGCAAAGTGGGAGAAGCGGAATATTGCCCAGATGATCCCGGTGTGGGACGAGCAGCTTTGCATCCAGTGCGGCAAGTGCGTGCTGGTTTGCCCGCACGCGGTGATCCGCGCCAAGGTTTACGACCAGGCGCTGCTGGCCAAGGCTCCGGCGACCTTCAAAAGTGCCAAGCCGAAGTGGAAGAACATGGACCAGGAACTCTACACGCTGCAGGTGGCGCCGGAGGACTGCACCGGGTGCACGCTGTGCGTCGAGATCTGCCCGGTAAAGAGCAAGAGCGAAGCCAAGCACAAGGCCATCAACATGGAGATGCAGGCCCCGCTGCGCGAGCCGGAAGCAAAGAACTGGAGCTTCTTCGAGTCGCTGCCTGAGATCGACCGCGACCGTCTCTCGCACACGCAGGTGAAGGACATTCAACTGCTCGAGCCGCTGTTTGAGTTCTCGGGAGCGTGCGCGGGCTGCGGCGAGACCCCTTACCTGAAGCTGCTGACTCAGCTTTTCGGCGACCGGCTGCTGATTGCCAATGCCACGGGCTGCTCATCGATTTATGGCGGCAACCTGCCCACCACGCCCTACTCCGTGAACAAGAGCGGGCGCGGCCCCACGTGGTCGAACTCGCTGTTTGAAGACAACGCGGAGTTTGGCATGGGCATGCGGCTCGCCGTGGATCAACAAAAGGGCTATGCCGAGAACCTGCTGGGGCGGCTCGCGCCGGTCCTTGGCGACGAACTGGTGACCGCGATCATGGGCGCCGATCAGTCGAAGGAAAGCGGCATCAATGCCCAACGCGAGCGGGTGCGGCTGGTCCGGGAAAAACTGGCAGGGGTTGACTCTCGCGAAGCGCGTGCCTTGCTGGCCGTGTCCGATTCACTGGTGCGCAAGAGCGTCTGGATCATAGGCGGCGACGGCTGGGCCTATGACATCGGCTTCGGCGGGCTGGACCACGTGCTGGGCTCGGGCCAGAACGTGAAGGTGCTGGTGCTCGACACCGAGACGTACTCGAATACCGGCGGACAGATGTCCAAGGCGACACCACGCGGCGCCGTGGCGAAGTTCGCAGAGGGCGGCAAGCCGAACAGCAAGAAAGACCTGGCCATGGAGGCCGTCGCCTATGGATCGGTCTACGTTGCGCGGGTTGCCATGGGCGGCAGCGACATGCAGACAGTCAAGGCGTTCCAGGAGGCGGAGGCCTACAACGGGCCGGCGATCATCATCGCCTACAGCCACTGCATCGCCCATGGGTATGAACTTGCCTATGGCATGGAGCAGCAGAAGAATGCGGTCCTCTCCGGTTACTGGCCGCTGATGCGCTACAACCCTGCGCTCCGCGCCGAGGGCAAGAATCCGTTCATCCTGGACTCGAAGGCGCCTTCAATGTCGCTGAAGCAGTATAGCTATCACGAAGCGCGCTACACCATGCTGGCACGCAGCCGTCCTGAGGTTGCAGCGAAGCTCCTGGTGGAAGCGCAGGACGATGTAGAGCGCGCGTGGAGAGTCTACTCCGGCCGCGCTGCCATGCCCGGACGCTCCGCATCTCCGCACATCGCACCGCCGGAACCAGAGGGGAACATCGCGCCGCTCGGATCGGGGAGGAGCTAAATGGTTAATCTAAGCACGGAGTATCTGGGCCTGAGCCTGAAGAGTCCGCTGGTGGCTTCTTCTTCACCTTTGACTGAATCGCTGGAGAACATTCAACGTCTGGAAGAAGCCGGAGCGGCTGCGGTAGTGCTGCCATCGATCTTCGAGGAGCAACTGGCCCTGGAGAGCGATGCGCTGGACCGAGACCTCTCCCGCGGCACCGAGTCGTTCGCGGAGTCGCTGAGCTATCTGCCTGCGTATGAAGATTACCGGCAGGGACAGGATGTCTACCTTGGCCAGATTCGCCGGGCCAAGAGCGCCTGCAGCATTCCCATTCTGGCCAGCTTGAACGGGGCCACAGCCAGAGGTTGGGTACGCTTCGCCAGAGAAATCGAGCAGGCGGGAGCGGACGCGCTGGAGCTGAACACCTATTCGCTGGCGACCGGATCCGGCGATACCAGCGCCGCGATTGAAAAGGAACTTGTGACTCTGGTGCGGCAGGTGAAGGAAGCCACGCGCATTCCGGTTGCGGTCAAGCTCTCCCCGCAGTACACCAGCATTCCGCATCTGGCCATGGAACTCGATCGAGCCGGAGCCGATGCGCTGGTGCTGTTCAATCGCTTCTATCAGCCGGACTTCAATATCGAGGACCTCGACGTCAGCCCCAGGCTCACATTGAGCCGCCCGGAGGAGTTGTTGCTGCGACTGCACTGGGTTGCGATCCTTTATGGAGAAGTGCGTGCAGATCTCGCCGTTACCGGGGGCGTCCACAGCGCAGAGGGCGTTCTGAAATCGATTATGGCCGGAGCGCAGGTGGCCATGACGACTTCTGCGCTGCTGGCCAAAGGGATCGCGCATCTGACCACCATCCAAACCGATCTGATCCGCTGGATGGAAGAACATGAGTACGAATCGATACGGCAGATGCGCGGCAGCCTCAGTCGCCGCGCTGTGCCCGACCCATCTGCCTTTGAACGGGGCAACTACATCAAGACACTGAGCAGCTACACCCTGCGTCATACAGCATCGCAAATATGAGTAAACAACGCGCTCTACGTCGCGGGGAATGAGATCGGCGATTGCATCACGCGCTTCGCGGATGAGGATCGCGAGATCAACCGGCAGCGGGAGAATGGAGAATAAAACATTACTGCGTTCTTTGTGGGCAGTGGCGTAGCGTTCCGTCACAAAGCATGAGTGCGATGCAAACGCAACTTACGTGGTCATAGGCACATCCTGGTTCGACTCCTTATATCTTGTTTGGGGTCAATGAGTTATTAGGCTGGAGAGATTCAGCAGAGTGGGCTGGGGCTGAATGCGGCGCCAATTCAAAAGACTTAGCTGGAATACAATTAAAACCGGTGGTATGCGGCGCAGAACTTGTGAGCACGACTCGCGACCATAACGCTGGATGCGAGACCCGGGCGGCTTTGTGTGCGACGATCCAATCCCGCTGGAGTCGGCGATTTGAAGGGAACTATACATGAAGGGAAGCACTCTTAAATGACTACCAGTCAGGTTGTGGCAGAGGGCCAGACAACGCCGGGCCTTGTGGGTGATGTCAAGCAGGTCGTCAACGATTTTTCAATTCAGATTGCAACGGTCAACGGCTCCGGTTCGCAGTCCGCCAACAGTGTTCTTCTGCGCAGCATCTTCCGCATGGGTGTGCCGGTCTCGGGGAAGAATCTCTTTCCGTCGAATATTGCGGGACTGCCTACGTGGTACACGATCCGGGTCAGCAAGCACGGCTGGGTCGCGCGCAAGACCGACATCGATATCCTGATCGCGATGAACGCCGAAACTGCGCGTGAAGACGTGCTCTCGCTCGAGCCGGGCGCAGCGGTGATCTACGACGAATCGCTCAAGCTCAACGAGCTGCGTTCCGACGTGACCTATTATGCGGTGCCCTTCGACCAACTTGCCGCCACCACAGGGGCCGACGCGAAACTGCGCAAGCTGGTGAAGAACATGGTGTATGTGGGCGTGGCGGCACAACTTCTTTCGATCGACATGGAGCGGCTGGAGAAGACCGTCCGCAAGCAATTTGCGAAGAAGGTGAAGGCCGCGGAACTGAACCTGAGCGCTGTCCGTGTCGGGTTCGACTATGCGGCGAGCACGCTGACCAAGCAGGACCCTTTTGTGGTGGAGCCGATGCGGGCCACCGAGGGAAAGATCATCATCGACGGCAATGCCGCCGCTGCGATGGGAGCCATGTTTGCCGGGGTAACGGTGGTGGGGTGGTATCCCATCACGCCCTCGTCTTCGGTTATTGAGAATCTGATCGACTACATGAAGAAGTACCGGGTCGAGAAGGATGGCAAGGCGAGCTTCGCGATCGTGCAGGCAGAGGATGAGCTGGCCGCGATCGGCATGGTGCTGGGCGCAGGCTGGGCGGGCGCGCGCTCGATGACGGCGTCGTCGGGCCCGGGAATCTCGCTGATGGCGGAGTTTACCGGACTTGGCTATTACGCGGAGCTTCCCGGCGTTATCTTCGACATACAGCGCACGGGACCTTCCACCGGGCTGCCAACCCGCACGTCGCAGGCGGACCTGACCTTTGTCGCGGGGCTTTCCCACGGCGATACCAAGCACGTCATCCTGCTTCCGGGGTCGGTGAAGGAGTGCTTCGAGTTCGGCATGGAGGCTTTTGATCTTGCGGAGCAGTTGCAGACTCCGGTTTTTGTTCTCTCGGATCTCGATCTGGGTATGAACAACTGGATGTCGGAGCCCTTCGAGTATCCGGAGAAGCCAATTGCGCGCGGCAAGGTGCTGAACGCCGAGCAGTTGACCGAGCTTGGCGGGTTTGCGCGTTACAAGGACGTCGACGGAGACGGGATCCCGTATCGCACGCTGCCCGGGACCGATCATCCTGCGGCCTCCTACTTCACTCGCGGCTCCGGCCACAACGAGAAGGCACTTTATTCGGAGCGTCCTGAGGATTACGAGAACAACATGCTGCGGCTGGCGCGGAAGTTCGAGACAGCGGCGACGCTGGTTCCCAAACCGATCGTCGAAGGCACGGGCAAGGAGAAGGCCGGAATCATCGCGTATGGCACCAGCCACTGGGCGGTGGTGGAGAGCCGCGATCAGCTTGCTCGGGAATCCGAGCTTGCAACCGACTATCTTCGCGTTCGCGCCTATCCCTTTGCGCAAGAGATACGCGACTTTGTCGCCCAGCATGACCGGGTCTACGTGGTGGAGCAGAATCGCGACGCGCAGATGCTGAACCTTCTGAAGATCGATCTGGACGCGGTCGAAGTGGTGAAGCTGCATTCGGTCCTGCACTTCAATGGATTGCCCATCGACGCCCGCACAGTGACCTCCGCCATCGCCGCTCAAGAAGGAGCCCGCAAGTAATCATGTCGACCACACCAGTTACACCCAAGCCAATCAAGACCAATCGCATCGGACTCCAGATTCTGGATTACCGGGGCGGCAAGACCACGCTTTGCGCCGGCTGCGGACACAATGCCATTTCGGAGCGCATCACCGAAGCCTTCTATGAGATGGGCATTCAGCCCGAGCGCGTGATGAAGATGAGCGGCATCGGCTGCTCGTCCAAGTCGCCGGCGTATTTCATGTCCCGCTCCTTCAGTTTCAACTCGGTGCATGGGCGCATGCCCTCGGTTGCCACCGGCGCGCTGCTTGCCAACAAGACCATGCGGTCCATCGGCGTCAGCGGCGACGGCGATACTGCATCGATTGGAATCGGCCAGTTCATCCACCTGATGCGCCGCAATGTCCCCATGATTTACATCATCGAAGACAATGGCGTGTACGGACTGACCAAGGGCCAGTTTTCCGCGACTGCCGATCTTGGATCGAAGTTGAAGACGGGCGTTGTGAACGATCTGCCGGCGATCGACATCTGCGCGCTGGCCATCCAGATGGGCGCGACGTTTGTCGGCCGCTCCTTCTCCGGCGACAAGAAGCAGCTCTCCACCATGCTGAAGGCCGCTCTCTCGCACCAGGGAACGGTTCTTCTGGATGTGATCTCTCCTTGCGTCACGTTCAACGACCACGAGGGATCGACCAAGAGCTATAAGTACATGCAGGAGCATGAAGAGGCCGTCAGCGAAGCCGGTTTCGTGCCTTATTTTGAGGACATCGCGGTTGAGTACGATCCGGACTCGACCATTGAGGTCCGCATGCACGATGGGTCGCACTTGCGCCTGCGCAAGCTGCATGAAGGCTATGATCCCACCGACAAGGCGGGTGCCATCAAGATGCTGACCGAGGTCCACGACAAGGGAGAGGTGCTGACCGGCGTGTTTTATGTCGATACGCAAAAGCCGGACTTCACAGTGCTCCTGAACCTGGTGGATGAGCCTTTGGCCACCTTGCCGCAGGAGCGCACCCGTCCCGGCCGCGAAGTTCTGGCTGAGATCATGGAAGCGCATATCTAGGCGCGTTGGCCATCGATGAGTTGCAGTGAGCTATGACTCTGTGCGCCTGGAAGCGGCGCCAAAACTCGCCGCTCATCTGGTAGACTCAATTGGTAGCGCGTTGGAGTGCCGCAGTGCCAAAGTGGCCAACGAGTCCAACGCAACGACAAGATAGAACGAGGCGAAACTAGCAATCTGCGAAACCGCTCGTTCTATGCGATGCAGCTCAAGTTGTTGAGAAACAACCTGGGGACGTAGCTCAGTTGGTTAGAGCGCTGCCCTGTCACGGCAGAGGTCGCGGGTTCGAGCCCCGTCGTCCCCGCCATAACCTTCAGAAACTGAACGGTTTATGGCAATGATAGCTGCTTTCATGCAGCCTCCGAGGGTGCTGAAGGGTGCTGAGTCGAGCCACCTTCAAGGAGACCCCGAACAGCCAGATCCTGAGCTATCCGTTTTTCCTCACCCACAGCCTGCTGGTAGATCTCCAGCGTGATGCGGCTATTGGCATGCCGTAACAGCTCCTGTGCCGTCTTGAGGTCGACACCTTGCCGTCTCAGCATGGTTGCAAGCCCATGGCGTAGAGAGTGCCAGCCAATCCGCTTTGTGACACCAATCCGCTCCAGCGCCGGCCGGATGTGACGTTTGAGGATCATGTCCGGTGAAATGGGCTGTGTCCCATTCTTTGCGATGGAGGGGAAGAGGAAGTCGTCATCGGAGCGGTAGATGCTTGCCTTGCGCCATTTCTTCAGTTCTTCAACCACGAGTGTGGGGAGGGGTACAGGTTTGCGCGATGCCTCCGTCTTGGTGTTGCCTTCGACGTTGCGCCACACGGAGTGTATGACGTTCGCCTGCTTCAGCACTAGATCCGTGTCCCGCCAGCGGAGAGCGATGAGCTCTCCTCGACGAAGACCGGTGGTTCCGTCCAGCAACACCATGACACGCTCCCGTTGAGAAAGCTCCAGGAGAAGCGCCTGGAACTCTTCCGCGGTCAGGATGTCTGGAGTGCGAAGCCGCTTAGCTGAAGTTCGAACCGCGGTGATCGGATTCCGCGCTGCCCATTCACACCGAATCGCATGGGAGAACAGCGTGGACATCAGATTGCGGATCTTTGTTTTGGTGCCGGGGCTAGCCGGCTTACCGTCGGACTTTTTGAAGCTTCGAAGCCAACCTTCGACCTCGACGCTCTTAATTGCTGAGAGACTATGCTGTCCCCACTTTGGCACGATGTGGAGAATGAGGTAGCTCTTATAACCCTCAGCAGTGGAATGAGCTTTGAGTGGAAGCTCAACGCGCCGGAAATGCGCGACAAGCTGTTCCACGTTCATGGGAGCAAAAGCGGCTCCGTCGTTGACGTCGACCCTGAACTGTGCGACGGCCTTTTCCGCGTCCTTGCGCTTGGGGAATTCGATCACCGTGCCTACGATCTTCTTCTTGTAGGTACGGCGAGCGCCTTCTTCGGCGTAGTAGCGGAATACCCATGCGTCGGGTTGGCTCTTGCGTTTCATTAGACTCAGGGAACCTCTCTGGTATCGTTGCGCTTGCATGCGGATGATCTCCTTTGCACGCGCACTGATGGCTGTGGTCGAGTCTACATCGTCTACGGCGGAGGGGAAGGGCATAACAGTCATGAGGGGTCCGATCTGTTGTTTTTCCCTGACAACCATTCCTTCAACTCGCTTTCGAAAAAGCGCCAGAACTTGCGCTTGCCCTCACCGAGCGGATGACCAGGCAGATATCCTTGCCTGGCCCACCGGGTAATGGTCTTTACGTCGAGGCCGAGATATGCCGCAGCAGCACTGGGCGTGAGTGGATGCGTTGCTGGGCTGTGGATTGGCTGAACAAACATAGTGCTCCTGATGCCCGTTATGCGGCACTTCAAGTTAGGCTGCTGGTTGATCCGCGTGATGGGCGGGGAGAATCGGCTACTGTGGCTTAGCCGGCCGTCCGTCCAGCCAAGACTCCATGGCGCCGACGCCGTTAGATACATCGAAGCGGGCACCGTAGGTTGCGATTACCTCGTTGGGGCTGGCGTGCCAGAACATCTTGGACAAAGTCAGGTAGTCCTTGGAGTGCTCTTTGAGCCAGGCGTAGGCGACTACATCGCGATAGAGATGGGGGTGCATCCGCGTGCCGCCATGCTTCAAGGTCAAACCGGACACCGCACTGTGTATCTGATTCTTCGACATTGGGGTTCCCGCCGTGGTGAGGAACAGCGTCTCGGGATCGGCGCCTTTGAGCAAATGAGGTCGGTAGTCTCTGAGGTACTCCTCGAGAGGCTTGATCAGCTGACGAGGCAGAAGAGAGTCCACCTCGACGCCCGTCTTCGTCTCGTCAAAGCTGAAATGAAACTGCCAATACTCAGCCGCCGGGTTGCTCAACTCTTCCTGCTTGACCCATTCGGGCTTGTCAATATCGCTGAACGGTGGAATCTTGCTTTTGAATAGATTGGGTATCCGTCCTCCGATGCGGCACTCTCGAACATTCCGTTGACGCCAAGGAAGAATGGGAAGCCACGTCATCATGAGCTCGTCCATGGCCAGGCGTGCGACACGCGCGATCCCCTTCTTTTCCGCGGCGGGCCTCTCTGCCCGGATCATTGCCGGGATGGATTCAAGCACACTGTATTCCAAGTACTTCGCTGCTTTCCGCTTCTTCAATTCCGACTTGGGTTCTATTGGCAGCGTGCCAATCAGCGGTTTGAACCAATTCAGGTCCACGGATTTGTACGATGGATGCTGACGCATGGCTGCGGATAGTAGCCGGAGAGGGAAAAGCAGACTCCTCCCCTTAACTCGGCGAACATTGATACTCCATTCCACAAATCCGCCGACAATCTGCTCCGTGACTACTTGAGACAAAGACGTGAGACCGACCTCTCCGCGAATGTTCACGGCGTATCCAATCAACCTACACGTGAACTCCTGTAAGTTCCTCGCTGATGTTTCCCTTATGCGTGGTGTAACGCGACCCAAGGAGTACTCCGCCTGCTTCCACCGCGATAGCTCGGTTAGCTCTTTGTTCAGATCGGGGGGTAGTTGGTTCAGAGAAATCCCGTAACCCTTCTCGCGCAGAATCGATATCGGAGTCTGTGTTGTAAAGCCGCAGTCGCGAAGAAGCCGCCAGAACCACCCCTTCTTGTTGATGGTGTATTGATAGGAAGCTCCCTGCTGAACTTTCATTCGAAACCAGCCGTCGACGTCTTCGGTCGTAACATCTCTCGGCGACTTCTTGAGCCCGGCAGCGTATTTGACGAGATCCGCGCACTGTCTCTCTGTCGCGAGCGCCAACACACCACGCCATGCCTCAGGCACGGCCTCGTCTGGCTTCCAGCCGAATACCGTGGCGCTATTGAGCAGGATGCGCACATGATTCACGTAGGTCCGGATCGAGTTCTCAGCGTACTTGCGGCTCTCCAGAAACCGCCGGAAACCATCTCTGGTCTCGCTTACGGAATCGAGGGTGATTTGCTCGGCCGACATGCCGAGGTAGGCCTCGATCCGGGTGCAGGTCGTGCGTAACATGGGGAACGCCGGAGGAGGATTGTCGCGCAATATATCCAGCAGATCGCTGAGGGTCTTGAGGCTCCGTACTTCAGGCGTGCTGATTGCAGAAGAATCGCGCACTCCAGGAGCAATTTGCGTACCAAACGGAAGAACTGACGTTGTCATATATGCATCTCCTTATTGCCTTCCTTGAAGGAAGGCATCTCGAAACTGCATATAAAAAGCGCAGCAATGAGAAGCCCGGCGAAGTTCACTGCAAGCCCGGTCACTTCGCGCTGAAGGTGGCAATATAACGAAGGGAAAACAGCCTGCTGCGGACGCTGATCGACGGCGATCCGATGCCGGCAACCGCTCGGTAGCGATGGTGTGGCGACGTTTCCTGGGGTCGTGGGCACGTCAGCGCGCACCCTTCTGACTGGCCTGAAGGAAGTCCTCGACGTCTTGCGTCAAGAACCGCCAGCGGCCGGGCAGATCGCGAGCCGTCAACTGGCCGACGGCAATCCAGTTCTGGATTGCGCGGACCGATACCTCGAATATCTCGGCGATGCTGCGGGTGGTATACATGGGTTGAATGGGTAGATTTCGGATGGCGAGAATCGCCTCCAACATCGGATACCTGGGTTTCTCTGGATTGTTCGTGCTACCTGCCATGTCTAATTTCCTCCGGCGACGATGTTTGTCGCATGAAGGCAACTATCAACGCTCACGGGTCGGGGAGGTAGGTGTCCTTGGTGCAGTGTCCTTGTCCTCTTGGGTGACTAGGCCGAGGAGACTGTCTGGGGTGGCGAGAGCCAGGGCAAACAAAGTTCAAGCTACGTGAATAGAGACTCGACGGAGCTGGATGAGGTTACGCCGCACCCACCACCAGCGCCTCCCGAGGCGCCGTCCGCGACGTCTCCCGCATCCAAAAGTAGCGCCGTAGCTGTTCATGGTGGGTACCCCACCCACAGGAGAGTATGATTCCTGATAAATGAGGAACATATGCCCGATGCAACGAATTCGGACAAGCACTTTAAAACGGGCCTGATTTTGATTCCTATCATCATTGTTGCTGTGATTCTCGGAGGGATATGGATCTATGGGGCCTTCGATCTGAGCGGTGATCGGGCACGCAGGGTGGATGAGGATATTCGTTCTATTAATAAAGATTTTGATGCAATCGGCCGCGCACAAGACCCGCACTGCTGCGGATGGAAGCCACATTGGGAAGACACAGGCGTTTCTACCAATGCAATAGACAGGACAATGACAGAATTTCTGTCCAGCGAATCGGTCGATCCTGACGGAGCGGATTCGGGCTCGCTGCACTATGCCGAGCTCCGAATATGCTTCCAAAACGGACGACTCTGTAGCGGGCGGACCGTCGGGGTAGCGATCGACGTACATGGCATGGTTGAACCGGCGGGATATGGTCCAGATGAGGACTCAAGCACAAATGTGCGACTCAGATTTGACAACGAAAAGATCGTGCATCAAATGTGGGACATTACGGAGGATCACGACGCGTTATATCCTTCTGGGAACGAAAATCTCTTCCTAAACCAACTTACTCATCACAATGAACTGCTTCTTGAATTCAGCTACTACGAAAAGGCACCACGAACCGTGACCTTCGACCTCACTGGACTGTCAGAGAAGATGATGATGGACAGCCTGAAAATCGATTCTAAGGCGGGTGGCGGCGCATGACGCGCCTTTCGAATGGCTTCTCTAAGAAGTGGGAGAACCTGGAAGCGGCCTATGCTCTCTGGTTCGCGTATTACAACTTCTGCCGGGTACACAAGACGCTCCGCGTGACACTTGCGATGGAAGCCGGGATTGCGGATCACATCTGGACAATCGCGGAACTCATCGCCTAGACCTTGATAATCCAAGTCCGAAATTGGCTTTGGTAGGTTGCGCGGCCATGAGCCTTGAGTGTGCCGAGCGCTTTCTCTATCACCCCCGGCGGTTCGTTCAATTCAATGCATAACTGTTCTTCGGAGAACGGCGCGGCGGCTGTATTGATGTGCGTTTTCGTATATTCCTTCGCCAACCCAACGATTCGCTCGGTAAGATCGGCTACGTTTATTGCGGTCTCCCGTTGCGTCTTTTCGTCTGCCAACTTCTGCACTTCGAGTTCTAGCCGTTTTGTGTCAAGCCTTAGATGTTCAATCTCCAGCCGGGTCTTGCGAAGTATCAGCGGCCACATGATGCCACTACCAATCGCGGTGAGCAGAGCCGATATTCCGACAAACGCCAGATTCGCATGAAGCCAATGGAGAACGGCGACAATGGCGTGCCATATCGGAAGCATCTATCTCTCGGTTGCATCGCACGCGACCCCGCTGTACCATTGGATTGCCCCGATATGGTTTCGCTGAGAGCCCGCCTGCAAGCGGGCTTTCGTGCGTCTGCATGATTTTCCCCTTCAGTATATCCATATCCTGCTATGCTGGCGCGATGAAGCTCTAGGAGGTCGCGTGTTCGAGTCGACGGATTACCTGATTCTCATATGCCTGGCGTCTTTCATCTGGTGGGTAGCGGCATCAATAGCGATAATGATGCTCGCGAGTAAGCGCGGATACGGCGTGGGCCGCTGGTTCTTCGCGGGCATCTTCTTCGGCCCAATCTTCGCCATCCTCCTCCTGATGGCCCAGCCTGCCGAACGGCGCGAAGGCTAAAATTCCACCTACGCAGATTTCAGACACTACCAGAAAGTGCCGCCCAGCGGTCCTTACCCCGCATTTCCTTGTAGAATTCAAGCGAGTCCGGGACTACCGAAGCGCCAAGATGAACCGGGCTGCGCCTTGGGTGAATTCTGGGGCCACCCACCGTGGCGGACTGCGCTGGATGCTTGTGTTGCCTTCAAATCCCCCGAACACCGTTTGCATCTCTGGCGCAAGCCTGTGGAGAGGGCGGCCATTCTTGTCCGCTCCAACCGAGCTAATCTTGACCGCCTTTTCCAACAACCGGCTATTCGCGTTACCTTTCACGAGAACAAGGCGCTCTTTCTGATCCTCGAACACATCGTGGTGCATCACATGAAAATTGTTTTCGAACAGACGCTCCAGTTCCGTCGCACTGAAGGAGGTGGCTAGGCCTGCCCGCGCAACCTCGAAAAAGCCGATGATATACAGAGCGGGCGAACACTCAAAATTCCAACCCTTAAGGCCCGCATAGAACACCAACAGGCTGCCTTCACCGAGCTGACGCAGCTTCGCCTTGGGGGGCGTCGGATCGCCGTATGTGAAAGTCTCAAACTCGGGGTCGAAGTGGATGGATTGGTCAAATACCCCCTCCCGGCGAGTTTTGGGGAAGTAATCGGCCAACATCCGGCCCGCTATGCTGCGAGTGTTTCCGTATGTCCTCTTATCAACCCCCTTGCCTCCGAAGCGGTCTGGAATGGGGATGTACTCAAACGAGCGGTCGCTAAAGAGCGGGCCGTGAATTCCCCCGGAGCCGGTGTCTATCCCGACTCTCAGTAGGACGACTTGCATCGTTCGCTCCCCTTTGGTTTGTCAACGAGCTTCTGGCACGCTCCCCCTCGTTTCCCCGAGTTTGAGAACTTAGTCGGACGATCGCCTTCATCTCTATCGCGCGGTAGGCCGTGCAGCTTTGTTTTGCCGGTGACGCCATCAACGTTTATGAGAAGGGGCACCCCAGTCGAGTACTGCTCGACCCAAGCGATGAACTCACGTACGGTGTTCGGATCGTGCTTCTTGTAGCAACATCCCTGGGTGGTTCTGACTAAGGAAGAGTACGCTTCCGGGATCTCCGGCGCGTTCTCGCCGAAATAAAAGAAGTGATCGGAAATGAAAACTTTATGGTAGCGAGTGTCCTTCCTACGGGACTCCCGGTCAGTGTGGGTGAAAGCAAGGCCCTGCGCCCACCCGCCAGCCTTGTCGCGGAAGTAGATGTTGTCGCCGCATCGTCCTTGCCAAGTGCTCGCGTCCGCTTTTTTCCCTGCGAACTGCGAGGCGCTGAAGTAGTCGTCGAAGTCCAACACTTGAGAGACCTGCATGGCGAAGATCAGCCGCCTGCCCTTTTGCGCCGAACTGTTCCCCAATAGCCAATCGCCCTTATCAAGCCGGATCCCCTGATGGTTCGGGGTACACGCCGCAAGCGTACAGAAGTTCCCGAACGGGTTTGGGGCGAATCCCGTATCCACCTTAACAACGTACGAGCAAAGTCGCATCGCACGTTTGCTCAGAATTCCGTTAGCCATAGACGGAACTATTCTACGCCACTCCCACGCTCACTCCACCTCTGATAATCCGGGATTAAGTAAGAAATCCGGTCCCGCCAGGAAACCAGCCGGGCCAGCTCCGGTGTACCGGCTTGCGGAAAGTAACCCGGTCTCGTCCGACGCTCTCTCCGCAGCAGTATGCTGATGAAAAAGGTGTTTCATCCTGAGCGTAAGGTTGTGGCCGGCGGAGCGATTTACATCTTCCAGCCGGGTATAGACGAAAACTGAAGCAATCCGTGATACTCTCCGCAGCATGAAAACCAAGATTATTTGGACTTCTGATGATTGTGCGCTGGGCGAATTCAAGCATTGCCCATCTCAGAGTTTCGGCACTGAAAGACTGTCAGGCAGTTTGGCGTATCGGAATTACTTCCGGCATGACCTTTAGCTTATCCAGATAGTCAGACCACAATGCTTTCCTCCAATAGAAAAGCCGCCCGCAGGCGGCCTTTTTTTGTTGCTTCCCCCGATTATGAGCTATATGCGCTTCCGCTGGTTCCCAACGCCGACCATCGCGACGCCAGCAATCAGGAAGGCAGCCCCAGCAATACCTTCGACCATCCAGGCACTGTTATTCGAATCGACCTCGCTCAAGTCGCGTCCGTGCGGGGACGCCGCCTGGAGGGCATCGTCCCGCATGCCAGACATAACGACGACGAGCAAGATCGCGGCCACCACGATGGAAAGCCAGCCCGCAGTTTTCATGCCCGGCAGTCTACCGCCGGACACCTTATTTTGTCAACGCGGCGGCCCGCTTCAGATACACCCGCCAGGCCTCGATCCCGGCCAGCCGCTCAGCCTTGGTCTGCCGTTTCGGCTTCTCCGCGGCCTTCCGCCGCCATTCTGACGGCATATAGTCCTTGGCCGTCCGGGACTCCTCCCACTGGATCATGCTGGCGTTCGCTGTTTTCCACCTACGCACATTTCAGACACTACCCAACTCCGCTGACGCCCACGCCGCGCTCGCCGGGCAGCATCTGCAGCACGCGCTCGGCCTTGACCTCTGCTTTCTTCCACTCTTAAGGGTTCGATCAGGGTGCTGAAGGGTGTTTTTGGGTGGTTTTGAGCGCTTTCTGAGCCATCAGTGCGCTTTAGAATCAATGGGTTACGATTCAGCTTCTAACTGTCACGGCAGAGGTCGCGGGTTCGAGCCCCGTCGTCCCCGCCATACAAAGCAAAGCACTTAGCTTCGTATGGAACCCAAAGTGGCAACCCGAATTTCAACCCGACGTTAAATTGCCTCCGCCAATCCCAATCGCATCTAGGTACAGTTTTTGGGCATCCATGTGCTGTTTGTTCACTCCGTGCATGTAGTGGAGTGTCATCTCCAGTTTCTTCTGGCGCAACATCTTCTGGATGACCTGCACCGGGATTTCCTGTGAGCCGAAGAACGTCGCAAGGCTGTGGCGCAAGCTGTGCCACCCGAACCGCACGCTTTCACCGGCCTTGATAACGCCAGCGGTGACAGCCGCTGGCCTCAGGTATTTCTTCCCGCAGGTCGAAGCGAAACGTGGAACCTTCCCCTTGCAGCGGTACGAAGGAAAGACCCAATCGGAGTCACTTGGGTAAAGCGACTCCTTGCGCCACTCCGCCAGATACTGAGCCAAAATCGGGTGATAATATAGTTGACTAATCTCTATTGAGGTAGTCAACTGTATTTATTGCCGGTGAAATGAAAGGACACCGTGCAAAACCTTATTGAAACACCAATTGAATCATCAGGGGTACGAATTGGCAGTACCCTTAGAGTCGGTTCTGCCGACAGCAATTTGCTTCCTTGGATAGCCTTTCCCTACTCTCTGTTCTCGTGGTGGGATATGCAGCAGTTTTCTGCTCGTGCGTTTTACCTGATTGGTGTCGCTCTAGGCTCAATCCCGGTAACTGTAGCAAAGATTGCGGAAAGCGACGAATATCCTGTATTGAGCCTCGATCAGCAGGCCAGCGAGGTGCTCGTAAAGTCGGTAAAGGCGAAGGCTATTTTCGTCAGAGACCTGTGCCAAGCCATCAATATGCAAACGGGGATTGACCAAGCCGAACGAATACTGTGGCGGTTAGAAGTCAAGATAACGCCGAATCAAATTCTGGCTTTGACAGCAGAATTGAGAAACCGAATCACGGATGACATGCGCGGCAAGATGTTCATGTATATCCCCTCACAGGACGCAGAGTTTTACGAGATGCAAGAGCCGTTTGGGAGAGATGTAGCAACAAAGTTTTCCTCTGTTTATTTCGACTCGCGGGAGGCATCTACCTGCTACGCAACCGACCGCCCAACCGCCTGTGTCTTTCATCTGATGCGGGTTCTTGAGATTGGCCTGACGGCCTTGGGAAATAAGTTCGGCGTATCTCTTGCGCGTACAAACTGGGGGCCAGCTATCGACACGATACAGTGTAAAATCCGGGGTATGCATCAAGACCCAAAGTGGAGTGCTCTTCCAGATTGGAAGGAGCAGCAAGAATTCTATGCCCAGGCCGCAAGTTATTTGGGAACCGTGAAGGACGCATGGAGGAACTACACAGCCCATGCCCGTGGGCGATATTCGCAAAAAGACGCGAAATTGATGCTGTTGAATGTTAGAGCTTTTATGGAGAAAATATCGGAGCGAATGTCTGACGAGGGCGGTACGATAGAAGCATGAAGTCTGACCCGAAACCGCAACCGGAATACATCGAAGGGCCGGCTTCGGCGCTCGGCAAGAGTGACCCACTTGCACTCGCCAGAAGTGGGCCAGAGCAGGAACAACATTGGGAGAGGTAGGGATTTATAGAGCATCATCCCGCACCGCAGGTGCGGCTGGGTTTTGCT